>Ga0115567_10003529_pt1 | contig 15384 bp, 26 predicted proteins | sample COGITO_mtgs_1204_2_FD_88679 | JGI IMG/M metagenome (GOLD analysis project Ga0115567, IMG submission 88679) | Pelagic marine microbial communities from North Sea - COGITO_mtgs_120412 | ecosystem: Environmental > Aquatic > Marine > Epipelagic | place: Germany:Helgoland, sampling site Kabeltonne... | reverse complement strand
GTTTCCCCCCCAGGCCCCGGTTATTCCCCCCCCTGCCTTCCCCCCCCCCCCCCCCCCCCCCCCCCCCCCCAAACACATCGACTTAGGCATCATTTGACCTGTTGCCCTCCTCTGGTGATACTCTGCCGCGCTGTGCCCAGCTATCGTTGCACAGACAGTAGCAATGCCGGCCGACACGCTCAAGACAAGAGTTCTCAACAGCACCTCACCGCGCGCGACGCTACTTTCCGTGCTCGCGGAGACACTCCGTGGCGAGGGCGTCAGGGCTCTGTTCAAGGGCTATCTCCCAGCCGTGATGCGCCAGGGCCCTGTGATCGTGGTCCAGATGCCCATCGTCGAGCAGCTCCGGGCGCTGTTAGGCGTCGGGTACATGTGAGGGGCTGTACCCACCTGAGGGTCGGGCAGGCAAGTAGGTCGAGGGCTCGTGCTCAAATGAAGCGGTGAAGGAAGCTACTTGGAACACTTTCCCCCGCCTCCCTCGCACCGATCCCGAGGTTTAAGCTTGTCGTTTGCGCTGGGAGCAAGAGACACAGGGACATTTACTGTTCATAGTCGAGGCCTAAGCCGATCCCCTCGGTCCCAAGACCGGCAGCCAGGAAGTCATTCTGTGCTGGGCGGTACGATAGTGGGAGATGTGCTGTTTCTGGAGGCGAGGATTCCAGTCCGTTCTCTGCTGCCAGTGCGTCGAGTCGTCTCCGATATTCGCCTTCCTGAGACCGTTTTTGCAGCATCCCAGGATTTAGCTCAGTAAGCATACTGGGCACGAAGCAGACAAGCGTCCGCTGCGCTGCTTCGAATTTGACAGGCGCCGATGGAATGGGTCAGAAAACAAAAATGAGTCGGGAGCGAGGTTGAATCCCCGCAGACGCGATGCGGGTCTGCATATTTTTCGGGTCCCAACGAGTGAAAGTGATGGAACGCACCTCACGGACAAAGAACGGAAGCACCACCCCACGTGCCACAGGGTCGATCGCGGGGGCCTGTCCTTCCTGCAACGCACGAGCCTCCCCGGTGAAAAATCGCCGGCGAGATCACTGTTGCCTGTACTTCGGAAATTTGGGGCCGGGGTGACCAGATCTTCGAGCGAGATCTTGCATGAGTGCAGCCGGGCGAAGGGAATTTGGTCCCGATGAAAGAGAAGACGGACCTGGGCCCGACAACGAGCTTGATTGGTGGACATTTCACCCGCCTCAAATGCAGAATGCGTGCTGGCAGTTGTTGGGTTCGCTGATTGAGGCCAGACGGCTCAATCACGACGAATGTGGCACCGATTTGCAGGTGATGGCAATGAAAAATAGAAAGCAGCGAAGTAAAGTGACGCTCACGGGATGAAAACGCAACATGAATCCGCACCAGTCCGTCCCACGCTGCCTGGTCCTTTGCAAAGCCACCCGGCCTCGCTGTGTCAACGAGACCACGCTTTACGCGGACGCACTCCAACCACCTACCGCAGCCTCACAGGTCTCAGTAACAGGATCATGCAGTGGGCGCGTGATTCATTCCAGATGGCGATCACGGGCTGACGCGGCTGCCGACCGGCGATGCGGGTCATCCACAAACTTCTTCATTTCGACATTGAGTTCCGCGAAGCCGATCTGCAGAGAATGGTTCTATTCACCACCAAGGACCCATTCTCTCCTGCCGCACTCTCACGAGCGGATCTGGCTGCTGGTGACCCCGCTTGCTTTCCAGCGCACCACACGGTGAGGTAAGCGTTAGGGGCAACGGCAGGGGACGGGGGGCCACCTTGCTTGCTTTCCAGCACGACCAGTACCTGGCACGAACGGCAAAATGATTCTCGGGAGCGGCGCGAATCAACTCGGGGGCTGCGGGCGGGCGGGTTACAGGAGCGCCGGCTGCCACAGCGCCTTGTCTTCATTCCACTGCGGCCCCGCGCATCTGAATCGCGAGTGGGCGACGCGTTCGCCCCAACAGGCGGCAAAGCACGGCGCCTCGGGCGGCGGGGGGGGCTTGCGAACTCCGGGAGGGACAGTCACGTACCTGGTGGGTGTTGAGGGAGGCGATGCCCTCCTCTGTGGCCAGCGCCCGAAACCACTGGGGATCGGCCCCCGCCCACCCCCCAAGGATGCCCTTGGCTGGAACATCGCGGGCGCGTCTCGCCGCGGCCGCGCCCCCCTCATCACGCGTAGCGCCTCCCATGGCTGTGCAGAACGCGCTTGCGGCCGTCGAAGCGGAACACGGCGCTGGTTCACATGCAGAGTGGGCACTGTTGCGCGCGCGGAGGTAATGGGTTCCGATTTCGTGGTCAAGGAGGCCGCGTAGGCTGAAATGCAGCGGGCGGGCGGGTGAGAATGTGGCGGCAGAGCAGGTGTAGCCAGCACGCCGTTCTGGCTAAATTGAACCGCCGTTGCCAGGCCTGTTGCCACAGCCGCTCAACCGACCTACTCACATACCAAGCTCCGGGCTTTGGGAGAGCACCGGTGGCGCCTGTAGTACCCTCTTCGGTCGACAAGATGCAGTGTGGAGGTCCGGTTTCCGCGTGAGAGCCAGGTGACGAGGTTGCATGACGACCAGGACACCTGAGGCGCGATAGGCCCAGATAACGACACGCGCGTGGCTGCGAGTCATGTGAGCAAGGAACACGCAGCTCTGAAGATTAGAGGCTGGGTTCATCCAAGCAGACCTTCACGGCAGAAGTCAAGCCGTACCCGGCCAGATACTGTCGATGGGCTCTGGTCTCAGGATGGCCGCACCCATTGGAAGGTTCAGGCGGGGGAACCGCAGCGACCCAGCTCACAACCGTCATGCGTCGCAAGCTGCAAGAAAACCCCCGGTCTCTGGTCTCGATTCACCTCTCTTGCCATGCGATCAACTTCTTCCCTGACGAGTACTTCTCCATAGGCTGACGCATGGTAGGCGCTCTCACTCCCGTACTTCCTGCCGTCGTTGCAACCCAGCATTCCTCAGAGCGAACAGTGGAAATCATCGCGAACCATTCGGTTCGAAACATTAGCTATTTCCAGCAGAAAAGGACCAATCCAAGCTGAGCCAGAGACAGACACCACACCGAGTTACGCGCTCGAGAACACTTTGAGCGAGAGTAGCGTACTCGTCCTTGGCCAGCATGCTTTCGCAAGCTGCCTGGGCGGCTCGCGCATCCCGGTACGTGAATTGGGGCTGATATGTCTCATCCGCCAAAAACTTTGCCTTCTCTTCTGCAAGATTGGTAGGCTTGACAGCTGAAAGCTTGGCGCCTTTCATTGCCCGTCGCTCTTCCTTTCCCGTCGCTCGGCTCCACCTGCCCTGCCCCCTTTCTGCGCCCGGCAACTTATCATTCAAAGTCGACTCCATCCAAGCGCTTTTTCTGCGACAGAGAATCCCTACGCTGCTGGAAACGTAGGGCCTAAGGTAGCGGGTCCCGGAGTGACTTCAAAGTCTGACGGCTTTGCTACAGGCTCCCATCCCGAACTCGCGATGTTCACTCGGCTCTCGCTCCTGGGCGCGATGGTGGCCACGGCCTCGGCCTTCGCCCCCGCTGCTCTTCCGTCCCTTTCCCGCGGCTCTGGTAGTGCCCTGCTTGACCCACGCAACCGGCTTTTCGGAGCTTTAGCCAAGGATGGTTCCGTGGCGGGATCGGTGCGGTCAGGGCGGAACTCCGGCCGGGCGCAGGGCGCAGCTCAGGGCACAAATATGGTGTGGCTCTCACGATCCTGTAGACCGCACTCAAACACTGGCTCGAGGTGGTCTTGCTGCGGCTGGGGTCTCGTTTTGGCCTCGCTCCGAAGCCATTGTGTGCCTGGTTTTCGGAGAGAGGACGCCCAGTCTGCCGCGGAGCAAAGAAGACCCGCAAAAGTAGTGTGCATGCTGGTTTCGATCGTTGCTGTTTCATTGCTGGCTTCCAGTGGAACCGGGGGCAGACTCCGGCTCCCTTTGCTTGAGGAGAAGGGCTAAGAGCAGCAGTCAAATGCTTCTAGTCACTGTCAGCCGTAGCGTTTCGGGGTCCGGACCCTCGAGTAGACTTGCACAGCGCCAAGCGATGAATTCTGACTTACCCCTTCTCCCATGCTTCAGCGGCCATCGGCCCGCAGATGCAGGCCAAGTCGGCGTCGGTGCCCTTCCTGAACCAGCCGAAGAAGCTCGACGGCTCCATGGTCGGCGACGTGGGCTTCGACCCGCTCGGCATCTCGACCCTCGGCGACATCAAGTTCCTCCGCGAGGCTGAGATCAAGCACGGCCGTGTTGCCATGCTCGCTGCTGCTGGCGCGATCGCCCAGGACATCTTCAAGTTCCCGGTGCGTCCCTCGGACCTCGCAGCGCACGAGGCCTGCGTCGAGAGGCTTGCGGGGGCACCTGCATGCAGACAGAGCCCTAGTCTGACGCCCACCAGTCTTGCGTTTTCAATTGTATGCTAGGTGAGAGCTAGCGCTGTGGTGATCTTTGCGGCGCCCCTGACAAGCTGTGGTGGTCTGCAGGGTGTTGACAAGGTCATCGGCAACGCCAAGATGATCGGTGCGCACGACGCTTTCATCGCCGAGGCCCACAAGGGGAATCGCCAGGCCTTCGCCATGCACCAGGTACGCCCTGGAGCGAGTCTATCTATTCTGCGCGGGGGAAGGGGGGGGGAGGTGTAAGCACGGGACACGGCAGCAGAGGTTACCCTTCAGAAGTGCAGCACTGTGTTGAAGCCGAAGAAGGATCGTGCGCGCGGCGAAGGGCCGTAAAGAACGCGTGAGAATCACGCTGCCACTGGCCTGGATCGTTTTTTTTGACTTGTGGTGCTGCTGCGATGGCTGGCAGATCATCTTCTGGGTGGGCTTCTTCGAGCTCGTGACCATGCCGGCGCTCTTCGAGACGCTCAACGGTGAAGCCCGTTGCACCCATGGCTTGGCACTTGGCTTGCCCTGCCCCGGAGAGAAGCTCCTCTCGATGCTTCTCCAGGAGTGGTTATAGCCCATATTTTGTCCGGGGGCAAGCGTCGATTGCATCAATCAGCAAGAGGAGTTGTGCCAACCATCGTGGTTTGTGCACGATGGCTCGTTCAGATTGATCAAAGCTGGGCGAGAATACTGGAGTATCACCAGATCTGGACCTGACGATGTCCCCTTCCACAGGTGGCTCCCGCAAGCCGGGTGACTTCATGTTTGACCCGCTTGGCATGGGCAAGAAGGACATCGACTCCATGGTGCGGACCCCGATCTGTGAGGAAGTGTCGGTCGGTGACATTTCTTTGAACACACGTTGTCGGAACTATTGCACATCTGCCATTCAAGTCACGGGGTGACGGAGACGCGCAGTTGCTCTCGCTGATTCTGCTTGGTCGGCCTGCAGGCGCTCAAGGAGATCAAGAACGGTCGCCTCGCTATGATCGGCATCGGTGGCATGGTCAGTACCAGATCCCTCAAGATGATGCACAACACAATGCGAACGGGCCCTGCCCCCTGTGGCGAGCGGCGTTGTGCTGCTGCATCGCGTTACGCCCTACTGCATCGCGTTACGCCCTAGTGCCAATGATCACGAGCTTCAAGTCCCATGTCGCCACGCACGGATGGTGTCGGCTAACGCACTGCTTGGATCCGCAGGTGCACCACTACCTCATCACTGGCAAGGGCCCCCTTGAGCTTCTCGGCGGCAAGTAAGCCGTATCCGACAGTCTTGCAGCAAGCGTGCTCGGATGCCTGTTTACTTGTTGGTGAATAGAGCCATCTTCGCGAGCTGTGCCTCTACTCCCTGCACGCAGCCCTGCGCGTGTGGATCACTGACTCTTGAAAGCGTTGCCCACTCTTATGATTTTTTCTCCGCCTTGGCCTCTTCCAATCTCTTCCGTTTCTGTTCCACTGTCTCCAGCTGCTCAGGTGAATCACAGTAGTGTCAGCATCGCGCCCGGTTTGGGAGGTGGTGGAGGTTGAGCGGTCACCTTGAGACCAGTCAATCCCCTGACGCTGTGTGAGAGGGCTTTGAAAGAGCGGACCCCGCCAGTGTCTGGTTCTTTGCCAGCTGCCAGGTTCTGTGCCTGGCCACCGAAAAAGGAAACAGCGCTTGATCAGAGTTCGCTGGGGCATGTCAAAAGCTAATTTGGTTTCATGTGAACACGAACCTCGATCATGCGCTGTACAGCACTAATGGCTTTTTTCTTTTCGCCGCTCTTGTTCGAGTTTGTTTCAGAGCGAGCCCTGCAATGTCGCGATACATGATATCCAAATGGAACCAGATTTCAAGAAGAAGGCGAATTTCCAAGAAGGCAAGCAACTCAACTCAAAATCCAGGGGCATGTTTCTTTCAGAGGGCATGTTTCTCACGTTTTCTTGCGAGAGAATTTCCTTGATCCCATGGACCTTGATTCCCTGGAAATGGATGCATGGATGAAACTTAGCTCTCCAAGAGCATTGTGATAATTACGAACTGAAAAGATACTAGTTTCGTCTCCGAATGTAGATTTTGCATTCTAAAAGAAGGATGCTTTAGGCGAGCAGTCGCGTACCTTCCCTCCCTGCTAAACGAAACAACGCGATCGCAATCCCCAGGACTCTTCCCAGGACTGTTCCCAGCCTCGGGGGTACTTTCTGGGCTGTCGGGGTGCTTCGGATGCGCGCGTTCTGGAGACTCTCCCTGACTCATCATCCCAGTAATTGAGGGCGCGCTGCTCCATCGTGCTTTTTGCAAAGAACCGAATGCCTTCACGGCCTGAACCTTTGCTCCCAAGTTTTTCAAACTCGGTTTTGCAGAATCATCGGTGGGATCGTCATCTGGGCGAAGATCTTGTAGGCTACCTTGCCTCCCGAGTTCTCGATCCTGTGCAACGGACGTCAGTGGATCACCTTTTGTTCGCGAGCTGAATGCTTTGAGTCGACGCAGATTCTTTGCGCGAGTCAAAAGAACCCCAGAGATTGCATGGCCAAATTTGTGGGCGTACCATTTTTTTCTGCAGCATTGCAGCCTCCATAGCCGCCTCCTTTTCGAGTTGGATTTTCGCAGCACCAGAGCTGCGTTGTGATCTCCAGTCGTTCACGCTCGGCGTACTCGCATCCGCCCGATCCTCGAAAAAGGAAAAGGACTGCACTTTAGCGAGGTCTGCTGCGCGCCTTCCTGCCCGTTCCTGGACCAATTTGCCGATACCACTCGGCTCATCGAGGCTGTTCTGACGTGCGAGAACATTGCGGGTCGACCCACGAGCCCCTTGGGGACCCTCATCGGATTCTTCGTCAGAGTCTGGAACCATCAGATTCCGCATCGAACCGCGCCTGCGAGCGAGTTGCACATTATTCAGAGCTGGCGCACCCCTTGCGTAGCTTCCTGGAAACTAAATGGTTTTCTCACTGCTGCCATCGGCTCATTTGCTTTCCAGCCTGTTTTTGGATATAATCGTCCGCTTCAGCAACGATGGATTTCATAACCTGCTCAGGGGGTTTGAATCCTCAAGAACCGCAGACATTTAAATTTGCCGCCTGTAGGGAGTCTTCCTAGTGAGGCTTTCCACCGTGTTTAATCTGGCTCTGTTTCAAAAGAATACAGACCTCCATTCTGATTTCTCTCTGTTGAAGTTCCTCCGCAGAAAGCTTGCTTAGTCGTTTAACTTCAGCTCTGATACCAAAAATATCAGGAGAGTGCCTCCCGCAAAAAACGTGAAATGCTGTCCAATCTGTGTTTTCGGGTCTCAGAGGACAACAGGGACAATAGGGACTCAAAATTACTGATTGATTCTCTCGAGAACTTCGTCTTTGCTAAGTCTCGCAATCGCTTCTTCTTTCTGCCGTCTCACTGCTGCAGGGTCAAGTGGATTGATTTCTTTGGCCCCTTCAACTATATTCGGGGCTTCGCGGTTGGTGAAAAGGCCACCCACCTGCAAGGGTGGAAATATACTTCGTGATTAGCCTCCTTCGTTGAATCGCGCTTCTGTAGAAGATGCCAGGCGAAAGCAACAAAAAATGAACGAACTGGAAACTTGAACAGATAAAGTCAAAATTGGAAACGGCCGTTAATCACCCCCGGCAGATTTTTGAAGGATGCGCGAAATGAAGCATTTAGCATCGACAGCTTGCCTTCCTCTTCGAGTTTTTTCATGCTGCTATGCTGATCACCCGTGGCATTTTTCGCAGCCATTTCCGAGAATTTCGGATACCGTTCTTGACCTGTGTTGATAGTGCAACCAATGTGTTTAGTACTAGAAAGGCACATCGTGGATAGTGGTCAACTGCACAAACCCACTAACCGATCTCTGTTTGATCAGACTGTGTAAAAGAGCAGCAATCACTACAAGGCGTACACTATCAAATCATTAATGTGCAAACGATTGACCTGCTTGCGCGTTCTGATTTCCGTACATCTCAGAAAACTTCGGAGGACGTGCTCCCGGCGGCTTGGCGGTTGTGTCAACACCTCCCATCCCACCGAAAATGTTTTTGAGTGAACTTTTGAGAGAATGTGCGAAACCCTGCGATGTACGTACTTGGCTTTGCTCTTCTTCATCATCCGTATACGACATTGTGAAGCGCGCCTGTTTAGCGACCCCAAAAAGTTACGCAAGTGCTGCAATGGGGCAACAGTGTCGGAAGTCAGCTCTGCTGGATAGGAGCTGGCAACAAGGAAGATACACACCTCGGCAAGTCTCCTGACTTCTGCGTCCCGTTTTTCCTCCTCTGTTTGCTCCACAGTCTCCTCGGCCTCGTCTGCATGGGTCAACTCGTCTCCGTCTTTCTCAGAAGATCCATCTGTACCGATCTCCGCATCCTCACCTTCACCTTCAGCTTCCTCGCCATCATCAGAGTCATGAGCGCGCCAGTGGAAGCTACCGTTCCCATCAGAGTCCACCCATGACCCTGACTCGATGTCTACCAATAAAAGGGCCGCGTTGTTAGAAGTCAGCAGACCACTGAATACAAGGCAATCATGTATTTGAATGTGACAGTTGTGGGAAGACCAGAGTCTGGTTCGTAGTCAAGATCCTCTAGAGTCAGATTCTCTGCCCCAAGCTTCCTGCAATCCTCAAAAATCCTTCGAATCTGCTCGCGCATCCCGTCGATTTGCGCAAGACACTTGTTACGATCCTGGACACGCAGCACCACGGTCACGTCCTCAGCGAACACCCGCGAACGAAAATCTTCAACCGCTTTTTAACGAGTAGCGATTTGACGAGTAGCTTGGCCTTGACATACCTCAGTTGCAGTCAGATTTTCCTGACGGACTGCCGTAATCTTTTCTGTGACCTCAACGAACTCCTGCTCTTCCTCCTTTGCTTCACTGGCGTCGAACTGCCGAAAGGATCGTACGGTGAATGAACGGCAACTGGAACACTTCTGAAAAAACCAAACGTTTGACGACAGAGCGGTCGTGATAGATACTTTTACCTTGGCCTCGTCTGTAAGTTTTTCGTGCTGCGTCTTTAATTTGTGAGCTTCCTGTCGCTCGTTCAGTCTGTAAACAGAGGCCTAATCAGCATCGCAGCAAGATCACGAGAGAGATACGTTGAGAAATAAAATCATCGGCAACAGTCGGTGCCGCACGAAGGCAATCAAATGTATGACTGGGGTCGCCACTTTTGCATTAGAGAAAACTTACGAGAGCTCAGGACGTAGCAATGCGTCTGCAGCGCGTTCCTCTGCCTCCAATTCACTAAGCCTTCGCAAACAGGCCAGCAATTCCTTGTTCTTCTCTTCCCGGCTGCCCAGCCAATTGAAATCACAAGACAGGCAAAACAGAAAGCAAAAAGCAATTCGGTTGACAAAGCGATAGAATATGTGAAAGCAACTGAAGTTTACCTTGCAATATTTTTCTTCAGGGTGCGTTCGCGAGCGAGCTGAAACTTGATGGTTTCAGTCTTGAGTTTGATCTTGTTGTCAATGCGCACAATTTGTTGCTGGATTCTTTTGATTGATGCAACGCACTGTTCCCACCTGAATTCGAAAAGAGATTTGCAAGGTCAGTCATTTCAAGGTTGCGCAAATGATCACTGATAGCCTTGAAACGGAATTTGTGATTGGCGATATTTGACACCCTAAAATTCGCTGGGCCCCACCTGGCATAGAGCTTCCTCTGTTCCAAGACACGCCGGCTACCTTGCAGGGATATAATTTTCTCTGTCTCCCAGTGCTGCTCCAGAGACACGGACCCGTATCAGCAATGACAAGTCACGGGAACAGTCCACAAGGCGGTTTGAAATATGCTCGAGTAAAAAGTGTTCCGCGGATACCTACCTGGTTGCGTGCCTTCCTTTTCTCTTGCATGATCTCAAGATTGGTCTGCAAGATAGGAGCCAAGCCATCCATATTAGCGCCATGTTGCTAGAAATTTGTAGCTCGACGACAGGCATTCTGGGCGGCACTTTCGTTCGGGACCCGGAGCACAAACCTTCCGGATCTGACGGGACACCAGGACAAGCTGTTGATGGTCCGTAATTTCTTGCAGCATCAACTTCTGCACCCGAGCCTTCGCATGCAACTCTGCTCGCCGTCGCGCAGCGGTGCTCGGCCGCGATGGCGTCCGCAATATCCCCTCCTCTCCGCCCCCTTTCTCCCGGGAGGGCTCTCGCCCTAAACCGCCTGCCCTTGTGCCGGGGCGTGTCGCCGAAGCATGAGAACCATTTGCACCAAGGTGCTCCTGGCCATAGATCGTGGGAGGTAGCTCGCCCATGTGGGTGCCACCTGTGTACCCAAGGTCCTGCGGGGCCGTGTCGGACAGCGCTGCCATACAGCTGGTGTCAGCAAGCGCCACAGTGCTGGCGAGGACGGCATGGATCCCAACAATCTGAGGCAAAGGAGCCAGAAGAGCCAGAAGGCAGCTTGCGAGACTGGTCTCGGTGGTGACACGCAGCACGAAGAGGCACCTGAGCGTGGGCGCAATGTAGAGTGCGTGCACGATGCAGAGCGCGGGCGAAACTCGTCGCGCAGTACAGAGCTCATGTCCTCATCCGTAAGGCATGCGATTGACCCACGCGCTACTCGAGCCGCGTCCAATTCTCGCATGACGGACGGATGATTTGCGGCGTCGTGGAGGGCGGCACCAAGTTTCACGCCTGCCTCTGCCGATGCACGCCTCATCTTCCACTGTTCCATTCCCGGCCGGTGCCCCTTGGCTTGATTAGCAGGTTCCCCGTCCGATCCGTCCTGTCCGGTCAAATCCTTCACCTGCGCATTCGCCCATAAAACACGTCAAGTGCCATTCGCAGTCTTCACCAGCACGTCGTCATGAACTGCTCTAAACGTTGCAGGGCGGACAACACCGTTTGCGCCAGGGCCTTCTCGAGCTCTTCCGACGAGGAGAAGTTCCCTCGCATCAGAGTGTCGAGCGCTTCCTGCGCCGCCAGCACCTGATACAAATCGACACAGCGCTTTTGTGAGGGGCTACAATGTGAGAGGCGACAATCTCATGCGTCCCACTTTGTCATTTGTCAGTTCAACCCGATGATGGATTGGCAGCTCGCTCCAATCTGGCAGGCACAGGAGTGCCGGGATGGTGCCTGTTCCAACTCTTCAGATGATCGCTCCTGAGTGGCCTTTTCAATCCCGATGATCTCCTCAGCCACTCCTGCGATCAGAAAGTCGAGGTCCTTGGCGCTTGAGATCTTGGCGTCCAAAATATTCTGAGGGGGCTCCCAAGCCTCAGTTTGGATTGTGAGAAACTTGGGACTGGTAGAACCCAGACAATTTCGAGAAATAGGCGCTCAGTGAGGCCGCAAACGCGCGAAGTAGGAAAAGGAGTTCACTATCTGGGTGTACCTCGATCTTGGAGCGGACTGCCAGTGCTTGCGCAGGTGTGGCTCGACTTGCGTTTGAGACTTGCAGGTCGTGTTGCTCCTTCTCGAGCAGTCCATCCTCTGGCAGTACAGCTTCACTATGGGCATCATCACCTTGAGAATCATCCACCTGCCGACGATCAATCATGAGAAAAGCAAATCTTTAAACGAGTGCCTGTGCTAACACTCAGCCGCCCCATGGAATTTTGGACCATCCTTCGGGGCACCTGCTCCTCCGTCTTCTTCCTCTTCTTGCTGATGATCCCACCCATATCTCTAGCGGGAGAGCTCGCACTACAAAGTCCTAGTGCACAACCGCGACACAAGTGTCGGGAGACCCGCTCCTCTTTCCATGGCAAGCGCCTTGCCGTCCCGAGCGCCCCCCAGGCGTTGTGAAATCGACCGAGAGACTTTTGGTCAGGAAGACGCTCCCAAAAGTGGATTTCCTCTAAGAAGGGGCCACCTGGATCTCGGTCAGGTCGGGTCTGCTGGCAGCGTGACACGATGCTGGGCAACACGCGCGACCTGAACATGAAGGTCCTGCTAAGGACAGTCACTGGCGTCCTGATACTTTATTCTGCGGCATTGCCGATGGCCTCTGGCTTCACACTGCCATCCCTTCGCTTTCCAGCGACCCAGGCGTTGCGATCTCCTCGCTGCCTAATCAGTGCTCAGCCCCGGTTCGCTGCGACGGCACGGCTCACAATGATGGATTCACCATATGATAGTATGACTGTTGCTGCGCTCAGAGAGAAGCTTATTGCCGGCGGTGAGTTTCCGATGCTTCCCGCAAGACTTTGGCCCCCTTCGGCTACTTTCCAGATGACGCCGCAGCTAGTTTGCCACAACCTCCTCGAATGTGAGACGGAAATGATTAACGAAATATTTTGTACCTCACCGCGGGCCTAGGTGCGTCGCTGACCTCCAGGATGAAGAAGGCAGAGCTCATTGCAATGCTTACAGAGAACGACAAGGGTAGCGGATCCAGCAGCGAGGCCACCACGGCGTCCAAGGCAAGGATCCAACCCTGTAGATTTGCGATACACTAAAGTCCTGCACAAAATCAGCCGCAAGGCCATCTTTGAGGTGACCGAATGTATTAGCACGGTCGCGCAATCAAAGGCGGATCTGGCACGGCAACTTCCAAACAGAAGTTTCTGCTGATGCTGAAAGCCGAGCGTCTCGTGCGAGTAGGACGAACGTACAGCCTCTGCTGCTACGGTGGATGACGTCGACATGAACTCGTGGAGCGTTGCAAAGCTGAAGGATGAGCTGCGCGCGCGAGGCCTCAAGGTGCTTTCGCAAGGTCACCTTTGGTTGGGTGCACCTGCCGACTAGTCTGAGAACGAACGCGGCGCAGGTGGGTGGCGTGAAGGCCGAGTTGGTCGAGCGGCTCAGCTCTGCCATGGCAGAAAGTGATGACTTGGCCGGCGAAAAATCTGCACTTTCGCTTTCCCTTGACGACGATGACGGGTGCGCCCACCCGCGGCCTCGGCGCTCCTCGCCCGGACGCAGCCCTGCTGCCGCTGAACAGCTGCAAGCGGCGGCGGCGGCGGCGGCGGCGGCGGCGGCGGCGGCGGCGGCGGCGGCAGTAGCAGCAGCAGCATTCGCCTGGCGCGCTGAAGTCACCGGGTGGATCGATTCCGTGGCGTAGGTATTTTGGGGCGATGAACGTGCAAACGGAGGAGCCCAAAGATGACGCCTACTTTGGTGCGATTGCTCTCGAGTCTGAAAGCACTGCGCTGCCGACCGAGTCCACGCTCGAAGACATTGAGGAAGACCCATACTTTGGGGCTCTGAACCTCGAGGTTAGCCCCAATCCGCGATGATGGGCAGCCACAAGATCCCTGTTCTGGCATGACGAGGTTGGGGTTGTGGCGAGCAGACGGTATCAGAAGAACCGGACCCATTTGAAGCGTCGCAGTACTTTGGCCCCAAGGACGAAGGGGGCGACCGAAAGAGTGATGATGAGGCACTCCTCGAAAATTACTTCGGGGCAATGGGTCTGCAGACTGAGGAGTCTGGTGATGAGGACGTCGTTGAGGCGGAGTCTGTTCCGGTTGGCCAATTCGGACGCTCAATCGAAAAGGCGCGGGCGCGGGCGCAAGAGCGGGCGCCGCTGCGCGGAGATTCCTTTGACGAGACGGAGCGCAGTTTCGATGATGAGAGAGGGGAGGAGCCCGGCGAGACGACGCAGGTGTTTGTGCGTGGAATTCCGTTCCGTGCGCGTCCGCTCGACGTGGTGGAGCTCTTTGAGGAGCACTGCGGCGTGGTCACGCGCGTCGAGGGTATGTTCCACGCCGGACGCGCGTCGGGGCGGGCATGGGTGACGTTTGAGGAGCCCGCAGCGGCGGCGGCTGCGCTCGGGTTCGACCGCCAGCAAATGGACGGCCGCTTCATAGAAGTCTATCCGCCGTGGTCGCGCCCGGCGCGGCAGGCTCTCCGCCAGGTCACTGAGGGACAGGGCGGTCGGGGCCCTTCAGACCGTTTCGGTCTGCGTCCGATCCTTTACGCACGCCCCTGGTGTGCTTGCCGCGGCGCTTGCCCAGCCGCTCAGGTCTTGTGAGCCTCGCTTGCTTGGAACGCCTGGTTACGAGGGCGCGTGCACGCAGGGGAGTCCCCGCGGGGTGGTTTCCGCGGCCAGCGTGGAGGCAGGGGGGGCTACGGAAATGACCGCTGGAGCGACCGTGGCGGTGAACAGGAGCGCAACCGGCCGAGCAGGCAAGGCTCAGCAGCCCGGGCGGCTGTGCGTCGCTCTGTGGGTGTTGAATGCACGCCATCCGACCGCGCCCGAGCCGTCGGCGCGGGGGACAAGGCTCATGGCGCTGTGATGGCAGGTCCGTATTCATCGGCCGCGTTCCTCGCTCCGCGGGACAGGGGGATGTCGAAGAGGCTATGATCCCCTTTCCAGGAGTCACCCAAGTCAGGCGAGCGCCCCTTGTCCTTGCGGAGCCATCCCCCCTCGGCCGCTTGCCCCACCACGCCATGCGCTGCGAGCTGCATGAAAAATACTGAGTGCCCACTCCCGGCCACGTTTCGTGCTCTGGCGCAGGCTCGGCTACCGCGACGGCGAGTTTCAGGGCTACGCGCACGTGGACTTTGTCGACGAGGCTGCGGCGAGCGCGGCGGTGGCAGCCCAGATCCAAGTGCTTGGCCGCGACGTGCGGGTCGACTACGCAGGGGAGCGGCGCAGTGGCCCTGGCAGGGGCGCTTACGGTGGTGGACGCGGCTACGGCGGCGGCTACGGCGGCGGCTATGGCGGTGGCTATGGCGGCGTTGGGCGCGGCGGCTACGGCGGCTCGCGGGATGAGTACTAGGCGTCGCTCTTCACGCCACATGGAATGTCGAGAAGAGTAGGAGAAGAGTAGGAGAAGAGTCGGAGAGCACGAGCGCTCCCCGCGATATCGCAGTCGGTATAGACAGCGTGATGAAACGAGAGATCAAATGCGTTCTCGACAACAGTCCCGTAAACGCAAATGAAGCAATCATTAGCAAGAAAGGTCCCACGCAAACACAGACTCACGAGGAGAGACAGATACGTTTAATTTAATGACAAACAGCCACAAATCGCAGACACCATAGATAGATAGATAGATAGATAGATATACTGAATAATCTCTTATAGGAGACAGATACGTTCTTATAGAAGCCAGCAGACACCGGATCCCTCCCATATTTTGTAAAGAGACTTCTTGTTC
>Ga0115567_10003528_pt1 | contig 15388 bp, 11 predicted proteins | sample COGITO_mtgs_1204_2_FD_88679 | JGI IMG/M metagenome (GOLD analysis project Ga0115567, IMG submission 88679) | Pelagic marine microbial communities from North Sea - COGITO_mtgs_120412 | ecosystem: Environmental > Aquatic > Marine > Epipelagic | place: Germany:Helgoland, sampling site Kabeltonne... | reverse complement strand
TTCGAGGCCCGACAATCTAACCATTTTAGTTGCCAAATCACTTATTTTTACCGAGTCGCCCATATCAAGTACGAATACATCACCGCCCTTGCCCATAGCGCCTGCTTGTATTACTAGCTGTGCCGCTTCAGGGATGGTCATAAAATAGCGAGTAATATCGGGGTGAGTTAATGTTATTGGACCGCCTTCTTTTATTTGGCGGCGAAATAGCGGTACAACAGAGCCACTTGAACCAAGCACATTACCAAAGCGCACCATACAAAAGCGTGTTTGGTATTTAGCCCCCTGTTCTTGTGCTAAACCTTGTAATACTAGCTCAGCCATGCGCTTAGTTGCACCCATTACATTTGTTGGCCGTACTGCTTTATCGGTAGAAATGAGTACAAAGGTATCTACCTTAGCCTCAACAGCGGCCTTTGCGGCGTAGTAGGTACCAAATACATTATTACGAACACCTTCTACTACATTGTGCTCAACTAATGGCACATGCTTATAAGCAGCGGCGTGGTAGATGGTTTGCACACCAAAGGTTCTCATTACCGTTTCAAGGCGGTTTACACGTTGTACTGAGCCCATAATAGGGATGAGTTCAATGTTAAGCGTATTATTAGTTATGTATTCACCCAATTCTTTTTCAATTGAATAAAGGGCAATTTCACTGCGCTCAAACAACACTAACTTGGTAGGTTTGAGTTTCACTATTTGTCTACACAACTCAGAGCCTATTGATCCACCCGCACCTGTAACCATTACTACTTTATTGGCTATATTGGCGGTCATTAAATTATCTTTAGGGGTTACCGGGTCGCGTCCAAGTAAATCTTCAATTTCGACGTCTATAAATTCTGAAAGCTTCGCTTTTCCTTCAACTATATCCGCCATACCTGGGATAGAAAGTACTTTAATAGTTAATGGCTCAAGTTGTCCGAGTACTTCTTTACGCCTTGCACGTGTTTCACTCGGCATAGCAAGTAGCACTTTCGTTGCTTTACGTTTTTTTATTAATTCATGTATATCATTAAACGCACGGACCGGTATACCTTGTATTATAGAGCCTTGCTTTGTAACATCATCGTCAATAAATGTACTTACAAAATACTCAGGACCTGCATTTAAAGCTGTCGCTAATTGACGCCCCGACGAGCCTGCACCATAAATAATAACCGCATCCTTGTTGCTTGTGGTCATTCTTCCTATAAGTGCGCGCACTATAATACGTGAGCCACCTACGGTTAATAAGCATAGCCAAGCAAAAATAAATGGCATAGTGCGTGGTATATCTATACCAATAAAAAATGCTAATAGAACCAAACTTACAGTAGTTATAAGGGTACCGAGTATAATGGCCCACACTGCTTGTGAGTTCATATACCGGAGAACAGCGCGATACAAACCCAAGCTAATAAATGCATATAAACTAATGGGAATTAATAGTAATAATAACAACCAATTACTAGTAACACTTAATGGTTCTAAGCTATCAAGCCTTACTATTAACGCCAACCAAAAGGCCGCTGCAATAAAAAGTGAGTCTATACATAAAGTAATAACACGCTTTTTAGCTCGCGGGGCATTAATAATTGAGCGGATAAAGCTGTCCATAACACGTTCCTTTGCGGTTCAATTACAGGGTATAACCTGATATCATATTTAAGATTAACAATGCATTAATTATAACAAGCAATTGAGTATTGTAAGTCGTTTAAAATAAAGTTTATTAGCTCAGAAATTAGGGAGCATTCGTAACTTCAGCGCTTAATTGAGACGGTTATAATAAGTATGTAATATGGCTATTAGTGCATTAAAGAATAGCAAAAAAGTGTCTCAAATAGATAATACAAACGGGCCTAATCAACCATTATATACTGTAATCTCTACTTAACCCTGTCACCACTACCACTACCAGTAACTGTCATTAGTATATATTTAAAATAATTACCTATCGTCATTGTATCAATCATTTCACGATCGGTTTTAGCAAGTAGTTCAGGTGTAGACATATCAATTTCGTTAACTTGAGCTAAACCAGTAATACCTGGACGTACTGCAAACACACTTTTAGCTGCACGCTCTCGAGTTAAGTCTACTTGGTTAAATAAACCTGGGCGTGGGCCTACTAAACTCATTTCACCTTTTAATACATTCCAAAGTTGTGGGAGTTCATCTAATTTTGTTTTACGTAAAAAACCACCAAAAGGTGTTATTGATGCAGTGCTTGCTAAGTGACTAGCAACCGATGCAGTATCAACAGTCATTGTTCTAAACTTAATCAAAGTAAATGGTTTTTTATTTCGACCAACACGCTCTTGCATAAATATAGGTGAGCCTGTATCAAATAAACCAATAATGTATAAAATCACTAAAAATGGCATTGCAAACAACAATCCAAAAAGTGAGAACAAAAAATCGAGTAAACGTATCATTTATAAATCCAGTAATTATTTTGTTAAGGGCTTTTTAGCGGCAAGTTTAAAACCATATTCCACTGAATATGGTGGTGTCCAACCTAGGGTACTTTTTGTATGACTAATATCTAGCTGAAGTGAGCCTGTAAGCCTATCAATAATGTCATTTTTATTGAATAACTTAGCTGCTAATTTAAAACACCAAACAGGCATAGGCAAAGCAATGTTCTTTTTATTTTGCACATTAGCCATTAACGCTACCATTTCAGCCGTCGATAAATCATAGTCGTCAGAAGCTAAAAATACTTGGTTTGCCGCTTTTGGGTGCTCAATACACACCATGATTAAATCAACCAAGTTATAAACAGACACTAAACTACGCTTGTTACTTTTTATAGCTCTAAAAGGGAGTGGCAATCCTTTATCAACAAAACGCATCAATGATGCAAAGTTTGCTTTCACCCCTTCACCATACACTAATGGTGGACGAATAATTACAATCTCCATGCCTGTTTGCTTACCAAGTTCCAATAACTGCTGTTCAGCCTCTGCTTTCGAGATGCCATAAGGATCTTCAGCAGCTGATTTATCACTTGTAGTGAAAGGAGCTTTGCCAGTTGTACTTTCACCGTTCACTTTAATCGAGCTTAAAAATATAAAGCGTTTAACACCTGATTGTGCTGCTTGTTTAGCTAAATTAAGTGTTCCCAGAGTGTTTACAGCTCTAAATTCATTAAGAGGATCGCTAACAACATCATCCATAACATGAACTCGTGCGGCACAATGCACAACTGCATCAACATTAACCAAGGCATCTGCATAAGATGACTTTGAATCTATACTATGCGTATAAACACAGCCTAAATTAGATGGCTTTCTTCCTAGTAAATTTAATTGATTATTATCATTCAGTAAAGTAACTAAGTTACTGCCCACAAAACCAGAGTAACCTGTAATTAGTAGCCGCTTCACTTTTCCTCTCCGTAGCCAATAATTGAGTCTGCCATTTTTTTCATAATGTTTGAGCGTGTATATTTACTTATAAAGCTATTTCGCTCTGTTTGACTTAATTTTAAATTATGTAATGCAGTAACTGCTTGATCATGATTACCTGGATAAAACACCTCAGCATTATTAACTTCTGAATTAATAAACTCGGCAGCATAACCGCTTACACCAGCTAATATCGGCTTTCCCATAGCTGCATATTCAAAAATTTTTGAAGGTAAAACCTTTTCAAAAGCAGGATAATCGTTTAAATGTAAAAATAAAATATCAGCATTTAAATATTCTTGTATAAGCTGCTCACGATTAACTGGAGGATGAAAACTAATATTAGCTATACCTTTACTCGACTCAACAAGAGAAGCTTTCCTACCACCATCGCCAATAACCTTAAATTGGTACTCCACTCCAGCTAACTTAGTCATTTCAGGAACAATAGTACTTAGCCCTTGCCCTTCTCCAATATTACCCGCATACAAAACCGTAACCACTGAAGGCACTACCTTACTTTCATCTACATTATTAGCAGCCGATAAAAACTCACTATCAATACCGTTTGTAAACCATGAATAACTGACTTTTTTAAACCGCTTAATAAAGTAGCTTTCAAATCCTTTTGAAACTAAATTAATATGTTTAGCTGATGAAAATGTATAGTTTTCAACTAAAGTCAAAACTGGTTTTAGTAAAAAAGTTACTTTAGGATTTAAAACATCTTTAATAGTATCAACAAAGATGTCTCGAATATCTAAATACAAAGGCAACTTTTTCTTCTTTGCTAAACGAGCACCTAAAAAAGCAGTAAATAATCTAGAGCTGGTAGCAAATACAACATCATACTCTTTCTGTTTAGTTAATTTCATCGCCTCAATATAAAACCGGGTAAATGATTTTATTTGATCTAACATTCCACTTTTATGGGAAGGTAAAACAATCCTGTTGATTGTTACATTATCAAGCTGTTCAAAAGTATTTGCAGTCGCTGAAAAAGAAGCATAACGATTAGGCATTGTTGTTACTATTTCAATGTTTACATCATCATGCTGTTTAAGCTGTTCAATTAAAGACGTTGTCCTAAATGACCCCGCACATAAATCTGGTTGATAGTAAAAAGATAAAACCAAAATACGCAAAATTAATCCTTGTTAAGACTTATTACAGTATTTAGTTGGTGATCAACTAAATCCATTTTAAGCTTCTTGTTATTAATAGTTACTCCGAATTCGGGATGGTATGTACTATCTAATAGTTCAATACGACAGGTACTGTGAATAGTTACCACATGACACGCTTTAGTTTTGATTTTTATTTCATTATCAGTGATTGAAGTAATTTCAACATTAGGGTGTAAATGGAAGAATGCACTTGCCCGGTCATATTGACCATCTAATTTATCAACAATCGTAATGTTATTTTCATCTGCAGTAAAACTTCGAGTATGGGTTACCTTCCCTTTCAAGCGCCTATAACCATCATGCTGTGCTTTTAAATAAAAAACACGCTCTCTTTGCTCAACCTTTACCAGGTTACAATATGCGCGACGGGCAACTCTAAAGCCAGACCAAACTTCTGAAGAATCCTCGCCATCTACAACCACTGTATTATGAGCAGCCGTTTTACGTTGCCTTAAGCGCTCTTTACTAACACCATATAAAGAGGTTCCTGAATTAACAAACACTCGCTCATTACCAACTGATAGTTCAAAACTCAAGGTATCGGCATGCGCATGGCCCGGTAAATAATCAGGCCCAACATTCGCGTGATCAATAATTAAATAATAATTCGATAATGACAAGCGACTATAACCACTAGCTTTATGTGTAATCATATTAGGTACATTATCATCGACTTCCAAATCTAATGATTTGGCATAATCAAATATTTGTTTAGGTGTAGCTGCAATACCTATAGCAGCATCATTGAAAAAACTAACTTCACCGTCTGGATGGATCATGGTGTTAAGCCAAGCTATTGCCTTTTCGGCAACACCTGACCAACAAGGTAAACGCTTTAATAACTTAGGGTTCTCACTCGTTTTGGCTAAATCAATTAACTCAAGTAAGTCCCATAATAAGATCTCATGATACATAGGAGAAAGCTCAAAATGAGCACCGTCAGCTAAAAACTGTTCAGGGATCTCTCTATCAAGCAGTTTCAGCCCAAAATCAAGGTATCGTTCTGCCTTTTCACCTTCGAGGTAACAACCAATAAAAGTAAGTGCTTTAGCATTAGCAAAGAGATGATTACCTAATATGTGGTATTCAAGTTGCTGTGATAACGCACTTACTTGAACGAACATACTAGTGAGGTACTTTTGTTCAACTTTATGTTGCTTACTGAACCATTTAACCCAGTTAACTAACCTTAAAGATAATGGATAAGCCTCCCAGCCATTACCATTACAAGCAGTATTTTGTTCAATCCATTTGTCAATAAACTTGAAATGAATATGTTCACGCTCAACAAAATCACTTGAACTTAAATCATCAAAATAATGGAGGTTGTATAACCAAAGCTTATCCTTATCGGGATCATTCCAACCGTTAATAGAATAGAGGTTACCCTTTAATGATAAAAACTCAACAGTATACTCATCAAAAATGCTTTGTTTATATATTGATGGGCCAACCCAACGCCAAGCACAATGAGAAAGTGTTGTATTCACCGTAATAGGACTGGGATTTTTAAAAAGATAATAAATGCGAAACCAGACTTGTTCAAACTTCAAGTATTTCAACGTATGAAATACTTGAAGAAAGTGTTGTGCTTTTCTTATCGCTATATGTACAAACAAAATTTGTCCCATAAAAGTATTAGCTTCATTTAATTAATTCCGTCATTAAAGTCTGCCTACTTATATATTATTGAATATTATGTAATTTATAAGCAGAAGTTAAACATCTACTTTAATTCCTAAATTTTTTTAAATACTAATAAAACTCTTATCTAAATTTAATTATTTTAAGCTGATTACTATTTAAATAAAAATATATTAATATAAATAAAGGTAAAGGGTTTACAGGCGTACCATCTTGAAATAAAAATATAAATAATGTTATGGAGAAAAAATATCCTAAATAATAATTTTTACCATTTATTGTTACAACTATTTTACGTATTTCATTTAAAAAATGAAATACTATCAAGGTAATAGGTATAGAAAAAACACCAAACTTTAAAACATATTCAAAATAACCACCATAACCTCGATTATGTACTAAATACTCAAACCTTCCGAATGGTGATGGTATAGAAGACATTTCAGAATTAGGGCTCATTCCTGCACCATACCAATCATAATATGATAGATTATTCAGGATCATTGGGATATTAAATAACCTTTTAATAGCACCTTGTTCTAATAAATATTCAGAGTTATTGAAAACTGCAATAAATAATTTGATAAATCGAATATCAGACTCTACATTGAGTAGTATTGAAATAAACAAGACACCTGAAATTAATAGCAAAATCATGAAAAAATAGAAAAATTTTCTATATAAGAAAAAGAGTAAAAAAGCAACAATAAATGAATGAAATAGAATTGCATATGCTGACCTTGAAATTGTTGTATTAACCAAAAATAAAAAAATAGTTATACATATTAATTTTTTCTTAATGTCATGAGTAATTCTAACATTAATATATAAAAATATTAGAAGTATATTCAGCAATGAGAAAATCTTTCCTAAGTGTGCTGGTTCTCCCGTTAAGGATCTTACACCTCTTCCGGTGCTTGAAAATGAAAGAGCGGCCTCTTCTGATCTAGTAACTAAAAAAGACATAAAATCAGGGATAAAAAATTGGATAAATCCAACTGTGGCATAAACACCTATAATCCAATATATAGTTTTTGGTGCTAACTCTTTTATATAACCATTTCTAATTAATACAATCATATACCACGCCATAAGGATACAAATAATATATGTAACACTGTATTTAAATGTTAAATACTCAAGCTGAAGGGTATAAGCAAATGTAATAGAGATAAGACAAATTAAGCATAAAATAAAGTCATTAAAATTAAATTTGAGCTGAAAACAAAAAATAGAAATTATTAAAGTTGAAAATATAAAAAAAGTAGGTTGAACATCAATATTAGGTATTCCCCCCACAGCGTGAAAAAAAATAAATACTAAAAGAATAGAGCTAACAGAGCTACGAAACATAATAATAACTTGATTTAAATTCATGAATAAAATAATGGATAAATAAGATGCAGACCAAACAGTAAAAGGTAAAATGATTTATTCTTAAATGGTATAAATAAAACACATGTTGACACTATAACTAGAAACAAACTTCCTATCGATAGAGCAAAATAAAGCTCAAAACCCCATTGGTAATATAAGTAAACCAGTAAATAACAAATAACTATAATAATTAATTGAAGTAGTGAACTTAACCAGGTTCCATATTTTTTAAATAATAATGCACAAGAAAAATTCAGTATTATTTGTAATACCATAAAGATTAGACCACACAAAACAATTAAAAAGTTTTTAGCGGAAAGATCATAAATTAAATATATAGTGAAACTACTTAACGGGTAGAGCAAAAGCAACAATAATAAAAACAAAAATATTTTAGAGTTATTGGATAAGTAATTTTTATCATTTAAAAATGGTAGTGACCACGTATAAAATGATGACATCAATATTGCTAAAGGTAAGCCTAAAGTACTCCCTAATGAAATAAAACCAAGCATTTCATTAGTAAGTATAAGACCAAAAATAAATTTGTCACCGTATTGGGATATCGTTTGAATGATTCCTTTGAATGATAGTCCCCCCCCAATATTAAACAACTCTTTAGATGAGATTAAATATGAATGTATTGTTAAGTTCGCTTTACTTGTTGATATTTCTTTTTTTTTGTCTAATAAATACTTTGCTAAATAAGCTTTTATAAAAAATTTTAACCCATTAAAAAAAATAAACCACTCTAATCCTAAATAAAAAAGAGATGTCAAAATAAATAAAGAAATTAAAACATCTGCTATACTTAACATTAGCATTGACTTACCATCCAAATTTATCCTTAGGATGATTGCGAAGTAATTAAATATAGATAATGATATCCAATAAAAGCAAGTCAAATAACTAATTAGGCCATTTCCTTTGCCTAATAAATTGAGAAAAAGTATAAAAATAAAAAAATTAACAATACTCCAAGTAATGGCAAGTATTTTAGCTATCGATAGAATGTTTTTAGTAAATGTAAAGTTATTACCTTTAATTAATAGTGCTTGTAAAAAACCAGGATTAACTGATACTGAAATTTGACTTAAACTTCTGAGAAAAAACCAAAGGCCAGCTAGTTCGAATCCTATAAACTTTGCTAAGAGGATCGACGTAAAGAAGTTAACTATTGCTGGTAATAAGTTAGCGATTAAAAGAACTTCTTTACGCCAGAGATTATTAGACATTAACGTACTGACAAGTAACTGGTTTTAGATGCCTCTATAAAACTGGACAAATCTAACTCCTCTAATACAGTTAACATTCCATTATATTCTGCTTTAGGTTGGAATTTTTCAATAATACTCTTATTGATATGTTGATTGACCCCCTGACCATTATGTATGTTATGAATGTAATAAAACTTTAAAATATCTTCTTTATCTTTTAAAGAAGGCTTATCAAGTTTTCCTACTTTTCGAATTAAAGATCTATATTCTTCAATAGTTACAGGGTTATAACAAAAATCAAATGCTGAGTGAGGGTTCTCACCAGCATTAATAACAGGAATGTTTTTATATGGGAATTCATGTCCTAACGTACCGTAGACTGATGCTACACAGTCAATTTTACAACGCATGATAGACAGATTTGACGTTTTCTTATCTAAAAAAGTAACATCTTTATATTTATTTTTTAACTCTTGAATAATTCTATCATTACCAGGCATTCCATTTGGGTGCTCTTTGATGAAAACTTTTTTCCCTGAAGACAATGCCACATCAATAGTATCCTCAGCCCACTCATAAAAATCAGGATATAACATTGACTTGTATATATGCGGACTATCAAAAAAGCAGTGCAGCATAATTAATAAATTATCATACTCCTCAGAGAAACAGGTTAATGTAGAGCTTATATCAGAATATGCACTTTGTCTCATATAACTAATTGAGGAGTTTATTACTCCTTCAAACCTGTTTTCAAGTTCCTTTCTTGATTCCTCTATACACAATGAGGGTGAGGAAAGCTCATCAAAAGTTGCAGGGTAAGATGAAAAGTCAGGGGTTTGAAGAGGATGTTCAATACTCAACCGATGTAATTCTTTTCCTCTAGTGTTCTGTGTAACAAAAACTTTAGCCCCATGTGACAATGCTACTCTGGCGGCAATTCCGTAACATAAATAAACAGCGTGAGTTAAATATACTTCCTTTATATCATGCTTACAAAATTCTTTATTGTAATAATCCATCAAAAAGCACGCCTTATTGATTATCAGCTCTAGCTCCTTAGAGTGAATATCTACTGTAGCTTTTCGATTTTCTTTAAGATAAGAGTCATAAACTAAGTCTCCTATTTTTATATTACTGTACTCGAAAGATAGAACATCTTCTTTCGTTTTAAAGGTATATTTTTTATTTTTTGATCTAATGAATGAAAAGTAACTAGGAGTTATAACATCATTAACATTCATTAATTTGAATATATTTTTATCTTTATTAAATATCTTTTTTAGGATCCAAATAGCTTTAGATTGGAAGGTATTCCAGATAAAGAAGTATGACGGATAAAAAGCGATTATTTTCCTTTTTTCTACACTACTAATACCCAACAAAGTACACAATAGCTGAATATTCCACCTCTTAAACCCCAAATGAGTAAAGTCTACAAGCGTGACCATTTCTTCCGTATCTGCAGATTGAGGGTATACCTTATTAACAAAAGAATAAAAATTTTTATCATCCCTTGTGGTCCAAATATATAAACGAAATTTTCTAATTAAATTTTTTAACATTTCAGTCTCAACAATCAAACAGTTTTTTATTTAAAGCAGTACCACATAAAATATCGCAGATAACTAGTTTTCAACTCGAATAAGAAGTGGAAAAGCGAGTTAAAATACAACGAACATTTTATTTTTGTCATAATACACGAATTCTAACGTACGATCTTATATTTGATTAAACTAAATATTATACCCTGATATGGGTAATATACTTTAGTATTATGTTCTCATTGATTACCTTGAAATTGCTCAAATGTAAGTGGAGTGCCATATTTAATATCTTGAGTAACGAACTTACCTAAATATAATAATCTTCTATGCGATTTAGTTTTTAACTCTATTCAAAACTTTATAGTGAAATATGAATATTATTTAATAGCATAAATATAAATCAACTTTCTATTGGTAATTACCCATATCGCGGTTGGCTTTATTAAAGTCTTCTTTTCTCCCTATATCTAACCAGTAGTCATACAAGTTAAATGCAGAGCAACTATTATTAGACATTAGTTTTTCAAAAAGGGTCGTCATATCAAGGTATTCATTTTCTGGGATATAATTTAATATATGCGGTTCTAGTGCATACACTCCCGCATTAACATTAAAAGAAAAGTTTGGTTTTTCTTGAATATTTGTAATAGATGCTTGTTTATTTGTTGTAATAACCCCATAAGGAACTTGATGTTCAAACTTACGAACACACATAGTAGCAATATTTCCTTTTTCTTTATGAAATTTTAACAAGCAATTGAAGTCAACATTTGTTAATACGTCAGCATTAATAACGAAAAATGGCTGTTTTAGCTCTGTTTTAATTAGGCTAAGTGCACCAGCTGTACCCATCCTTTTATCTTCAACAACATAATCAATTTTAACTCCAAATGCTTCACCATCTCCAAAGTAATTTTTGATAACCTCTTTTTTATAATTAAGGCAAAATATAAATTGCCGAAAACCTTGATCCCTAAACTGCTCAACTAAGTGTCTGAGCATAGGTCGGTCACCAACATACAGCATTGGTTTAGGTGTATCTTTAGTTAGCTCACCTAGTCTAGTACCTAAACCACCAGCCATGATCACCACAATATTGTCTCTGGAAATAAACTCAATATCATCAAGAGAGAATACCCCTTTAAAAATATTATTTTCATCAACTAATGGCATATGTCTTCTGTGTAAGCCTTTTAATTTAGCAATAATTTCATGCTTTGGCGTATCAAATTTAACTGTCATTGGATCTGTATTAATAATATTTTTAAGTTCAGTTTTCTGTTCTAAAAGCCCTCTCCTTAAATCTCCGTCAGTTAAAATACCAACTAACACATTAGACTCATTAACAAAAGCAAGAAAACCGATACCAGCTGAATCAAGTGCCTTTACAGCATCAAGCAGTGAACTTTCACTCGTTAACAAAAAAGCATTATTCATGTATTTTCTCCATTAAAAACTCTAGGTATTCGAAATCCTCTAATGTATCAACATCAACCGAACGATTTCGGGGCATTAAAAAAGGATAACTGTTGTCTGTATAATAACTTCCTGAGCAGATTAGTTTATACTTAAAAATAAATATGGCGCCGTTAGGGTAATAACTCACTCGCTCGTCTTGTCTATTATTTAGCGAGTCTGGGAAAATATTTTCTAATTTACCATTTCCGTTTATATACTTATGCCAGCTAATAGGATGATGCTCTTCACTATAACTAATTACAGAATCTGCATTTTTAGATTCAAACAATTCAATAGCCTTATCTATATCTTCCGTTTTTCTCAATGGAGATGTAGGCTGTAATACTATAAATTCGTTAACATCATAGTCATATTCTTTATTTAAACGATCTAGTGTATATAAGTAATTATCAATTGCACGTGCAGAATCAGTAGCTAACTCCGAAGGGCGCAAAAAAGTATCTTTAGCACCATGAGCTAAAGCTATTTTATAAATACCCAAATCGTCAGTAGAAACGATCACATCTGTAATATATTTTGATGAGAGAGCTGCTTCTATCGTATAAGCGATCATAGGCTTGCCACATAAGTCCCTAATATTCTTACCTGGCAACCCTTTAGAGCCTCCTCTAGCAGGTATTATCGCAATCATTTAAATTAAATCTTCTTTAGTGAGTATGTGATCATTTAATAGATCTTTATTTACCTTCAATCCAATAATAAACTCTGCCAATTCGGGCTTAATTCCCGTTCCAGGTCGCTTATAGTCAATATCACTTTCGGTGATAACTTCACCAGCTTTAAAGTCGCGCTTTAATACTATACTTCTTCTAAATTCTGCTTTCTTTTCATCTGATTCCGTGGCAAAAATTCTAAAGCTACCCAATGCTTCATTAATTCTATTGGCTCCATTAACTATTCCTTGTAATTCGTCTTTAGTTGCTGAAACTTTGTGATCCCAACCTTCCATTTCTTTATCTAAAGTAAAATGTTTTTCAATTAAGCATGCCCCAAGAGCAACTGAAGCTAATGGTATTTCTATACCTATTGTATGATCAGAGAATCCTATTGGATAATTTGGGTAGGTATTCATCAATGTAGTTAAGTTATTTAAATTAACATCTGTGTCAACAGGTGGATATGTTGATACACAATGCAAAATACAAATTTGTGTATTACCTGCATATTCAATAGTACGGACTGCTTTATCTATTTCATGTAATTCACTTAGCCCTGTAGATATTATCATTGGCAACCCTTTACGAGCTAGGTAATCTAAAAATGGTAAGTTATTTAAATCCATAGAGGCAACTTTAATAAAAGGAGAGTTTAATTGTTCAACTAAGAAGTCTGCTTCTTTTTGATTAAATGGTGTAGAAGAGCAATCAATACCAACCTCGTCAGCAAATGCTTTCATCTCTAATAGCTCGGTATCAGAAATAGAGTATTCTTCTACAATTTTCTCTAACGTATAATCACTTCTATCCCTATAATCGTCTGCTATAAAGTAATTATCTTCATATTTTTTTCGGGCAAAAATAGAGTCTTTTGACCAGCTTTGGAATTTTACACAATCAGCACCAGCTTCTTTCGCTTGCGTGATCATCTTTTTAGCAAGTTCCATATCGCCATTATGATTAGAGCCTAACTCTGCAATAATATAGGGTTTGGAAAAGTTATTAATTATAGCTCTTTCTGTTAATTTCATTTTTTATTCCTAACTTGTTAATTCCCACCAAAGTGGATAAGTAATTTGTTCACAATTAATTGCTACTAGATCTTTTAATTTTGAATCACTAGAGATATATTTTTTTAAATCTAACGCTTCATTTAATAATACTTTAAATTCTGGACTTTTTTTACTCATCTCTCGGTAATGAACGGCTCTAACTTCAGCAATTCTCTTTATTTTTTCGGCTGTAAAGCTGCCAATACCAATAGTATTTAAATCATATTGCCTATAGAAAGTAATCTCATCGGCAATAAAAAGTGCTTTAAAACCATTAAATAATAAGATACTAAAAAAATACCAGTCAACAGCTATCAAATCATCTGAGAATTGAGTTAAATCTAACGAAAGCTTATCTAAGTTAATAGCTGTATTAGATAAACCAAAAATATTTTTGTCTTTAATAAACTCCAATGACAGCTCTTGATGATTGACTAGTCTATTGGAATAAATACGCTCATTGATTACTAATCCATCTTTCGATATAGAGGTTATATCATTAACAACAACATCAAAATTTTTAAGGGCGTTTATACTTTTTTGAATACGGGCTTCGCTAAACTTGTCGTCAATATCACCAAAAATTGCAATATCATAGTTATTATTTTTAGCGAATTGTATTAATACTTGTCTATTCTTTGCAATACTTCCGAAAGCAGGTAATTCAATAATATTAAGTTTACTAAACTGTTTTTTAATTTTATCAAAGTCTTCATATCCATCATTAACAACTAAAACATCAAATTCTTTTCTGGTTTGTTTTAAAAGTGATTCAAAAAAATCAGCAACATAAAGAGGTTCTGTAGGATAAATAGTTGTCAGAAATGCAACTTTCTTCATTTTATTAGTTACGAAACAGCTATTAGCTTTAATAAATGTACCTTCATTAATTGTAATCCCATGCTTACTTGTAGCATTACTACCAAAAAAAGTTCCTTCACCAATATTTACACCTCCATTAACTACTGCGGATGTAGATATATGGCAATGTGATGATACTTTACAATCGTGTTCAATTAGTGCTTTACTATTAATGATGCAATTATCACCAATCACTGTTCCAACATTTATCAGTGCATCGTGCATTACAATTGTACCTTTTGATACTGTAACATTTTTTGCAATATAAGCTCGAGGTGAAATAACTGTAGCTAACAAGCCTCTCTCATTTATTACTAATTGGTATAACTTTTTTCTTAAAGCCGCGTTTCCCACATGCCCAACAGTAACAAGAAATGAATAGCCCAGTTTCGCGTATTTTGTTATATCACTATCACAGCCAAGCACATCATAACCAGCCACTTTCTGTCCAGGTAATAGGGCATTATCTAAAACTCCATGGATATAGTAACGTCCTTCACTTTCGATTACATCAATACAAGAACAACAATGACCTCCTCCACCTATAAGTATCAGTCTATTATTAAAACTAATCATATTGGAGAGCTTGGTAGGTTAACTAGGTGGGCTTCTATAAACTCTGAATGGCTTAGATTGTCTCTCATTGCATTTTCGAACATAGGTAAACGATGCATTAATTGCCAAATTGGTCGAGTCATTACACCATCAGCATTAGTCTGCTTTAATAGTTTTTCTCGCTCACTGGGATTTGGGCAAATAATTGCATTTAACCAATAGTTTGATTTTGCATAACTAGGCTCAGTGACAAATTTAAAATCTGAACCTTTAAAAAAGTCTAAATATAGGCTTGCGAGATGACGTTTATTATTAATAAATGCGGTAAGACTTTCCATTTGCGCACAACCAAGTGCTGCATTTAGATTAGGCATACGGTAATTAAAGCCCGCTTCATCATGGAAAAACTCATACG
>Ga0115567_10003526_pt1 | contig 15389 bp, 24 predicted proteins | sample COGITO_mtgs_1204_2_FD_88679 | JGI IMG/M metagenome (GOLD analysis project Ga0115567, IMG submission 88679) | Pelagic marine microbial communities from North Sea - COGITO_mtgs_120412 | ecosystem: Environmental > Aquatic > Marine > Epipelagic | place: Germany:Helgoland, sampling site Kabeltonne... | reverse complement strand
TTGGTTCAGGACCAGTACGGCAACTATGTCGTCCAGCATGTGCTCGAGCACGGCGAACCGAACGATCGTGCATTGATCCTCAAGCAAGTGACGGGCCAGGTCGTTGCGATGTCCCAGCATAAGTTCGCCTCGAACGTTGTCGAGAAACTTCTCCAGTTTTCCTCGCCTGAGACACGCAAGGTCATGCTCGACGAAATGACTGGCGAGTTCATGACGCGCCCTGGCGAAAGCCAGCCAGCGGTACTGGTCATGATGCGCGATGCCTATGGGAACTACGTGATTCAGAAGGCACTGGATGTGTGCCACGGTGCTGACCGCGCGAGACTGATCGCTGCCATCAAAGTGCATATGCCTGCTGTGCGCAAGTTCACTTACGGGAAGCACATCATCGCTCACATCGAGAAGCTGGAGGCTGGAACAGCGGGATCGGGCGGATACATGGGCGGGCGAGGAGGCGGCATGCACGGAGGCGGGTTCCCAGGCATGGGTGGCATGGGAGGTGGTATGGGTGGTGGCATGGGTGGCATGGGCGGAAATGGATTTGGGGGAGGAGGAATGGGCGGAGGAATGGGCGGAGGAATGGGTGGCGGAATGGGCGGAATGGGTGGCATGGGTATGGGTGGTGGGGGGTACCTGCCAGCAGGCCGCGGGATGATGCAGATGCCTGGTGAGTCTCTGCTTTGACTGCATCGCAAGTGCAACAGCAGTGACCCAAATTGCTCTTTACTGCAACTTGTACGAGCTCATTATTCTTTTCCGCAGGTCCGCCCAGAGGAATGGGAGGATACAACCCAATGGCCTCAAACGGCATGGGTATGAACGGGCTGTGATGACTTCGCCTCTCTGCCACACGGTAGAGCAACACATTGTTGCCAACCGAGGGGCTCGTTCTTGTGTCCGAGTTCTGATGAAGAGGAGGTAGGGGATTGGGGTTCACATGTGGAAGTTGATGGTGGAAAGATGAGGCAGAGGGGGAACTGAGGTGAGGAAAGGGTTGTGGATGCCGGGAGGAGAAGGGAGGAAAAGGGATGGATGAGGATTGTGCAGGATACACCTCCACCGAGGTTGTAGATTGTAGATGGTGCGTGTTGTTGTTAAGACTGTAGAGAGTGTTCTGCATATCTCAGCTTTTTTAGAACGCATGTGGCAGAAGTCACATGGTTCCGAAGGTCGGGGGTGGGGTGCGAATTCCAAGATGTGGCTTTCAAAGCTCTAGCGATCCTGAGATCGCGACAGGCACGTTTGCTGCGCTTGGACAGTGTCAAAAATGTTTTCAAAGTGGCGGGGGTGGACTTGGACAAAGGAGGGAATAATTGTGGTTCTTTGCGCTCGTGTTCAGCAGATCATGGTGATAGATGCCGGGTAATAGAAGGAGTTGCCCAGTTTTGCGTGAGGTGAAAAATGGAAGAGGTGGTCTTCATTCCGTTACGTTTGCCCCCGCTCAAGGTAGGTGAGATTCATGCACCAGCGTTCACGGAATCATCGCGCGAGCCAAGTGTCATCGCGCCTTGTCAGCTAATAGGGCGCCCTGCGGGATGCTGCTGGATAACGAGACCCACCGAACCAGCAGGACGCGAGACTTCGTGCGCCTTCTCGCCTGAAACTACTAAACAAGAGCCCTTTCCTACCTGCAAATACGTGGCATCATAGCATATTTAGGGCCACGGGTGTGCATAGGGCGCCTCCTGGAGAGAGCTCTTCTCTTCCGTGGGGTCGTGTCTCACGAGAGTGAGGAACTGGGGCAATGCACACCTGTGCGGGCGCCGCCCCTCGGATGATGACTCGCGCCGCGTCTCCCTCAAGTTGGTAGTAGAACGTCTCAAGCAGCGCGTCTCGAGGACCGGAGCTGGCGGGCGAGACCACTTGGGTTGAGGGGCCCCCGACGAGCCGCACCTACCGGGCCGCGCCAGCAAAGTAGGTCAGCAAGAGCGTGTCGACTAGGCGCTGTGACATCGAGGGGGGTGAGGTCAGGAGACCGAAAACTCTCGATCAGGATGCCGAAGGGCAGCCAGCACATCAATTGTTTCTCCTCGTGAGAGCGCCGCAAGGTGCTCCGCTACAAATGCCGAAAAAAGAATTGGCTCCGGCACTTCAGTTCTGCCAAAAATTGTGACCACAAGCTCATCAGCCGCGGGCAGACCAAATGACTGAACCACGCACGGGGGAAACCAAATTGGAAAGCAACGCAGTAGGGCTTGGGAGAACGTGATCTCGTCGGCGAAGGGTCGTTCAGTGGGAACGCTGCTCTCCGTCCTGGAGGGCCAAGGATGCATTACGGGCAAGAATCGGGCAACACTAGCCAACGATGCGGCTGCAAAGGCTGCCACGGGTCGCGGTAAGGAATAGGCCCAGCTTCAGGTCCGATGAAGTGAGGGTATGGCATTGGCGGTGCTAGCAAAGGAGGAGTTCAATTCAGAATGGGACAGGGGGCGCGCCGCTGGCCCGTCGCGCACTCATGCGAGGCCTTGAAGGCTTTGACGATGGGCGGGAGGTCGCGTGCGAGGTCTTCGCATCGGAACCAGCGCTCGTACAGCAACTCATTGCACGTGGCAAAGTCTGTGTACCAGCGCATTGCGTCCATCTCCCCCGTCACGCGTGCGCGCTCGATCACAAGCCCCAGCGAATTCTCCTCCGGGCGCTGGGGAGAGTGTGGAATGCGTGGCGGAAGCACAAAAAAGTGGCCCTCTGGGATCTTGACGAGCTTGAGCTTGCCTGCCTGCGGTAGCGCAAAGAATAAGTAGTCACAGGCGCAGGCAGCGAGGTCTGCTTGTGACCGCTGAGACACGCTGCAGCAGCCGGAGGATCTTCCAACCTGAATGGTAGGGAGCTCCATGCCGCCGCGGAGCTGAAAAAAGAGCTCAGAGCCTTGCTCGATGTGGAAATCCGTGCGTGAGTTGGGGCCGCCAACGAACATAATGCTGCTCAACCGCAACAGATCCGTTGGTCTCTTGGAGAGCCAGCGGCCCGCTCGAGGCAGAGGCACCTACCTCAGCTGCCCCTTGTGCATCAGCTTGTTGCAGACCGGCGGAGAAAAGCTTGCCTGGCCAAAGGAAACTTACACACTCAATTCGCAGCATAGTGCATGTCAGGGCTCATACCCATCGCCGGGCGATGCCGTCGCTCGAAACCTTCTTCGGACCCTCGGAATTCGATCAGCAAACAGGGTGCTAGGCCCGAAACAGGCGCTGCAGGAACTGTTTTCAACGGTGAACTCTATGTACCTTGTGTTCGGATGCCCACGCATCAATGTTGGTTGGCTCCATCTCGCCGCCTTATAGTACCTGTGTCCACCGGACGAGCTCTCCGCCCGCAGAACTCGCGACCCCGGGGACAAATGGGAAATACATTTTTATTCATTATTTTTTTAAAATAGAGGGGTTTTTTATTTTGACCTGCGCTGGCTCCTCCGTCTGGTTGCGTGCGGCCCCGGTGGTGCAGGCGGTGGCGGTTTCGGCGGGCGGTGTGTCGTATGCGGGCGTGCTGGGCGGTGCAGGGTGAGGAGGCTCCCGGCCGTGGGTTTTTGCGGTCTGGGTTGTGGTCTTTCCCCGTTTTGGGGGGTTTTGCGTGCCTATCGGTTTGGTTTGGTCGTATGATACCCGGTCTGTACGAGGTTATTCAATACACCCTCCCTCTCTCTATTTTGACTTGCCTGTGAGAAATACGCGGTCGCATCGAGGTCCGGTGTTTGCATCAGCAATGATGCGTCACAAGATGTGTACGTGTCGTCGTTCAAATCTGCGCAGATTCTTCTAGGCCGATTCTGATGTGACACTGAACACACGGTGGTGTAGTTCCAGCACACAACGGTCAGCAGTGGGATCATTAGATGCGTAAATGAAGGTGAACTGGGCGTGTTGCCTTCAGGCAGGTTGACGATACGGGGCGGCAGACAATGTCGCTGCTCGGGTGCAACTGCTACGACGTGCCAGACGATGACGCTGTGCAAGGCACGCGTATGGAGATCCACTGGCGAAATCTCGACGCGCACGTCTCTAGGGTCCCCAGCACCCTAGGGTCTCCAAGGTCTCTTATCAGCACTAACAGTAGAGGAGTGCCCCAAGCGAGAGCACGCAGCCAGGACAACCGGCACCCGCGAAGCAGCGGCAGCGATGCCGAGGATACACCTCGTGTGACGCGTGTAGTCGATAGATTTGTTGTTCAGAGACAAAGGGCTCATAGCATCAGAGACAGCCGTGGGCTCGGAGACCGCAAACGTGTGCTTGTAATGAGTCACAACACTTCCACGAATGTGGAGATGTCTGGCATGAAGCACACGCCCTTCTTATGCGGAGCTCATATGACTCAGCAGCGCTAATATACGAGATGCTTCTCAGTTGTGTAACAAGGGCACAGGATAGATGTTGTGCTTAACAGCTGTCATTTCTAGCGAGGTTGAGAGTCAATAACGCTATGCATCTTTCTTCAGAAGAAGTCCCACGTATCGCACTGAGACTGAAAATGTGTACACATGCGATGTTGTTTTCAACGAGTTTGAACGCCGTTTTGATACTAGTGCAGCTAAGTCACATGAGCTCCACATTAGATCATGAGCTTCTCAATGATGATGTGTTGTCGCCCCTGACACCAGAGCAACTCTGCCAGCGCCGCGGCGCAACGTTCGCTCGACTCCGGATGGGGGCTCAGCTGTACAGCCTCCGGGCCTCAGCTACAAGGCTCACTGGAGAGCACTGGGTTGCGCCCTATGCCTCCTCACTACTCCCCAGATCTCGAGTACGGGCCTATGTGTTTTTTCCTCTGTGATCTGCGACTGTCTGCCAGCCAACAAATGTTTTTGCTTTCCTTTTGCCGCCAGTCACGATTATCATGGTTGGGCGAATATCCTCGAAAAATCAGAGACAGCCAAGAGGCTGGGTGATCACAGGTAGCCTGACAAGGCATCCTCTTAAGGGACGCACGTGGGACCACTTCCACTAAAGTAGAGAGTTCTCATGATCTAATGTGGAGCTTATGTGACCCAGTGGCACTAATACATCAGTTGCTTTTCAAAAAAAGAAATTTGATTCCAAAGAAAGAGAATGCATTAAATAAAGTTTAACGAATCGGGTGCCCTATCACTAAACCAAACCAAACCAATAGGCACGCAAAATTGGATGATAAGACTGTGCTGTGAATCGACAATTTTTTGTAAGGAAAAGAAAGCCGTATCTCAAGCCCAGCAGCTTCCAGCTGCGGTCGGGCAGTTCGACCCGGCCTTCTAACGCTCAGGCCTAACCGGGTGCCAGCCCGATGGCTGTACAGCAGAGCTTCCATGCAAAGCCAAGCGAATGTCGGCATACCACGTTATTGCTCGGCGGTCTGATAGGTCGAAAGCTGTGAGTACCCGGTCCGAGAACCATGAAGTCTGAGAGATCTGAGCCAGACAGGTTATGAAGCTCATGGAAATTGAGTTCAAAATCAATTACGCATTCCACTTGCTTGAGTGTAGCTGCCCACAGTTGCGGGAGGACAGTGGTGTCCGATGCGCGAAATATTTCTAACCCAGCTTTCTCTACTGCTCTTACACCAAGCACTTGCCTGTTCCACGCCACTGCATGACGGCTCGCCTTTGTCTGGTTCATTCGAGGCGAGAAGAGCCGTATCGAGCAACCTCAATCTTCGCGGAGGCAATCTGCAGCGACCTGGCTGCTACCCCTTCGCTATGAGTCAAGTTAGCCCCGCCCCCCAAGATTCCGCGGGCGAAATTACGAAGTGGTTCACATGATCCATTCGCCATTGACATATATGTCAGAATAAGCTAGTTGCTGTTTCTCCTCAGTCCTCTTCGGGTCACTTGCGTGGTGTGATTCGACCCAGCGGCTCTGACTGCATTCTCACTGTCCTATTCCAGGCGCTCGACCCAGTCCCCGTGTTCCTTATGATGCCGCTCGATACCGTGGGCGAGGATGGCAATCTCAAGCAGTACGCAGTAGACTGTCTCCAGGGTGCAAAGGACGTCGGGGCCGAAGGCATCATGGTACCTAATTTCCTTGGAACAGCCATTTGATCCCTGCAAGTTACAGTTCTGCACATACAGGTCGACGTCTGGTGGGGTCTAACGGAGAGGAAGCCCGAGGACTACGACTTTTCGCCGTACGTGGCGCTTTTCGAAAAGTGCAGGTTGGTTTGTCCTCGCTCGCTTCACAAATCGATCGCGCTTCACAACTTATGCCGCGCCGCATGAACTGAAATGATTGTGTAGCTGTGATTTGATTCATCCTCCGCTCTCGACACCAGACATATGGGGCTCAAGGTTCAGGCGGTGATGTCGTTCCACGCATGCGGCGGAAATATTGGGGATTCGGTAAACATTCCGCTCCCGTCCTGGGTGCTTGATCTGGAGAAAGACGTCGAGCAACTCTTCTACCGCGATAGACGGGGGGATGCGAGCAGAGAGTACATTTCGCTCTCGTGCGATAATGCCTCAGTCTTTCCACGCAAATCTGTCGCGGTGAAACCGGCGGTAGCGCAAGAACGGGCGAAAGTCGTGGAAGCAGAAACGAAGGAGATGGACCTCGTGAACACGACTATCCGAGAAGCCCGTGTGTCCAGCGGGACAGACAGGACAGAAAACTTGCACGTAGCCGTGGCAGAGCACGCTGGAAATGTGACCAAGGGCGGGGGCACCGAGTCGAGTGCGACGCAGCTGCGCACAGCTCTGGAGGTTTACCGAGACTTTATGGCAGCGTTCCGCGACGCGACCGAGGAACTGTGGCGCGATGGGACCCTGGAGGAAATTCAGGTGCAGATTTGTTGCCAACCGCCACCCTTACAACGCCCTGATAGACTTACGGTACCCGTGCTTTGCACAAAAGGTTGGTTGCGGGCCCTGCGGAGAGCTCCGGTACCCGTCGTACCCCCTCGCTCCACGAGAAAACTATCCATCTGGCTGGCGCTGGCCAGGAATCGGTGAACTGCAGTGCTACGATAGGTACTCCTCTAATCCCGCAGTCCCGCCACGATTCACCTTTCAGAAGTCCTGGCTCTTAAAAGGGCGCAGCCCGCTGCACATGCTGCCTGCTTCCCGTCACTCCTTGACAGCGTGGTGCCCCTCCCAGAGGCATGCTTTCGGACATGCAGTCGGCGCTGGGCCGGGACCGACCGCCAGCGCGACTCGGCGAATACTCAGATGGGCCGGTGAATGTTGCCCACCCTGATTTAGTGCGGCTGTCGGCGCCGAGCGACCACTGAGTTGTGAGCCCCGGCAGGATGAGACGGGCTTTTGGACCCAATATCGTTTAAAACCTGCAGACGGAGGCGCCCAGGTGCCGTGGGTGCCCAAGTACGCGCGCAACGCGCTGGTGAAGATGCCCGTGCTGCGCTCCTGGTCTTCGGCTCTGCTCGCCTCAGCGGCAGAGCGCATCGAAGCCACCGGCGCCCCGCAAGCGCTGCGCCGCACCTTTTCGTCTTCATCGCTCCAGAAAGGTATCCTTCCCCACCGTGCGGATGCGGACGCCCCCCGTGTTGCTGCTCTGTGCACCGGTGCCCTGAGTCTCTCCCCATGGTGCACTTGCACGTACGTCGCGCAGCGGGCGCCGTGGACTCGGACGCCGGTGGAGCGGTCCGCGAGGGGGAGGAGCGGCACGACTCGCAGACCGGCGCGACATTCTTGCGGTGGTACGCGTCGCGGCTGCGCACGCACGGCGAGCAAGTCTTGGAGCACGCGCGCGAGGTGTTTGGGTCGGACATGCGCCTTGCGGCCAAGGTCTCAGGCATCCACTGGCTTCGAGGACACCCCTCCAAGGCAGCTGAAGCAACAGCAGGCTACGTCGGCCCGTACACGAACGACATTTGCACAATGCTCTCCAAGACAGGCACCGTGCTCGACTTCACCTGCTTCGAGATGCGGGACGCGACACAGTCGTGGTTCGCCTTGTACGCTGCCACCCGTGCCCTCCGCCGTCCGCGCCCGTACATATGTGAGACGTTGGGCGACTCGCCCCTTGCTTTCTCCGGCCACCGAGTTCCCCCGGATGCCTTTCTTGCAGGGCCCTCTGAAATGCTGCTGCGCACGCAGTTCTCGGCCCGAGGGCCTGGTCGCGGGGGCTGGTCTGTCCGCGCGCGACGCCGGAGTGCATTTCGCGGGAGAGAACGCGCTGTTCTGCTGGAGTGACGAAGGGGCCATAGAGCAGATCGAGGTAAGAAGCGCCCCAGAACTGTGCCGCAGCGCGCCCGAACCTCGCGAGGAGGGTACCGCACGCAGGATGCCGCACGCACACAGCGCCATCTATGCCACCGTCTGAAAGGAGGTCGGTGGGCGCGCAGGCACAGTGCGAGGTTGCACTGCGGAGTGGTGTCAAGATGGCCGGCTTCACGGTTCTACGTTTGGAACCTTGGCTGGTGGAGGAGAACTCGCCGCAAAGGTAAGTGGCACTGTCACTCAGGGCCTACGCGCTCCCGGCACATGTTCCGGAATCCCACCACGGTAGTCTCCCGCGCCTCACCCGGCTCTGACAGAGCGCGCCGTGCGGGCAGGCGGTCGCTAGAGCGTTTCATCTCCAACATGAAGCGGCTGCACATGCGAGGTGCGAGCCGCTCTGTGATCGAGAAGCTGCGAATTGGTTGGAAGCGCCTATACGATACCTGGATGGCATTCTCGCTGTAGGCAAACGGGCAGGGCCACAGCCGACGATCAGCGCCAGTCTTAAAGAATCTAGCATCTGTACTCCACCTTGGCACTGCCGCTCGCAGGAGCCGAGGTGCTACATCCTTACTGGCCACGCACAGCGCCCATCACTAAAATGACTACCAGCCGGCCTTACACCTGGAAGGCGGCCGGAGCGGCGCCCGCCTCGGAGAGCGACGGGTCCACCGCAGAGAAGACCTTCTTGGAGCATTTCTTAGAGTACCTGCCACCCGGCCGTGCGCCACGACCGCGTTCAGTGCCCAACTCCCCAAGTGCCGCTGCAGACCCTACCTTTCAAGGGAACCGCTGCACGAGCGCGCGAAACGGGCCTCGGGTCGAACATGGCGCTGATGACGAGCTTAGCAACGTCGGCGCGATTGATTTTGCCAGCGGCGGACTTGTCCTCGGTGAGCACAGCCTTTTCGGTGGCGTCGGCGGTCACAAGGCCGCCCGGGCGAATGATTGTGTAGTCGGTGTTGGTGTAGTACTTAAGCAGCAGATTCTCTGCTTTTGTCTTGTCAACCTGCTCCTCGCCAGCGTCACGCTATTAGCAACGTTCTTGCTTCAGAGGTAATATGCTGAGGCCGGATCGCACCAGTGCGCTCTTGAGTGAGTCGTACACGCTCTCGGGGATGGCGTCCTTGCTGTCGCCACACCCGATGCTCGTCACTAAAATCTGTCCACGCGGCTAAGTTCAGTGTGCCGCAGCCAACGCAAAGTATCCCGTGTGCCTGCAGTCTGAACATTAAACGTGAAAATCTGTCCACGCGGCTAAGTTCAGTGTGCCGCAGCCAACGCAAAGTATCCCGTGTGCCTGCAGTCTGAACATTAAACGTGTACCACGCCCTCACACTAGGATGGGGATGCTGCCTGCCGGTGGCATTCGAGGTCTGCAGCAGGGAAAGCGTAGGGAACGGGGCACCACTCACCACACGGGTGACGCCCAGAATACCAGCGTTCTCAATCATGTTCATGTTGCCCTTGTAGTCGATTCTTACGTCACCGGTCGCACCTCCTGCAGTGGAGCACGGTTGAAAGCGGTGACCGATCCCCACTTGAGGCGCAATGCCAAATCGGCCCCGGAGTCATCAGGATGTTGCTGATACGGCTTACCGAGGGTGCTCACAGCCGCATCACAGCCATCCAACACGCCGATGACATCCGCAGCTTCCATTGCGTCCCCGATCACCTGCGCCCCAGAATTTCGTGTGACCAGCTGCGCTGAATGGAGTTGCGGGGTGCATGAGAGGACACGTGCCGCCTTGACGCCCGGGAGCTTTTCAAGGTCTGCTTTGGCCTCCTCGGACCGCACAAGTGCAACGATCTGAGCCGGTGGCGAGGTTTAGCAAGTGCGCACAGCACAGTGGCGCCGGGATCCTTGACTAGGCGGTTGAAATAGCGGAGCTCGGACAGACGCTCGCTTGATACAACCGAGCGGGGCTGCATTACTCTAGAAGACAATTTCAGGGCAGAAAAATTATGTCAGTGTGCATTTGAGTCTCACGTTGACGCCCCGGCCGGACAACTCGCTGATCACTTCGCGGCCAACGCCCTTAGATCCTCCGAGGACGCAAACATTCTTCCACTGACCCTCGAGATCGCGTAGCTCTCGCCGGCCGGCGTCAGTCAGATCCTCATCCGCCATTCGGAGACTGACGCAGCGGGGGGCGCGGGCCACGTGGCATTTGTGGTGGGAGCTGACGCCCTGCCATCGACACAGACGAGTCAGTCGTCCATGCTGAGAGAGAGCTGGGGCCTCAGTTTTCCTGTGGCGCTTCGGCAGTAACCTGACGGTTTGACCGCAACGCTGGAGCAGCAGGCGCCAGAGAAAACGCAGTGGCTGACGCCAAGGTCGCCAAAACAAGCAGGAGCCTGTCGCGGAACATGGTCGCAGCTCAAGCGGATTTCTCGGTGACTCGGCCCCCCCCGTCACAAATATGTTGAGGTTTTAATTAAGAAAAGTTGAGCCTGGGCCCGAGGCTCTTACCAGAAAGAACTAAGCATCTTTACTTTTTTCGCAGCGTTCGGGGACTCTGGCGCATTCACAATGGTAATCCGCTATCCTGGTTTGCTCTGCTTTCTAGCGTTGATCTGTAGGTGTGCTGAGTGAATGATCTCATGCACGCCAGCAGACGCGAAGTCCTTTTTGGATCCGAAGACCTTTCTTGACGCATTCCGCATAGCCTCTCTGCGAACAAAACCACCGCTCAGCCCTGGCAGCATGTTTGCCCTCGCCCTGAGCGGAAACTCGCAACTGCGCGGGCGTATTGTCATCCAGGGTGCACGTCGCGCGCACCTTGAGGCATGAATCGTCGACTTGGTCCGGTACAATTTGTCCGTCAGGTCATTGACAGACTTCTCCAGCTTTTTGTGCTGGGCCAGGTACTCTCCAATTTCCTTCGCCCCAACAGCGCCCTGCGTCTGCTGTGTCCTCCTCTTGTGCGTTGCTCGTAATTTTTCAAGCGCTGCCTGCGATTCCGCGAGCTCCTCTGCGATTCTTGCACTCTGCAAGAGGCAGATTTGAGCGACAGATCAAGCACCAAGGCCATGGGCAGGAAAGACGCGCTTTCCCGATGGAATACATGGATACCTCGCCAACGATGGTTTCATGGCGCTGCCTGACAAATTCAACGTTGATGAGCCCAGCCGATCGAGTGAACGAAGAGCCAAAAGAGCCTTTTGACCCCTGCTGGTTCGAGTCAGGCGCTGCTGACTCGACAGCAGACCTCCACGGATGCTGCTGTTGGTGGGCGCTTTCTCTATGTGACTCGTCGCCCACAGGGTCTTCTGACCGACGAGGAGTCTCGTCGGCTGCATTTCCCTTCTTTCTCTCCGAACTATGCTCGAGCACAGCAGCTAGCCTCGGTGGGGAGGGAGAAGGACTGTTTGCACAGCCAGTGGTGCCCTGTGGTGCAAAGATCACAGCTGACCTCGCAGCCTCCTTAGAAACAATCGTCAGATTGGCACCTTCCCGCTGTGGATCGCAGGCAAGGCAAGCCACCACACCCTGTAGAGGCGCAAGCCATGTCCAGAGGTCCTCGCTCTGTTCGTCAGACATTACGCGGAATGCGACCGAGATATTCTTCTTATCGTTCGCAAGTTTTTTCAGCCGCTGCCGATGAGCTGCTTAAAAGATGCAGAACAGGGACAAAGAGTCCGGTCTTTGCACTGATCCAGCCCAGCCAGCCTCCCCCGCGCCTCGCCCTTCCTATCTTTTAAGCGATTAGAAGGGCTCCAGTGGCTTGGTTTAAAACGTTTTAAATTAGACCAGGGGCCAACTTTTTTATGGGGTCAACCACGACCTCAAACATGCCTGGGCTCTCCGCGCACTTCATGCGCTCTCGGGGGCAAAGGATAGCTGCGCATGCTAAGCGCAGTGTCAGTGCTGCATCACAGCCGCCACGTGTTACCTGCGGCACCGTGTGCAGCGAGCGCCTAGCAGGGGTTCCGGAGGAGGACGGGCAGCTTGAAAGTGACTGGGACAGCGACTCGTCATCGGTGTTGTCGTCGTGTTCGACAACGGATCGCGTCGAAGAGTTTGTGGACACGAACCCTAGAGTTAGAAATACTGTTAAAGGTCAAGGTGCTGGACTGCTATCGCGCATGTGGTTCAGACAAGCAGTGCGCAGCGGTGTGCTGTGATTTCGAGGAGTGCCGACGTTGATTGCATTCTTCTCTGTATGCCTTTGCCTTGCTGCGCGCAGACGTCCCCCTCGTGTGCATCAGATCATTCGGATGTCCCGGCCGCTTCGGGGGACTAGTAACGGTTTCGTTAGTTCATGGTACCGCACATTCACCAGCCTGTTAAAAAACTGAGCCGAGCAGGACGAGGCCCCATGCACCCAGCATGATTGCAGAGACAACGGCGAGCTTTGCAAGCTCCCAGTTCTCCTTGCTCGTTTCACGCTCTGCCTTTTCCGGATCCTCACGATGTCTCTTCTGGAAATCCCGCGCAGAAGCCTTTGCCCACGAGGGCGCTGGAGCAAGGAAGAGCCCGCACTTGCCCTCGCGCTCCCAGCCGCGGTTGGGGGCGTCTTTGGGGTCCGTGACCCACCAGTCTGCTGAGGGTTCTTTCAGAAGCATAGTCATGTGGATCGGTGCCGCGGACCGTCTGCGGAAATGTGGCACCTGACCGGCTGCGATGGCGAACACGGCTCCGTAATAGTCGATCGACTTTTGAGAGAAGGCAAGCTGATGCCACAGGCTCTGCGGAAGAAAGCCGCGCGAAAGGCGATTGTTGACTTCGACGACTTGCGCGCCTGTGCTGTTGTCGTAGAACATTTCTAAGTGCACGACGCCATGCGTGAGTCCGATTGCCGCCACCTGAAAGAAAGACCGTCGCGCCCGGTCTGAGCATGGTGGGCGCATCGCCCGGCCACGGGAAGGCGCACGCCAACGCGCGCGGGGTCCTTTTCGTCCACGTTGGGGTCATTTTCGTGCACCGTATCTCTGGCAAGATCCAGCATCTCTGCCTGTGCCTCTTCGGAGAGCTGTGCTGGAAACGAGATAGAGTCTCTTGTAGACGAGTACTCGGAGCTGCCGACACACCGCAGCGCGTGTGAGCACTCAGCCAGTCAAGATCCTTCTACTCGTGAAGATCTTCTCAGAACCCTGGGGCTGAGTCGGGACCACAACCTGATGGAGTCGAAAACAACTTCTCCGTCCAGTACGGCAAGCTCAAGCTGGACCTCCGAACCATGCATTAGCGACTCCAGGATCATCTCAGTCCCGTGATGGTAAATCGGGTGGTGTTGCGAGTCGATCTGTGCCTAGACGCAGACATACAGTTATAAACTCATGCCAGAATAGTCGGTTCGTGAAAATGGACCAGAAGCTTTCCAGAAAGGCCTACCTGGAAGAGGCTGTAGATATCCTTGAGCTCCTCGAGGTCACCCACCTGCGCTGCGAAAGTCGCCTGCAGTCCGCGGTACACGCCGATCAAAAGAAAAACGTGTTTGTGTCCGCTGGTGATTTCACGTCAGAGTACCAAATCGCGCTTTATCTGCGTCAAGGAAGTTCTAGGGAGGCGTCTCTGGTCTCCGTTACGAACCTGGACGCCGAAAACGGGCTTGAGGAACGCCGGGAAGCCGACACGCGCGGCAGCTTTTGACAGATCGCCCTCGCTCGAAATCTGCACCCCATTCAGCTCAGGCACAGAGCTTCTCACCGGCACGCCTGGCGTTCCGAGCCACAAAGTCGGGTTTCCTGGGGGCATGGCCCAGCCACACCTTGGCGTATTTTGGCACGGGAAGTTTGGCCCTGCGCATAGCCTCCCGAACTAGGAACTTGGAACGGCAAGCTGTGGCACTCTCCAGGGGCGATAAAGGAAGCTGCAGCTCCTTTGCGATGAAAGATGTGATCGGTCCGTGGTCCTCGACGAGCGTGAACACACCATCATAAATTTCCCCAGAGGCCTTCATGTGCTTCAAGATATAATTCATCACAGCCTCCGGGCTGGACACAGAAACCTGCAAAGGCCAGAATTACGTGCTAGCCCCCAATACCTGCTGAAGGTTCGTTGAGACGGCACGGCACACGGTCGGGTAGTAAATCGGGCGACAGCACACCTGTCCGAACTGCGGGATGGCAACAAACGATGCGACATAATTTTGACGTGCAACGTTGATCATCGACGTGTCATCTAAAAGGGTGATCGCCACGCCAAGCTGGCGTGCACGTCGGTGCGCCACTGGTGTGTTGGCGCCGCCAACCATGAGCAATCTCCTGCCCTCCAGCCCACCCTTCATGACGGGGAATGGCGCCATGTCCATGACCTGCACCGACCAGGAGTTGAGAAGACATTTTTAAGCGTGAACGGGTCGAAACGTGTCCCAGCTCTGTGACTTTCCGCCAAAACATATGGAACGAGGAACGAATTCCACTCGGGTACCGGGAATGACCTCTGAACGAACAATTGCGCCCACGTCGCCAAGGATCTGGACGAAACCTGCACCCATGCTCGGGGATAGTCACGATCCGAATGCATTCAAGTGATTCGCCCAGGTTTGTGCGTGGCACGGAAAATTCATATAAGCTCTCCCGCTTGTTCGCCGAGGCACGATTCGGGTAGGATCTCAACCCTCTGCCTTGATGTAGCGGAGAAGAGAGTCACTCGCTCCCCAGAAGGATGCAAACTTCATTGGAAAGTAAACCTCGCATGAGTGTATCCTCATGGTGGCGTACTGGAGGGTGACAGCCGCCACCAAAAACACAACAAGACCAAAAAGTATCATCAATCCGCACGTGCCTTTGAATGCTAGCCAGCATCTTCCCGCCTTGCCCCCCGGCACGATTTCTGCATGAACCGCACCGTTCGCTGCCTTGCTCGCACCACTCTGATTATCATTCTCTCTCCTCTCAGCACCACCTTTTCTTTGTCTCGCACCTGTGAATGTAGACATTCACCACCCAAACTCCTCACGGTGAAGTTGTCTACCTTACACGCGCATCCAAACGTAGCCCACGCGCAGCGTCAAAAGTTGATACACTCTACACAAGTCAAATTGAGTATCCTCGGTGCGACAAGGGAGGCAGTAGGAGTAGCACCACGGAGACCGAGGGTCCTATGGTGGCGCCAGGCACTCTGGGCCTGGCATTTGAGGACGAAAATGTACTCACAGGTTTGTGCCCCGAGTGTGTGGCGAAATCACGCCAACTTTCGTGGACGGGCTTCAAACTAGCTCTGCTCTGGAGCGGCAGAGAGATGATGCATGGCAATCCCGCCTTGCACATCGTCTCCCAGACCGAGTAGGCCTTACGCGAACAG
>Ga0115567_10003525_pt1 | contig 15392 bp, 13 predicted proteins | sample COGITO_mtgs_1204_2_FD_88679 | JGI IMG/M metagenome (GOLD analysis project Ga0115567, IMG submission 88679) | Pelagic marine microbial communities from North Sea - COGITO_mtgs_120412 | ecosystem: Environmental > Aquatic > Marine > Epipelagic | place: Germany:Helgoland, sampling site Kabeltonne... | reverse complement strand
TCACTTGGTTTTCGGTACGCTGCATACTACCTCTGCAGCGAAAACGATCGACAGGGTTATCGACGTATTTCCGGCGGCTGAAAAAGATATGGTTCGATCGATGTTGTCGGAATCGTTGCAGGCTGTTATTTCCCAAGCACTTATGAAGAAGCCCGGTGGTGGCCGAGTGGCCGCGCATGAAATCATGATGGGTAGTCCGGCAATTAGAAACTTGATTCGTGAAGATAAGGTTGCACAGATGTATTCAGCGATTCAAACAGGTGCCGGTTTGGGAATGCAGACTTTGGATCAATGTCTGAAGGATCTGTTGTCCAAGGGCATGATAACGAGAGAAGAGGCGAAGCTTAAGGCGAAGATGCCCGAGTCTTTCTAGGTTCGCGTTTTTGACTGCCTAGCGCTATTTGTTGGCTGCCAATTCGGAGAACCAATTTTGTAGAATAATCTGAGCTGCTATGTCATCGATAGCAGCTCTTTTTTTTGAGCCCCGATTCTCCTCCAGAATCTGTTCCGCGGCCTCAACAGAAGAGAGTCGCTCGTCCATTCCGTAACTAGGTTTGTTGAAGCGACCGTTGAGGCGATTGGCAAACTTCACCGCTCTGACCATGAGATCACTCTCGCTGCCGTCGAGATTGTAGGGAAGGCCCACCACAAATAGGTTTGGCCTCCATTCGGCTATCAATGACTCGATCTCAGCCCAGTCCGGAATGCCATCTCTGGCTCTCAGCACACAGACAGGCTGAGCAGTGCCGGTGAGACTCTGGCCGAATGCCACCCCTATACGCTGCGTGCCATAGTCAAAGCCTAGGGCGGAGATTGGTTCGTCATTCTTGGGAAAGCTGTTTAGGATCAATTGCCGTAGCCAAATTGTGTGAGTTTAGGAATGACCAGCGGCCGGCGAAAGGTGCTGCAGATTCACACCTAAGAGTGATGCCGCGCGCTGAGTCTTGTTCGCATAGTCGCTGGAAAAAATCAGATCGCTGGTTGCGGGAACCGTGAGCCAGGCATTCGCGCTAATCTCCTGCTCCAGCTGACCGGCTTCCCAGCCGGCACAACCTAGCGCGACAACGTAGTTTTCAGGACCATTGCCATGAGCGATGTCTTCCAGGATAGATTTCGATGTGCAGATACTGATGCCGTCTGTTACGGATATCGAAGACTCCCAGGCTTTAGCCGCATCATGGATAATAAAGCCTTTATCCTGCTCCACCGGCCCGCCCGCCAGAACGGATGTTTCTTGAAAAGGGCCGTCCGCTATAGTGCTTTCGATCTGCAGTTCATCGAATATGTCGGCGATGCTAGCCTGCAATGGCTTATTAATGACTATGCCTAACGCGCCATCGTCGTTGTGTTTCCACAGATAGGTGAGAGTGTTCGCAAAAAAAGAATCCGCCATCTGCGGCATTGCGATCAGGAACTGATTCTCTAGGTAGCTTTGCTTGCTGATGTCGTTCATTGGTCCGAATGCTGGCTTTAGTGACTGAGTAACTTTAGAAGCTGGTTAGTGCGTTGCCTTCGTGGAAGCGCCAGGTGCGTATGATTTCCAGTATATCAGCTTCGGCGCGCATTGCCTCAGGAAACGGATCGAACGGAGCGGCCATATTAACAATCTGAATGGCTGCCTGGTCAAGCACGGTATGGCCCGAAGACTGCAGGATCTGTATCTCAGAGACTTCGCCATTAGGGAGGAGTGCTACTAACATTCTTAGGTTGCCATAGAGCCGTTGGATTCTTGCTTCGCTGGGGTAGTTGATATTGCCGACGGCTTCTATTCTTCTTCGCCAACTATCTAAATAGAGTGCGTCATGGCTCTTCTTTGTAGAGGCTGATGAGATCTTGTATTTTCTGGGGCGCTTGGCATAGGCTTGTCTTTGCAGGTCTAGCTGTGCCTGCAAGCTGGCGATAGCGAGACTTAGATCGTCTGGAGTGGATTGATCCGTTAGGAGCTTCTCTTCTTCAGGTTCCAGCTCGTCCAGTTGCTGCTGAACTTGCTGCTCATTCTGGAATGAAGAGATAACCGCTGCGTCCTGGACCTCGATCTCGTTAACTATTTCCTGTGCCTGTGGAACGGGAACGACTTCCTGAATTACATCGGCATTAAAATCAGATTTGAACGGAGTGCTAGGTGCCGCGGCACTATCGAGTGCGCCACTACCTATTTGATTCTCTTGCGCCAAGAAGTCGGCCTCATCGGGAGCGAACTCACTACGATACTGAGCCATGGTAATTTCAAGCGCTGGCTCGCTATTTAGTTCTTCCAGGTAGGTAAAACCCACGCCCAGAATTATGATCGCGTGAACACATGCCGAGAGAAAAACAGTAAAGCCAAAACGCTCTCTGGAAAGGTCCTCATCGCTGGTAGCCATGTATCTGCCTTGTTAGAGATATTGCTGTGCTCAGGCTGCTTCTAGTTTCGCCTGGATACAATCCATCAAGTCACCAGCAATGTCGAGGTTGAACGCTTTGTCTATCTCGCGTATGCAAGTTGGGCTGGTGACGTTAATCTCGGTTAGATAGTCGCCTATCACATCGAGCCCTACAAAGAGTAAGTTCTTTTCTCTGAGAACGGGACCGACCTGTTCACAAATCCAGCGATCCTTCTCGGTTAGCTCTTGTGCTACACCACTTCCCCCGGCCGCCAGATTGCCTCTGGTTTCTCCTGATGCCGGAATTCTGGCTAGGGCATAATCTACCGGCTAGCCATCGATCATCAAGATACGCTTGTCACCATTGACGATATCAGGAATAAACTTCTGCGCCATGATCTGTTGTCGACCGTTATTAGTCAGTGTTTCTATTACGACACTCAGGTTAGGGTCGCCAACCTTCACGCGAAAAATCGAAGTACCTCCCATTCCATCTAGTGGCTTATATATTACGTCTTCGTGCTCTTTGTGAAATGCCTTTAGCTTTTCTTGCGAGGATGCAACGACCAGCGGTGGGCAGCATTGTGGAAATTGAGTCGCGAACAATTTTTCATTGCAGTCACGTAGGCTCTGCGGATCATTTACGATCATCGTCCCTTCGCGCTGTGCCTGCTCAAGAAGATAGGTGGAGTAAATATAATCTATATCGAAAGGAGGGTCTTTTCGCATGAGTATTACATCAAGTTCGGATAGAGCGATGTCGGCCTTGCCGCCAAGACTAAACCAATCTTGTTCATCGTCTCTGACCGACAGTGTTTGAATCGTTGCGCGACATTGACCTTGATCCAGATACATATCGGATTGCAGCATATAGTGGATAATCCAGCCGCGTTTCTGAGCGGCCAGTAACATCGCTAGTGTCGTGTCTTTTTTAACAGTAATGGATTCTATCGGGTCCATCACTACACCAAGTTTTACACCCATTTGTTCGATCCTGTAGTAAAGCTGCAGCAGTAGGGGGGCTAATTGGGACCGGCTGAACGTATTTAGTGAGGCGCAGCCGCCGTGATTCAGGGCGAAATAATATCCCACTTTATGTTTAGATGCGATGTCCCAACGCTGAGGTTTAGAAAGCTATTGAGAGGGGCGCAATGATTTTTCAGGTTCTTCACTAAAGCCGCTATAATGGCGCCTTATTTCAAGGCAGTGATGTAAAGTGAAAGTATTCGGCATGGCATGGGGTATCGGCGGGGTAATATTATTGCTGAGTTTCGCTATATATAGGTTAGCACCGATGGCTCTGGAGCTGGAAAATTCCCCAATGTCGGCATTCCACTGGTTTGCGCTGTGTTTTAGCGTGATGTATATGGCCTACGCGGAAGGATATAGGGGGTTTCATCGCGCCTTTGCGCCGCGAGTGGTGGTACGGGCCCGATACCTTGCTGCCAACCCCCGGCCATTGCATGTACTGCTCGCGCCACTTTTCTGTATGGGCTATATCTATGCCACTAGAAAGCGCCAGATTCTCTCCTTCTCCCTTACCGCTATGATTATCTGCTTCGTGCTTATCGCACGCAGCCTGCCACAACCCTGGCGTGGTATCGTCGATGCGGGCGTGGTCGTGGGGCTGTGCTTAGGTATCGCCTCTATTGCCTATTTCCTGATCCTCTCTAGTAACGACCCCAGTCGGCTCTCAATCTCAGCGGAAGTGCCAGGTGAAAGCTAAGGAAGCACTGGCAGAGAAAGATCCCGCTGAATCGGGTAGCTGCGCCGTGGTGGTAACCTATAATCCTGACGTAACCGCACTCCTGAAACTGGTCAGCCAGCTCAACAAAGAAACCGACTTCATTGTCATCGATAATGGCTCAGAGGCCATCGATGAAATAGCTGATTCCATTATGGTCTATAAGCGCTGCGTCGAACTGGTGCGCCTGGATAAAAACGAGGGTCTGGCAAAAGCTCTCAACAAGGGTATTGCCTGGGCGCGTGCAAAAAAGTATGACTATATTTTTCTGTTCGATCAGGACAGCAACCTGTGTGACTTGTTCGTGAGGCGCATGATAGCAGCCCACAAAGACGCAAATAGATTCAGCGCTAAGGGTATCGCCGCAATAGGTCCTCGAATTATCAACCCTCAGACTATGCGACAGACACCGTTTAAATTATTCAGCAAGATATTTCTACGCTCAGACAGGCACTTCGCTGGCCAGGAGAAACACTTTATTGCGGATTTTCTAATTACCTCAGGCTCGCTGTTATCTCTTGACAGCATCGATGAGGTGGGTGATATGAAGGAAAGCTACTTCATCGACAACGTTGATCTGGAGTGGTGTTTTCGTGCCAAGTCTTTGGGCTTTGATCTCGTTGGTACCGATGCTGCCGTGCTCTATCATGCCATTGGCGAACGCAGTTCTAATCCTCTGGTCAAGGCGGGGTTGATCGCACAACATAATCCTTCGCGTACGTATTACTCCAGTAGAAATAGAATACATCTGTACAGCGCGCCGTACTCCCCGATGGGATGGAAACTTCGAGACATGATCCGCTTCATCTTGAAAGCGGCTTGGTTATTGCTGTCCTCTCCAAAGCGCAGGGAATATTTCAAGAATATTCGTTCCGGAATTCGTGATGCTAAGACCTTGGCGTAGTTACAGATGAGCAATCAAACAAAAATAGCGGTACTGCTTTCCACTTACAATGGGGAGAGGTTTCTCGGAGAGCAACTTAACTCGCTTATGGCGCAGACATATTCCAATTTTATTCTTGTCGTACGAGACGATGGATCATCAGATGGGACCGTGGCTATATTGGAAGGCTATGCGCTGGCGAATCCTGATCAGATACATTTACTGCCGCGCGACGATCAGAACAAAGGAGCCAATGGCGGCTTCGCTTTTCTTATCGATTACGTGCTTAAGAACAAAACCGCTATAGGGCTAGAGTCCGCCTATATGATGTTTTGCGATCAGGACGATACCTGGTTCCCGGATAAGATTGAGAAACAAGTAGCGGCCATGATGGAGGCAGAAGCAGATAGCGGCTCGGCACAGGCAGTGCTGGTGCACAGCGATCTCGAAGTCGTCTCGGAGCAAAATACGGTAATAGCGAGATCTTTGATTAGCTATCAAGGGTTGGAGATTGAGAGAAACAGTTTTGAAAATCTAGCCATTAGTAATTTAGTGACCGGTTGTACGGCGTTGATCAACGAGGCCCTGGCTGCAAAAGCATTACCGATTCCGGCTAATGCAATTATGCATGACTGGTGGCTGGGCTTGGCGGCGGCAGCATTTGGCAGAATTGTCTATATGGATATGCCCTTGGTGCACTATCGCCAGCATGGAAACAACACGATTGGGGCAAAGCAATTTACCAGGGTATCGGTCGTTACGGTGTCGCTGTGGCGCAGAATACTGACGCGCAAACCTAACGATCACTTGGTCGAAGTAGCTATTCAGGCCGCCGAGTTTCGCCGTTGCTATGGTGCGCAGTTATCTAGAAGGCAGCGCTTAAGCCTGCGGCTCTGTTCCGGCATGGGGATCAAGATCGGTATTGTGCAACGGCTGATGTACCGCTTGGCAAGACGCTTCTGACTAGTCCTCAGAGCCTGGGCTGGCTACTCAAAAAGCCCGGCCAGGTTATTGCGAAAGGTTTCCTCGGAGCAATCATCAGCTATTGCCTTTAAACCTGCGCTGCGAATATCTGTCCAGAGCTTTTCTTCCTGATATAGCTTTATACACTGGGCTGCATAGTCTTCGGGCGTGTCCGCTACCAATAACTCTTTTCCATCCTGCCAGCCTAGCTGCTTCGCGAGTAAGGCGGTGGTTACCGAAGGCAAGCCCTTCGCTGCTGCCTCGTGAACCTTATGGGGGATGCCCGCGGCGAAACGAGTAGGTGCAATAAACACTCTGCAGCTGTTATACATCTGATCGATGGAGTCCAGTCGGCCGGTAAAATTAATGTTGGGCTTGCTAATTGTTGCCAGTGAAGGTGCCGAGTTGTCGCCGACCACATTCAATTTAATGCCCGGGATGGCCTGTTCCAAGAGAGGGAATACGTTGATGAGAAACCAGAGTAAAGAATCGACATTGGGCGAGCCTTCGTCACGAAGCGCGCCGACAAACAGCAGACCATCGCGCGGCTTGAAGTTATTACTCCCGGGTTCGCTCGCGATAGTATGGCCTAGCACCACGGTATCCTTGTAACCATGGCGCTTGAAAATGTCGGCTTCGTTATTCGATACGGCAACAATCTTCTCAGCGAGTTTTGATTGTTCTAGTTCCTTATCGATGAGCTCCTGCTGATCTTCCGTTGACAGTGCCTCGCCCAGAAAGTTCATGCGCAGTATCTCTCTAGGGGCTGAGACTGCCTCGGCGTCATAGATGATCTTCGCCTCGCCTAGCAGGTCTGGATCCAGGCTGAGACAGTGATTGAAAAATTCCATGTTGTGCACACGGCTCACTACCACATATTGATAGAAGTCTTTACGGGCATCGAGAAACGAGATTAGTTCGTCGTGACCACTGTCCAGGATGACTTCTATATTATTGGAGAGAGTCGTATAGACGTCTTCCCATTTTTCCTCTGGAAACAGCAGAGGGTAAAAGCTGATATTGAAGTCCATCTTGCTCAATTCTTTGAGCAGATTGGAGCAGCGCGGGTAGCCCGCACCGAGGCTTGGATGTGGGACGCGATCGTCGATGACGAGTATGTTGGGAAAGTTATTGTGTGTGCGGGCGCGAAGGATATTGGCTGGATCGTTTGCGAACTGTACGCTGAGAAAATCGGCATGTTTGGCGCAGAGCACTTCTCGATGCTCGGCCTGCAGTTTCGTTGCCCCGGTAAGCCCGCCGGAACTGGCGAACTCATAGTGAGTTATCTGTGAAGTTGGCACGTAAACGATACGCTTGCCCTGTTTCTGAAGTCGAATACAGAAGTCGGACTCTTCATAGTAGGCAGGGGCATAGTCCAGGTCGAAGCCATCCAGTGCTTCGAAACTGCTGCGCCGAAAAAGCAGAAATGCACCAGAACAGTAGTCCACGTCCCGTTGATACATGAACTCATAACTCTGGGGTGACTTTCCGCGGCCATAACCCAGGCAGGCCCCATCGTTCCAGATAATACTGCCGGCTTCTTGAGTGCTGCCATCGAGTAATTTTATCTTGGCTCCAACCGCACCCACTGAATCATCGCCGTCGATAACCGCCAGCGCATTAGTTAGAGAGTCTCTCTCAATCAGGGCATCGTTATTAAGCAGAAGGATATAGTCGCCAGTAGCGGCCTCGGCTGCTTGGTTTACGGCCTTCACGAAGCCCAGATTCTTAGTGTTGCGAATGACGCTTGCTCCATCGATAGCGTCGAGCAAGTCAGTCGTCGCATCTGTTGAGTTGTTGTCAACGATGATAATTTCGTAGCTGACATCTCCGTATTCGAGCAGGGATTGCAGACATAGAAAGCTAAGGTGGGCCTGCTGATAGAAGACGAGCACGATGGATAGTGCAGGTGCCTCGGGCTTCTCGAACTGTAGTCTTTTCGAGCCTGCCAGAAACTTCGCAAGGGCAGCCTTAGCCGAACTATCGAGTCTTTGCTTCTCTTGATGCTGGCTCTCTATTCGGGATTCTACCTGTGCGGGGTCCTGATCTGCAGCTGGCTCGATATTGGGTTTTTGTTTCTGAGAACTGGGCGATATGGTATCGCGTAGCCAGCGCAGCGGATAAGTCATCCTCCAGAAGATTGAGTTCTCCACCATCTCCAGCGCGTTCTGCAGGCGACCTGCGTGTGCCTCCAAATTCTTGTAGTCGCTCTGTAGATTGCGAAAGTAGTCCTGGGTCTCCGAGAGTGCGGTGGCGGCCGAATACATATTTCGCATTTCTTTAGAGCTAGAGCGGGATGCGCTGTCTTGCAGGTATAGCGCGTCGGCTGCCGCTTTCACACTGTGGCTAAGTGCAGCGCCCGACTCCTCATTCTGCAATGCCATCTGCTTGATGTGATCGGGAATCCCGGAGACGAAGGAGCGACCCATAAGCCTTATGCGCCAGCGGAATTGCATGAAGGCGTGTTCCTTCAGAGCGCGCTTGCGATTCGCGGGTAATTCATCGCTGTGCCGGGAAACCGATTCGTGATGGATCAGGGTGACACCGGGATGGCAGAGAACCGGCAGTCCCTTGTCAGCGAGGCGCAGGCACAGATCCACATCGTTGAATGCTACAGTTAGCTGGTCTTCGTTGAACCCTCCCATGCGCAGGAATAGGTCTCTGCGCATGACCAGACAAGCTGCGGTAACAGCGTCTACGGCATAAGGCTGTGTGATGCCAAGCTTGGTGAGAAAGTCACTGTCTTCACCGACCGCGATATGTTGCGCTATGGTCTTTGCATCTAAGGCTATGCCGGCATGTTGAATATGTGAGTCTGGATACAGTAGTGTGCATCCGACGGCACCGACCTCGTCTATTGCTGCAATACTCAGTAGTTTACCAAGCCATTGTGGGTCTTCTATTTCTATATCGTTGTTGAGAAAACAGACGGTGTCGCTCAGGCACTGCTGCGCAGCAAAATTATTTATCGCAGAGAAGTTGAACGCATCGTTCCATTCGAGAACTCGAACATTGTGCCTGGCATTTAGGGAGCTTAGGTAGTCTTTGGTTTCAATCTCAATGCTCGCATTGTCGACGATGACTATCTCGATTGAATCGGCATCCTCGCTTGCGAGCACACTCTCGATACAGGGCTTGAGAAAATTGAGTTTGTCCTTGGTAGGTACGATGACAGAGCAGATTAGACTTTCGGACTTCTCGCCGCTATTGGTTGGTTTTTTAGACTCCATGACTATCTATCCAAATCCGAACTGTCTGCATCTGATGGTTTGTCTGTTAAGAGCACGCGGCCCGCTCGTCTGACCGGTCCCATTAACTTCCAACTGACGGAGTCGTAAATAGCATTGAGCCGTTGCTCCAGTTCGCTAATATGCTGCTCCAGTTCGTTAATATGCTGCTCCAGTTCGTTAATATGCTGCTCCAGTTCGTTAATATGCTGCGCCTGTTGCTCGCTATGGGCTTGTAACTGACCTAGCTGCGATTGTGTATATGCAATCTGTTGGTCGAGTTCATTTATCTGCATATCTCTGCTGTTAACTTCATGCTGTAGCTCGGCATTCCTCTTTAGTTCTCTGTGAATCTGGGCGTCTTGCTCACACAGCAGAACCGATTGGTCGAGTTGGCCGATGAGTGCGTTTACCTTCTCGCCGGTCCACTTGGGTAGCCACTTCTCGAAGATCGCGGCGCGGGCCTTGCCTAGGTCGTTGTCTGCCTGATAACGCAGGCGTACATCTGTAACTGCAGTATCAGAGTCGCCGCCCTCTCTATAGAACGCTGTAATCACATCGACATGTTGAAAGTTTGTATGCTGACTGAGTTGTATCCAGAAATCCCAGTCTTCATAGATATCGAAGGCCTCATCGAAGCGGCAGCCTTTGTGCAACAAGGCGCTATCGAAAAGGATAGAGTGTATCGGAATATAATTGTCTCGCATCAAGAGAATAGGATCGAAGTCTTCTCTGAACACATAGTCTATTGATTCGCCCGCCGCATCGGTCTTCTGAGTGCTGCTATAGGCTGCACCAAACTCGTTGTGGCCTTCTAACGTGGCAAGTAGCTGACTGATGTGATCCGGTGCGATCCAGTCGTCATCATCCAGAAATTGAATGTATTTACCATGGGCGGCATCCAGGCCTGCGTTCGCCGCCTGCGAACGGCTGAGAGGCTTTCCGGTAGTCACTAATTCAACTGGTCGGTCGCCAGTGGCGCCTGCAAAGTCGAGTGAACTACTGCCGGCGGCATCCACCAGAACGATTTCTATGTTGGAATAGGATTGTGCTGCAATGGACTGAAGTGCCTGTTGTAATTCGGCACGACCGAGAGTCCGGCAGATTATTGAAACCTGATTATGATTTTCAGCTGGGCCTTCAGTAGACATACAGACAACCTCTGCTCAAGCCCCGTGGCACGCCAAAGAGTTTACTGTGCGGTTTCGCTTAGTTGCTTGTCGAGGACAGCGCCGACTACATGACCAATAAAATCGAGAAACAGGGTGTCCAGATTCACATTGAGATAGTTGTCAGAGTTATTTCCAAAGGCGATCAGCGCCAACACCTCAGCATTACTTATTACAGGACAAAGTGCCGTTGACTTGATGTTGCTGCCACTGGCAGGGAAGAGGTATTGAGTCTGCTCCTCGCCTATCGGGCCGCAGTGAGTTCGTTTCAGGCGAAATACATCCGCAAAGCGCTCTTTAAGATTGTCTTCAGTCTCGATTCGAACCGAGTCGGAAACTTTTAGTCCCTGCCTGGCGACTATTATGACCTCGCAGGAATCGATGTTGGCTTGATTGGACAATTGATCTTGAGCAACATCGGCGATCTCAGTAATGTCTTTCGCTCGGAGTAGGGCCAATACCAAATTACGTGTTGTGTCGAAAAGCTGATCGTTATTGCGAGCATTCTCAAGAAGGTTATTCAGTTTCTGTCGCGCGTCGATTCCTCGATCTCTTAAGATGGTAACTTGTCGTTCTAATAAAGAGATAGCCTTACCGCTTTCATGTGGAAGCGAAAGATCTGCGAGCAAGTCTTCTTGCTCGACAAAAAACCCGGGGTTAGTTTTCAGGTAGCTGACTACGTCATCTGCGGAGAGCTTGTTGCTGCTCTCGGTCTCAATTTTTTCAGCTGCCGAATTATCGCTGTTCATATCTGAATTGTCCCCTCATAAACTGTAGTGGCTGGTCCTGTCATAAAGACGGAAGAGCCGATTCCGAGCCATTGAATAGTAAGTTCACCGCCGCGCAATTTGACCCTGACGGTATCATCTAACAGACCCTGTAAGCAACCGGCCACTACCGCCGCACAGGCCCCAGTGCCGCAGGCTAGCGTCTCGCCAGCACCGCGTTCATAAACGCGTAATTCAATGGACTTTCTATCGATCAGCTGCATGAAACCCACATTACACCCTTCGGGAAAATCCGGGTGTGCGCCAAGAGCTGCCCCTATCTCTTTTACGGCTGTTTTGCTTAGGTCTTCAACACTAATTACAGCGTGGGGGTTGCCCATGGACAAGGCGCAGAAATCTACCGACACTGAATCGCCGGAAACAATTAGTTGGCGAGAATGTACGACGGCATCGCTACTGCTGACAAAGGGAATTTCACTCGGCTCGAATACCGGTGCTTCCATGTCGACACGCACCTGGCCATTGTCGTCTATTGTCAGTGTGAGCAGTCGATTGACCGTCTTTGCTACGATGCTGTTCTTGTCGGTCAGGCCCTTATCAGTCACATATTTAGCGAAGCAGCGGGCACCGTTACCACAGTGCTCGACTTCCCGCCCGTCGGTATTGAAGATACGATAGCTGAAATCGATATCTGCCTCTGCGGCTGACTCAAGTACCAGTAATTGATCGAAGCCAATGCCGAAGCAGCGATCCCCGAGCAGGGAGATCTGCTGTGCGTTCAGCCTATACTCATTGTCCAGATTATTGAGCACAATGAAGTCGTTGCCCAGGCCATGCATTTTTGTAAAGTGAATATCCATAATTTGACTCAGCTTGGCAGGCAGGCCTCCAGTTCGAGCAGGTCTTCTAAAACTTCGCGCCGTCTAACAATGTGCGCGAGTGAGCCATCTACCATGATTTCCGCAACTCGCGGGCGCGTGTTGTAGTTTGAACTCATCACGAAGCCATAGGCACCAGCGGAGCGCACTGCCAATAGATCGTTTGCAGTCACTACCAGCTCGCGGTCCTTGCCAAGGAAATCGGCCGATTCGCAAATCGGTCCAACGACGTCATAGCTAAGCGCGTCGCCCTCGCGCTTGATCACCGGAATGATCTCCTGCCAGGCGCTGTAGAGCGCGGGCCTCAAGAGGTCGTTCATGGCGCCGTCTACAATCGCGAAGTTCTTGTGATCGGTATGCTTAATATACTCGACTCGGGTAACGAAGATGCCAGCATTGGCAGCGATAGAGCGACCCGGCTCAACCATCAGCGTAAGTCCGCGGTCGGCAAAACGACCCTTTACCGCCGCTATCAAATCACTGGGCAGTGGCGGATTCTCGGCGCCGTAGCTCACTCCCAAGCCGCCGCCCATATCGAAGTGATTGAGGCTGATGCCTTCTTCGTTGAGACGGTCAACCATGGCGAGCAATCTATCGATCGCATCGAGATACGGCTCCACCGAGGTAAGCTGTGACCCGATATGGCAGTCGATGCCTTCTACCCTGATGCCTTCCAGCTGCGCGGCAGTCCTGTAGACTTCAAGCGCGCGGTCTGTGGATATGCCGAACTTGTTCTCCTTCAGGCCTGTAGATATATAAGGGTGGGTGCCGGCATCTACATCAGGATTCACTCGCACAGATATAGAGGCGGGTAAACCCAGTCGAATCGCCACTTCGTTCAGGCGGCTAAGCTCGGCCTCGGATTCGACGTTAAAACAGTGGATATTGGCCTTAAGTGCCTGTTCAATCTCCGCTACGGTCTTGCCCAGGCCGGAGAAGATAACTTTCGCCGGGTCGCCGCCCGCCTGTAGCACGCGACTCAGCTCGCCACCGGAGACAATATCGAAGCCAGCTCCCATGCGAGCCAGAACATCTAGCACAGCCAGGTTGGAGTTCGCCTTGACCGCATAGCAAATCATATTGGGTAGCCCGGCAAGCGCCTGTTCGTAGGCTCTGTAGTGCCGCTCTAGTGTGGCTCGAGAGTAGATGAAACAGGGCGTTCCGTGCTGTTCCGCGATATCCGCAACGGCCAGGTCTTCCGCGTAGAGCGCATCCCCTTTGTAATTGAAATAGTCCATTCGTAGTTGGAGTCCAGTTTATGAGGGCCGCAGGGCCCTATGAGCTATTTGCCCGAGACGAAGTTCGAGGCAGTGAACGCTGAAGGTTCGGGGCGAGTAAGACCGCCTTTCTGCCCGCAATAGCTAAGGCTTAGCGTCAGGCCTACTAGTGCTAGAAGGGCAAAGAGTCTGTTGATTTGAATTTTCATTGGGCGTATCGGTATCGGATTAGCCGGAAAGTCGCGATTATAACGCCAGCGCTACTAGAAACACAGACTAAATTCCCGCCAAGGCAGGGGTCTGTATGGCTAGTTTCCAGTTGGACTATTGCCTGTTTAGTCTAAACCCTTCTGTTTTCGAATCCGCTGGCGATCTACTATTCCTTTGAAATTCGCATGCGACATTCAAACTGACACAGCAGTCTTGCATCGATTTACTTTTTATCCTGTGTATAGTGCGGTTTGGACCTTCCAGCCTTGAAAAATAGGGGCAACGTGCCTATATTTGCCCATCACATTTTGCGGCATTTCTCTGCAGTCCCAATGAGCGCTGCGGATAGGCCGGAAAGCATTGCAGCTACTCCTGCAAAACACACTCAGAATGCAACAAACTCAGGGTCTGAAAGTAGATGATTGAAATTACGAATTTAACAAAAAACTTCGACCAGTTTACCGCCATTGACGACCTGACCTTCACCGTGAAGGAAGGTGAGGTCCTCGGCTTTCTCGGTCCTAACGGCGCCGGTAAGTCCACGACGATGAAGCTAATCACTGGTTTCCTTTCTGCTAGTCATGGCACGGTAAGAATTGACGGTTTCGATATCAGCGAGAACCCAATCGAGGCCAAGTCGCTCATGGGCTATCTGCCGGAGGGAGCTCCCTCCTACGGCGACATGACTACCTTGGAGTTTCTCAACTTCGTCGCTCAGGTTAGGGGCTTTAGAGGTGAAGAAATCAATCAACGCGTGCAGCATGTGTTGGATGAGGTAGAGCTTAATTCTGTTAGCCAGCAGACTATTGAGACGCTGTCCAAGGGGTTTAAGCGACGGGTAGGTCTGGCGCAGGCAATCATGCACGATCCCAAGGTGCTAATCCTGGACGAGCCGACCGACGGCCTCGATCCAAATCAGAAACACCATGTTCGCGAGCTCATTAAGAATCTTGCGCGCGACAAGATCGTCATTATCTCGACCCACATCCTCGAAGAGGTCACCGCGGTCTGTAGTCGTGCCATCATCATCGCGCAGGGCAGGATTGTAGCTGATGGTACACCGGCCGAGCTTGAGTCGCGCTCGAAGTACCATCAGGCTGTGAGTGTCCGTCTAAGCGAGAACTATGATTTGGCGGCTGACCTTGCAGGTCTTAGTGAGGTGAGCGAGGTAGAGAAGGACGGCGAGGACGAGATGGTCTTTCGCATTCTCGCCAGTGATGGCAAGTCAATATTTTCTCAGGTATCCGAGATCGCACAGGATAAGCACTGGCCGGTTACCGAGTTTCATGTCAGTCGCGGCCAACTTGAAGATGTATTCAGAACCGTGACGCAGCAGACACAAGGAGCGCAATAATGGGAAACCTACCGATTATCTTCAAGCGCGAATTACTAAGCTACTTTGCAACTCCACTCGCCTATATCTTCATAGTTATCTTCCTAATATCGAATGGTATTTTTACATTCGATCTAGGTGGTTTCTACGCGCGAGGTCAAGCCGACCTGCTACCGTTCTTTAGTTTTCATCCCTGGCTGTATCTCTTTATGATTCCGGCCATAGCAATGACATTATGGGCGGATGAGCGCAAGACCGGAACCATCGAGTTGCTACTTACACTTCCGGTTCGATTAGCCGATGCCGTTCTCGGAAAATTTCTGGCGGCCTGGGCGCTAATTGGAATCGCTCTGCTGCTTACCTTTCCAATCTGGTTGACGGTGAACTATCTGGGCGACCCCGATAATGGCGTAATCTTCGCTGCCTATCTGGGAAGCTGGTTCATGGCTGGCGGGTTCCTCTCTATCGGTTCCTGCATGTCGGCCTGTACGAAGAATTCGGTCATCGCCTTTATTCTGACGGTGAGCATCTGCTTTGTCTTCGTCATTATGGGCTCGCCCATACTTCTCAATGCCTTCCCCGCGTGGATTCCACAGTTTTTTGTGGATGCGTTCTCCGCTATGGGTTTTCTCACACACTTCGATTCGATTGCTAAAGGAGTTCTGGATATTCGTGAT
>Ga0115567_10003523_pt1 | contig 15398 bp, 8 predicted proteins | sample COGITO_mtgs_1204_2_FD_88679 | JGI IMG/M metagenome (GOLD analysis project Ga0115567, IMG submission 88679) | Pelagic marine microbial communities from North Sea - COGITO_mtgs_120412 | ecosystem: Environmental > Aquatic > Marine > Epipelagic | place: Germany:Helgoland, sampling site Kabeltonne... | reverse complement strand
TCTTCCACATCTCGATGTTCTCCTCCTGGTCGTCGCCCATGGATGCCATCTTCGTATTCTTCTTCTTCTTCTTCGTGTGCGTCTAAAAACTCTCCGCCTCTCTCTGTACTAAATTTGCTCTCTGCTCAATCTTCTTCTTTGCGTCGAGTGTTCGATTTGTTGTGGCGAAAAATCTCAACTTTGCAAAAGGCGAAAAAAGGTCGATGCGCTTTGTTGAACAGAACTTTGAATTCGCTTTGGCGAAAATTTTTTGGCGCATCATCTCAAAGAGCGCTTTGGCACCGTCCCAATATAATTTTAACTCGCTTATTTCAGCGAAAAAGAAGAAGCAAAAATGTCAACGAACACAAAAGGCAGAACGAAAAGAACAGGAGTTCCCCTCCTCAGTTTTTTTATCGCATCTCTCATCCTCGCTCTTAAAGTCTAAACCTCAGAGAGCACGTCTGCGTTTCTCTTGGGTTTTCACGAAGCCGTTCTTCGGCTGTTTTAAGGAGAGAGAGAGAGAGGGAGAGGCGACTGTCTGTCTGTCTGTCTTTTCCAGAAAAAAAACTCGTCATTATGAGCAGCAATGGGGAAAAAAAGGAGAACGGTGCCTCGCTTGTAGTCACCTCGACGAAGCAACAACAAAACGAAGAGGACGAGGAGAACAACACTAACGAACATTTAATGCACGCAAAAACAAGACGAACGTTAACGTTCGGGAAACTGGTACTTTTCGCGTTCTCTTCCGTCGCGGGCGGGCCGTACGGGTTTGAAGATGCTGTGGGTGCAGCCGGGGCGAAAATCACGCTTTTGATGGTGTTCGTGGCTGGCGTGTTTTGGTCCGCGCCGCTGGCGCTCATGACCGCGGAACTGTCCTCGGCATTACCAGAAAACGGAGGACACATTTTGTGGATCGATAAAGCGTTCGGGCCGTTTTGGTCGTTTTTGAACGGGCACTGGTCGTTGATTTCGGGAGTCTTTGAAGGCGGCTTGTTCGCGGTTTTGTTTTTGGACTACCTCGAACCGGCGTTTGGGCAAGCGAGGGAGAAGATGTATAACGATCAGTTGAGGGTGCCGTTTGGGCTCGTGTTGATGGGTGTGGTCGTTGCGATAAATATGTACGGGATGGAGATGGTAGCGAATGCGAGCGTGTTGTTTGCGGTGGCGAGTTTAGGACCGTTCATCGCGTTGGTGGTGATTGGATTCCCCAAGTTGGATTTCGAAGCGTGTTTCGGGAAGGATACAATCGTGCCGCAACATGAAATGTCCGACGGGTCGTTCGGACCGGATTGGCACACATTTTTGATTATTTTGTTATGGTCGACCGCGGGGTACGATTTGTTGGGAAGTTGCGCCGGGGAGGTTAAAAATCCGAGCAAAACGTTCGTGAGAGCGATGTTTACCGCCATGGGATTGGCGCTGTTGATTGATTTTTTGAGCATTTCGGTCGGGTACTCCGTATTGGCAGACCCGACGAAATGGGAAGACGGAACGTTTACGGAGGTGGCAAAACTCGTTGGCGGGTCGGCTTTGGAGTTGGTGTTTTTAATCGGAGCGGCGATTAGTACGGTTGGTTTGCTCTGCACGCTGTTGTCGACGACGAGTCGCATCACGTACGGCATGGCGGTGGTGGGAACCTTACCGAAAATCTTCGCTAAAGTCGACCCAAAGAACAATAATCCGTACGCGGCGATGATCATGAACGCAGTTCTAATGACAATGTTGTTTCTAGTTCCGTTTGAGGTTCTCGCGGAGTTGGAGATGTGGTTTTACTGCGCGACGACGGTGATGAAATTCGCCGCGTTGTTGAAACTGAGAGAAGTCGCGCCCGCGATGAAGAGGCCTTACAGAGTACCTCTAGACGGTATATGGCTTCACTTATACTGCGCGCCACCTTTGGTGTGTTGTTTCATCGTCATGTTCTTTGCCAAGAAAGTCACCATCGTTGTCGGCTTAATAGGCGTCGCTTTCAGCGTGATCATGTATTACGTCTCCTTGGCCGTCGTCGGTTCGCACACGAAGTTGATTCGGTACGACTTGATCGAAGAGTTGTAGAAAGAAAGAAGGAAAGAGAGAGAGAGAGAGAGAGAGAGAGAGAGAGAGATAGATGCTATGCGTAGAGCGAGATAGACAGAGAGGAGAGAGAGAGAGAGAGAATAGCTAGCCTAATCATCATCATCATTATGTTGTTATTACTATTACTGCGTTGAGTTGTTATTGCTAATTACTGCGTTGAAAAAATAATATTTTCTCTATTCTTTTCTCTCTAATATTCGTCGGCGAGAATGATGCACATCATGCCTATGATAATCACGAAAACATACGGCAATCGATCCCCAATCGGTTCTTTAAACATAATGGCTCCACCTAGCACGGACAATAAGATCCCGCTCCTCTTTGCTGCTACCGCGTAACTCGTAAACAAATGCTCTAAACTATGCAAGTACGCAACCACGGTATACAACTCGCATAAACCCATGCCGAATATAATCGAAAGCGTTTTTGGATTTTTCAAGTACCCAAACGCCTCCGGATTTAACGCCGCCGTAATCATTCCCAACGGCGCGGCCATAAAAATCCTCTGCAGCGTCACGTACACGATAAATCCACCAGCATGAGCTGATGCGTTCTTCCCGAGCTTATCGATATCGCTCGTTAACCCCCACAAACCAGCGACGCCAAATGCGATTAAACTTCCCGGTTGTTTTCTCAACGCCGACGCCTGTTTTCCCAACGACTCCCGAACGGCTCGGCGAATTGTTCTCACCACGCCATCTTTTTTTACGATATTACCAGCATCGTTGCCCGCCCCGCTATTAGTACTATTCTCAACCATCAGCATACTACCGTCGCTACCGCTCCTATTCCCGCTAAAACCGCTACTCCGACTCTTCGCACCTCCCTCGCGATGATATTTCCTCTCGTCTATTCCTACCTCTAACTCCGCTAACGTCGACGCCCCCGACGCCGTCGTCGTCGCCCCCGACGCCGCCCCTCCTCCACTCCCGGCAGCGGCACTGTTCAACCCGTACGCGCCTCCCGTCATGACAACCACCCCAAACACTCCTCTCGCGCTCGGAATTTCGTGCACGATAAAGAACGACAGACCGAGCAACCACAAAGGCGTAAACGCCATGTACGGCGCGCACAAACTTATCGGCGTCAACTGTAACGCTCTCTGAAACGCAACCGACCCGACGCATTTAATCAGCGCAGATATCGACGCGAGCACGATTAAATGCGTGCGCGCGATTTGGTCGTCGTCGTTTTCATAGCTGTAACTCCTCGATGATTCGTTTTTCTGTCGAAACAGTGGCTTTCGCTTCCCGAATATTAACTCGCCTTGTCCGGTACAAAACACAAACAGGAACAACGTCACGCAGTTTAACATTTCCATCATGGCGACCACGTGCAGTGGGTTTTTGATCGATTTCGTGGCGTATTTCCGGAGGTTATCTTGAATGCCGTTCCCGATGGCGGCGGAGAATGCCCAGCCGTAGCCGATGAGTTGCGCGTGCAACATGATATAACAACGCGTTTACTCTTTTCCAACAACAAAGCCGCGAGAGTTAATTGATTCGTCTCCAACACTTTGCGCTCCGAAACGACGATTCAGACGAGCGGAGGCACGAAAACGCGTAACGAGAGGAAAAAGAATAAAAGAGAGAGAGATCCAAGGCGACCAACCACCCTCGATTCTCTTTTAAATGCCGCGCTGTGCGTAAAACAAGAGCTCTCGCTGAGGGGAATTTAAGTGTGGTCCGCTTGGGAAAATTCGCTCAAAAGTCAAACAAATCCTCAGAAACGAACCAACGCAACACGAGTCAAACCACCGTCAAAAAGCAGTCCAAACCACCTTAAGAATGGCATCCGCGAAGAGCAGCAACAAACCGTTCGACGTCCTGGTAAAACTCCTACTCATCGGCGACTCCGGGGTCGGGAAATCCTGCCTCCTCCTTCGCTATTCCGACGATAAATTCACGACATCCTTCATAACCACGATTGGCATCGACTTTAAAATCAAAACGATAGACTTAGACCAGAAGAAAGTGAAGATGCAAATATGGGACACCGCGGGGCAAGAGCGGTTTCGAACGATCACGGCGGCGTATTATCGAGGCGCGCACGGGGTTTTGTTAGTGTACGACGTGACGGATGAGACGAGTTTTGAGAACGTGAGGAACTGGATGAGGAATATTGAAGCGCACGCGAGCGAAGCGGCGAAAGTGTGTTTGATCGGGAACAAGTGCGATTGCGAAGATTCGAAGAGGAAAGTGACGAAAGAGAGAGGGGTGGCGTTGGCGAAAGAGTTCGGGGTGCCATTTTTTGAGACGAGCGCGAAGAGTGGGTTGAGAGTGGAGGAGGCGTTTAGCGCGATGGCGAGAAGATGCGTCGGGGAGAGCAAGACGAATAACAACAATAGCAACAACAGCGGGGGTGGCGGGACAGTCAGGCTGAGAGAGACCGCGAAGGGTGGAAGTAAGAGTAGTTGCTGTTAGTGAGAGAGAGGGAGAAAGCTCTTTCAACCTAGTATACATATCTATCTATATATTATTCTTCAATATCAAAGCAATCTATCAAAAACTACGCGTGGCAAAACGAAAGTAGCTCAGCGTATTCGGACCGCCGGCGCAGTACTCAAAGTCACACGTTGGATGCACGGCGACGGCAGATAAGATGGTTTCTTGATCAGACAAAGATGGGGCGATTGGTTTGTGACCGTAGCCGGGGTAGTACTCGTCCTCTTCGTCCTCCCGCTCCTCGTTCGCTCCTTCTTCTTCGTCGATGTGAGCGTCATCATCGTTCTCATTCCACAGTTTCACCGTCGTCGACTCCCGCGTCGCCGTTCCATCATCAATCCATTGATACGACTTCGGGTTATTCGCCATGACGTCTAGGATGAGTATACCTGAATCGTTCACGTTCGGAACGATTAACTTTTGCCCGTCCGTGGACCACGAACACGTGCGTTTGTCTCGGCCATTCCATTTGGCGATTTGCGAGCTGATGGCACCTTCAGTTTCGGTTTGCGTCCCCATTACCGCACTGTCGCCGTTAAGATATGCCCACGCACCTTCGGCGCCAATGAAACGCTCGGCTTCGTCTCGCGTGATGCGCGTTGGAGCCGTTGACGTCCACGGGTTGGGTGGACAGTGCGCGTGCGTGATAACCCCGAGAGACGACGTCGCGTGATTGTTTTGTTTCATATCGATTACGCCGGTGCGTCCATTGGAACAGTGAAAGGCTACGCGCGAATAATCTTTCGGATCGAAGTCTACCCAATACACTTCCGATTTACTCGCGAAGGATCTGCCGTGGATTTTTGAAAACATGTTGGACACGCTCCACGAACACATCTCTTTGTCCGGTTTTATCCCGGTAAATCCGCGATGGTCCGTCGCATGCGTAGAGACTGCTTTCCTAGCGTCCCATAAAACAACCCTGCCCGAAGAAGATGCCGCGCAGACGAGTTGACCGTCTTTCGTGACATTCACGCAATTCAGATTACCCGTAGTAGGAGCGCTGAAAATGGCAACCGGTCTCGTGTGATCGACGCGCTGCCTAAGATCAAACGTGAAGACGCTCCCAACACCAGTGGCGGCGAAAAGACGGTTCCCATCGTCGCACGAAGCAATAGAGGTGATACCGAGCGTATCTCTTATGTCGGACGGATGTGTAACGTTGTACACAGGACTGACGACTAAACCTTGCGAATACGCGAGGAATCGAGGAGAAGGAGACTGCGTTGATGTTGGCATCGCTCGACTACTTACTGTTGTTGTTGTTGTTGTCGCCGTTGATGTTACGGCTAACGCCGCAGCAGAAGATCCAGTTGGTGCAGTAGGAGCACTTGTACCCATCAATCCTCTTTCAACGTCGTGAAATGTAATCCTATCGCTCCTCTTCGATACTGTCGCTAACACCCCTTCTTTCACCCATGAAATGCCATCCACGGGATCTGCCACAAACTTCTTATACACCGGCGCGTATATGCTCGACAGCAACGAATTCCCGTCTCCATCTGACGTTTTCTGGTTCATATCTGAGGTTCGATGAACCGAAACGGTCCCACCTCCCCCTCCGCACGCCAAAAACCTCCCTCCGCTAAATCTATCAAATTCTACGCACGAAAATACATTCTCTACGCTCCCCGTCCACTGCGCAGTCTGATCTCTCGGCAACCACATTCGACTCGTCGCACGCATCGTCGCGCCTTCCCGTCTTGCATACTCTTTGGCTAACGTAATCTTTTCTTGCACCGCTTCGTCACCTTCCGGTAACTCAATCGTCGGTACGACGCCTCGCACCTGCATAAACTCTTGGAACTGTCTCGCCAGCGCCGCGTTAAACATCCGACCATTTTCTTCCTCCGTGTCGTCCTCCGCTCCGGCGCTATCTGCGAGATGTATCGATCGCTCTGCAATCCCGTGCAAAACCGTGTTATGCATCGCCCGTCTTTGCGCGAGGAGTCCGCGTTCGCTCACACCGTACCCGCCGCGACCGCGTCGACGGCGTCTCTCATTTTTCTGCTTCACCGAACATCGGTACGCGTACGCCACCCGCATCAGCCGCTCAAACCTTGCCTCGCCTGTACCATTCATCTTCTCTTCGTCCTTTTCTTCTTCGTTATCTTCGCTTCTCCTTCCGCTTCGTCGTCGTCGCAACAAAACCAAATCTTCCGCGAGTTTCGCCCAACGTTTCAAAACGAGCGATTTTTTCTCGCTTCTTTCTCTTCTTCGTCTTCTCTCCTCTTCCTTCTCGAACTTTGCGTTATCGTCGCTTCGTTCGACGACAACCCCGTCGTTCAAAACCTCTTCGTCGTCGTTAAAACTCAAGCACTCTTCTTCTCCGACGCGTTCAACGAGCCTCTTCTTCTTCCTCTTCTGCATCATCAAAAGTGCGTCCAAATTTCTCTTTTTCCCGGGATGTAATTGCTCTCCTTTGTGTTCCTCCTGTCGCTGAGACGATCGATCCTCCGCTCGAACACCGGGTAAAGGAAAAGGCGGAGACATGATGCTTCTCTCCCACGCTCTGTCTTTCTTTTAAAAGTGCGTGTGCGCGCACACGTACGACGAGACTTTCGACGAAAAGAATATGTTGAAATTTCAAAAATTAAGAAGAGAAAAAGAGCAGACAAGAAAGAGTAACTTTAAGAGTTCAAAAAGTTTGAGGCGTTTGCGTTTACTACGCGCGAATCATGATACAATATTCTTTCTCTCGAAACTGTTGATGAATTATTAAACGCCAGCGTGCGATGTGCCGTTGTTGTTGTTCGAATCATCGCCGTTAGTATCGTTCGCCTTAATTTTACCGAATACTGGACCGCGCGCGCCGAGCGAAGAAGCTTTAGCTATCGGCGAAAATCCTTCATTCAAGTATCCCGGGTCGTTGAGAACGATCACTCCGTGGGGAGACGCGAAAGTATTCGCCGCTCGTTTTTGGTTTCGTTGTCGGCTCGTTTCGCTATTCTTTCCGTTATTCTCGCCCTCGTCGTCGGTGAGCGCTTGCAACTTGCGTAAATAAAGATCCGCTCGAGCGGTTTGCGCCCTAAGATTACCGTGGACTCTTGCGAGTTCTTCTCGTAAAGCGCGGACGGTGCGTTTGAGCGTTTCGCTATCTTCTACATCCGTCGAGGAGGGTGCGTGATCTGCTGAGGAGGACTGGCGACGCTCTCTATTTCGTTGTTCCTCTAATAACGCGACCGATTCACACGGATCTCGAACTTCCACGTTTTCGCCGTTCCGCCATCTGCGAATGACCTCGTTTAATGAGTTGATTTCAATCAAAAACGAGTCGTGTCCGTGAGGAGAATCTATGGTATACAACTGCGCGTTTGGCATGCAATCGGCGAGTTCTCGCTGTAATGCAAACGGGTACAAGACGTCAGAGAGGATGCCCACGACGAGAGTATCGTGGGTGAGTTTCGAGAGGACTCGCTCGTAATCGCCGTTTTCTCGCCCTCGAGAGACGTCGTGGGAGTCTAAAGTGTACGTCAACTGCAAGTAGCAGTTGGCATCGAATCGTTGGATGAATTTTTGGCCTTGGTATTGGAGGTAACTCTCGACTTGCCAATACGGGACGTGGTTGTTGTCGAAGGATTTTCTTTTCTGTTGCGTTTGTTCTCGTTCTCGCGACGGCGCTTTGTCGTGATCGTCATCGTCGTCGTTCTCTTTTTCATTTTCTCCTCCAGCACTTCCTCTCACCGGATGCTCCTTGCCTTCCACGTTCATCCTCGAGAACTTCTCGTCCATGCTCACTGGCGCTCGATAACTCAACATCGCCATCATCCGACTCGTCGCCAACCCGTCCTTGGGTCCGCCCGTTTCTACATCGTAATCCCCTCCTTCAAAGTTCGCATCGCTCACAATCGCGTGTCGTTGCGCCTCACCGATCCCAATCGCCCAATCCGTGTGCTTTCCACATCCAGCAATCAACACTAACTTCTCGACGTACTCCGGGAAACTCGCCGCGAATTCCAGCGCTAACATCGCGCCCATCGATCCTCCTATACACATGGACAATCTCGTCACCTTCAATCGATCTAAAACCATCTTCTGCAAATTCACGTTATCTCGTATCGTCACCGGCGCGGGAAATCGACTCCCGTAAATCTTCCCCGGCGTTTCCGGATTTTCCGAAACCGGCGACGCCGTTCCGTACGGCGACCCGAGGTAGTTGCAACACACTATAAAATCCTTCTCCAAATGCAACGAACATTTCGCCTCTTTTCCTTCACCCTCACCGCCTCCTATAAATTCCGACCACCACTCGTCCACGTTTGAGTTGCTCGTCAAAGAGTGTCCGACTAATACGCAGTTATCTCCGTCCTCGTTTAATCTCCCGTACGTGGAATAACACACTTTCACTTCTTTCAATTCCACGCCGTTTTCCAATTGGAATAAAGGGATGGTCATCACGTTCGCGTTTAAAGGCGGGCCGATTGCGGTCGATTTCATGTGGTCGTCCGGCACTGGTTCATTGTTACCACCGTTACCACCACTCATGGCAGGTCGATCTCTCTTTTAAAGCGTTCGTCTTTGCGCGTGTTATGTGTGTTTCAATTTGATCGAATTTCACAAAGACGATTTCTGGGGAAAAACGACACAAAACACACGAATATGACGGAAACCGATGATGACGAACGAAAACGGGGAGAGATGGTACTAAAGAAACTCAAAAGCGCGAACGAGAAACTCCAGAACGCGTGCCTGTTCGGCGATCGGCTTTTACTCGAAGAGGCCATCACAGACGGCGCGGAAGTGGGACTTCCTTTCGCATCATCAGTAGGGGAAGAAGACGAATTCGGCACGGGAAAGATGCATTCGTTATTGCCTTTACACTGCGCGGCGAGGAACAACCACTCGGAAATTTGCCTCGATTTAATCCTCAGATTTGCATGCGAGGTGGATGGAGAGGACGAGCGTGACGGGAGGACGGCTTTGTTCCACGCAATCGCGATGGATCGGGTGGATGTGGTCAGAGTTTTAGTTGGTAAATGTGGAGCGAACGTGAACCACGCGGATAGCGCGGAGGAGACGCCAATGTCGATGTGCGCGAAAATTGGGAGTTTAGAGTGTTTGGAGGAGCTCTTGTTTTTGAGTGAGGATGGGGAGGTATCCGTTGCGGACGTGTCAACTCCAAGAGGTCGGTTTCGGTTACCTCCGATGGTGGAGTGCGCGTGCGCGAGGACGGATTGGGGAACCTTTCCGAAAGTCGCGGAGAGATTGAGACGAGAAATCGCGAAGCAACAGTTTGAAGGAAGAGTGAAGGACGTGGACGTGGAGTATTTTACGATCGACGTGAATGAGAAAATGGAGAAGAAGAAGAAGAAAAGTTTGTTGATGTTGGCGGTTGGGTTAGGGAACGCGCACGCGGTGAGATTCTTATGCGACGAATGGAAGGTAGATATTCACGGAGCTTCAGAGGAAGGCGAAGACGGAGAGAGTTTTGGTCCGCTGGAATTAGCGAGGGCGGGGAAGTTTAAGGAGTGCGAGAATGAGTTGTTGAAACGAGGCGCGAAAGAGAAGAAGTATTCAAAGCAGAGAACTGCAAAAGAGGCGACGGCGGTAGAAGGGAGCGTCGAAGAAAAGAAAGCTCGCTTACAATCGCTCGCAAAGGAAAGAGAACGCCTCAGTTTTATCGTCCAAGCGAACGAAGACGAAGCGTTTCAATCGAGCATGCGCGAACCACGAATAAGAGCGGCGGTGGAAGACGTAATGGAAAATTTCATGAGCGTGCAAAAATATGCGGAAGATAAAGACGTCATGACGGCATTGTCCAAATGGAGAGGATGTCAAAGGTTTTTCAAGCAGCGAGGGGAGAAGGTATCGTTTGAGGAAATCGTCGTGAACTCGAAGAAAGGCGGGGAAGAAATGGCGAGACGTAAGTTACGAGTAGAAAGTCTGGGCGAAATGATCGCGAAAGAGGTCATGGACGTGGCGTCTTTATTGCCTAAAAACGGAAATAATGGCATCAACGATAATAACAGCGATAGTTATTCTCTGGACGAGAACGAAGACGAAGAATCGGTAAAAAGAGGAAAACAATCACCGAAAATGTTTTACTTGCGCTTGATTGTCGCGACAATACAATTCTTACCGCTCGTGTACGTGTTATACTTGCGCGTATTCAGATCGAAGGACTTGAATTTCAATTTCGAAAGAAGGAAAAAAACATCCTCATTGGGAGGTGGCGTGGCGTTCGATGCCAACGCGGCGGAGTTATAGAAGGGAAGATTAGACGTAAAATAGCACGCTACATAGTTTAATATAATAATACAATAGCTAGAATAGCATTTTCTTATCCTATAGAACGCGGCGATGACGAGCGAACGCTATTTTCGCGCGATCGCGTGAGGTATTCTTGCAAGACTAAATCCGCCGAGGCCATTTCGTCGTCCAACTGCGCGGTGGTCTTCTTCGAGTCGTTCGCCGCAACTTTTTTCGACGGACCTTCTTTCTTACCCACGTTGATTCTTGGCATAGAAGGAATGAACGAATCTTCTTGTTTACTTTGTAAATCTCGAAGCTTTGAGCCCCTCGGAGGACTTTTCACTTTCGGTAAAACAATCTTCTTTGAAAACATTTGCGCCTCACGCAACTTCTCCTCCAAGATTTGTAACTTTCGCTTCTCCTTTTCCAACTTTTCGTTCGCGTATTCGTCCGCTTGCTGCTGGGCGTCGTTGATCATGTTGTCTGCGCGTTGCATGGCTTCGACTTTGGCCGCTTCGGCTTTTTCGGAGCGGTCGCGATAGAAAGCTGCTTCCTTTTCCGCCCTCGCGGCCGCTTGTCTTGCCGTGCGAACCGCGTCTCTCGCCGCGTGCTTCGTTTGCTCCGCCACCGCATGCGCACCTTGCAAGGCTTGCCACGTCTGTTTAACTCGCTTTTCAAGACGCGAATTTTCAGTTTCCAACGCGCGAAACGCTTCGGGTGCATTCCCAGAAGTTGTCTTCAACGCCGCCTCGGCTTGAGAACGTCTCGCGTCCAAATCGGAAACTTCTTGTTCGAGCTGACGAATCTTATCGAACGCCTCTTCGGCGTGTTCGGCGTGTTTTTCTGCCTCGACCATCGCCGCCTCAGCGCGTTTGGCTTTAATGATCAACTCTTTCACTTCGGCTTCGAGTTCTTTGATTCGTCCAGAAAATTTAATCGCGTCTACCTCGAACTGTTTCGAAGCTTTAAGTTTGGAAAGTGCGTCCTCGAGCTCTCGCTGGACGTGTTGCTGGTCCTTCTCCACTTGTTCTTTCTTGAGACGCACGTCGCGTAAACCGTCGGCTAACCTTTGGACGAGACTTTTCGCGTTCGCTAATTCGGCGTCGACGTGCGCCGCTTTCTCTTCCGAGCTCTTTTGCGCTTTCTCGGCGGTTTCGACCGCCATCGTCAGTCTGTCCACATCTCTGTCCGTCCGCGCTTCAATTTCTTTACATCGTCGTTCGACGCGCGCGATGGCAACATCTGCGCGTTTCTCGGCTCCCGCGGCGTGTTTTCGAGCATCAGCGAGCGCTATTCTCGCTTGTGCGACTTCATCCGCGTGCTTTCTCGCCAAGCTCGTTGCTTCCATCGACTCAATTCTCGCCGCGTCCGCTGCAATCTTCGCCGATAACTTGGAGTCTTCCAAAGCGGCTTCGGCTTCTTCCGCGCGAGTCGTTTGTTCTCTAATTGATCGCATGAAATCGGCTCGAGCGTCTTCGAGGTCTTGCGCGAGATCGTTGCGTTCAGCTCGAAGTTCCTCAGCTGCACGAATAGCTTGCATTTTCTCGTAGAAGTTTGCCGTCGTCGGCTTGAGGTTTTCGTCGCGCTCTTTATCCGAAACGGACGCTTTATAAGCCGTGAACTCCAACTTTATGCGGTCAATCTCCGCACCTAAATCGCTCTTTGCTCTTTCCGCGTCGTCCCGAAGTTTCGTCGTCGAGGCGATTTCGTTTTCGAGGTCCTTGATTTTTTTCGCGTACGCTCTTTCGACTTCTTTCGCGGCTGTTTTCGATTGTGTTTTCTGCGCCTGCGTCGCCATCTCAAGTTGTCGTTCGACGTGCTTACACGCCTCCGATTTTGCTTTCAACTCTTTGTCGAGCGCTTCAACTTTTTCGTTGAGTTTTGCAATAACTCCGTTCTTATCGTTCTCGAGCGAGGCATATCGCGTCACCGCTTCTTTCGCGTCCAATTCAGCTCGTTCTCTTTGCTCGTTAATCTCCTCTCGGTGTTGATTGGACGCCACGAGCTCGTCGCGAAGCGCTTCCATCTGCGCCAACAAGCGTGTTTCCGTCTCTTTCTTTGTCTCGTTCAGTTCCTTTTTCGCGTTTGATTTTGCTTGCTCGAGTTCTTTCTGCAAATGTTCAATTTCTCTCGATTTAGCTTTCTCAATGTCAGCGAGTTCTTTACTCAGCGCTTCCGCGTTGCCCTCGAGAGTTTCGATTTCTTTCTGTAAACTCGACTTTGTTTGCTCGAGCTCTTTCAAGAGCGCTGGTTTCACCTTGGGCGTTTTCGGCGTCGTTTGCGCTTGTTCGACGGATTCTAAACGTTCCTCAAGTCTCACTTTTTCGCGCTTCAACGAATCGAGTTCATCGAGCGCCGAATCTCTAGCGAGCTCTGCGGATTTAGAACGCTCGGCGTAGTTGTTCGCGCGACGTTCGGTCGCGTCGTGAATTTGGCGCAAAGAACCAAGCTCCGCGCGAAGACTGGACATGGTTTCGTTCCCGGTAGTCATAGAAAGATCGTTTTCGTCCTCGTCGCTATCGTAGGATTCATCATCCGACAGAGGTCCTCTTTTCTCGTTTTTCTTGTACTTCTTCTTGTCTATAGTCGAGAGCGCGTTATCCTTCTCCGAGCCGCCCGCGTCTTCGTTTGAATTCAGCGCTAAGGATAATTCCAACTCTTTCGCTAACGCCGCTAAATTCTCGTCGCGCATCGTCAACTCCGATTGCGATTTTTCAAAAGCCTCCGTAAGTATGGCGAAATCGTTCGAGAGCGTTAACATTTCGCGTTCGAGCGACGAACACTTTTCGCGCTCAATCGCCAATTCTTCGTTGGCTGCATCTAAAGCATCCGCCGCGTTCGTCGCTGCAGCAGATGCGTCCGCGCAGTGTGACTCTAATTTTTCTATTCGCATTTTCAATTCTTCGACGAGAGCTTCGTTATCATTAGTAGTATTAGGAGGAGTGTCGTCGTCGTTGTCGTTTTCGTTTTCATCGTCTTCTTTCGCAGACATTGTTGTCGTTGATGTTTCATCGTTGCTCGCTCTTCTCGCCTCCGCCAGTTGCTTCTCCAACTTTTTAATCTTAACGCCGTCTGTCTTTGCTCGAGTTGCCGCGGCTTCCATCGCCACTCGCGCGGTCTTAATCGCCCTTTCAGCTTTCTCTTTCGCTTGATTTGCCAACTCTTTCTGTGTCGCCACTTCCAATTCCAACTGGTCTTTTTCCATCTGAAACGATTGTGAAATGACTGAAGGCGATTTCGGCGGCGTCGCCGGCGGTTTCGATTTCGGCGTCGCCGGTGGCGAAAAAGTCGACTCCCCAACCTTCTTCTTCTCTTCGTTTTCTGCGACCACTGCATCCAACGCGTCCCGTAAACCCTGAATCACCTGTTCGTCGTGTTGCTTCTCCTCGCGATAACTTTGCTTCACAATCTCCAACTCTTTCGTCGCGTCTTCGCACGCGAAACGGAGCAACTTCCCATCCTTCTCAAAGTTCTCTCTCTCCCTTCTCAGCGTATCCCTCAACTCGTCTCTCTGCGATTCAAACTCTTTCTTCTTCCTCTCCGCCTCTTCCTTAAATCTCTGCTCTTCTTCCAACCGCTTCTTCGTTTCCGTAAACGACGACACCGCTCTCTGTAAATTATGCTCTAAACCTTCTATTCTCTGCGTATACACCGAGGACGTCGTCGAGACGTGCTCGTCGAACCTCCGCTTGGCGGTTTCTTCTCGTTCCAGTAATCGCTCGACTTCTTTCTCTAACTTTTGATTCCGTTTCTTCGCTTTCGCGTACTTTTCTTTGTAGTTTTTACTCGCACTCGTCGTGTTGTCGACGTCGTCGTTCGCGACATCTCCGTCGTCTCTCTCCTCTTCCTCCTCTTCGGCGGCGGTATCTCGTTTCGTACCAAATCCTCGCGGACTCCTCTGTCACAGACAAGAACGGACAATGAGTATAAATATATATAATAAACACGCACAAACAAAAAGAGAGAGAGAGAAACCGATTGGAAAAAAGACCGTTTCCCGAGAAACCAAACCAAAACGCAAACACACGCACAAACGCGCTTACCTCTGCTTCTGAAGAAAAAGATGTTCTTATTTCGGGAGGAAAAGGAGGAGAAGAAGACGTGATGACATCGCTTTCGAAAGTCTCTTCCTCTTCCTCCTCTTTCAAAGTCATCTTTCCGAGTCCAATCGCTCGTAACACCCACCCCTAAAAAACAACCTCTCTCTCTCTCTGATTTTTAAAGTGATTTTCCTTTTTTCGACGCCTAATAACAGCGATCAATTCCAGTCCACTATAAAGCTCTCGTCTTGGAGTTCCTCCCGTTATTAAATCAATCGGTCTTGTTCTGTCTGCAACATTTGGAGCACGATCGGTGTATCACTTAATTTAAGTGTGGTTGTTTTTGATTTGTATTTTGAAAGAGCTGCCCCCGATGGATGAGAAAAAAATTTGGTGCAACTCCTTTTTTGCAAAATTTTGACATTTTTTCTTCTTCGATTTTTTCTTCCCCTCGCGTTCTCGTCTTTAGCAGTCCTTCTTTATAGTAGACACGCACACTTTACGCTTTGCGCGTAAGACAGAGAGAGAGAGACCACGATGGGAGGAACAGACGAAGAAGAAAACGAGAAGAAGTATTACTTTTTGAGGGAATTTTCGAGCGCGTTTTATAAAACGGCGCGAATGGAAGAAGAAGCGAATAAGGCGAGCACATCATCGTCCAATG
>Ga0115567_10003522_pt1 | contig 15399 bp, 9 predicted proteins | sample COGITO_mtgs_1204_2_FD_88679 | JGI IMG/M metagenome (GOLD analysis project Ga0115567, IMG submission 88679) | Pelagic marine microbial communities from North Sea - COGITO_mtgs_120412 | ecosystem: Environmental > Aquatic > Marine > Epipelagic | place: Germany:Helgoland, sampling site Kabeltonne... | reverse complement strand
GCGCAAATCGCTGCGCTGCTCGTCGCCGCCATGGTCCACTTCTCCCGCACCCACCCGCAGCCCGAGCCCGACGCGGACGGCGCGCCTAATGGCTCCAATGCCCTCCACGACGACGACTAGCCCCGCGGCTTGCAGCGGCGCGGCGGGCGGGCGCGGAGCCCCCGCTGCCTCCGCTGCGCGTGTATAGAGTAAAGCAATTCTTCATTTCCGTTGAACGCACCGGACTCCGACCGACCCGCCTCGAAACTTGACTCCCAACCTATTACAGCTGCTTGGTTGATCCTACGCCCGACCCGAGTGCGGACCCCGGGGCTAGGCTGCGCCCTCAGCGCCCTGCGCCCGGCGCCGAGCGGACGGCGGCCGCGCGGGGGGCGCGACCTTGGCTTGCGGCTTTGGCGCCGCGGCGCCCAAAAGGCCCAAAAGGCCCGCGCCCCCAGCGGCCGAGTCCTCCCCGCCGTCGCTCTTCCCTGGCGTCTGGGCTCGGCGCCCCGAGCGACGCCCCCCCGCTGCCGCCGCTGCCGCCGCTGCCGTCCTCCCGTCCCGTTCCCCGGCTGCACCCGCGCCCGCCGCATTGCCCGCCGCTGCGGGCGCCTTGCCTGGGGATGCACCAGCAGCAGCCGGCACAGCCGGCTGCTGCTGCTGCGCCTTGGTGGACGTGGGCGCCGCCGGGGCCAGTGGCTGGGCCCGCGGCTGCGCCGGTGCAGATATCTCCTGCGCGGGGGCGTGCGGCTGCCGCTGCGGCCGCGGCCCCGGCCGCAGCGGGTCCGCGGCGGCTTGCGCTTGGGCTGACACAAGGTTGCTCTCGGGCTGCGCTGGCGGCCCCGCCTTGCTGGCGCTTCCTCCCGGCGCCTCCGCAGCAGCGCCCGCGCTCGCGCCCGCCTCCGCCTCCCGCGCCGCGCCCACGTCCGACACGTCTGCGGTCCGCTGTTGCTTGTTGGGAGAGGGTCGCCCCCCCCGCGGCGGGCCCGACGCCGACGCCGGCGGCAGAGCCTCTGCCGGCGGCTTGGCCGCGCCGGACTCCGGCTCTTTGGGCCGCGCGCTCGAGGGCGGCGCCCGCGGATTCTCGTCGCGGGCGAGGAAGGCGCTGAGGGAGTCGGTGCTGCCCGGGTTGGCGACGGCGCCAGCGGGCGCCTTGGCGTCGTGCTGGAAGATATTGGCGAACGCCTGGAAGGTCGAGAGTGGGGCGCCCATCGACACGGCGCCCATCGAGCCCATCGAGATCGGCGCCGTGCTCCCGTCCATCAGCAGCACACCATTCCCCGAGAGCGGCGGTGACATCAGCGCGTCGCCCAGCATGCCCAGCCCCGACGAGCGCGGTCCCCCGCCCAGCGACGCCAGCAGCTGGTTGCTCCCGGGGCCCCCCGTCCCCGGCTCCACCTTCACCTCCACGGCGCCGCGTCCGCCGCCGGCACGTGCGGAGCCATTGGTCCGAGGGGCGTCCAGGCCTTCGCGCGAGTGCTCCGCGTGCAGGAAGGACGACCACATCCCCCCCGCCGCGTCGCGCGACGACGCCGGCATCGCCATTCCGGAGAGCGAGTCCTGACGCCCGAGCCCGCCGAAGCCGCCAGAGCCGGAGAGCGGAGGCGACGTCTCCGCCACGTCGCCACCCTGTAGGGCGCCGTTGGCGCTCAGCGGCTGCTCCTGCAGCAGGCTGCGCCGTTCACACATGTGCCCCGACGTTGCATCCGTCTCCTTGTGCGCGTGCAGCTCCGCGAGGCGACAGATCCGCAGCGCGCGATCGGCCGTTTCACCGTCTCTGAACGTCAGCGTGGCGGTCACGCCGTCAGACGTGACGTGCAGCGAAGCGCCCTTGAGCGGGTAGAGAAGCTTGCCCTTGAGCTGAGGTTGGGACCACAGAGTTGACCAGTGGTCGATTACCAGCGCGCTGCCTTTGACCTCCGCCTTGAGCGTGCAGTCCTCGTCATAGCACTGCCCCTCCCCCTCATGGTACATCCCCGTGGCCAGCCCGACATCGCTCAGCGCTGCCCCGCCGTTGGCGCGAAGCGCAGAGCTTGCTGCTGCGCTGCTCGGCGCCAGCGCGTTGAACAGCGACGGCTCGAGTGTCGAGATCGGCGTCGGCTTCAGGTCGTTGGTAGCGTCTTTGCCCATGGTCATCTTGAACACCTCCAATTCCTCGTCGGAAAGAAACACCGTCTTGTTCCCCACCGTGTAGGGTTTCCGCTTCACCTCATTCGCCCTTCCACTGCCCTTCTCCTCCCCCCCTTCTTCCTTGACCGACACATCCGAGTTCTCAGTCTGCACCTTCTTCATCGTGCGCTCAAGCGACTTGAGCTTCCGGAAGGGCCACCGCGTGATCCCGTACGACCGGCACAGCTTTTTGAGAGACGTGAGACAAACGCCAAGCTCTTTGGCCACCTGCGTGTCGGGGGCGTCTCAAGATAAGTCGCCAGTCCGGGAAGCCCCGAGCCGGCTTCGGGGCGCGCGGTCGCGGGGCTGCATCGGGTGCGCGGCAGGGCCCCCGCACCTGCTTCTCGGGCATATGGAAGTACTTTGACAGCTCCTCAAGTTTTACTTCCTGAGTTGTGCACTGGCATTAGGTGGCACACCGTTGGCCAAACGCAGCGGGGACAACTGCGTTGCATCGCACGTGCAAATTGTGGCCAACCAGCCTGACTTCTACACTACTTGGTACCGCTCGCTATGCTGCGCTTCACCGCTTGCAGCCCATCATGCAGCGACGTATTCGGGGCCTGGATAAACTCGAGGCTGGCGCTGCTTGTTCGGAGCGCCCGGCAGGTGCCTGCTAGCTAGCTCCACCAGGGCTGCTGCATTAGGGTGCATCCCACACTGGGCAGGACCTTGTTGAGCATGGCCGACTTGGTATTCGCCGCCGCTGGGGCGGCATCGCTGGTGACAGTCACTGCTTGCACTGGCACCGCAGCGACCGCGCTCTCCGTCATGCTGGCGCCAGCTCCGTTTCGCGGGCCACTGGAGCTGAGAGCTGCGCTGGCACAGCCCGCCACGAGCTCACGTCCGCAGAAGGCAACCCGACGGAGAGCCCCTTCTCCGCAGCGGATTTGATGCGGGCTTTCGCTCAGGCGAACATCACTTCGAGACCCGTGTGCGACGGCTTGCCTCGGGTGAGGTGGCCACGGGCCTCCCGTTAGCTGCTGACGCTTCACCTTCAATTTCTCCAATTATTTTTTCAATTTTGTTTTCTGCCTTTCGCGCGAGTCGCTTGCGCGAAATCGCTTGCGAAAAACAGGTAGAGTTGCGGACGGCGTTGGGGCGAGGATGGGGAAGGACTACAAAAAGGCATTTGCGGAGCCCGGTAAGACCCCTACCTTCCAGTAATCATTCAGAGAGCCCCAGCTATCGTTCCCTTTACGCGTGCAGCCAGGCGAGAGCTCCATTCACAGCATCGTGGGATACACCTCTGATGAACCCTCGCGCGTGTCCTCGCACACCCATCCGCCCCGCATCCAAGCTGCGGCACGGTTTCATAGCGACACCTCGGGGAACCGTACGGGTCTCAGCCCCTTAGTCGGTTTGGGTGAAGTGTTGGCACGGTGCTGGTACCTCGCGGTGCCTCAGTGATTTTTGTTGCCTTGTCGCTTTGGCAGACGACTCGGACAGTGACGAGATCGTCGCCCGCACTCCGCGCTCAGACAACAGCAACAACATGAGAGGAAGAAAAGTTCTGGAACTCGACGACAGTGATGATGCAGAGGAGGCTAGGCCGTCCGCAGGAGCTCAGGGCGGCGGCAGCACCGGCAAAGCCCCGGCAGAGGAGCGTCGAACAGTCCTGGACGATACTCCGGAGAAGCGCGGGTCTCGAGGCAGCCGCGGAGCAGGGAGTAGTAAAGACAAGACAAGATTCGCTGCTGGCTCGAGGAACTCACGCTCCGCTGGCAATGCTGCCGGAGGTGGTGGATCAAGCTCCGCACGTCCGAAGAGAGCTGCGGCAAGTCGGACAAAGAAGTGGGAGGAGGATTTTGTGATCTCATCGTCGGACGGAGAAGTCAACGTACCCGCTGAAAAGGACGACAAGGACTGGGGAGGGGACAAATCGTCTTCTGAGGAGGAAGATGAAGAGGGGGACGAGGAGGAGGAGGAGGCGTCAGACGAGGAACGGACAGGGAAGGCTCGCTCGCCCAGGAAGCGCGAAGGCAAGCGAGGGGCAGGAGCGCGAAAAGGGGATGGGCACTCTACAGGGAAAAAGCCAACGAGCAAAAAAATCCGGCTTTCGGAGGAGGAGGCTGAAGAAGAGGAGCAAGCCCACGGGGAGGACAGTGGCCATGAGCTGTCAACGCCTGCGCAGCGGAACAGGAGAGGGACAGCACGGACGCGAGCAGAGCAGGCGCAGAAAATCTTGAGTGTCAAAAAGACGCTCAAGACGGTGTTGAGCGACGAGGGGGGAGACCAGGAAGAGGGGGGGGCGGCGGGAGGGCGATCGCGTGGGGCCAGCGGGAAGAAGGAGGAGTCTTCGGAGGACGAGCCTTTGGTGACCCCGCGCCGTTCGGGCCAGAAGGCCTCGGCAGCGTCGATTGAGCGGCGCTACGGAGGCTCTGGGTCCGGGGCACAGAGCTCTGGGCGGCTGTTCGGAGAGGACTATGAGCGCACAGGAGGCAGCGCGAGGCGTGGCGGTGCTCAGATTTTGGCCAAGAAGCAGATTGTGGTGTGTCCGCACTGTTATCGCCACCTTGAGAGCGAGATTCCGGGCCTCGAGCCGGGGCAGAGGTTGCCTGCCAATGCAGATGCGAATGACCCGCTTGATGTCATCCTGCGGCGCGGACGGTCGCGGCTTTCGTCCTTCATCTTCCCCGATGCGCGCGAGTTCCGGGCCCACCTTCGCGACGTGCACCGGCAAAGTGAAACCCCTGAGACGTCGCAACACTATCTCAAGCAGCTGGTGTATAACTTCTTGACGGCTTCGAATCGCGAGCGCAACTACCAGCTGCTGTCAGAGAGCAAGAACAAGGGCGATCGCACCGGGAATTGGGATAGCAGTGACGATGATGGCGTGGCGCCAACCAGCGGGGCTGCCAAGATTCAGGGTGACACCAACCTTGTTCAGCGGTACTGGGGTGAAGACGAGCACGCTCGTGCGCACACATACAACGATGTTGTCAACGTTGTTGTCCAGCGACAGGGAAATCTTGATCCACTCTTTTCGGACGTTTCGGATGTGGGCCATGCGTCGGAATCAGAGAGCGACATAAATGACTTCATAGCAGATGACGATGAAGAGGAGTCGGAGGACAGCAGCAGCGAGGAAGATCGCCGTAAGAAGAAGGGAAAAAAGAAGGTCCGCCGCCCAGCGTTCCCGTGCCCTGCCCAGGTGGGGCTTCCGTTCCTTGCTGAGGCACGCGCTGAACGTGCTGTATGCGGAATTCGTGCAGCAGGCAAAGAAAAAGCAAGGAAAGCGCTGCAAGTCCAAGCGTGGAAGCAGCAGGGGTAAGCGCCGGCGCGGAAGCAGTAGCAGTAGTAGCAGTAGCGAGGAGTCGGAGAGGTCAGATGACTGGGTGCCACGGCGTAATGCGCGACGTATCGTAGACAGCGAGGAGAGCGCGTCGGATGAGGGGGTATGTCGGCCCCTGCCTTTTCCTGACTGAGCCCCGTCTGACGATTGTCTGCCATGCCCTATGGCGCTTCGCCGCAACATCCTCACCGTTTGTCGCTCGATTCGTGCTTGTGCAGATTGAGGTGCGCAAACACGGCCGGAAACGTAAAAGGCGTAGTGCGACGCCGGAGAGTGGCGAGAGCGATAGTGACAGCCGCCGCCCTCCGCGCGGACGTGGTGGCCGAAGCAAACGACAGAGTAGCAGCGGCCACAAACGGAGCGCGCGCGTAGTGAGCGACTCAGACGAAGAAGAGGAGCGGGGAGTGGACGAGGGTCAGGCAGGAGCAGGCGGGTTTGTGGTTGATGAGTGGGTGCAATGCGAGTCGTGCAGCAAGTGGCGTCGCCTGCCGGGGGATGGAAGCGTGGACACAAGGGGCGTGGTGACGTGCAGCATGCTCAAGGGCTGGTGCTGCGGGGATCCTGAGGAGCCGGAACATGGTGGTGCTGGTGGCGCGGCGGGTGGCGCGGCGACCGGCGTAGTGGGCGGCGCGACGGGCGGCACGGCTGGCGGCGCGGCTGGCGGCGCTGCTGGCGGCAGCGCGGTGAAGCGCCGCCGCGTTTTGGAGGACAGCGACGAAGATGAGGCCCAGCTTTCAGCGGCGGCAGCGGCGGCGAGGAGTCCGCGGAAGGCGCACAAGGGGCGCGAAGAGAGCAAGGAGGAGCGCCGGATCCGGCGTGCGCGGGAGGAGGCGCTGCGGGAGCTCGACTTGCCCATGAGAGGAGTAGCGAACGGGCGCGCGTCAGACGAAGACGGCAGCAGCCCCCGCGCGAGCCGGAGCAGTGCCACGAAGGGGCGCGGCGGAGACGAAGGTGGGTCGCTGGAGAGCCCCGGGGCGTACAAGTTCCGCGCGCGGCGGGCGGAGCGGGGGGGCGAGGAGCCGGAGAGCAGCCAGGCGCAGTGGCGGGCGGAGCTGAAGGCGCGCAACCGAGCGATGCTCGCGGAGACGGTTGAGGCGAAGCGACCGTCTAGCGGGGCGAAGGTGGTGGTGCTGACCGACGACGAGGAGGAAGGGAGCATTCAGGACTTCATAGTGGAGGACTCGGACGGCGAGGCGGACAACTGGCAGGACAAGGTAGGCGCCTCGCGCGATGACGACGACGACGACGCCCGCCTCCCGCGGCGCGCGGGCGCGGAGGAGGGGGGCGCCGACCGCGCGGGCCCGTTGGAGCCCGCGGGCCCAGACGATGCGATTTTCGCGGCGGCGGCGGCGGGGGACGCCGAGGCAGTGCGGGCAGTGCTGCGGCGGACGCCAGGCAAGGCGCGGCTGCGGCAGAACGGGCGCGCTGTGCTGCATGAGGCGGCACGGTTCGGCCAGACGGGGTGCGTCAAGGAGCTGGTTGCGGCGGGGGCTGATGTGAACGGGCGGGAGGACAGCGCCGGCATGACGCCCCTCCTTCTGGCACTGCAAGACCGTCACGTCGACACGGCCCTGTAGCTCCCCGCCGAGCCCGCTGCCCGGCGTCGCGCGCGCCCTGCGTTGCGCGCGGCGGGTCGGTGAACGTGCGGTTGCAGGTGGCTGCTGGAGAAGGGGGCGTCTGTGTCGCTGCACGACAAGGATGGCACGCTGCCGCTTCACATGGCTGCGGCGGCCTGCGATGCGACCGTGCTGAAGAAGGTGGTGGCGGTGATGGCGCGAACGGACCGGCGGACAATGACGGATGTGCGTGACCAGCGCGGTCAGCAGGCGATGCACTACGCGGCCGGCGAGGGCAACCTCGAGGTGATGCGGGTCCTCGTCTCGAAGCACAACGCGTCGATCAGGGCGGCGGACAACGAGGGCATCACGCCGCTGCTTGTGGCGGCGATGTCGGGGCAGGCGACATCCATCCGGCCGCTGGTGGTCGAGCTCGGGGCCGACCCGCACGAGGCGGACGACGCGGGAATGACGGCGCTGCACCACGCGGCGGCCAATGGGCACGTGGAGTGCATCGCTGCGCTGGTCGACCTCGGTGCGAACGTGGACGCGGAGCTCCCCTCGGGAACGCGGCTGACCGCGGGCGCCTCCCCGCTGCACCTGGCGGCGTGCGAGGGGCACGCGGCGTGCGTGTCGGAGCTGGTGCGGCGCGGGGCGCGGGTGGAGACGCGAGACAAGCAGGGGTGGACGGCGCTGCTGTACGCGGACTTCTGCCGCAACCGGCAGTGCATCGTGGAGATGCTGCAGCCCAACAACGTCGAGGTCTGCGCGACGCAGCTCTCCAACCTCGGGCGCCTGCTGCAGAGCGACCGCGGTGAGACGTGCGAGCGGGTGCGCAAGGTGATCGAGTACGCGGCGACGGTGCCCGAGTTCTACCAGGCCATCAACCGCCACGTGGCCGACAACCTCTCCGCGCTCGAGGGCCACATGAGCTTCCTCCTCTCTAACAAGGCGCTGCTCAACTTCGCCAACAAGCATGCGTGGTTCCTCCGCCGCTTGCAGCCGTCGCGCGACTTTGGGGGGTACTCGTGGGCGCAGGTCGACGAGTGCCGGCTGGCGGTCGACCGGCAGGACCTCGCCGGCTCCGCGCTGCTCGCGCTGCAGGCGCTCACGCCCGAGCAGCTCCGCGCGCCGCACCTCCGCGTGCTGTGGGCGGACGAGGAGGGCGCGGGCACCGGCCCCGTGCGCGAGTTCTTCGCGGCGGCGCCCGCGGCGCTGGTAGACCCCGCACGCGGGCTGTTCGTCGCCATCGACGGCCGCGCGCACCATCCCGCCCCGGCCCCCGCCGGCGAGGCTGCCCAGGCCGTCCACCGCGCTAACATGACCGCCTTCGGCCGCCTGGTGCCGCGCCCCGCCCGCGCACGCGCGCGCCGGTGCCGCGGGCGCGCGGCGGGGGTCGGGGCTGAGCGGGGCGGGGGCAGGTGGGGCTGGGGCTGCGGCACGACTACCTTGTAGATGTGCGGTTCTCGTCGACCTTCCTCTGGCTGCTGCTCGCGCGGAGCGTCAAGGACCCTTTCGAGGGGCTTCCACGCGTCGCTGCCCTCGACGCCAAGCTCGCCCGCCTCCAAGACCTCGACCCCGCCCTTCACAAGAGGCAAGCCCCCCCGCGCGCCCCAGCCCCCGCGCGCCGGCACGCTGCGGCTGAGGCGGGGGCGGCGGGCAGCCTGACGTGGCTGCTGGAGGAGGAGGGCGCGCTGGAGATGCTGGGGGCCACCGTCTTCGCCATTTCTGAGGACTGTCCCGCGCCGCCGCCCGCGCCGCCCGCGGGCGGCGGCGCCCAGGACGCCATGGTGATTGCGGATTCGGACGACGAGGGCGCGGAGGGCGCGGAGGTGGGGGGGCGGGCGGAGGACAAGGGCCAAGAGGGCGGGCAGGATCCGCCCGCGGCGAGCCAGTGCTCTCCGGGCGCGGGCGCGGGCGCGGGCACGAAGGCGCAAGGGGGCGTGCGGGAGGTGGAGCTGGTGAAGGGCGGGGCGCAGAAGCAGGTCACGTCCGCCAACGTGCGCGAGTACGTGGACGCGTACGCAACCTACAAGCTGGTGGGGAGCGTGCGCGGACAGATGCTGGCGTTCCGCAAGGGGCTAGCGGAGGCGGTGGGGGCGGACGCGCTGGGGCTCTTTCTCGAGGACGAGGCGGAGCTGCTGGTCGCAGGTCTTCCCGAAATCGACGCGCGCGAGTGGCGCCGCCACGCCCGCTACTCTGGGGCCTCCCTCGACGCCCCGCTCTCCGCTGCCTCCCAGCTCGCCGAGTGGTGCGGCCCCGCCCACGGCGCGCGCGCGACCGGGAGGGCGCAGGCCTCGGCTGAGGCGGCAGGGCGGCGCGCAGGTTCTGGGAGATCGTGGAGGCGCTTGACCAGGGCCAGCGCGCGCTCCTCCTCAAGTTCGCTACCGGTGCGCGCCCGCGCCCGCCAGCAGCCGCGCGCCCGCGCGGCTGAGGCGGGGGCGCGGGGGGCGTGCAGGGTCGACGCGGGTGCCGCCGAGCGGGTTCGCACACCTCCCTGGGCTCGGGTCGGAGTGTTGCTTCACGCTCTCCTGCGTCGGCGGCGGCGACGAGCGCCTCCCCACCGCCTCCACCTGCTTCAACCTCCTCAAGGTGCCCGCCTGCGCCCTCTTCTCGTGCAGCCTCCCTTCCGATGTAAAGTCACTGAGAGGCGCGCGCCCGTCCTCTTGTCGGTGAGCGACAGGCGTTGTGGGGTGGGTTTGGTTTGATTTGGTCTGTCTCAGGTGCCGGACTACTCGAGTAAGGAGGTCTTCGAGGACCGCCTCTTCGCCGCCCTCCACTACGGCGCCGAGGGCTTCACATTCAACTAGGCTGTGTAGGAGAGAAAATGAGAAAATGTATGTAAAATGAAAACGTAGGACTTTTTTTGAAGACTCCACGCGTGTCACCTCGTGCTCCCCGAGGGTCCTGACGTGGATAGTGACCGATCATCGATTTGCCACTGACCGATATGCCCTGCTCGCCCTGATTTTTTTTTTAACCGTGGCACGTCAGTGCAAATTCTCTCCTTAGACTGCCAGGCCACAAAATTGTCCGAAAAAATTTGAGAAGAGTGGCTAGCTTCAGCAGCCCGTTCCTCACACAATACAAGGCGATGCAGTCGAGCAATCTTGAACGACCCGGGCTACTCTCACATGGATTCATATGAACGCACTGACGCTGACTGCATTTCGCTCAGTTTCTTTTCCGATGATTTTCCTGAATTTCGCCTGAGATAGGCCCGCTTCGTTGCACGTGGATTTTCAGCGCTGAAAAATCGACCTCGATTTTTCCGGGGCCGGGGCAGCATGGGCGGCCCTAGCGCCGTGGGCACCGTGCTGTGCATCGCTGTGGCTTTAGCAGCCACAGCTGGGATTGTGGATGCCGATCAAGTCGTCCGCGGCAGGCTGAAGCACCTGCTCTTGGGACAGGGAGGCCAGCTGCAGTCCGGATTCGCGCACCGCCTCCAACACCCAGCGCAGGGTCCATTCTTTGATGGCGCCTCGGCCATTCCAAGCCGCCCTGCACTCCGCCCCAGCAATCATGCGAAACTTGGACTGCAGCACCGGCTGCGCGGCGGAAACGATGGGGAGCTCCAAGCCACGACAGGGGCGAAAGAGCAGGTGCACCTCGGCCCAGCTGAAAGCGGTAGAATAGCAGGCTGTTGAATTCTTTTGCTTCGCAGGGTGGGGCAGGTGGTTTCGAACCCGTCTTTGCCGAGGCGGAGAAGCTTCGCGAGAACGCGTACACGAGCATGACGACCGGACAGTACCAGACTGCGCTGCCCGCCTTCTGGCATGCGATTGAGAAAGCTGGTGCGCGACCTCTGCCCCGGCGCTGCAAAGCCCCTGTCCTAGCCGAACGTCGGAGGGGTCCTCAACCGTCGGGGCGCGCGCAGAAGAGGCAGCAGGTCAAGGCAGCGCCGAGGAGGAGGCGCGCGCGACAGACTTCATCGGGCGCTGCCAGCTGGACCGGGCGCGCATTTTCTACCAGCTAGGACACGCCACCGAGGTGCCTGCCCGCCCACCTGCCGGCGTGCCCGCCGATGTCGGAGCCGCCCTGCGCCGTCTGCTTGGGCGCCACGGGCGGGCAGGAGCCGACGGGGCGAGTCGGGCGGGGCGGCAGGCATACGCGACGGTGCAGGAGGTGCTGGAGGCCTCGCCGGGCGACATGGAGGCGACGCTCCTCGCCGCCTACATCGCCTTCCAGGCCCGCCCCCGCCCCCCGACGCAACTCAGCCCGCAGCCCGCGCGCTGACACTTGTGTGCGCGGCGTGTGGCGGGGGAGAGGGGCTGACGGGGCGGGGTGAGCAGAAGGCGGAGCTGCCCGAGTACCTCCGCGAGGACCTGCAGGCGCTCGAGCGCGCGGTCGCGGCGCACCCGGACCACAACGAGGCCGCCAAACTCCTCGCCGTACCGCCCTGCCCGCTGCCCTGCCCGCTGCCCCGGTTGTCTTCTTTCCGCGCTGTTTTGGGGGCGTTGGCCTTGGCGGCGCTGAGGGGCGGCGGCGGGGTGCGCGCAGGCGATGCGGGAGAAGATGGCGGAGCTGGTGTCGCGCCCGGCGCCCACGATCTCGATGCGCCCGGGCGACGCAGAGGCGGGCGAGGAGGCGGGGGCGCGGGGCGTGGGGACCCCGGAGCTGGACTCGGAGAGCAGCGGCGGGGAGGGCGGGGAGGGCGCGGGGCGGCGGCGGATCGTGGGGCTGCGGAACGAGGGGGCGACGTGCTACCTGAACGCAGTGCTGCAGCTGCTGTTCCACATCCCCGGGCTGCGGCGCGCTATCTTCGGCATCCCGACGGTGGAGGTCAAAGAAGCGGCGCCGCCGTCGGTGGTGCTCGCGGTGCAGCGGCTGTTCTGGCACCTGCAGTGTGGGCAGGAGCCGCAGTCGACGGCGGAGCTGCAGGCGAGCTTCGGATGGGACACGGTCGACGCGCTGCAGCAGCAGGATATCTCTGACTTCTGCCACCTCTTCCTCGACCTCATCGAGGTCGGCATGAAGAACACCACGCGCGACGGCGACCTCGAGCGCCTCTGCGGCGTCAAGGTGCTCTACACGGACGCGGCCGAGGCCGTCGGGTGGAAGAAGGAGCGCGAGGACACGAGCATGGTCACGCTGATCCACGGCATCCGCGAGGCCAAGGACGTGGTGGAGGCGTTGGAGCTGCAGGGGCGCCCGGAGACGATCGAGGACTACGACACGGAGGTGCACGGCAAGCAGACGGTGCAGCGTTCGCAGCGCTTCCGCTCGCTCCCACCGGTGCTGCTGCTCAACATCAACCGCATGGACTTTTGCCCCGAGCGGATGGAGGCCGTCAAGCTCAACGACCGCTTCGAGTTCCCCGAGCGCCTCGACCTCGCCCGCTTCACCGCTCCGGACGCGGACGGGCGCGCGCCCCCGGCGGAGTACGCGCTGCAGAGCGTGATCGTGCACGCGGGGACAGCCAACATGGGGCACTACGTGGCGTACTGCCGGCCGGGGGCGGCCGCCGGCGCGGGGGACGAGTGGTTCCTGCTGGACGACGACCACGTGGGGCGCGTGCCCGCGCGCGAGGCCGTCGAGGGCAACTTTGGGAGCGACGACGCCCCGGGCGCGTCGGGCGCCCGGGAGCTCCCGATGAGCCGGAGCGCGCTGGCCAAGATGAAGAGCGCCTACATGCTCTGCTACGTGCGCGCAGACTGCGAGGCGGCGGTGATGAATGTGACGGACATTGACGCGGATGTGCCCGCGCACGTGCGCGAGGCCTCCGCGCCCAACGCCTTCTCGCCCCCCGTCACGCTCGGCGTGCGCCTCCCGGAGACGCTCGCGCCCGTGGACGAGGCGGGCGCGGTGCCAGCGCCGGACGAGGCGGCGGTGGAGCGGGTGCAGCTGCGCGGGACGCGGGTGGAGGTATCGCTTCCGGGGGACGCGAGCGTGGACGACCTGACGGCGTCCGTGCTCGACGAGGCCGCGCGGCGCGGGATGCACCTGCGCCCGCGCCCCGGCTTTGAAGCCTTTGGCGGCGCGCCAGAGTTCGCGGCGGAGGAGGGGACGGGCGGCGAGGGCGGGGGCAGCGGGGCGGGGGCGAGCGCGGGGGCGGTGGACGTGGGGCTGTGCCTGACGGCGGCGTTCAACCACCGCATCTTCCAGACCTACTCGCCGCGGGCCGCGGTGGGCGAGGTGGAGCAGATGTTCCTCCTCCGCGCCGAGTGGGTCGACCGCCAGCCGGGCGCCCACCCGGTCGGCCTCATGCGCATCGCCCGCGTCCCCGCCGCTCCCGCAGAGGCGCCCCCAGGCGGCGCCGGGGGCGGCGCGGCGGGCGACGGCAAGGGCGGGGGGCACGAGGCGGGCGAGGAGGCGGGCGAGGAGGTGCTGTGGCAGCCGCACGGCGACCCCATGCTCATCACCATCTACGAGAGGGAGACCGTCGCGTCCGCCAAGCGCCGCGTTTCGGCGCTCACTGGCGTGCCGGTCGGCGAGGTGCCGCCCCCGCCTGCGCACACCTCACCCCCAGCCTCGCCCCCAGCCTCGCCCTGTCCGAGCCGCCTGCCCGTCCCGCGGCCGCCGCGACTGAGGGGCGGGCGCGGGGCGCAGATGGAGCTGGCGTGGGTTCACAGCCACCGGGAACCCTTTGTGATGTCCGACGCGGCCGCCCCGATGCTCCCGGTCAGCCCCGCGCGGCCTAAACCCTGAACCCCCGTCATGGACAGCCCCGCGCCCGCCCGCCGCGCCGCCGCGCCGCTGACGGGGCCGCTGCGGGCGGGGATCAGGACCCGCGGCTGCTGCAGATGGGGCACCAGGTGGCGATGGTGTGCGCGGACAAGGGCGACGGCCCCGACAAGGACGACTTCATGGTCGGCAGCAACCCCCTCCTCGACATGGCCCGCGGCTTCGGCTCCGCTACCGGCGGCGTCAAGCTCCGCGCGTGATCGCGGCCTTGGCGAGGGCACGCGGCGGGGGGTTGAGGCTGGGGCAGCCGCGGCACGGGCTGCTCTGCAGGGATTGAGAGATAATGGGCTCACGTGTGCTAGAGAATAAAGGAGGGGCACGGCAGAGAGTCCGCGCGCAAGTTCAACATCCATCTGCCTGGAGGCGCTCACAGAGAAGCGTTCCGCTTTTCCCTGAGAAGCGTTCCGCTTCCGCACTTCACGGCTCTGGGCGGGGGGCCGTGCCAACATGAGAGAGAGGGTGTCAATTTGGGTGGTATCCGCAAATAACCTCCTACAGACCGGGTACCAAACAACCAAGCTTTTAGGTAGGCCGCGGTTCACAAACTCTTGAAGCATCTCGTCTCGCCGGACCCAGCTCGTCATGCCGGATCCCGTGCTTGGCGTCGTGGCAGCGCTGGGCGGGCCTGTCGTGATGTCACTGGGGCTCATAATGTGGGAGGGCGCATGGCCCGGTTCCGCCATGATGCTGAACGCGGTCAAGAACTGCATCGCGTCGCTGCTCTTCTTAGCGATTGTGCCGTTCCGGCTGGACACATGGAGACGTGGCCTTGGCCTAGACCTCAGTGAAGGAGACAGCCGTGAGGACGTGGCGCGGATGGACATGCTTGTGCTTTCCAGCGTGCTGGGAATCGCAATTTCGGACAACATGTGGCTAGCCGCGCTTCGCATTCTTGGAACCCGCAAGGTGCCGCCGCCGCCGCCCCTGCCCGGTTCCCTTGCTGTGGCCGTGGCCTCACCCCACCCTTCTACTGCTCCAGATCGTGCTGGTCGACTGCGTCAAGCCTTTTGTCTCAGCCATCCTCAGTTTCTTCATCCTTGGCGAGACTTTGAGGCTGGAGGCGGGCGGAGCTATGGCGGTAACCATGGCAGGCATCCTACTTGTATCGCGGGAGGGTTCGCCGCGAAACCAAGCGGAATCAAAGCACTCTAACTCGGCTGGATCGCTGTCGGACGATATCCGCGACGTCGAGATGGACGACCTGGGGCATGCGGGCAGCAGCAACAAGGTCGTGGCAGGGCTCGAGGCTGGGCGAAGCCCCCAGGATGCGAAGACGGACGGCGGCGGCCGCGGAGCAGGCGCGGGCCCGGGGAATGACGCGGGGCAGGCGCGTACGGGGGAGCTGGGGAGAGGGTTCGCGCTGGCGTCGTGCAACGTGGTGATCGACGTGTACGCGCTGATCCTGACCAAGCAGCACGGGCGGGGGCTCGGTGCGTGGGAGATCTCACTCGTGCGCTTCGGCTTTGCCGCGCTCGTCATGCTATTTGCCATCCTCGCCGCCCGCCTCGCTGCCTTTGCGCGCCGCCGAAGCGCCGCCCGAGGCGCAGGCCCCGCGGGCAGCGCAGGCCTCGGCGCAGCGGGCTCCGATCCGCACGCCGATACACCGGCGCTGCTCGCGCCCGCGCCCGGGCTGGGCGCGGAGCAGCACGGCGGCGCGGGGGGGCCTGCGGTCGCCGAAGCGGTCGCGGGGGAGGCGGGCGGCGGGGCGGGTGCGGC
>Ga0115567_10003521_pt1 | contig 15399 bp, 14 predicted proteins | sample COGITO_mtgs_1204_2_FD_88679 | JGI IMG/M metagenome (GOLD analysis project Ga0115567, IMG submission 88679) | Pelagic marine microbial communities from North Sea - COGITO_mtgs_120412 | ecosystem: Environmental > Aquatic > Marine > Epipelagic | place: Germany:Helgoland, sampling site Kabeltonne... | reverse complement strand
TTCCTGCCAGAAAAATACTCCCGGTTTTCTCTACAATAATTGCTTCATCACTCATAATTGGTAAATAAGCTCCTCCTGCAACACAACTTCCCATAACTGCTGAGATCTGTGTGATTCCCATGCTGCTCATTACTGCATTATTTCTAAAGATCCTTCCGAAATGTTCTTTGTCTGGAAAAATCTCATCCTGCATTGGTAAGTATACTCCTGCGCTATCCACCAAATAAATAATAGGAAGTCTGTTTTCGATAGAAATTTCCTGAGCTCTAAGGTTCTTTTTTGCAGTAATAGGAAACCAGGCCCCAGCTTTTACTGTAGCATCATTTGCAACAACGATACATTGCTTTCCAGAAATATGGCCTATTTTTATAACAACTCCACCGCTTGGACAACCTCCATGTTCTTCATACATTTCGTCACCTACAAAAGCGCCAAGCTCGATAGCAGCATCAGAATCATCTAAAAGATAATTGATACGCTCTCTGGCGGTCATTTTACCTTTCGCATGATGTTTTTCGATTCTTTTTTCTCCTCCTCCAAGTTTAACCTGTGCAAGCTTTTGTCTTAGGGTAGATAGTAAAAGTTTATTATGATCTTCATTTTTATTGAAGTTAAGATCCATAGGATATGTGATTTTATTTCTTCCGAATTTAATTGATTTTTATAATGCTTAGGAGTTCGGAATATTTCGGAACACTATTCAAACTTCAGTAGCCGCGCTAAAATACGAAATAGAACTATTTTAATTGTCTGAAAAAGTTGAAATACTAGGAAAATATAACAGAAGTGGTATTATTCTTTTATATACTTATTTGTTGAACTTAGAAAAACTTATAATTAAATATTTTCTCCTGTGTCTTTCATTTAAAGAACTCTTTAATCTTTAACCAGAAGCTAAAATTCTTTTTTGATATATGAGATTCTAGTTAGAGACTTAATTTGTATACTATAAATGCTGCTTAATTTTTTAAAATTATTAGTTAATTTAAAATTTGGTTAAGAATATCGTGATTTTCATGATATTCTTAACCAATTGTCTTAAGTACTAATTGAAATGTTTAGTTTTGAACTTTAATTTTTAGAAATTTATGGGTAAAAGTGAAAGTGAACCATGGTCTTTGGTAGTGACTCCAAAATCACAATTATTCGATTTAAACCTTCAGGAAATATGGCGTTATCGCGATTTGCTATTCCTTTTTTTAAGAAGGGATATAGTAACCGTATATAAGCAAACTATCTTAGGTCCATTGTGGTTTATTATTCAACCGGTGTTAACTACTATTATTTTTACAGTAATTTTTGGAAATGTAGCGAAGATACCTACAGATGATCTGCCACCAATTTTGTTTTACTTAAGTGGAATTATAGTATGGAATTATTTTGCAGATTGTATAAGGGCTACTTCAGATTCCTTCAAAAAAAATGAAAATATTTTTGGGAAAGTATATTTTCCAAGAATTATTGTACCAATGGCAACTGTATTGTCCAATTTACTGAAATTTGGAATACAGTTTCTCTTATTTTTAGGCTTTCTTTTTTACTATTCTTTTCAGGTTAATTTGCCATCTTTGGATGTAAGCCTATTGTTATTCCCCATTTTACTAATAATTGTTGCCGGTTTAAGTTTAGGCTTAGGAATGTTGGTATCCTCATTAACCACAAAATATCGGGATTTAACCTTTTTAATTTCATTTGGTATTCAGTTAGCGATGTATGCTACCCCAGTAATTTATCCACTCTCAGCAGCTCCCGAAAAATACCGAGTATTCATTCTGGCAAATCCTATGAGTGCGATTATTGAATCTTTTAGAACTATTTTTCTCGGTACCGGTGAACTTGAATTCTTTAGCATCTTTTATAGTTTTACATTTGCCATTATTTTATTAGTTCTTGGTTTATTGGTGTTCAATAAAACAGAAAAAACCTTTATGGATACTGTATGAGTAAGCTTAGTATTAAAGTTGAAGATCTTAGCAAGCAATACCGTCTTGGTGTAGTGGGAACTGGCACTATTTCTCATGATCTAAACAGGTGGTGGCATAAGATAAGAGGAAATCCTGATCCTTATTTAAAGTTAACTCAAGAAAATAAACAAAATAATCATAATAATACTGATTACGTATGGGCACTTAAAAATATTAATTTTGAAGTGCAACAAGGAGAAGTTGTTGGTATTATTGGAAGCAATGGTGCTGGAAAGTCCACACTATTAAAAATATTATCTCAGGTTACCGCTCCAACTACGGGAACATTTAAAGCACGAGGCCGGATTGCAAGTTTATTGGAGGTAGGTACAGGTTTTCATCAAGAATTAACCGGAAGAGAAAATATTTTTTTGAACGGTGCTATTTTGGGTATGACTAAAAGTGAGATAAGGTCTAAATTAGATGAAATTATCGATTTTTCTGGAGTGGCTAGGTACATAGATACACCGGTAAAACGGTATTCTTCTGGAATGAAAGTAAGGCTTGCCTTCGCTGTTGCCGCACACTTAGAACCAGAAATTCTAATTGTGGATGAGGTGCTTGCCGTTGGTGATGCTTCTTTTCAGAAAAAAGCAATTGGTAAAATTCAGGAAGTAAGTCATGGGCAGGGTAGAACTGTTTTATTTGTAAGCCACAATATGGGGGCAGTTTCGCAACTTTGTAGCCGTGGAATCGTTTTAAAAAATGGTCAAACTTATTTTGATGGCTCTGTAGATGCTGCAGTGCAAAAATATGCGCAAATAAATTTAAATTTAACCGAACCAGATTTAAAAGGTCGAAACGATCGATCTGGTTTGGGAGATTATAAATTTACTTCAGTAAAAATTGAAAATGAAAATCGACAAATAGTTGAGGAGGTAAGAACTGGTTCCAGAATTTATATTCACGCAGAAATACAATCTTTTGGAAAGTTACAAGCTAAAGAGGTATATGCTTCTGTATGCTTCAGGGATTCATTGGGAAATAGGTTATTTACGCTTTCAACGTCATTTTTTGGTAAAAGAGTAAAACTTGATGAAAAAAATACGAGTTTAACATTTGAGATTTTACGAATGCCCCTTTCGGAAGGCATGTATTTATGCGATTTATATATTGCTGAGGGGAGAGGAGACACCTTAGTGCAGGACCATATTCAAAATGCCACTAAATTAAAAGTATACGGAAATGATTATTTTAATACAGGGGATTCTCAGCCAGTAGGTCTCGATCAATTTTATACCGATTTTAAAATTATAAAAAATCACAATAACGCAATAATTAAGGGAGATGAAAGCTAAACTAAAATTTGCTGTTGTAGGTTGTGGTCATATTGGTAAGCGTCATATTAAGGTTATTAGTGAAGATTCCAACGCGGAATTGATAGCAGTTTGTGATATTAATGAAAACATAACTTCACAATTAAAAAATAAATATCCTGATATAGAAATATTTGATGATTATGCACACATGTTAAAAATGTCTGATTTTGATATTATAAGTGTTTGCACACCCCATGGCCTACATTCCGAAATGAGTATTCGTGCGGCTAGAGCCGGTAAACATATTCTGGTAGAAAAACCTATGGCTTTAGATTCATCTGAAAGTTTAAAAATGATTTCGGAAGCCAAAAACAACGGAGTACGTCTTTTTGTGGTAAAACAAAATAGGTATAACAAGCCTATAATGTTAACTAGTAAAGCACTTTCAGAAAAAAGGTTGGGGAAAGTATTTATGGTACAGTGTAATGTGATGTGGAATAGGCATAACGAATATTATGCACAATCTTCTTGGCGAGGAAAAAAGGAAACTGAGGGTGGAGTGTTGCATACTCAGGTAAGCCATTTTTTAGATCTGTTGGTTTGGTGGTTTGGAGAGTTAAAACAAGCCAAAACAATTGCAGAAACGTTGAACCATCAAATAGAAATTGAAGATTGTGGTGTTAGCGCATTAAAGTTTGATACCGGAGTCATAGGATCTCTTTTCTGGACTACCTGCGTTTACAACTATAATTATGAAGGTAGTATAACTATTATTGGTGAGAAAGGAACTATTAAAATAGGCGGTAAATATTTAAATGAAATCGAATTTTGGGATGTTCAATCTTATCCCTTGCCAACCGATATTGAATTTGAAGACACCCCTAATAATTACGGCTCATATCAGGGTTCCAGTTCCAATCACGATAAACTTATTAATGAACTTATACATCAGGTTATTCAAGATAGAAAGGGAGTTGTGGAAGGAGAAGAAGGACTTCTTAGTATTAAAGCTATAGAGAAGATATATAACGGCATCGATGAGTAAGATTCAAATTTTGGATTATTCAGAATTGCTAGAAATTCTGATAAATAAAAATAAAGATTTTAAGTGGGATACACTTTTTTATTCTCAAGAATGGATACAGATACTTCAAAAAACCTATTCTTTCAAAATTAAGGCTGGATATGCTAGAGAATCTTCTTGTTATATAATTTTTGCTGAAGTTGAAAATTCTTTCGGAAAAAAGCTGGTAAGTTTACCATTTTCAGACTATATAGCTTTTAATCCAGAAAAGAATTCATCTTATATGGCTATAGCATCCGAATTAGAAAAGGTTTACCCAAATTATCTAATTCATTTAAAAACTAATTTAAAAAAACAGGAATTCAATTGGGGACAAGAGGTGAAATCGGCATTTTATCATCAAATAACTTTTGAAGATACCAAAGACGGTTTTAAACCTAGTAGGGAAACTTCAAACTCTTTCAAAAGAGCTGTGAAAAAAGCAATTAAAAATGGAGTCCACATAGAATTATCTAAAACTGAAGAAGCTTTAGATAGGTTTTACAAAATGAATGCCGAGTATCGCATTTTACGATTTCAAAAAGTCCCACAGCCTTATAGTTTTTTTAAGAATATATTTCAGCAATATATAAAGAGCAACAAGGGGTTTATCTTGGAAGCAAAACAGGGAGATAGCCTTATATCGGCAGCACTTGTTTTGGAATATAACAACATATTTTATTATAAATTTGGGTGTTCTAAGGAAGAATTTCTTCATTTAAGACCTAATAATTATATCTTCCAATATCTTATAGAATATGCATGTGAGCAGAAAAAGAAGGCGATAGACCTTGGTTTAAGTGGTAGTGGAGAAGCATACAAGGGATTAAGACGTTTTAAAGAAAGTATGGGCGCCGTGGAAAACCCAATCACTTATTTCGAAAAAAATTCAAATTTATATCCAAAATCAAATACAGAACCTATTCAAAAACTAATTCAAGATATTGCGGATAGTACCTTCTCTAAATCCCATGATTTGGAACAACTTAAAAAAATGAGTCAAACCATTTACCCCTTTTTTGCATGAACATGATTTTAGTAGGAAATAATGATGGTCCCCTAGTTCTATACCAATCTCTTAAAGAAAAAGGTTTGGAGCCGGTAGCCATTGGATTACAAAAAGAACCTACAGGTGAATTGCGAAAAGCTTATATGGAACTGCCAAAGGACATTGTTTATTTTTCAGGTTTTGACGAATCCCGATTATTGCAAAATCTTCAGGGAATTCAAATAGATTTGGTGATAAATTGCTTTTGTAATTTTAAGTTTATAAAACTACTCGAAAAATATACTGTTTTGAATGTGCATTTATCCAAACTACCGGCTTATCGTGGTCGACATCCCTTGCATTGGGCGCTTATAAACGGAGAAAAAGAGATTGGTGTTAGTATTCATGAAATGACAGAGATGTTTGATGCCGGTATAATTTATTGGCAAAAAAGTATGAATATAGATGAAGGCCTTTCGGTAGCGGATGTGCGATTTAGCCTCATGGAACTCCTAGCAAATGATTTTGGGAATTTTATTCAAGATTATAAAAAAGGTACATTAAGGATTAAAAAGAATAAAAAGGAAGAAGCAAGCTATATTTCTCGACGTTTCCCTAGAGATAGTAAGCTTACAGAATGGGAAAATCGTGATTTGATTTATAGAAAAGTGATGGCATTAAGATCTGAGACGAACCCTGCATTTCTTCAAATTGGGAATGATGAAATCCTTGTTTTATCAGCAGAAAAAGTAACTTCACAATCAACAACTCCCGGGACTATAATTCGAGTTTTAGTGGATGGCTTGGAGATTGCCGGTAAATTAGGAAACAATATTATATTGCGATATTTTAAGCCTACATCTTATAACTTTAAAGAGAACCAGCAATTACTATGAAAATAGATTTTTTAGATCTTTCCACCCAACACGATCCAATAAGAGATGAGCTCAATAATGCTATTAATGCAGTAATAGATAAATCTCATTTTATAAAAAGTCCTCCAGTAGAACGATTTGAAAAGGAGTTTCTTAAATATATTGGAGGAAATTATATTGTAAGTTGTGGTAATGGTACTGATGCATTGGAAATTACTTTGAGAAGTTTTGAAATAGGATTTGGCGATGAGGTTATTGTACCGGCAATGTCTTGGATTTCAACTTCTGAAGTAGTAGCAACTGCTGGTGCTAAACCCGTGTTTGTAGATATAGAAAAAGACTCTTACTGTATAGATGTTTCTAAAATTGAAGAAAAGATTACCTCAAAAACTAAAGCAATTATTCCGGTACATCTTTATGGACACCCAGCCAACATGCCTGAAATAAATCGTATTGCAAAAAAGCATGCTTTGGTAGTAATTGAAGATTGTGCCCAAGCCCATGGCGCAGAAATAAATGGAGAAAAAGCAGGAACCTTTGGAGATGCAGCTACTTTTAGCTTTTTTCCAACCAAAAACCTTGGGGCGTTTGGGGATGCCGGGGCTATCATCTTTAAGAATAAAAAAATCAAGGATTTGGCTGCCACAATTTCTAATCACGGGCAGAAGGAGCGTCATCATCATATACTTAATGGGCGTAATAGCAGAATGGATGGAATGCAAGCTGCAATATTAACAGTGAAATTAAATTATTTAGAGAAATGGAATAGGGAACGGAAGGACTTGGCATCAATTTACTTACAAGAGTTAAAAACTTTGACTAAAATAAAATTGCCTAACTCTCATTATAATATGGAGCATGTTTATCATTTATTTGTGATCGCTGTGAAAAAAAGAAACGAGCTGCATAACTATCTTAAAGATAAAGGTATTTCGACCATGATACATTATCCTAAAGCCCTACCATTTCAAGCATGTTATACCGAATACAATTATAGCTCAGAAATTTTCCCTGTAGCTTTTGCAGCTCAAGAGAGCATACTATCTCTTCCATTTTACCCAGGAATGACTAAAACTCAAGTCTTCTATGTTTGTAATCAGATAAAAGAATTTAAACTTTGAAAAAATTAAAACTTTTAAAATTCGATATCATTCATCCTACTACTTACCTAGATGAGAAAAAGAAGGAATGGAAAGACCTCGAAGAGCTTCCGCTGGATGAATATCGTGAACGTCTTATTAAACTACGCAGTAACTATTCAGATTTTTACACGTATCATCTAAATGAACTGGAAGACTGGGAAGCGGAAGAATTTTTTCTTTTAGATGATGATTTTCTAGAAAAAGTTGCCAAAAAAATGTTTGGCAGCAAATATCTGTTAGAAAAGCTTACAAAAGGGTATAGCAAAATCAAGTTGAAGTTTAATCCTGTTAAATGGCAAAATTATGTTTTGCATCGATATATTGAATTTTTTAAACCAGATGTTATATTTGTTAGATCCCAGCCTATTGCTAGTGGGTTTTGGCAGAAATATAGAAAAAATACTCTATTAGTTTCAAGGCTTTCAGCGAGACTACCTAAACAGTGGCATCCTAATGATTGGGACTTAATATATACCGATCAGCCTGATTTTAAAACTTTTTTCACTTTACACGGAGTAACAACAATAATAAATAATCAAGGATTTGATAAAAGAGTTATAAGTGAATTAAAAGATAATAAGATAAATAATGAGATAGTTTTTGTTGGAGGTCTGGGGACAGAAAATTTTTTACAGCGCACCATTTTTATTAATAAAATTGCTAATAAAATATCAAATTTTAAATGGTGGGGATATTGGTGGGAATACGGTGGAGATGGAAGAAAACTAAAAGATTTTCCAATCTTAAAAGATTCCTATCAGGGAGTTATTTCTGGACTTGAAATGTTGCAGGTATATAAAGATAGTTTTGCTGTGATTAACGATTATGTAGATACTGCCAATGGTATTGGTTTTAATCAACGCATGTTCGAAGTGATGGGGGCTGGTGGCTTTATGATGACAAGATATGCACCCAATTTAAAAAGTGATTTTCCGGATAATGCTCTGGTTACTTATAAAAATGATGTGGAATTATTTGAAAAAATAATTTACTTCAAAGAAAATCCTGAAGAACGCGAAACAATAGTAAAACGAGGGCAGGAATTTATTTTGAAAAAATACGAATACCGTGATATCGTTCAAAGTTTTGATAAGGATTTAAAACAAGCTATGGCTCATCAAGCTAACAAAAAGACAATACTCTAAACTAATATTTATTTGAATCTTTTTTTAAAACCGGTAAGGTATTTACCCAAATAGCTTAAATCATTGAACACACATTTACCTGCGTAGTAGGCCATTTTAATATAAGATTTTCTTCTTGCCAAAAGTATACTGTGCATATAATTAAAATGAGCTTCAGTCTTAGAAGCTTTTACGAGCTCAAAATTTTCTCTAAAAATTTTTCGTTCCACCAATCTTAAATCTATCCCCGCCGTAGAGTCTAGTTTTATTACAGAGGTAAAGCTACTATTATTACGTCGCCAAACGCTTGTAAGGTTTTTGAAGAACCTGAGTTTTCCATGTTGGGAAAGCAGCAGTAAAAGGGCATAGTCTGCGCTATACACTTTCCAAAACCAGGCGGGAAATTCCTTGATGAGGTTATTCCTAAAAACAAGCGAAGAGGTTGGCACAAACCATTCGTTAACCACATCCTTGTGGTTAAAAGAAGCATCTTGATAAAGATAAGCGTATTTTTCGCTAAAAAAATTGGCTATAAAACTATTTTCTTCAGAAATCAATTTGGCATCGTGAAAGCTTAACGCATAATCTTTATAAGCATCCAAAAAATCCACTTGTGTTTGTAGCTTATTTTTGCTTACCCAATAGTCATCACCATCTAATAAAGCGATATATTTCCCTTGACACGCATAAATGTTTGTTGTATTATTCGTACGGCCCGGAATTTCTTTATATCTTCTTGGATGCAGAATTAAATGAATAAGCTCTGGATATTTTTCTTTGTATTTTTTTAGAATTTCCCTCGTTTTATCTGAAGAGTGATCATCACCAATTATAATTTCATACTTAAAATTAACTTCTTGGCTTAAAACACTTTCAATTGTTTTAGCAATGAATTTTTCATGATTGTAGGTTATGATGGATACACTTACTTTAATATTGTTATCGGGTACGAAAGACATATATTATTTAGGTTTTATAAAACTATTTGAAAAATAATTTAAATAGTTTTTAGTTTTTCTTTTGTCATATCTTATAGCTTGAAACATATAGTAAAACATTTTTAAATAGGATTTCTGAGTTGCAAGAACCGACGAGTAGCTATAGCATGTAATCGCTTTTCTTTTAGAAAAGTCTAAATTTTTAAACTGTTTTTCTAAAATGAGAATTTGTTTCCATTGGCTGTTGAATTGACCGAAAATCTCTCTATACTTAGAACTGAAGTTATGTTGATTTCTTCTGTAGACGCTATAAATATCTTTGAAAAATTTAGCGTCGCCATGGCTGGTTATAATTAAGGTGAGAGCATAATCAGCACTGGAAATTTCTCTGAACCACTCTGGTAATTCCCCATTAATTTTATTTCTGAAAACTAATGAAGAAGCCGGCATTATAGATAATCCCGAAGCGATAAACTCTTGATTATATATAGATTTTGTTGCTAACACTGTATGTTTTTCGCTTTGGAGGTAAGACTTGAACTTCTTTTCTTCAGAAAAATTAATGGCATTATGAAAACTCAAGGAAAAGCTAGGATTATTTTCTAAAAAATCTACCTGTTTTTGCAATTTATCTTTGCTTACCCAATAATCATCCCCATCTAACATGGCAATATATTTTCCTTTGCACGAGTAGAGATTGGTAATATTATTAGTTCGTCCCGGGATTTCTTTGTAACGCTGCGGATGAAGAATAAGCTGTATGATTTCTGGATATTTTTGTTTATACTCTTTTAAAATCTCTCGAGTTCCGTCTGATGAACAATCATCACCAATAATAATTTCATAATTAAAATCGACTTTTTGTTTTAGAACACTTTCGAGGGCTTTTACTATGAAATTTTTATGATTATAGGTTATAAGCGATACGCTTACCATTATGGGGGGACTGGAATGCCTCATTTTACCAAAATAAAATTATGTGCATTTTTAAATAGGAAATTTTTCTTGTCTTCTTCTTTCCAAGTGGTGGTATCTACAATTTCTATAGGTTTTTGAGAAAGCGGTATTACTCTAAAATCAAATGAAACTCTGGTTTTTTGAGTTTGGTTAATTTTAGCTCCGTGCATTAAATTAACCCCTTTAAAACGGACTACTTGGCCTGGTTTCAGTATAATAGGTTCAAAATCTTTTTTTCCAACTTCAGATTCTATCCAAAGCGTATTGGTATCAAAAGCTGGAGTTTGAGGTAAAAAATAGTTTATTTCTGCCTTGTTATGCCCATAATCACTATCTCTATGAAATCTTGATATTCCCTCTCCATTTTTAAAAAGGATTCTATGCGTAGGCTTTTCCTGAAATAAAATAGGCTCATCGTATTGTGGCCTGATTATCTGCTGGATAAATTTGCGGTAAGTTTTGTAAAAAATAGCGCCTTTTTCAGAATCTAAAGCTTCATACAGTTTTTTATAATGTTCAGTTTGTTCCATGTTTTTGTAAAGTGAATTACCATCTGATATTGTTTCATGGTTTGTTCCCATCGCAATTTTAGATAGATCTTCTACTTCTAAAAAATCCTGTATAATTTTCGTAAAATTAAACTCCTCAAGTTTGTAATTAAATATTTCAGTTTTCATTATTAAAAATCTTTATCAACAGCATAACCTATTCCAGTTTTTCCAAAACCATTTCCGTTATAAAATAAAAATTTACGTCCATTATGAACCACCACATTGGGGTAGGTCTGCATCTTGGAATCCCATCCTTCCTTTGAAAATTGAATTCCGGAATTTTCATCCATTCTGTTCCAGTTTACGGCATCTTTAGATTCTGCATAGCCAATACGGTAACTGTCTTTACCATCCCTAAAATCGAAACTTCCGCGGTAAGCAAACCACATTTTATAAATATCCTTCTCCTTTATTACACTTGCTCTGGCATTAGCTTCAAACTCACTTTTAGGTTTAATACAGGTTATATTATTTCTTTCCCACTCTATGCCATCTGTAGAAGATGCATATTTTATAATATATAGTGGTTCTGGTTTACCATGTATCTTTACAAAACCAGTACTAGAAGCATACCACATATGCCAAATATCCTGTTCTTTCATCACATATGGAGAAGCTGTAAAGTAGGGTTCATATTTATTGCGGTCAACAATGGATCCATCAAAAATCCTTTCAAAGCTTTCTCCATTGTTATAGCTCACGGCTAAACCTATTGAATTTCTATAGGGAACAGATCCACTGGGATTCCAACCTACATAATATAGAAAAAGTCTGTTTTCTGTAGGAACTACACAACAGGGCATGACACCCCCATCATCAAAAGTACCTAATTTACCAAGTTCCATAATTGGCTGGTCGTGTTTATACAGGATTTTGGCTGGATTATTGGCAGCAACGTCCATATAGGTCAACATACTTTGTCCGTGTTTATTTCTTGGGGAAAAGAAAATTCTAAATACATCTTTATTCAGAATATGAACTGTTGGTACACAAGCATGGGAGACCATCCAATTGTAATCGTTGCCCGTATTAAAAATAAGTCCTTTTTTAATCCATTTTATCATCCTTTACTTTTGTGTGAGATACTATCTAGGTCTATACTTTTCTTGTTCATAATTTTTGATTTCTGCCCTAAGTGAATTTCCCCAGGTTTAGTGTCTGCAATTATGTTGGCTCCCATTGCTACTAAAGTTGCCTCTGCAATAGTGGTTTCGTCTCGTACAGTTGCATTAACACCAAAAAAACAATGATCTTCTATAATACATGCTCCAGAAATTACCACATGAGAGGTTATAAATACATGATCTTTTATAATCGTATGATGTCCAATATGATTACCACTCCATAACACGCAATTATTACCAATTTTAACGAAAGGCTGAATGGTATTGTCTTCAAAAATAAAGCAATTTTCGCCAATATCAAGATCGGGCCAGGTCGTTGCTTTAGAACTTATATAACTTACAATAGGATACCCCTTGGCTTTTGCTTCTTCATATTTTTGACGACGTAAATAATTCATTTTTTTGAAGCTTATGGGCAGGAACATACTAAAATCTGAAGGAGAGAAATCCTTTACTACAGTTTCAAAATCCACAAGGGGAAGTCCCTCAAAAGTATCAGAACTTTTATACTTAGCGTCAACTGTAAAACCCACGACCTCATGAGGAGAATCATGTTTAAAATAAAAATGGGCTAAACTGGCCAATTGGCTTTCACCAAAAATCACAATTTTTTTAGGCATCATATTAATCTAATTTATACAATTTTAGCAATTCCTGCATTTCCTTTTTGTCCAAAAACATTAAAAGATCAATTATGGATATATAAGGGTCTAATTGGGGATAAAGCTCTTTAATGCCCAATTCTTCCAGCTGTATAAATTTTAGATCAATATTTTTTTCCTTAAAGTTATAATCTTCATACAGATCTTTACCCCCTTTTAAATTATAATAGCTCTTGGCCGCTTGTACGTTGCAAATAGATAGTATTCGGTCTTCAGCTTTTAAAGCAGTAGTAGAGCTGTCAAGGTGGGAAGAAAATTTAAAAGTGGTATTAAATTCCAAATAGTTGGCCACGGCAATGATACTTTTCGAACTAAGTCCTGCAATAGTTTCACAATCTGAATTTAATATGGAATGAACTAATTTCTCAACAGGCTTAAAGTTTGGAGCAGTGGCATAATTCTGTTTCAGGCTGGTCAAAAATTTTTCTTTCCATTCCTTAAACATATTTCTTTTGATATTGGTTTCGTTTATTGCCTTATTCTGACTTTTTTTCTCAAGGGGGATGCTAAATAAATATTTTTTGCCATTAACATGTATGTAATTGCGATGGATCCATCCTTTTTTAATAAAGTTCACATCATCATAAAAAATAAATTCATCCACTAAGCTTACCAATTGGAAATATCCAAGGTAAGGAAAGATGTAAGGCTGCATGATGGCAATCTTCTTAGACATAATTCAGTGCTCTTTTAAGGCAATTGAAAATTCTTTCCATTTGTTCAATGCTTAGAGATGGATAAAAAGGTAAACATAAAACCTTCTCTGAAATATCTTCAGAGATCGGACAGGAAACTTTGTTTTTTATATAAGGTAATCTATTGAGAGATGGATAAAAATAGCGTCGTGGATAAATTTCATTTTTTTCCATTAGGTCTTTTGCTGCAATCATTTCCTCATTGTTCTTAAATACAATTGGGAAATACGCATAATTATGGGTTACCCCAGTTGGGATAAACAATGTTTTAATGGGTAACCCTACCAGTGAATTGCAAAAAAAATTATACATCTCTTGTCTTGCCTCTATTTGATCCTGAATTGTTTTAAGGTTGCATAATCCCATTGCAGCGTGAAACTCAGAGTTTTTACCATTAATCCCCAATAATTTATGATCGTCGCCCACATGGCCAAAAGTCTTGCCTAGGCCAATTAGTTTATCTAACTCCTTGTTCTGAGTAATCACGGCACCTCCTTCTATGGTATGAAATATTTTAGTGGCATGAAAGCTTGTAATAGAAATGTCCCCATAATTAAAAATAGATTTATCGCCAATTTTCACTCCAAAAGCATGGGCCGCATCATAAATTACTTTTAAATTATGTTTTTTGGCTATTTGTTCAATTTTTTTAACATCGCAGGGTATCCCATATACATGGGTGGCAAGTATCGCGCAAGTTTTAGAAGTTATTTTAGATTCAATTAGATCAGCATCGATATTAAAGGATCCCTTTTTGATATCACAAAAAACTGGTTTGCAATTCTCCCATAAAATAGCAGATGTCGTGGCCACATAAGAATATGGTGTGGTAATAATCTCCCCATCTAACTTAAGACTGTTAATTGCAAGTTGAAGGGCAATGGTTCCATTGGAAATAAATTGTAGATAAGGCACCCCCAAAAATGATTTTAGTTCTAATTCTAATTTTAGAGATAATGGTCCATTATTAGTTAGCCATCCATTTTTCCAAATCTGGTCTATATATTGGAAATATTCTTTCTTGCTTGGTAATGTTGTCTTAGTAACTTGTATTTTTAAAGCCATCAATTGTAATTGTGGCGCAATGTAAAATTTTAAAATATTATTTAAAATTAACAAATCCTATTTATCCGTTAAACTTTCTGTAAGAGATTTAACAAAAATACGATCTTTGGTTAAGTTTCTTTTTGATTTTCTAAATTGGAGCTGTTGGGTATTTCTGGGAACTTTAAAATATATAAGTTATGCCATCGGTTTTTCTATACTTGATTTTTTATGCGATTTTTCTAAATTTTTACGCATTAAAAAATAGGGTATAAATGAATTCAGCTATAAAAATGAAAGAGCTATTTGTAGAACACCTGGAGGGTGGGTAACCTTTTTTTTACTTGAAAATATGATCAACGAAATTTCATGTGAAGACATTGGATACAACCATCTTCTCTACTTTTTCTTTTACCGTATTTATTATATTTAAAAAGATTTTTAGATTATTGTCTAGCTAAGTTTATCAAATTAAGAAATTGCCACGTGATTATTGACTCAAGTAGCAAGCTCACGATTCAGAAAAAGAATGGGAAGACCTAAAAGCAGATTTTTTTGATAATTTAAAAGACCTGTAAGAGTTAGTATTGAATTCATAATCAAAATAAAGGAACCTCTTTTAAAAAAAGCAAAGCACAGCCAATTACGGAATTTTTGTTAATAATAGAATACATATCATATCATACTGAACAGTTATTAATCATTCTTCTAACACTCACGCTCTATAATGCCTAAATTTTTGATCTAATTTAGCACTTCATCATTTCAAAAATTCGGATATTTGCAATCAGAATTATTAAGCCTTGAAATTAGTTTCATGGTAAATTCATTTTAATAATAAAATTTACAAAAATGGCAGATGATAATAAGGTGATTTTCTCGATGTCTGGGTTAACAAAGACCTTTCCAGGAGCAAATACACCAGTACTAAAAAATATTTACTTAAGCTTTTTTTACGGAGCGAAAATCGGGATCTTAGGATTGAATGGTTCTGGAAAATCTACATTACTGAA
>Ga0115567_10003519_pt1 | contig 15403 bp, 7 predicted proteins | sample COGITO_mtgs_1204_2_FD_88679 | JGI IMG/M metagenome (GOLD analysis project Ga0115567, IMG submission 88679) | Pelagic marine microbial communities from North Sea - COGITO_mtgs_120412 | ecosystem: Environmental > Aquatic > Marine > Epipelagic | place: Germany:Helgoland, sampling site Kabeltonne... | reverse complement strand
GGCCTCCTCCTCCTCGACGGGCGTGGTCTCCATCGCGACGGGCTCCTCTTTCTTCTCCTCCTTGGGTGCCGCGGCCGTCTCCTCGGCGACGATGTCGGCCTTTTTCTTGAGCCGGGGCTTCTTGGCGGCCGGGGGTACGTTCTCGGCCTCATCGGGCTTGACCGGGACGGCGGGCTTGGGGCCGCCGCCGCCGAAGAAGGACGCGATGCTGCGCTGACCTCCGCTCATGTCTGCGGTGCCCAAGTTTTCGGTTGTTTTGATCGATCCGAGGGTGACGGGTGGGACGGTTCGATGCACCGGCCGTGTCCGTTCGAGCGACTTCACGGTCTTAGGTCGAGATGTATCGCCTCGAGGTGTCCTACGCGTGGCCAGGTACCCTGCCTTGAGTGCTCCGCGTCGGCTGTGTCGGCGCGTAGGATCTGATGAGGGACTCAAAACGCCCCAGAAAGTTTGAATTTTCGGCATCTCACAAGCAGACAAGCGTATAAACGTGATCGCAGGGTAACTGTGAGATCGCATTGCGAGTGGCGAGTTGGGCGCCATGACAGACGGTTTGGGTTTCTTCGGCGGCGGTGGCAACTACAGCGACAGTAGCGAGTCCGACAGCGACGCCGAGGATGAGCACGAGACGGCAGCCGTCCAGCAGACGGGGGCTGACGGGAAGGCGCCCGCGACGAAGGAAAAAGAAGGCACGCGCGAGGGCGGCGAGGGCTTCGAACACGACGCCCCGGTGAACAAGTCATCGCTTCCATCCTTCGCGGATGCCATGAAGTCCACAGAGGGCCTCGCCGCGTCGTTCACCACCGAGGGCGCGACGAAAGCCGCGGGTGCGCACGGCCTGCAGCTCACGGACGAGCAGCGGGCGATCGCGGAGCGGAAAGATGACTCGTACTACTCGGGCAACATGGGCATGCGGTCCGACCTGAGCGCCATCGGGAAGACGGCACACATAAACCTGGACATCAGCAAGGCGAGGGACGTGCCCCGCAGCGTCGTCCAGAGGCTGCGGGGCAAGGACGGGCGGGGTTTACAGCAGATGACCATGAAAACCGGCGCGAGGATCGTGTGCGAGCAGGAGCTCGTCGGGCACGAGGACGACGACGCGCCGCGGCGGGTGATGGTCGTGGGCGACGCCGACGCGGTCGCGAAGGCGCTGGAGATCGTCGATGGGATGGTACGCGAGGACAGCAAGGAGGTGTGCATCACGGTCATGTGCCCCGCGCACTGCGTCGGCGCCGTCATCGGCAAAGGCGGCGAGTGTATCAAGAGAATCCAGCGAGAAACCGCGTGCAAGGTGTTTGTGCACGGCAGGCGCGACGTCGAGCGGTTCGCCGGGAACGTGGGTTTCAACAGCCACGGCAACGACGATGAACCCCCGCGGAAGGTCCAGTGCACGGGTGCGCCCAAATCCGCCAAGGCTGCGTCGGACCAGGTCAAGAAGATCATACTGCAGGTGGAACGGGAGCTCGGTTTGGAGGACAACTACGCGACGAAACGTATGCGCGAGGAGGCTGAGAACGACGCGATGGTTCAGGAGGATGAGCTGTTCGAGCAGGAGGAGAAGAAACGTAGGGCGAAGGCGGGTAAGAAGAAGCGCGACGATGACGACGCCATCTTCGGGGGGACGCTCAGCGAGGGGTTGGGCCTGGGGCGCCACTGGTAGCCAGCAGTAAGTTGTCGTTTTGTGAACAATCGTCTGGACTCTCTCTTGGGACCTCTCTGGACACTGGAGTGCTGGAGCTGAATCAAGGAAGTGTCGTCTGATTTGGTCCACTCCGGTATTTTTTCCCAACCTTCTCTATGAGTAAATAGTCAGAAATTGTCAATTGGCGCGCAGCTCGTGCCGTCAGCCGTCAAAGTGACCTTTCAGATAATCGCATCATCTCAAAAACCGAAAAACCGTTCGAAGGTTCCAAATGCATGGCCTTCGCGCCAAAGGTCACGGCGCCGCGCAGGTGTGACGGACACGTTACGCGGAGCAGCGATGGGGTGCCTGGTCTCTAAGGAGCTGCCGCCAAATGCCCCGGCCGGGCGCGGGCCTAGCGCGCTCGATGTGACGCAGCTGAAGAGCTATCAGGACCTTTTCAACCGCCTCGACGTGGACGGTGATGGGAAGGTCACCGCGCGGGAGCTGCGGGAGGGCGCGAAGCGGGAGCTGCAGTTCGACGCGACGGATAAGGAGTGCAAGATGCTGATCGACGAGGTGTCGAACATCGGCGAGGTGGATTTCACGGGGTTTTTGACGGAGATGTGCCGCGGGTCGGGCCCGCCGGAAGAGGTAATGCTCAGGCGCTTCAACAGCGTGCGCAACAAACTCCAGTACATCTCCGCGGACTCCAGCGCCGGCGCGGGGTGACGGCACCTCGTAACAGTGGAGCTCGACTCAGCGCGGGTCGGGAGCCCATAGCAATCATAGCCACGCATTCTTTCGTGTATTAAATGCTAGCAAGCGTGTACAAATCCCGACCGTCCCGGCGTCATCTTCTTCACCAGTTGCCGAGACCCGTGGACTCAAACTTGCGCAGCTTGTTAATGTTCTCGTCGAGCGCCCACATCGGCTTGCTCTGCACCGCGCGCGGGTCACCCGGGGCCAGGTGCGACACCGCGTCCGCTCCCGCCGGCGCGTCGTTCTCCGCGCCGTCCTCCCGCCACCTCACCGCCCGAGCCGCAGCCTCCTTCTCCTCCCGCGCCGCGTCGCCCTCGCGGTCCAGCGTCGGCGGCTGAGACCCGCCCGGCCCGCCCTGGCCCGCGTCGGTGGCGTGGACGCCGCCCGCGCGCCTCGCCGCGTCTCGCGCGTTCCGCGGCGGGTTCCAATCGACCTGGTTATCGTCGATGCTGGCTAACGCGCGGGTTCGGTGTTCGCCCCCGCCGATGCGCCCGGCGGCGAGCCCGAGGCGGGGGACCAGCGAGAGGTCGTCGAGGAGAGCCTCGCGCCGCTGCGCCGCGTCCTCCCTCGCGTCCCTCGCCGCGGTCTCCTGCTCCGTCAGTCCCATCCGCGTATCCTCCTCCCGGTGACGCGCGCGGTCCGCGGCGTACCTGTCCAGCCGCGCGTCGTACCCGGAAGCGGACTCCCTCGCGAATACCAACTTTTCCACCGGGATGAACGGGACGACGTCGGGGCGTTTGCCGGGTGCCTTTTGCGCCGAGGACCCGATCCCGCCGTCCGTCCTCGCCGCTCCGGGCGCGGTGACCGCCTTGAGCATGTTCGCGGGGTTCTGGATGAGCGCGAGCTGTCGCTTGGTCTCCTCCCGACGCCTCAGCTCCGCGAGCCGGTGAGCGCGTCGAGCCGCGACGCGCGCCGGGTCGGCGTCCACTTCGTCGTCGTCCGAGTCGTGGTACGCGGGATTTCCGCCAGTGGCCTCCGTCTCGTCGCCCACAGCCTGCGCCACGGTCAGGCCCGCGGCGTTCTTGACCGTGACGTCGGTCGGTACCGAGCCGTCCGCGCGGGACCCGCCGCCGAGCCGCGCGGCCGCCCTGCCGCGGTACTTGGCGGCGCCGACGGTGAACCTATCGGGCGCCGTCGCCGCCCACGCCGCGAACCGTCTCTGGCTAAAATACAGCGAACCCGCCTCGAAGGCGTCCTCGTCCTCGAGGACCGCCGCCTCGACGCCGTGGCTCGCGCCCAGGGACACCGCGGCGGCGTCTACGGTGTTCACCGGCACGCGGATCAGGTCGCCGAGCTCCTCGAGCAGCCGCTGCGTGGGCGCGCAGTTCGCAGAGTCGTAAGACAAGACGTCGACGCGGCCATCCGCGGTGAGCAGCTGCGCCATCGACGCCCAGAACTGTCGCAGCTCCGGGCGTACCAGGTTCCTTCGCGTGGTTCGCAAGCCCTTGACCAAGCCGATCGCGCCGGGTTTGTGGTGGGTCATGATGCCGATCGAGCGGAGCGTGGCGAGGTCGCCGCCGCAACGATCCTTGCACTCGGCGGCTATCTTCTCGAGCGACGAGAACCGCCAGTCAAAGTACACAGCCTCCACCCCAGCCTCGACGCACTCCATCAACACGTCCGCGAAGTACATGCGCGAGGAAATGAGCACAAGCCGACGCGGTGCGCCGGCGGATAAGTCCCGGAACGCCTCACCAGCCTCGGTGGCCTCGCTGCCGCCCTCGGACTCCGCGACGGACCCGCGTCGAGAACGAGGCGTCTCCCATCCCGACCTCGACCCCTGGGGCTTGGCGTCCGTGCCGGCGACGCCGCTGTTCTTGTCCTTGCCCTCGCCCCATCCCTCGGGCCAGTCCACCTTGGTCAGGATGATGTTCCCGAAGCTCGGGTCCACGAGCAGGGTGTCGGAGTCCAGCTTCATCTGCAGCGTGGAGACGACCATGTCGAGCGGCGTGTCTCCGGGTTTGTCGTCCACCGTGACTGTCACCGCGGAGGATTTATGGTCGTAACCCGCTATGCGCACGCGGTCCTGGTGGATGTCGAGCTCGGTGGCGATCTCGCTGATGAAGTACTCCTGCGTGTTTCCGCCTCTGAACTCGTCGCCGGACATCTCTATGAGCAATTCGAGGGTCACCGCGCGAGCCTCGCGGACCTTCACGTCCATGCGCGCGACGCTGCGGACCAGCATGGCGCTCTTCCGGAAGAGCGTCATGCCAGCCTTGGAGCTGGTCTGGGACGGCGACTTCGCCCGCTTCGTACCGGGCACGGGGCCGATGACGCGGCTGGCGGGGGTGGCTATACCGGCGAAAGCCTGCGCAGCCTTGCTGGACAGAGCCGCGTCCTTGTCCTCCATCACCTTGGCCAGGTCCCGCTCCATGCTCGCCGCGCGGGACATACCCCGGGAGGAGGGACCGGGTGAAGCCTCGGACGCGGTGTCGTCGCCCTGCTGCTCGTCCAGATCCGCACCCTGAGCCGCGCGCTTGCGGAAGTACGCGGCGTACGACCTGCCGACACCTTTGAGCTTCTCGGCGGCCATCGCCGCAATCGCCACCACCTTCATGTCCTTTTTCTGTTCCTCCTCGGTTTTCACCTCGGCGCAGTGGTCAATCGTCTCCCACGGCGGTAAGGGGTGATGAAGAGGCTCGTCGGGCAGCTTGGGCCAGTCCCTGAGCTTCTTGAGGTCGAAGTACATCGCCATGGCGCGGGCGCCCACCGCGGACTTGGCCACCTTGAGCTCCTCCTCGGTGAGGTAGTAGGACACTTCGCGGGTCATCGCGTTTGACGCGGTGACCGTCTGCAGATTACAGTGCGCCTTGATCTCCATCGCGAGCTCCGCGCTCTCGGGGATGGTGTCGTCGAGGAGCAAGAAATCCATGCGCGAGCCGTTAATGTACACGTTGACGTCGTGGTTGATGAGGTGCGTGAGTCCGTCCAGGAACGCGCACGTGTCGCCGTCGAGCATGTTATCGTGCGTGAATGAACACCCGGAACAAATGCTCACCTTGCCAGCCTTGCACGGCACGACGAACGCGATGGAGTCCACGCGCTGGGTCCCTTCCCTGGTCAGAAGCTTCTTCTGCACAGCCTTGAGAATGCTGCCGAGCGTGGATCGCTTGTGGTTATATACCAGCACGCCAATCTTGTCCAGCGGCGCCCTCTCCAGGATTTCCGTGCCCTTGACCTTGCTTGAGACGAGCACCAGCCTGGACCAGTTGCGCTCGACCCCGCCGAAGTTGAGGTCACGCGCGCGCGTCTCCGCCTTTGACATTTTTCCGAGCTCCTCGGCGATCTTGGCATCCTTCTTCGCCTGTATTTCATCCTCGACACGCTTCGCCTCCTCCACCTCGATGGCCACCTGCGCCGAGGACTTTTCCTCGCGCCGCGGCGTCTCCCCACGCAGCTCCCCGAGCTTGTGCAGCGCGGTACCAAACTGGAACAGAGCCTCCGCGGACGTCGGCTTTTGTACCACGGCTTTGCGGTACCAATTCGCAGCCTCCTGAACGCGGCCTTGCTCCATGCAGAGCAGTCCGATGTTGAAGAGCGCGGGGTAGTAGTTGGGTTTGAACTTGAGCGCGAGGAGGAAGTGCTGCTCGGCGTCGACGGCGTGTTTCTTGGCCCACTCCACGACTCCGATGTTGGTGACGGCTTCGACGTTGTCGGGGTCGCTCTCCAGCGCGAGCAAGTACTTCTCCGTCGCGCGTTTTGGCTTGCCGCGGAGCATCTGCACGTTGCCCATCTTGCAGAGCGAAGGGGAGTGCCGGGTGTTGATCACGAGGCACTTCATGAAGCACTGCTCCGCTTCGTCCACGTCACCCTCGCGCAGCAACAGCATGCCGAGGTTGAACTGCGCGTCCAGCGCGCGGTGCTTCACGTTGATGCTCTCCTTCAGATACCGCTTCGCGTCGGATCGTTTGCCCATCTTGGCGAAAACCAGCGCGATGTTATAGAGCGCCTTGTGGTACTCTGGCTCCTTGTCAAGCGCGACTTTCAGGGCGTCCTTGGCCCCTTCCAGGTCGTTGAGAGCCATGCGCACGACGCCGAGGTTCATGTGCGCGACGGCCAGGGTCGGATCCTTTCGCGTCGCCAGCTCAAACTCCTGCGTCGCGCGTTTCAAGTTGTCCACTCGCTTCTCCTCGGTATCCCACGGCGACCGCGCGTTGATGAGTCCCAGCGTGACCACAAACTGCGGCCTACCGTTGCGCTTAATCGCCCTCTCCACCAGCACCCTCGCCTTGCTCATCTCGCCGTATATCAGGTGCACCACAGCCTGCGCGTGCAACGTCTCCGGCTGGTTTGCATCCCTCTCCAGTATTCGCTCGATGACCATCTCCGCATCCTCCAAGTTATTCGCCTTGATCGCCTCCGATATCTGCAGCACGTCGTACTTCTCCATCCGCGGATCCGTTCCCCGCCTGTCCGCGTCCTCATCCTCGGGGAGCATCGTCTCGTAGAACGTGTCACCGCCCGCGTACTTCAACAGCAGCTGCTGGTTCTTCCAGTGCTTGGCGCCCACGCGGTACAGGAAAGCGAACGTCGCGATGAAAGTCGCCGCGACGATGTACGCGTCTCGCGCGGTGAGCGTCCTCTGGAAAACAACCGGCGGGTCCGGGATGAATAACCATGACGTGGCGTTCTCGATGCACCCGCTGCGGTTCACCGCGCCCCCGACGAGGTCGGAGAGCCGACCGTCGGAGCGCATGCGCGGGGTCTCGAACGCCCACGCGGAGGGTCCTGAGAGGTGATTGGCGGGGCACGCGACGCACGTCGTGGCGCCGTCTTCGCCCGAGAAGAAAAAGTCAACGCACGGGAAACAGGAACCGGTACCCGCGGCTGGCTGGTACGTCCCCGCGAGGCACTTCGCGCACACGGGCGTGGCCTTCGCGGACGCGTACGTACCCGCGACGCAGATGTCGCAGGCGGTCATGCCGCGAGAGCCCGCGGCGTATCCCACGGCGCACTCGTCGCAAGAGGCGGAATTTATCGCTCCGCTGTAGTGACCCGTGGGGCACAGCGCGCACACCTTGGACCCGCCCGCGAGCGTCTTGGACACGTACGTACCCGCGGGGCAGTCCGACTCGACCGCGGATGACAGCACCGTCGCACCGACGGATAAGGTCCCACCACCGATCGCGGCGTCGATGCTGGCGATCTGCCTCTCCACCTCGGCGACGTCCCAGCCGCCGCCCAGCGCCACCGGGAAGAGCGCCTGCGTAGCCACGTGAAAGTCGACGACGACGCTGCCGGATCTCAGGTCCGTGATGACCACGTCCGCCGCGGTCGCACCGTTCCCAACCGCCGCCGCGACTCCCTCTTTGAACAGGGTGGAGTTGAACGCGGCGACGGTTCCATCCACCTTGATGGTGAGCGGCGGGACGTCAATCGTGGCTGCGAGCGCGGGGGGTAGCGGCGGCGGCGGCGGGCTCGAAGGCAGCGGCGGGGGGTTCGGCGGCGGCGGCGGCGGCGGTGGCATCGTGCAGTCGTCCGCGGATGTCCTTGCCAGCCTGCCGAACGTGCTGAGGCCGACGGGGCATTCCGTGGGTAGGTCGTTGGCCGTGAGGGGACAGTACGTATCCGCCGGGCAGGGCAGGCACGTGGTCTCACTCACCGCGGCTGTGAAGTTGCTGTAGTACCCTTTGCCGCACGCGATACACGCGTTCGCGGTGGTCGATCCGTTCAGTGGGTTGTAGAAACCCTTGGCGCACGCGTCGCACGCCGCCTTGGACCCCGTCGAGTACTTCCCTTTGGCGCACATGGCCATATCCGCCGGGTCCGTGACGTCCGGGCACTCAAAGCCCGGGGGACAGGGCGTGCACTGCACCTGACCCGCGAGCGCAAAGGTGCCCGCCTCGCAGTCGTAAATCCCCGCGCCGTCCTGCTCCGGGCACGCCCTACCCGCGGGGCACGCCGTGCAGTTCGCCGCACCCGCCGCGGAGAACGTCCCTGAGCTGCATCGCATCTGCAACGCCACGTCCTTCATCGGGCACTGGAACCCCGGGCTACACGCTGTGCACTCCGCTTGCGAGCCGGTGGAGTAGTACCCGTCGGCGCACTCCGCCGGTGGGACGTTGGGCGTGGCGCAGGAGTATCCTGCGGGGCAGTTTATGCAGTGCGAGTAGTTGGTCCCGATGCGCGTGGTCCCCGCCGGGCACGGCACGGGCGCCGTGGACGGGTCCGGGCAGGTGTACCCGTTCGGGCACTGTCTGCAAACCGTGTCGCCGGTGGCAGCCAGCGAGGGGAACCGCGCGGCGTCTGTTTCGTCGTACGGGAGGTCAAACGCGGTGGTTTTCAGGTCGTACCTGCTGTAGGTACCCATGGGGCACCCCAGATTTTGCACGCTGCTGATCGCCTGCTGCGGGCAACGTACCCCCGCGGGACACTCGAGGCACGAACTGGACTGCGCCGTGGGTTGGTACTGACCGAGTCCGCACGGCGTGCACGTCGTCGCGCCCGCCAGGGAATAATACCCCGCGGCGCACACGTTCGGGTTGGGCGTGGCCGCCGAGGGACACGAGGTACCGTCGGGGCATACGTAGCACTCCGACGACCCCGCGTACGACGAATTACCCGGCGCGCACGACGAGCACTGGTCCGACAGCGGCAACGCGAAATATCCATTCGGGCAACGCATCGGCCACTCCGTCGCCTCCGTGGGACACGCGTGACCCGCCCAGCACTCCTCGCACACCGTCGCGCCCGTACCGGAGTAGTACTTGGCCGGGCACTTCGACGGCTCGCCCCAGCCATCCAACGGGCACGTGCTCCCGTTCGGGCAGTTGAGACACGAGGCCAATCCGCCGGTTGAGTACGAACCCGCCAGGCACGCCGACTTACTCGCGCCGTCGCACGCGTGACCATGGGGACACGGCGGCGGATCGATCGTGTTCATCCCCTCGCAGAACGTCCCCGGCGGGCATGCGGTGCAGTTCTCCAGCCCACCTTCCCAGGTGCACGTCACGCGCGAGCCGGTTCCCACCAGGGTATCGCGGCACGTCTGGAACACGATGTCGCCGGCGTCGATGTCGCAGCTCAACCTGAACGTCACCGCGTCCAGGCTGTCGATCGCCGCGCTGCCCGTGCACTCGCTGAATGCCACGTCCGCGAAGGAGCACGTCGCGGTGGACTGCTCGAACAAGGTGTACGTCGGCGCGGATCCAAAGTCGCACTCGACCCCCACCACGTCGCTGAATGCGTACTTGGCCTGGAACGCGGTCGGGTTGAAGTAGGATGAGCAGTCGAAGTCGGTGAGGTCCAGGAGCTTGCAGACTGGTTTGCGGCCGCTGGTGTAGTGTCCGACGGGACAGTCCACGCACACGCCCTCGCCTTGCTCGTGCGTCACGGAGGTGCCCGGCTCACACGTGGTGTCCAGCTCCAGGTGCTTTAAAGCGCGCCCGACGGCGAACGGCCGGGGCGCCTCAACCTCGCCGTCGCTGACCGCGTATCCGTCCGAACCGAGCTCCGCCGAGCTCACGACCCCAGCGAGATGGCACACGACGAACGTCGCGATGAACACAAGGGCGAACGCGACCGCCTCGCATCCGCCGAGGAGGGTCTTCGCGTGCCGTCGCGCCCCCATCGTGTTCGGTCGTCGTCTGGGACGTGCCGTTTTCTGTTTCTAAAGCTCCCCCGGGCCGTCTCCGCCCGGCGGGGGTTATCGGGCCGAGTATCCGACGCCCGCTCGCCCGCGAGTCACTCGTTAACGGTCTCTCGTCCTCGACCCGCCGCACTCACCCCTGGCGGCGGTCTGTTCGCGAGACTGGCGCGGGTCGCTGTGAGACCCGGCGGGGCGAATTTCGACAGCTGATTTTGAACTGTGAACTTTGTTTGGCTCGCAGCTCGCTCCACAGCTCCACTTCGCTGCCGTGATAACGCCCGAAATATGACGTTATACAGTGACGTTATGATCAGCGAGACTGCAAAGCTTGCCCCGCGATATCCAAACGCCGTCCGATTGAAACATGAGCGTATCCGGAACCTGCTACTGCGGCGCCGTCAAGGTCACCTGCACCGGCGAACCCAAGGTCTGCGCCGTGTGCCACTGCAGGAGCTGCGCCAAGGTCCGTGTGCGCCCGAAATATCCAAATCAGACCGAAATGTTACGCCAACTCACACCCCTTCCCTCTCGTCGACCACAGTGGGGTAGCATCAACTTGGCCACGCTCTACCCGTGCGAGCAGGTCAAGGTCGAGGGTGAGCTCGTCGAGTACACGAACCCTCCGCCCGAGGGCAAACCCAAGTTTTCCAACCGCAAGACGTGCGCCAAGTGCCACGGCAACGTCCTGAACGATCATCCCGACACCATGGGAGTGACGGATGTCGTCTCCGGCATCCTCGAGACGGAGTTCAAGCCCGCCATGCACATTAACTACGCGGAGGCCACATGGAAGGTGAACGATGACCTCCCCAAGTTCGCGGACATGCCCGCGGAGATGGGCGGAAGCGGCCAGATGCTCGACAACGCCGGAAACCCGGTCGCCGCGCCTTAGACGAACATTGATTGCTTTACTCTTGAAGAAGATTCACCTCAACTACGTCTTGCTCATCGACTCCCGGAGCTGATAGAGCAGGTGCGATCCCTCCGCCTTGGACGCCAATACGCTCAGGCTCTTTCCCTTATCCCCGTGACCGTACCAGCACGCCACCGCGAGATCCTCCGAGCAGGCCACGCCCGACCAGCTCCCGCCGTCCTTCTTCTCGCGTTTGGCATCCTTCTTGTCCTTTTTGCCTTTTTTGGATTTTTTGGCATCCTCGCCACCCGATGAGTTCTCATCACCCGACGATGCAAGGCTGTGCACCTTGGTGACCAGAACCACGCACCCCGGCGTGACCGCCTTCATCGCCTTCAGCGTGTCCTTCTCCCAGCATCCCTCCGGCGCGTCCTCGGGCCGGAGCAAGTCCGCGTCGGCGGCTTCCTTCGACGGGGGCTGACCCTGCTGCCGGCACAGGATGGCCTCAATCTCCCGCGGCGCCGCGCGAACAACCTGCTTCTCCAGGTGGGGTAACATCGCGTCGAGGCCCTCCTGAGTGACGCGGTAGTCGCACGCGGCGCCCTCCGCCGCCTGCCGCTCGAACGCCTTGACGCCCGCGGCGACAACCTGCAACCCGGACCCGCCGTCCGCAGCCGCGTCGAGCAACTTCCTCGCGCCGCCGCTCACGAAATACAGACGCTTGGGCGTAGCCTTGTCCTGCTCGCCCGCGCGCCTGGTCATCAAGCCCGCGCTGATCCCCGCCTTAGTGTCGTCCAGGCCGTACTGCGCGCGCATGGATTCCACGAGCGCCGCGTTCTCCACGGCGATGACGGGCGCGACGCGGTTCGACTCGTTCCACTTTTTGCCATCCTTGCTCCCGGCAGCCTCCGGCTCCGCGGCTGACTCCATCTCCCCGGGAAGCTCGCCCACCTTGTCGATGGCGACGATGAAGAACCCGCCGGTGTCATCGAGGTGGGGCATGATGCGCACGCATCGCTCGAGGTTCATCTCGCGAGCCTTGGACGAACCCGGCGGCCACATCGAGGACGCCACGTTCCGTTGCCGCCGGCCTCCGCCGTCTGGGCGCTCGTGCCAGCCAAACGCGTCTCCAACCTCCCACGCGTACATCCCCGGCTTACGCTTCAACCCTTCGAGCTCGCCGCTGACGTCCACGAGCTTTAAAGCGCCTTTAGCCCGTTTCAACAGCGCCGCGACGACGGCCTCGTCCTCCAACGGGTTCAGTGAACAGGTGCTGTACACCAGCCGACCGCCGACTTTGAGCAGACGCGCGGCGTGCGACGCAATCTCCAGCTGCAGCGTGTGCAGGTCCACGCCGGACGCGGGCGTCCACTTCTTCCACAGGTCCGGCGACTTACGCAACGTGCCGTCGCCGGAGCACGGAACATCGGCGAGGATGCGATCGAACCTGTACGGCTCGCGCTTCGACGACCCGGCCGCGTTTTCGGTGGGGTACAGCGTGGGAAACTTTTGCGCCTGGTGGTTGGTGACGATGAGCGCGGGCGAGTTGCTCCGCTTGGTCTGGTGCGTCAGCAGGTTGGCGCGCTGCAGGGACGCGTCGTTGGCGACCACGACGCCGGTGGGCAGACTCCCTTCGTCGCGTTCCTCGGCTCGCGCGTGGAGCATCTCCAGGAGCTGAAACGTTTTGCTCCCCGGCGCGGCGCACATGTCCAGGACTCTGTGCTGCGGCTTGACGTCGAGGAGCAGCGGCGGGATCATGGACACCGCTTCTTGCCTGGTGATGGCGCCCACCTCGTTGGCCTGTACCATGAACTTGTGAAGCGCCTGCATGTGCTCCGACTTTTTCAGGGCGTCTTTGGGTATGTCGAGCTGGTACGCGAGGTCGTGAGGGTACCAACGCAGCGCCTTGGGCGGAGCCATCGTGCTGACATCCGCCAGTATCTTCGGGAAGAGCACGTGCGTGAGCTTGCGACGGACCGACTCCCTGTACTTGCCGCTCATGTTGATGCGGAACGTGAGAGGCAGCGGGGTTCGGAAGGCGCGCATCATGTCCTCCCACTCCTCGGGCGGCACCACCCCTTGCCGCTGGTAGTACTCGTCGAACTTTTCGTTCTGCAGCTTGGCGTTGTCGAATGCGTCTTGCGAGAAGCCGTCGTAGCCCTCGCCGAGCTCGTCGTCGGCGGGGTCGCGGGATCTCTTGTGCCCGCCTCCACCGCCGCCCCGTCCGCCCCCGCCTCTGCCTCCGCCCCTTCCGCCGTCCCTGCCTACACCCCGGCCGCCTCCTCCTTGAAAACCTCGGCCGCCGCCCCGGCCACCGGGAAAACCACCGCCCCGGCCTCCTCCGCGTCCGCGGCCGCCGCCCCTGCCGCCCCTCCCCGCGCTGTGCGCATACATGGGGCCCGTCATCGTGACCTGAAGAGACGATAAACGCTCAAAATATGGTTGAAGACGCGCCAGCCTTGGTCGGGGGGCTGCGCCAGTGGGGCGTCAACGACCTCCCCGATTGATTGATTAACCTCGTCAGCTTTCTGCTGTGGTCGTCGCCCTCGTCCACGTCTTCCTTTTCAGGGTTAGGTCGCGGTCCATTAGACGCGACACGATGGCGCTGGCGATCTCCCCGCTCGCCGCGAGTCCGCGTTTGACTCGCTCTACACCTCCCGTCGCGCGCGCGCGATGCGGCGACTCGGCGGGAACGTCCGGCCGATGCTCCATCAGCGCCACCGCACCCGGCGGTCGGGTCGTTAAGGGTAAGATGACGTGCCCTCTGGGGATGGGCATGACGACGACGAGGTCCCCGTCGACGATGACCCGTCGCGCGCGCGTCTTGGTTCACGCCAACGCGCCGCGGCCCGGTGGTAACGGCGAGACCAGCGCGCCCGACCCCGGCACGCCCGGCGGCCCCGAGAAGGACGAGGGCGAGGCGTTCCGGCGTTGGCTGTTCGATAAGGAGCTACCGAAGAGCGGCAAGACAATCGCGCGCTCCCTATCCTCGCTGCCCCTAGCCATCAGCGAGTTCCTGGTCATCGCTGGCTTCTCCGCCCTCGGCACGGTCATCGAGCAGAACAAGGGAGCCGCGTGGTACGTCCAGAACTACCCCGTGGACGAGCCCGCCCTCGGCTTCATCGATTACCCGTTCATCCTCAACTTTGGGCTGGACCACATATACACCGAGTGGTACTTTCTCGCGCTCCTCGGCGCGCTCGCCGCGTCCCTGACCGCGTGCACGTTCACGCGCCAGCTCCCGGTGTGGAAGGTCAGCGCGGACTGGAAGTTCCTGGACCGGCCCGCCGCCTTGCTCAAGATGGAGGAGGCGGAGACCCTGCCGTCGGCTCGGAGCTCGGATCTGGCCGACCTTCTGGCCGGGCGCGGCTACCAGGTGTTCGTCAAGGGTACGAAGATGTACGCGTTCAAGGGGCTCATCGGCAGGCTGGCACCCATAGGCGTGCACGCGGGGCTCTTGCTCACCCTCGGTGGGGCGGCGTACTCGGGCCTGGGCGGGTTGGGCGGGAGCGTGATGGTCCCGGAGGGGACGGAGTTCCGGATCGGAGCCGGGCTTCGAAGGAGCGCGCCGTTCGCGCCCACGCCCGCCGCCGCGAAAGACCTGGTCCGTGTGAACGACTTCACGATCGAGTACCTGCCGAACGGCCAGGTTTCGCAGTTCTTCTCGGATCTCTCCGTGTTGGATTCCAAGAACGGGCGGGAGATTCAGAGAAAGACGATATCAGTCAACGTGCCCTTGCGCGAGGGCGGCGTGACCATGTACCAGACAGATTGGGAAATTGCCTCCATGCAGGTGAGGGTGGCTGAGGTTGGGTTCAAAGCCGATGATTCCGCCGTCCAGGGTGACTCCGGTCCCGCGCCCGACGACGCCGAGGCCGGCGCGGGTGCGGCACCCGTCGATCTCCCCGAGGGCACCGGCGACAGCCTCAGCCTCCCGATGGCCAACCTCGAGGGCCAGGGTAACTTCCAGGGCCGCATCTGGGGCACGTTCTTACCCCTCAACCCCGACGCGGAGGACCCGGTGGCAGCCAAGCGAGGGGTGACGCTCCTCGCGAGGGACTTTCAATCCGTCGCGATTTACGCTTCAGACGGATCGTTCGCCGGCGTGCGTCGACCTGGGAGCGGCCGGCCCATCGAGGTTGACGGTTTAAGGCTCGTGGTGGAGGATATGAAGGGCAGCACGGGTCTGGAGCTGAAGACGGACCCGGGGGTGCCGTGGGTGTACGCCGGGTTCGCGGGTCTGATGGTGACGTCGTTCCTGAGCCTGCTGTCGCACTCGCAGGTGTGGGCGGTGCAGTCGGAGGGTGGCGGCGGCGGGGTGCTGCACGTCGGGGGCAGGAGCAACAGGGCCAAGGAGGAGTTCAAGTCGGAGCTCGACGACGTGTTGAACCAACTGCCGGAATACATGTGAGTCAAATAGCGGATCGTGTAATGTGTCGAGTATTGTCATTACAACTGAACGTTTTGGGTGGTCATAGCACGTACGAGTAGATAGTGACGCGGGGACGGGTGTCGCGGTGGTCGCCGTCACGCTAGTACCCGGTGGTGACGGGGTGGACGCGGCGGTGAGCTCGGT
>Ga0115567_10003518_pt1 | contig 15404 bp, 11 predicted proteins | sample COGITO_mtgs_1204_2_FD_88679 | JGI IMG/M metagenome (GOLD analysis project Ga0115567, IMG submission 88679) | Pelagic marine microbial communities from North Sea - COGITO_mtgs_120412 | ecosystem: Environmental > Aquatic > Marine > Epipelagic | place: Germany:Helgoland, sampling site Kabeltonne... | reverse complement strand
GGTAGTCAATTTCGCTATAGCGTTGCAACCGACGTGCTGGCACATGTGATCGAAAAAGCGACCGGCGAACGCTTGGATGATTTGCTTCGGGAACACCTGTTCGAACCGTTACAGATGCAGGATACCGGATTCTGTATCCCCCCTGATCAACAGGATCGATTGATGCCGATGTTCGGCGTCAGCGATCTCCGCGATTTATCGCCGATGAACCCGCCGCTTGAACAAACCCTCACGGCAATTGACGTGGCGGGCATGTACCCTAGCGATGATTCGAATTTTCGACGCGGCGGCCATGGTTTGTTCTCGACGACCTCAGATTATCTAAAATTTGCCACCATGCTCTTGGATGGCAAGACTGCGACGGGGGAGGTCATTCTGTCTCGCACCATGCTCAAGATGATGCAAGCCAATCGAATCCCTGATCACCAACTGCCCTTAAAAATTGGCTTAGGCCCCTTACCCGGCTACGGCTGGGGCCTAACAGGCCGAGTGATGATCGATATCGGTCAGGCTATGTCGCTGACCAATCTCGGCGAATTTGGCTGGTCTGGTGCTGCAGCCACCTATTTCTGGGTCGACCCCGCAGAAGCCATGGTTGGCGTCATTATGACCCAATACCTCGGCTCGATACTGCCCTTGTCCGAGGCACTTCGCACAGCGGCCTATCAGATGTTAGATTAACAACCGCACTAATTTGATCCTTGTCATTTGTGGGAGAGCACCATGGAAACAGCACCAGAGGGTTATCGCGTTTCAGCTGTCGAAGACTGGGTTCGCACCGAAGTCCCAGAACTTATGCCCCCGTTTCGCTGGACTCGACTTGAAGGCGGTCACTCTAATCTGACCTACCAAATTGAAGATACACAAGGGCAATTCGCGGTTATTCGGCGTCCGCCCCAGGGTGAGCTTCTACCAAAAGCCCACGATATGAGCCGAGAGTGGGCGCTGATCAAGGCGTTATCGAGCACGAATGTCCCCGTTCCCAAACCCTTCGGATTCTGTGAGGACCCAAACATCACCGGCGCGTGGTTTTACATCATGGGCAGGGTCAATGGCAAACCCTTGTACAACAGTGAGGATACCCTTGCACTGGTTCCAGAGGACAAACGCGAAACCCTCGCATTTTCGTTCTTTGATGCCCTGGCTGATCTGCATCAGGTCGATCCAGACGCAGTCGGTCTGGGAGACCTTGGAAAAAGGGACTCCTATGTCGGCCGGCAGGTCAAGACTTGGTATCGTTCTTGGACCTCCTCTGTCACCGGCGCGCAATATGACGATGATCGCGCGCATCAATTGCAGACCTATTTCCTAGACCATCTTCCAGACCAAGGCCCTATTCGCGTTGTTCATGGCGACTACGGACTGCATAACTGTCTTTTTGGCTCGGATTGTACCGTTGCCGCTGTGGTTGATTGGGAGATTTCAACCCTTGGCGACCCGTTGGCCGATCTGGCTTACGCCTTAAATCCGTGGCCGGATCCCAGCGATCAGCGCCCGATCGCACCGGAGGCCGCAACCAGCCTCCCAGGGTTCCCCAGCCGACGTGACTTGGCCGCGCGCTACGCGCACAGGACGGGACGGGACTTATCGAACCTGCCGTACTACATTGCCTTCAACCGCTGGAAAACGGCCTGCATCGTCCACGGCGTTTACGCGCGCTATATGCAAGGCAAGAAAAGTACCGAAGGCGTTGATCTCGAACTGCTCAAATCGCGCATCGATCTGTCATTAGCGTTGGCCGACGAGGCGATCCAAAACGCGTAAACCCATGCCGCCACCTCTTGGACGCCTACAACCCACGGTTTTGAACACAAAAAGGGACTGGCGCGAACTTGAACGTCTGCAGCATGCTGCAGCGCGCAATCACTTACTGGACGCCAAGCCTTGAACGAGTCCTGCACGCCAAAACGATGAACCGACGATGACCGCCTACCCCATCTTGACCTTAATCCTAGTAACCCTTGCCCCAACCCTTTCTGCAGAAGATGCAGCGCTCCGTTTATCTCGGTCTGATTATGCTGATCGCTTGCAAGGATTTTGGCTCGGACAGAACATTGCCAATTGGACCGGTCTCATTACAGAAATGGATGCTGTTGGCACCCCCGAGACCCTACCGTTCTATACCGATTCAGATTGGGGCTCACCTGACCGACGATCGGTTTGGGGTGACTTTGTATCGCACAGCGACCGGATCGACTTCTACTTCGAAGCCCCCGGAACCCCTTGGGGCGCGGACGATGATACCGATATTGAGTACCTGTACAGCTATCTACACCATCATCACACAACCAGTAAACTTAGCGCGGAGCAAATCCGCGATGGCTGGTTGACGCATATTTATTCTGAGACTGATGCACCGCTTCATCAAAAATTTCCGGACTCAACTCCGGTCGTCGAGAACTTTTTATGGGTCTCAAACGAGCGGGCTCGCCAACTGATGACCCAGGGCATGCGCCCACCCGACACCAGTGCACCGGCGCATAATCCGATGCATTCGATGATTGATGCACAATTGACCACGGAGATTTTTGGGCTGCTCGCGCCGGGCCGCCCAGATACGGCGCAGGACATTGCCTACCTGCCCATTCGAACTACGGCCCAAGGCGAGGCAGAATGGGTCGCGCAGTTTTATGTGGTGATGCACAGCCTGGCAGCACGCGTTGACCCAACGCTTACCCGCCATCAGCAAACTCAGTGGTTGGCTGATCAGGCTAGCCAGACCTTGCCGCCGGACTCCGCTGCCGCAAAAATTTACCAATTCGTTGCCGATCGCTACCACCTGCAGCCGGATCAATGGGCACTCGCACGGGATGCAATCTATCAGCGTTACCAATTGGCCGGCGCCGACAACTACCAATACCAAGCGCCGTTTGATGCGCTCATCAACTTCGCTGCGAGCCTCGTGAGCTGGTTCTATGGCGAGGGCGATATTGTTCGCACGATCCAAATCGCGACCCTTGCCGGTTGGGACTCAGACAACCCGAGTGCAACCTGGGGCGGTCTGCTAGGCTTTATGCTCGGCCTCGATGGCGTGAAACAAGCGTTTGCGCTCGAGGACGTCTCGAACACTTACTGGATACACCGAACCCGACGTCAGTTTCCAGATAGGACGCCTGATCAGGATGGTGAAGATAGCTTTGCGCTCATGGCGGCACGCGATCTGCAAACCATCGATCGCATTGTGGTTGAGCAGATGGGCGGGCAACTCGACCGACGTAACGATGAGTGGATCATCCCACTCGCGCCTTGATGGCGAGACCTTGCAGCCTACCGGTTAACGCTCATCGACGGCCTTTTGCATTTTTTGGCTTTAGGTCTTGAAAATTATGGCTTTAGGCTTCGAGCTTCGAGCTTCGGGACTAAGACTTAAGCCGTGGGGCTTAAGGTTTTAGGCGTCACCGGCCCCTTCAATCGCGCTTCAAGAACGCCCTGACCGCGTACAAACAGCCTGCGGCGATGGCTTCTGTGGTGCAGCGCACTAAATTGATCAGCCGATTAGGCATAGTGAGGATTGTGACCTGATTTTAACTGCTTCAGTAATCGTAACAGCTGCCAGCCCAAACTGAGGCGGTGCCACCATGACCCACCGCCAAACACCTCTAGCATATTAGCCGGCAAGGCACTTCGGTAGGGCTTAATGCCATAGCGCTTACGAATATCCGCTATCGAATGCTGCCATTCAGCCTCCCATTCAATGGCCATCAGCGCCGGAACCTCCCGTCCATGGCGCCAGGCTTCCAGTATTAACTGCAGCAGCAATGGGAACGCGCGCGGCATCCCTTCATGCGACTTCATCAAAACCACCGCCAGGAACATCGCCGAATAGTTATGACCAAATTGTGCTAATTGAAAAGCAGAGATTGCGATTTCATGAGAACCGCTGGTGCTATAGCCAGCGGCCAAATGCCAAACATCATGCATTTGCAGGATCCGCACGTTGAGGTAGCGCAACGCCGGTGGCAGTTCGGAGAGCTGAATGGCATCACGATCCAGAACTTCAAGGTCATACCCGTTATCGACTACCATCTTGTGCAGCGCATACCCTAAGCTGTTTTTTGGGGCAGCGCTCAGCGACTTTAAATCGATATGTCCTGGGACGGGACGGGTCATTGCTGCACTGGCGCCGGGGTGCTGTGCCGCGGCCGCTTCACTTAAATCCCGCATCGAGTTGTGAACGGCGCCGCCGAGGCTTGCAACGGCGGCAGTAATGCTTGTCGCGTCAAAATTCTTCTGATCAATGACGGACCAAAAAGCTTGCCAAAATGCGGGTTCTAATGGCGCACTCGGCAAAATATCCGACTCAAAAGGCTTCGAGGTCGTTAAATGCCTTTTTTCTCCGAGCCAGGCATCCGCCATGGCATCAAATATCGGCGTAATTGCTTGCGGACACGCGAACGCAGCCCAACACACCGCCGCCAAGATCTGCTCACGACCTGCCGAATCATTGTGGCGGACTTTCGCAAACGCGTAAGCAAGCTCATCAAAATCCGGCAGGCCCACCGTGCGCTCAAACAACTGGCGACTGTGCATTATCTTACCTCTCCGCCCTTTTAAGAGAATTAAGCCATGGCTGTCCAGCCTCTGCCAAGACCCTATGAAAACGCGCCAAAAAAAGGAGAAAAGCAGACCTAACCACCCTTACGTGACGGACCGTCACTGATGAGTGATGTCGTGTATTGCCTTTAGGGTCAGCAACCTCTCCGGCTGCGCGCCTGACATCAAATAATTGATCAGCCCTTCATCAGATTAAACGGCGTGTGGCCACGATACTCAACTAAAAAGAGCTCTGAACCTTCCCCACGCTCGCCCATCAATTGCGACCAAACCAAGACCAATCAACATCATGCCAATAAAATATCGCCCGTAAAGCTGCTCGTCCAGTACCAACCAGCCCAAAAATGCCGCCGTGACCGGAACCAAGAAGGTCACCAGAACCACATTGGTCGCGCCGGATGAAGACAGTATCCGAAAATACAAAAGGTAGCCTAGGGCCGTGCAAAAGACCCCTAAAGCCGCGATTGCGAACCAAGTTACGAGACCTGGATTGGCAAGCTGATCTGGGCGCTCTACGATAAAACTCATCGGCAGAAGCATCATCGTGGCGGCTGTGACTTGCCCGACCGCTGTACTGAAAGGACTCACGCCGAGGGATTTGAAGCGTCGCCCAAACACGGATGCACAGCCATAGGAGACCGCCGCGCCCACAACGGCAAGTTGGGCAAGCGTTGTCAGGCTCATGTTTAAGCCGAACTCGGCAAAAGCCTCGACACCGATGAGGATCCCAACGCCGAATAGGCCCAAGAGAACGCCGATCACTTTCTGCAACGTCATATGCTCATCGACTAAAAAAGCCCCAGCAATGAGCACCGTAAATAACGGCGTACTCGCATTGATAATCGCAGCAAGACCCGCGCCGATGTAGTTTTGACCCCAGACAATGAGCGAAAATGGCATCACGTTGTTGAGCAGTCCGAGCATAAAAAATGCGCGCCAGAGTTTGAAGGATTTGGGCACTTCATAGCCCTTGATCAGCAAAACCGTCCAAAGGACGATCGCAGCAATACCGACTCGCAAGGTCACAATCGTAAGCGGCGGCAGCTCAGCCACGATCACGTCAATCAAAAAAAAGGAGCCGCCCCAAAGGAACGACAGTAAGAGCAGCAATGCCCAGTCTTCGGCAACCATCCTCTGATTGATCAATATCTCGTCTCCGACTTCAAAGTTAGATGATCCAACTGATCGAGCGGCAAGGACAAATCCACCCTGCACCGCGCAACATCATCGAGGCTACCCCCAACGACTCGGCACTGCTTCTTCCGCAATCGATCTGCTAAGGACCCCGCGCACGTTGACGGCTCAAAAAGAAATCAAGCGTTAAAGGCCACGCATCATCCTCTCGATATTCATGCCCCATCTCCAATCGGCAATCGAGTGCGGGCACATCTTGTCGCGCGCCAGGACAATAGGCGCGACAATCAAATGGCGCAGGGGCAATGACGGGCTGCGCAACCGCGCCAACCGGACACCCCGCTGCCGCAGACCAGGCGCGTATTGTCGCACTCGCGGACTCATAAAAATATCGATCGGTTTGATTGCTTGTGGTCGTCACGTTGAAGTCATCCCAGCCACCGGGCGGATCGGTTGTATCCTTCGTCCCAGTAATCAAGAGCACTGGCGGTAGGACTGCGGCCTTCGCGGGCGTCAAGTACGATTGATGCGGCAACCCGATCCAAGACGCAACCGCGGCCAACCTTTGGCTTAAATTTGGCGCTCGTGCGACATCCCAGACCAGGTTACCGCCGTTCGATCCCCCCATTAGATAGAGCCGATCTGGGTCGATACACTGCTGCGTTTCCAGCAAGGCAAATAATTCGATTAAAAAATCAATATCAGTATGCGGTTGGCCCTGGCAATGGGTCCAAGCACAGGTCGTTAACGAAATCTTTGACGCTTTGCACGATGGGTATCGATAATCTGGGGTGAGCGCCGCATCACAAATCGGCATCCCGGTCTCGGTCACGCCGGTATCTGAGCCACTGAAGGTCCATGAGTTATTGCCATAGTCAGGCGCGCCACTGCCGAGACCACGCGGCGCCACCAGGACGACACCCCGCGCATCGGCTGTTTCACGAAGGACATCCAGATCCAGAAAACTGTCCTCGTTGCCGCCCCAACCATGTAGGAGAATCACCAATGGATTGTGCGCATTCGCCAAGTAATCTGCCGGGTAAAAAATGCGGAAATGACGCGTCGTTGCGCCGATTTCAAGTGTCTGTCGATCCTCGGCAAATGCAGGCCGGTTACAACTTGCCTTGGTTATCAGCGGCGTCAATATCAGTACAAACAAAAAGGTAGCGCGCCATCGTCCTGCTGAAGACCACTTTAAACGAATCAATCGCCTCAGGCTCGACGCGCGATGATTCCAAGCCGAAGCACAACCGTCCCAACAAAAGGCGTAGGCCGCTTTATGCGAACGTTGCGATTTATCCAACCGCAAGATCATACGGCAAGCCAAACGCGCCGTAACTTGATCGACCTTCGGTACTCGAGCGTCCGAGATCGCCAAGGCAATCCTGCGACGCTGCAGCGCCAACCCTGTTGTTTTTTTAAGCCCACAAGTTGCCCCATCGGTCTCAGTTTAAACCTACGATTTCTTCTCGCGATCGCGATAAGCTCGCGACCCTCAGCTCATCGGCTACCCTTCAAGCCTATAATAGGTCGGCGATGCGCGAAAAACAGGCCCTTTAATCGTTGCGCCGAAAGCATCCCAGGCCTGATCAAAAGGTCCGAACCCGTCAAGGGGCTGCTCACCGGAAACACGCCAAGCCATCAGTATTCTCGCGGCGCCCTTAGAGAACTCCAAAAGATAACAATCCTCGGGCGTATCATGCTTTTTAACAAAGACCGTATCGCCCAATAAGCCTAAGAAAAACTTCAGTGCTTCAAAGGCGGGACGAGGCTTAAAACCATCCTGATCATCCACCAGACCAAAACCGCGCGCAGACAAACGCCACCAATAGACCTCTTCAATGTGACCGGAGCAAACCGTCAACGCTAAAAAACGCAGCATAAAGTCGGCGTAGTCTAATTCAGTCTCACCATGTTTTTTGTGCCGGAATTCCGCTTTATCGTAGCTACCGGTGATCGGTGAGAATAGGCCGGTGCTTTGTACCGGCCAATTCACCTCGGAGATAATTACGTTGCTGTCAACTTGACTCGACCAACCGGCGATCGCCTTCAAAAGCGCAGATTTCTCCAACGTTGAAAAGCCATTTTGTTTATTTTCCGGCGCGCCCCGTCGATCAACATAAAGCAAGTGCGAGAGCGCATTTAACCGTAGCCCTTTAGGCAGATCGGCTAACCCGGATAAAACAGCTAAATATTCAAAATCAATGCATGCAGGACCGACGAACCGAACATTAGGAAACGCCTGCTGGAGTTCAGCCACTGGCGCCATCAACGCCTTGAAATCGCGACTGCTCCATATACCCCATTTTGATCGATTCTTCGCGTGGGTTATCTCGATTTGACGCACCTTTCCAGCAACCGAGCCAACGACTGTGCTGAGGAATGCGCGCCAAGAAACAGGATCCAGTACAGCCTGTCGATCCTGAAGAATCGCAACCATTACCGGCGTCTTACTAACATACAACCTTTCAACCAAGGCAATCCCAGTCTTCCAATCCTGGGCGGTCTCGTGGTGACAAAAGCGTACCAATACAGGGGGCTTCCCCAATGCCTCAAGTAGTGCCCATTCTTGTTCGAGATAGTCACTCTGGGGGTGAAGCGCAATGCCAAATCGATTCTTTAAAGCAACGGGTTTTGAATAGCTCTGAGCGACTAGTCGACGATAACGCCAGTAAAGCGCCGGACCGGCAAGGATCCCCCTCAATAACATCCGAAAAATATCCGTTAACTTACGATGTCGACGTCGCTCTTCTTTACTGAGCACCACCGTCGGCTGGGATGTTTTTTCATCCCATAACCACAGATCCTTATCAGAAGGATAAGGCGAAACGGGTATCCCTCGAATCGCACGCTGATAAAACCGTATGGGATGACGCCAACGGCTTCTCCTGCGATGCCCCCAAAACCGCTTACGAGCTGTGCGCTCAAGCGACGCAAGCGCGTCTGGCAATTTTTTTCGATCATTGTAGATCCGCTTGAATATCTCAAGAAAGCTACCCGGCAGCGCAATCCTTGCTAAATCATGTGCTCTCTGACGGTTTCCCAACGGCCCCGAATGACACTGGCTGCGGTTCAAATCAATAAATAAGGGCTGCAGCCATTCCCCCGTTGGAGATTTTGGCACGAGGATGTTTTGATTACCCAAATCGCCATGCATAAATCCCGCGTGATGTAGCTTTTGCACCGCCGGTGCCACATGATTCAGGAGCGCCACCATCACCGCATCATCGCGATCCTTCTGATAGATCTCTATCAGCGCATCTCTAAAGGAAGGTGCCATCACGTGACGACAAAGATAATAACTTTCTATCAGCCTGCCATGATGCCAATAATCTAGCCAAGCAATCGGTTCGGCTGTGCCCAATCCCGCTTGATACAAAAATTCGCCCGCGCGAAACGAACGTTCCGCTTTTGATTCGTGTCTCAGGTCATACCAGTCTTTTAAAAAGGATTGTCGCCCAAAAGCCTTAATCGCAACCGCCGTCGGCGCATTGTTGATCAAGAGATCCGCCTTCAAAACCTGATCTCGCCCCTCAGACAAAGGCGTTGTTTTGCGCGTGTGAAGCCATTGCGGCAAAGAAGACAATTGATCCATCAATTCAGACGTATCAAATCGGCTCGATATTTTGCCTACATATCGGCCAAAAGTCGTGGTCATGGTGATTCACTTAAGCTACTTGGAGCGTTCATCCCTGCAATCCATATTGTACTAATAAAGTGACCTCGCGGGTAAATCTCAGACATCGAAAGGCCGATCATGGCGACAACAATCCCACTAACCCAACAGCCAAACCGGTTGTATACCCGCATCGAGGGCTTATCCAGCACGCGGTCTCGCTTTGTTCACAAGCATTATTGCTCGAGGTCGCCCAACCTTCTAATTCCGCCGACGAGGGAATTCCCTTTTTTGGTGATCAACGTTGCAGCCAGTACAAGCAATTCATTTTTTGCTGTGGTCAACAATTTTGTGGTCATGCCATCGATCAACGCATTCAATTGACTCATTCTTTCGATTTTCCAACGGTCGGGTTGTATTAAGGATTCGTAAAACCCAATCGAGCGGCGGCCCGACTGAATTTGAGCAGGGCAATGTTGACTACGTTGCCACTGGTACCAAATTGTCCGACTTCAAAATTAGCGGTTTGAACCGAATTAAAGCCCGGAAAAACACCAACCGCAAACGACTCTGGCTCGAATCCCCTAATGCAGCACTGATCTTGCGAAGACGCTGGGACCAGGATGCACCGATCCCACAATCTATCCTGTAGCAGAAACGGCGATCGAAGCGCCGGCCAGACGCGGAGTTTCTGGGCCTCGGCACGCTCAATTTAGGTCGTGCGTTACGACCCGCAAGCCTAGGTGCGCCACGTCATAATCGCATCCTGCAGAGCAGCCAAGACACCTCGGCAGCATTGCGCAAGCAATCAGTCGGTGGAAAGCTCGCTTGACGAATTCTGTTGATGCAGAAGACATGCTTACGCCTTGCTTTGGTAAACTTAAGATTCTCGTCATACTAACGAATGCTCGGCCATAGCAGCCAAGCGGTATTGCCACCCTGAGGAGTTCCTAAATGCCCGATTCATTAGCCCTAAAGCCGATCCTGGAGTCTCATGGCATGTTCATTCGGTTTACTGATGCGCTCGGGTACGACACGCAGCAGGCTATTGAAAAGATCCTACCAGACCCAGCTTCACAGACGGCTCCGCATGCCGCTAAAGTATTGAAACAAGCTCGACAGCGACTTGTTTTGAAGATCAAAGCCGAGGGATTACCCAGCGGTAAAGCAGTCGCGAAACTTTTCCCATTGAGGAATCCGATCTCGCGGCTACGCTACAAAAAATACGCATTAAAAGAATTCACAAATTATCAGGAAGCAACCGCGCGTAAGATCTGCGTGCCCAAGGTCTATGCCTATTTAGAAAAGCGTCATTTCGGTTTTGTCGCCGGCTCTGGGCTTATCATAGAGTGGTTAGAAGGACAGCGCGACCTGCTTGATATTGCCAGCAATTCGGAACAGGGTTACGCGCAGGCCGCGCAGCTCGGCATTCCTGCTCTTGTTGCGATGTATGATGCGGGCGCGATGCATATCGATGCACGAGATGAAAATATTTTCCTCCCGGCGCAGGACCCCAATTCGGGCTATTGCGTAATTGATTGGCAGTATGCGAGTTTTCACAAACCACGCAGTGAGTGGATGCTCGAGCATCTCGCCGCGCATTACATCCGCAAGGCGCCCAAGGATCAATGCGCAGCACTCTTAGATGGGTGGCTCGTTAAACTGCACAAACAGGCTCGCCATCACATCAACTTTAAATCATTCTCTGACCGTGTTGCTGCCTTGCTCACCGCTCGCCAATCAGTTAGAGCCCGCTTACAATTGCGCCCTGCGAGGTAACGATAAGGGAAAAGCATGCATCTTCTAGATTCGGCAAAAACCGCGCTAACCAAACTGGCCTTTAATACTCGACACGCTCACGCTCGATTAAAGCAAGGAACCGTTCGATTCAAAACCACTGACCTGGTCAACTTTTATCACGAGATGGAAGCCGCTGGTGTGATTTACGTTGTCTTACGCTGGGCTGATGATGTGCCCTTGAATCTCGTTGACGAGCTTTCTAATGAGTACGATGTAGATCATCTCATTGCCGACTCACAGATAAAAATTGCACTGAATCTAGCGGCAGTTCGTCCCGGCAAAGTGAAGTGTGACTACTATTCCGCATCGGGCCAGTCAGGAACGAGCTATAACGGCATGCCGTATTACATGCCCGCTCATGCTCAACGCATTCTCGATCGCCGAACTAAAGACCCGAGAGGATTTTACCGTCCTTGCCCGGAGGACGAATTTTTCGCTCTTGCCTATCACCTCTGCTATCACAAAGGCCACCGCTGCGGCATTCCTACGGGTCTTGATGCTCCTCATGACGCGAGTCCGCCGCGGAACTATTTAGCGGGTTTACAAGGGCTCGCCCGGACCGCCGGACATTCAATTAAAGACACGACAACCTTAATAGAACTGCACGATTTCCTCCGTCAAAACGGTTGGAGTATGTCTCAGGACCTGATGTTGCGATGGCCCGATCAACACCCTTTTTTAACAGCGTTGTTCGAGCACGAGCGCGCCGCCTGTGCGCAAGATGTCGTCGCAGCGCAGGATCTGACCGTTTTTGTTTTGCGTGACGATTGCGATACCCATGAGCTTCAAACAATCGCACGTAAAATGATATCCGAGCGCTTTACCATCGTTGATGAGGTCGCGCTGGATACAACGGCAAGAAGTCGCGTAATGAGCCAAACCCGAGGCGGCAATTGGATAGAGAAGTATCGCCCCGAACCTGTTCAGCCAATCATTGCGATCATCTGTCGCGATGCAGCCGAACAGGGGCCCTTACCAATTGCGATGTCCGCCGCAAAACTTGCCAAGCGATATCCTCATCTCAAGAAAACCGATGTCTTAATGAAACGGGTTATTCGCGATCACATCAATCTCGTCGCGCCGCTTGCCCACGACAGAGTCGTGCTACATGCGACTGATAATCCCCTTGAGACTGTTGAGACATTGCGCGCAATTTTCGGAGAAGACGCCAGTGCATTTTTAGCCATCCATGGTCATTCAAGTTAGCCTAATCTAAACACGCGATCGCGCTTCGGACCTTTTTTCCCTCGTTTAAATCCGTTAAAGCGCCTGCTGATCTTTTGGTCGGTCACCATTGCGCCGGTCGTAGCAATCTTTGAAAAGGAACTGTCTGCCAAGCGCCCTAAACGACACACTTTCAATCTGAGCGCCAATCACAAGCGCTACATTCAAAAAGCGTACGCACCTGGACTGGGTCAAGCCATTGCGGCATCAACGCCAACTGCCCGATACCGTCAGTCTTATCAAGGCGACTTGAAATAATGCCAACTTATCGGCCAAAAGTCGGGGGCATAACCGTTTACTTAGACTGTTTACAGCGCGTCAACATTGCTTTTGTAACAACTTGAGTCAGTTACAACGCGCAGCGCTAGGCGCCAGCCCGCATTAGGTTGCTTGCTTTTTATTTGGTACTGTTGAGGCAGAGGCCGTCTTAAGGTTCGGTCTGAAACCACCTGAAATTGGAGCATCTTCAATGGCTTATCTGAAATTTTTCGTCCTATTGCCTTTGGTATTATGGGTTGCCGCCTGTGCACCACCGACGGCGGACACCCCGGCCTCCGAAAACATCACCGAGGCCGATGAGCGTCTGGCTTTGGCTGCCGCCTCAGGCTTATTCCAACCTGAGGTGGCCACCGATTTGTTGAGCTGCTTACCCAGCGCGGACATGACGGTACATTGCGGCTTTCAGAATCCCGAAGACTTGGTTGCCTTGCCCGGTGAGCAGTTCCTAATTGTTAGTGAAATGGGTGAATTCTTGACCGATGCACCCGGCAAACTATCCTTGCTCAACCTATCATCTGGTGAACGAGAAGCACTCAATATTGACTGGTCAATTCAACCGGCGACCCGCGGTGACCTTGCGTGTGCGGCGCCCGACATCGCATCATTTAGCCCCCATGGGATCGATCTCACCGCCCTCAATGAGGGCGGGTTACAGCTTTTGGTCGTAAATCACGGCGGTCGAGAATCGATTGAGTTTTTTGAAGTCAAAGAAAGCCAGGGCACATGGTCCCTTACCTGGCAAGGATGTGCGCTGCCGCCGGGTGACCCTTTCATTAACGATGTTGCGGGCCTTCATGACGGCGGTTTTTTAATCACTCACATGTGGGATAAGACCACGGCTTTCGACGAGGTGGCGCGTAAATTATTAGCAGGAGAACCAACCGGCTGGGTTTACGAGTGGCAACCGACCGAAGGCTTCACTAAGGTGCCTGGCTCAGACGACTTAATGCCCAACGGGCTCGCAGTGAGTCATGACAATGCCAAACTTTTTGTGAACATCTATTTTGGCGGTAAAACCATTAAAATTGATCGCGCCACTGCAATGAGAGAAGGCGAATTCTCAGTTCAACAACCGGACAACATAACGGTCGATGCCGAAGGGAATCTTTGGGTGGCTTCGCACAAAAATGACCCCATCGGTCAAACCTGCGCTTTGGTGACCGAAGGCCCATGTCTGTTGCCCTATGCCATTATTAAAGCGGATCCCACCACCATGACACCCGAAGTGGTTCATGCTCAAGACGGCCCGCCGATGGGCTTTGCAACCGTCGCACTTAAAGTCGGTAATCGAGTCTATCTCGGCTCCGCGCATGGCGATCGAGTGGCGAGCTCTGCAGCACTTTGAGGGTTGATGACGCTCGACATTCTAGATCAATCAGCATCGCCCGAGGCCGTGGACTCCCCGGGCTGTCTAGCCGTCGTCAGAGACTTTGGAATCCTTGGACCCCTGTTTGGGGTAGGACTGTTGGCAACCTAGACTTCAGCCGGGCATTGAGGACGGCGATGTCCACTGATCTCCCGCTCGGCACGGATCCTTCTGCGCCGATTTTTTTGGGAAGTTGGTATGAAGGCACTCGCAGACCCGTCTGCAGTGCCAACAACATGGCAGCCTTAATATGGAAATGAAAGTAGCCGTATTTGGCGGCAGTGGCGTCGTCGGTCGCGCAGTACTTGAAGATCTCAGCGCGGCCGGCATCAGCTGCATTGCTCTCTCCCGACGACCACCTGATTTGCTCGGCATCAACTTCGTAGCCCTTGATCTCAACGATGCTTTGGCATGCCAAGCTTGCGTGACTGCACACCTCAGCGACGTCACCCACGTGGTGTACGCCGCCTTGTACGAGCAGCCCGGACTGATCGCCGGCTGGCAAAATGACGAACAGATGCAGCAGAATCTCACCATGCTGGCAAACGTGTTGAAACCGCTTTCGACGTACAACCGACAGCTTGAACACATCACATTACTGCAGGGCACAAAGGCTTATGGCGCTCACGTCGCACCCATGAGAATACCGGGACGCGAACGCGATCCCCGTCATCCCCATAAAAATTTTTACTGGTTACAAGAAGATTTACTGCGCGAGCAGGCTGCCCATTCCAAGTGGAACTTTACCATCTGGCGACCCCAGGTCATTTTCGGGCATGCGCTCAATGCACCCATGAACCTGCTCGCGGCGCTGGGTGCTTATGCTGCGCTGCAGTCGCACCAGGGCCTTAGTCTCAGCTACCCTGGCGGACCATCGGGTGTTATGGAGGCCATTGACGCGGATCTTCTTGCTCGAGCCATCCGCTTTGCCTGGTCAAACGACGCCTTCGTAAATGAAACCTTCAACATTACCAATGGGGATGTTTTCAGGATGCAGGATATCTGGCCGATCTTATGTGACATTTTTAATATGGACGCTGGACCCGCGGCGCCTCGTCTGCTGTCAGAAACCTGCTATGACCAGGAAACCATCTGGACTGAGATTGTTGCCCATCACAACCTCAAACCGCACAGCCTTCGAGGAGTTGTTGGGGACAGTTTTTTCTATGCGGACGCGCTCTTCAATGCGGGCGGCACCCAACCCCCACCGCCATCCTTGCTGAGCACCATCAAATTGCGGGAAGCGGGATTCGCTGAATGTATCGACACCGAGGCCATGCTGCGCCGCTCGTTTGCTAAACCGCAGGCCCTCGCGATCCTGCCGAACCCAAGAAAATAAAAGCCGCGGCCGAATTTCAATCTGGGGCCTGGCACTCATCGCTTCGCGATGAAAATTATTTCGAGCCAAAAGGCAACCCGCCGTTCAATCGC
>Ga0115567_10003516_pt1 | contig 15407 bp, 14 predicted proteins | sample COGITO_mtgs_1204_2_FD_88679 | JGI IMG/M metagenome (GOLD analysis project Ga0115567, IMG submission 88679) | Pelagic marine microbial communities from North Sea - COGITO_mtgs_120412 | ecosystem: Environmental > Aquatic > Marine > Epipelagic | place: Germany:Helgoland, sampling site Kabeltonne... | reverse complement strand
GCTCTGCTTTCTGCTGTAGAAAAAGGGCAGATAACTTTAATTGGAGCTACTACTGAAAATCCATCTTTTGAAGTCATTCCAGCATTAAGATCTAGATCTCAAGTATTTGTATTAAAAAATCATAGCAAAGAAGATTTATTAAAGTTTTTAAATCTGGCACTAATGGATTCAGCAATTGAAAAGAAAAAACCAGTTCTTAAGGAAACTGAAGCTCTTTTAAGAATTTCTGGAGGAGATGCAAGAAAATTACTAAACGCTTTTGAATTGGTTGTATTAAATCTAGACGAAAATACAGTTGAAATAACCAATGAACTAGTGCAACAATCTATACAACAAAATATAGCTCAATATGATAAAAAAGGGGAAATGCACTACGATATTATATCTGCTTTCATAAAATCAATTCGTGGAAGCGATCCTAATGCAGCAGTTTATTGGCTAGCCAGAATGGTTGAAGGGAATGAAGACCCCAAATTTATTGCTAGAAGATTAATTATTTCTGCAGCTGAAGATATTGGGTTGGCCAATCCAACAGCACTAGTAATGGCAAACAATTGTTTTGATGCTCTTCAAAAAATTGGATGGCCAGAAGGGAGAATTGTTCTCTCACAATGTGCAATTTATTTAGCTCTTTCTCCTAAAAGTAATTCGGCATATTTAGCAATAAACAAAGCCCAATCCATTGTTAGAGAAAAAGGAGATTCTAGTATTCCTTTATCGCTTAGAAACGCACCAACTAAACTTATGGAAGAGTTAGATTACGGAAAAGACTATTTATATAGTCATGACAATTTAGACAAACTACATTTGCAAGAATTTCTTCCTGATGAAATAAAAGGAACTTCCATTTATAAACCAAAGCAAAATAAAAAAGAATCAGAGTATGGTAAGCTAATAGAAAAAATATGGAAAGGGAAATACTAATGATTAAAATAAAGATCTAATAACTTGAATTGACTAATTTTAGTTCGTGAAAAATATATATTTCATTTTAATAATTGCAACCATCATTTCCAGCTGTAAAAAAAACAGAAACTCAGTTTCATGGAATACATTTTATAAGTTGCCAATATCTTCTGACACATTAAATCTAAATAGCTTTATAAAACAGGACAAACTTTATTTAAGTGATGATGGAACCTATCTATCTTTTAAAGATACATTTGAATTATATGAATTAGGCAAGGATATAATTAACCAAAGTATTCAATTAGATTTTGTAGACAGTATAAAAATTCCTAGCATACTTTCTGGAATACAATTTTCCCCAGGATTTCAAATCCCCTACCAGTTTACGGAAAGTCATTATTTTGATTTTAGTTCTATCGAATTGAAAGAATTACAATTTGACTCTTTGATTTTTGATTATACTGTGGAAAGTAGTATTGGTGGAAAAATAGATATTAACTTATCCATATTAGATGCATTAAATCCAATTGGCAATAATTTTAACGCACTTATATCAACTCCAATTTCTCAAGGAGTTTCTACCGGGAAATTAAACTTGAATGGTTTTAAATTTGATTTAACTAAAAATGGTACTGTATTTAACCATATTTCCACCCTATTTACAATTGGAATATCTTCGGATAATACCCAAGATTTGGTATTTCAAAACAACGATTATATTGTAATTAAATTTGAAATATCTTCCTTAAAAATTGCTTCTGCATTAGGTTATTTAGGCAGTGAAAATATTGTAGATACTACTGAAATTAAAATTCCATTCATGGAAAATCTAAAGTCAAAAAACTTTGAAATAAATGACTCAGAATTTGAAATTTTAATTAAAAACGGGATTGGGATAGATGCACAATTAAAATTGAATAAAATTGATTTTAAAAAAGAGAACCAAGTGGTAACTTTAGACCACCTATCGATAAATCAAAATATAAATATCAATAGAGCTTTGGATTTAGGACACGATTTTCAATATAGTGAAATGAATATTAATTTCAATAATAGTAACTCAAATCTTCCCCAATTGATATCTATGTTTCCAGAACAAATAAATATCGACTATCAACTACTTACAAACCCACTAGGGAACCAATCTGGATACAATGACTTTATATATCAACAACATCCACTTTCTTTAGATCTTTCAGTAGATATTCCATTAAAACAGAACCTTGATTCTATTGTATTTTTAGATACTTTAAATTATGAATTACCAAAAAATATAGCTGTTAACGATGCATTAATAAAATTGGATTTTACCAATGAATTTCCCTGGAAATGTTGTGCCTATTTAAAACTTATGTCCGGCGAAATTCTAAACTCCTCTCCTATTTGTATCAATCATTGTCAAGTTGATAATTTAGGGAATTTTGTTCAGGCAACAAACTCAATAAATGAACTGGATTTGGATAACGATTTTCTAATTGAACTTCAAAATGACAATAGGATAATAATAGAACTTGTAATTTCTAGTCCTGACTCTTCAAACTATTTTCCAATTCTTGGAAATCAGAGCCTCTTTTACAGTATAAATATGGATGTAAATTCAAAAATTAACTTGAATTGAAATATTTAACCATTTTATTTATAATAATCGCCCAGATTAAATGCTACTCATTAAAAAAGGATTCAATTTCCAAAAAAACAACTAAAGTTGAAGTAATTAGTTCTTTTTATGGTTCTGTTGGCTCCACCCATTTACCAGTGAATTTTTTCAATAAAATATACTTTGGCGGATTTATTGATAAAAGTGAAAAAGGAAATTCTTATTCCATTGCTAAAACTCAAAGATCAGGTTTTGAGACTGACATGAACTTTGGTGTAAATATATACCAAGAAAATAGTGAACTAAATGGATGGTATTTTTCTTTACAAAATAAAATAAGTGCAGCAGGAAAATACCAACAAGGTTTATACGATTTAATTTTTAGAGGAAATGAAGACTTAAATCAACAAATTTCTATAGGAAATACTAATTTTCATTTTAGAAATCACCTATTAATTAATTTTGGAAAGTTTTATAAAAATTTCTCTCTTGGGTTAGTGATTGGTAATATTCTGCAGGAATACAATGGTAGTTTTGGAGAAAATGATTTAATTGATTTCAATAGTAACTACAATTGGAATATTGTTGTAAATCCAAATATTTCTTTTATTAGAAACAACAATAGTGCTTTTAAAAAAAATGGAAATAGTCTTGGACTAAATTTTAAAATAAAAGATGATTTTAAGTCGACTGATTTAGAGTACGAACTAGAAATAAAAAATTTAGGAGTAATGTTTCTTCACAGTAATATTGAAACTATTAATTACGATACATCTTTTACTTATTCTGGGTTGTCATTTGATCAAATAACCAATATCAACAATTTGAGTAGTGAAATTTCAACACCATTTCAACCATACACTTCTAGTAATAGAATTATTTCTAGTACTCCATTTGAAGTTAAATTCAATGTTGTAAAATCTATAAATAATTTAGAACTATTTGCAGGAACATTTTATAGAAACAATTCACAATATTTACCTAATTCCTACTTTGGATTTAATTATAGAAATAAAAAGAAATTAAATTATGGATCTAATTTAAGTTACGGTGGATACAATAAGTTTCAGTGGGGAATAAATACCTCCTACAGTACTGAAAAAATAAATGCTCAAATCATTCTTCAAAATTGCATAGGGTTAATACCTTCTTTAGGAAAATCTTTAGGAATTGTTTTAAATTTGAATTGGAAAATTAAATGAAAAAAAATATTTCAATATTCTTTTTAATGGTTTGCTTTTTGAATGTAAAGAGTCAAAGCACCTTCTTTCAATCTTATGGAGGAAATGGAAACGACTATGGAGAAAATATAATTTCTTGTGCGGACAGTGGATTTGCAGCAATTGGGGCAACAGAAAGTTATGGCAATGGATTAACAGATTTGTACATTATAAAAACAAACAATATTGGAGAAGTAATGTGGCACAAAACATTTGGTGGGCCAAATATTGATTATGGAAAGAGTATTATTGAAACTGCTGACTCGGGTTTTATTGCATGTGGATACTCCAATAGTCAAAATTTAAATTATGATGTTTTTATCGTTAAGATAAATAAAAATGGAGCGTTAGAATGGTCTAAAAGATATGGGGGAGCAGATTGGGATTTTGGGAACAAAATAATTAAATCTACCGTAGATTCTAATAATTTTTATGTGGTTGGACAGACCTATAACTATGGAAGTATAAATGGAGATGGGTTTGTTCTAAAAATTAATTCACTTGGAGACTCTCTATGGATGAAGACATATGGTGGTAATTTAGAAGATAAGTTGGAAGATATTGTCCAATCTGAAGATGGCAAATTGTTTTGTATTGGAAGTAGTTACAACTTCAATCTTGAACCTACCTTATGGATTACTAGCTGTAAAGAAAATGGAGATACTTTATGGAATTTTTACAGTGACAGCATATTTAGTAATGGAAAGTCAATCACCAAAATAAACAATCAAATTATTTTTTGTGGAAGTACTCATCCTATGCAGCCAACCAATATTATACCCAGAACTTTTTATTTAGTTGGAGGAATTGACACTGCAGGAAATCATCTTTTTTATGCAGATTTCAATTATTATTCAGAGAGTGGACAATCCTGCGTAGAGGTAATTAAAAAACCTAGTTCCAACAACTATTATCTAATTTCAAATATTCACCAATTTTCAAATAATAAGATTTTTTATGCAGAATTAAATAACCAATGGATTCAAGTAGGAACTTCTAACATTAATGGAAATATAAATGATATCGCAAATGGATTAGATACTCTCTTATATAGCAATGGATTTGTAGCAATTGGCAATACTCAAGAAACTAATAATGGATTTACAGATATATTCATATCCAAGACAAATAACGGGTTATGGGACAGTAATTATGACAACAATCTCTTACTTAGCAATAGTGAAATTAATTTTAATAGAACAGGAATTTATCCAAACCCTACCAAAGATTTTATAGAATTTAAAAATATTAAGACTGGAAGTAAAATTTCAATATATAGTTTAAGTGGGGAATTAGTTGAAAAATATATTTACAACAGTTACAAACACAGTTTAGAGAATATTAAAACTGGAATTTATCTACTAGAAGTACAGCAAAATCTAAATAAAGAGTACTTTAAAATTATCAAACTTTAAACATTGCAAGAAAGTAATATTCTTTATTTCTATTGTAAAGATCGTTGAATTTATCTTTTTGCAAAGGGGAAGATTCACCAATAAATCCTTTTAAAGTGAAAAGAGAATATTTAGAATTTTCAAAAAAATCAAAAATATCTTCTGAGCTTGTGTTGTAATAGTCAGAAGCTCCTAATCCGTGCTCAAAAATAATAACGGGATGAAATTTTTCAATAACTTTTTCTGCTCCTTTTAATACGCCAAACTCTCCACCTTCTACATCTATTTTTATTAGGTCAACTCTGTTCTCATTGATTAGCTGATCGTCTAAAGTAGTGGTCTTAATTTTAATCTTACTTATCTTTTCTTCTTTTGGATAAGATCTCTTTTTAATTCCACTATATGCAGGATTGGAAACAACATGATGAAAATCAGAATTTCCAGAATTATCAGAGATAGCAAAGTTTTTGACCACACATTTGTCTTTGTATTTTACTTTTAATTCATCGTATAAATATGGAATAGGTTCGTAAGCAAAATGACTACCCATTGGAGAAAGCTTTAAAGCTTGGTCTAATACTTCGCCCTTGTGACAGCCAACATCTATAAAAGTTGATTCATTTTCCAAAACAATTTTCATGATTTTAAATGTTTGTACATCATAACGCATGTTATGGGTAAAGGGAAAAGTATTTTTAATTGTATTTTTAATGAAATCTAAAACCATTTAATAGATAAATTTAACATTATTCAATAATAGTAAGTTCAGTTCTTCTATTCTTGGCTTTATTGGTAATAGAATTATTTTCTTCTATAGGTCTTGTTTCTCCGAAACCTTTAAACGAAAGTCGATTTTGATCAATATTATTTTCTATCAACCAATTTACTACAGATTTTGCTCTGTTTATAGATAATTCTAAGTTAAAATCATCGTCTCCATCACTATCAGTATGACCACTTATTTGAACCTTCAAATCTGGATTAATTTGCATTAATTTTAAAACTTTATTGAGCTCAACTAAAGAAGATTTTTTAAGACTAGACTTACTCTTTTCAAAGAAAATATTTTCTAAAATAAAAGTTCCTGGTTTTACTTTTTCTAATTCAATTATTAAAAAACCATCCTTTGAAAGACTCAAATTATCTCTATAAATATTTCTAGAATAAAACATATAACCTTCTTTTTCAGCATGTAAAGCAAAATCAATGTTTTTTGGTACTGTAATTAAAAATTCACCATTTCCAGGTTTGGATTGCATTTGAGAAATTAAATTGTCTTTTTCAAGATCTGACAATTCAAAAGATGCTGTCAAAGCTAGTTTGGTGTCTGCATCAATAATTTTTCCTTTTAAATAGGTAATTGGCTGTGGTTTAAATTGATCGTTTAATATAAAGCTATATAAATCTAAATCTCCAAAACCACCATCTCTGTTGGATGAGAAATAACCTAAATCTCCTTTAGGTGAGATTAATATAGAATTTTCATCTACAAATGTATTTACTGGATATCCTAAATTTATGGGCTTAGACCATGAATCATCTTCTAACTTTCGAGACATATAAATATCTAATCCTCCCATACCTGGATGACCGTTGCTTGCAAAATATAGCGTCTTTCCATCGGGGTGAATCTGAACAGATTCTTCCCTGTATGGTGTGTTTATATTGGAAGATATTTTTTTAGGATTAGACCATTGTCCATCCTCTGTAATAGTAGTTACATAAATATCTTGATTATTGGGATTTCTTCGTTGTCGGTCGTAAGTCATTCCTCTAATAAAATAAAGTGTCTTTCCGTCAGAAGAGAAAGATGGCTGGGTTTCCCAATGCTTTGAATTAATTTTTGGTCCTAGATTAACTGGTTTCGACCAGTTTCTCCCATTATTTTGGCTATAAAATAAATCACAACTTCCATAGCCTTTTCTATCTCCACCGTATTGATAATCTCCTTTTGCCCCAGTTTCACAACCCACAAAAATTATGTATTGACCATCAGAGCTAAAAGTAGGCGCCCCTTCATTATATTTGGTATTTATGGCATTGCTTACTAAAGAACTATTAGACCAATTGTTACTTGGTGTTTTCTTAGAAACAAAAATTTCTTCTTGTCTTCCGCCTGGTGCAGATAAATCATTTACTCTTCTTGTGAATAAAAAAGTAGAATCATCGGCAGTAATTGACGGAAAATATTCTGGTAATTCTGAGTTTATGGAGCTTCCTAAATTTATTGGATCAAAATCTACTGGATTTTTAATAGCTTCTATTGCAAATTGACAATTCTCAATCATTTTATCAATACTACCCATATATCTTTGATCTGCCAATGGAGAGTTCTTATATCTCACTGCATTTTTAAGACACTTTTCATAGCTGCCAATAGCCATATGCATCCCTGCTAAATAAAAATATTCGACTAAAGGAACTATTGGATTTACAGCCATCATTTTTTCTTTGTAAAAAATAGCAGAGTTAATATCTCCCATTTTAACTTTAACCTGGGATAATAAGATATATGCTTCTGAGAATGTAGAATCTTTATCCAAGGATTTTAGAAGATATTCTTCTGCTCCAGTTAGATTTCCTCTTCCATTTAAAGGACTAATATCTTGGTAACATACTATGGCTTTTTCGTAAAGCTTAATTGCTTTTTTGTTGTAAGAAGAATACAGTGCACTTTGACTAGAATAAGAAATCAATAAAAAAAATGTAATAACAAACAATAATAATCTATTCATAAACTAAGATATATTTAAATATTTATGCGACTGAATCGATAATCTCCACCTAGGGTTTTCTTCTAAAAATGCAAGAATAAATGGAAGATTCTTATCTTTTTTTGACCATTCTGGTTGAACATACAAATTGCAATCTTTATTTGTTAATTTTTTTTCATGTTCTAGAGCCCAATTAAGATCACTTTTTTGAAAAATAATAACTTTCAGTTCATCCGCTAATTGATATATTTGAGGAATTGGATCTTTAAATTTCTTAGGACTAAAACATACCCAGTCAATATTATTGGGCAGTGGATTGGTTCCTGCTGTTTCAATAGCAGTATAAAAGTTTTTTTCTTTGAGTTGGTCTACTAGGCTATTTATATCGTGTAGAGTTGGTTCTCCACCCGTTATAACAGCAAACTTTGCTTTGTAATTTAGAGATTGACTTACAATGTTTTCTACAGATATACTAGGGTGTAAATCCGAATCCCAGCTTTCTTTTACATCACACCAAAAACATCCTACATCACAACCTGCTAAACGAATAAAAGTAGCTGGTTTTCCTGTATGAAATCCTTCTCCTTGTAAAGTATTAAACAATTCCATTAAAGGAAGCTTATTCACTTTATTTTCCATCTTCAACTTTCTCACCTGCTTCTTTTTTCTTTTTTAGTTTTGCTTTTTCTCGTCTTAATTTCCAATTTAATTTCTTTCTCCCTTTTCTTGAGTTACTGGCCTCAATGGATGACTTGTTTTTAACCATATCATTAAACTTAATTTCTTCCTGATGGTCTTTAACAACCCCAAACCTATCGAATTCTAAAACCATCCATAGATTACCGTTACTAAATAAACCAAAATCAGTTTTATTGCCATTCTCTTGATAATGCTCCCACTTTCCGTTTTTAAGTCCATCCTTCCATTCTCCTTTTTTTTTTAATTGGCCGTTTTTATAAAAGAACTCCCATTTGCCAGTTTGCAATCCTTCATCCCAATGTTTCTCAAATGATTTTTGACCATTATCATAAAAACTCAACTCATCACCATCAACAATACTATTTTTATAAAATTTGGACATTTTCAGAATACTATCTGGATAAAAAGTAGTGTAAGAACCATGGAATTTTCCCTCTTTGTAGTTAATGATTTTCTTTGGTTTTCCATCCTTGTAATAATAGGTTTGAGTCCCATCTAACAAATTGTCTTTATAGGACAATGATTTTGAAGGTTTGCCATTTTCATGAAAATACAGCCATTGTCCTTCTCTACTTCCCATATCGTAGGTATTTCCCCATGCAACTTGACCATTCTCATACCAGTATCCCCAAGTTCCATTTTCGACACCTTCTACATAACTAGATTTCACTTTAACTTTTCCATTTTTATGGTAAGTGAAACACTCTCCATTTTCCTTACCTAAAATAAAGTTGGTTTTTCTTTCTAGTTTTCTGTTATCGTAATAAGATACACAAGTACCAGTATATGGTTTTCCAGACCTTTTGTGAAAGACAATAGTAGATCCTGGAGACCATTCCAAGTCTTTGTTACAGTCCAAAGCTTTTCGTTTAGAAACATATCCCAGGTCTCTAGTCTTTTGCCCTCCCCTAACACTAAACTTTGGCTCCTCTTGACTATGAATAGAGAACCATAGAAATAAAGAGATTAAAGACAAGAATGCTTTCATATTTTAAAATTAGTTGTTTATATATAAAATACGATAAAAAGCTACATATATTTGTGGAATGAGTAACGATTCGTATAAATCTGAAAGTATTTGTGCTATTTCAAGCCCACCAGGAATTGGAGGTGTTTCATTGATAAGAATTTCTGGACCTGATTCTTTTTCCATAGTAGAAAAAATATTTTCTAAATCGCTTAAAGACATTAGTGGTTACCAAGTTTTATACGGGAAAATAATCGAAAAAAAGCAAATAATAGATGATGTGATAGTTACTGTTTTTAAAAACCCTCATTCGTTTACAGGTGAAAATACAGTAGAAATTAATTGTCATGGATCTACATTTATACAACAAAAAATAATTGAATTATTAATTAATAATGGTGCAAGACTGGCTTTGCCAGGAGAATTTTCTAAACGTGCTTTTTTAAATGGCAAATTAGATTTAAGCCAGACTGAAGCAATCGCAGATTTAATCAATTCTAAGTCCAATGCTGCTCATGAAATTGCCATAAAACAATTGAAAGGAGGGATTTCCTCTGAGCTAAAGATCTTAAGAAATAAACTAATTGAATTTGCTTCGCTTATAGAGCTAGAGCTAGATTTTTCAGAAGAAGATGTTGAGTTTGCAGACAGAACGCATTTAAATCAATTAATTCAGGATTTAATAACTCATATAGACCAGCTAAAAAAATCTTTCCAGTATGGAAATGCTATTAAAAATGGAGTTAGTACAGTAATTGCAGGAAGACCCAATGCAGGAAAATCTACTTTACTTAATAATATTCTCAATGAAAACAGAGCTATTGTTTCATCCATTGCTGGAACTACAAGAGACACTGTAGAAGAAATAATTACTATAAATGGCATAGACTTTAGACTTGTGGATACAGCAGGTATTAGAAATACAGAAGATGAAATTGAAAAAATTGGAGTTGCTAAAACCTTAGAAAAAATCAATCAATCTTCCTTAGTTATTTATATTTATGACTGCTGTTCAACAGCTCAGAAAGAGGTCGTTGAAGATTTAAGGAAATATGTTGAAAATAAAGTTCCTTGTTTGGTAATTGCCAATAAGATAGACTTGGTAAAAAGTTCTAAAGATATTCCCAAAGACCACTTAACAGTTTCTTTAAAAACCACTCCAAATACATTGGAAATAAAGGAAAGTATTTTTGAACTATTTGAAAGAAATAATGTCCATAACGAAAGTGTAGTAATTAGTAATATGCGACATTTTGAAGCTTTAGAACTAGCTTATAATGAACTCATTAAAGTAGAAAAGGGGCTTTCTGAAAATATACCTGGAGACTTAATTGCTATGGATATTAGACAGGTACTATACTATATTGGAACAATTACCGGAGATATTTCTAGTGATGAGGTATTGGGTAATATTTTTGCTAATTTTTGTATTGGAAAATAAAGTTACAACAAATTAAATTATTAGTCAATAACAAAGTTGACTTAGTTAAGAAAGCAAAGGGAGATTTACAAGATTTCATTTAAAAAAACAGCTCCTGTAATAATACAGTCATCCTTTAGTTTAAATATTTGTGCTCCTAAAAGCCCTTTAGCTTTATATCTTCTTTCACCTAAGTCTTCAAATGAAATTGTTGTATTGACAGTATTTATGCCAAACATACCTGCTTTAATTGTTACTTTATTACCCTTTTCATTAAACTTCCAAGTTGTTTTAGCACCTATGAAATTTTTATGTTGAAATGTTCTATTGGCAAGAATATTTCCGTCAGTAGAAGGTTCTTCACTTTTAGACTCAGGTTTGTTTTAAGCTTTATTTTTTCTAATTCATTAACATCACTTTTATACTGTGATTTATTTATAAAATAGACTATGGCAATAATCGAAACTAACGTTAGAAATGCTGGTAAATATATTAAGAAATTATTATTACTATCTTTTGAGTTAAGACCCACAATAATCAATAAAACAAATATTCCAAAAACAACAAACCATCTATCACTAGATTTTACTTTATCCTCTTAATTTTCTTTGGGGTTAGCCCCCCATTTATTTTCTTGTGGCTGACTGTCTTTGCAAAAAAGAATCAGCAACCAAATAGCTCCGATTAAGGGAATTAAAGCTACTAACAACATCCATCCACTTTTACCAACATCGTGTAGTCTTCTTACACCAACAGCAAGGCTAGGAACCAAAATTAGAAGGGAATAAATACCACCAAATAATCCAGTTCCAGTATTGACCTCTGTTCCTAAATTAGTATCAATTAAAGTTAGTATTCCGCTAATAATAACTGAAAATAAAGTAAACATCCAGTATTCTTTTCTTCTAGCTCTTGTTTTAAAATCTGAAAATTGTTTTAATACTTTTATATACCATTCCATAAGTTCTTTTTTAAAATTTTAAAATAGTAAGTTATGAAAAAGTTTACAAAGTTAAGAAATCAAAGAGAGGTTAATTAGCCTCATCGACTTTAGATAACCATTTATTAAATTTAACTCCTTTATTTAAAATATTATGAAAAAACTAGTAATATTTATCTGCTTTATAATACCTCATTTATTAATTGGACAATCAAAATCGCTTGTTATTACAAACAAAAAAAATGGTAAAGAATTAATAATTAAAATTGGAGAAATTATTAAGGTAAAGGGGGGGAATAGTATATATAAAGAAAGTGGGAAATTTACAGCATTCTCAGATTACATATTGAATAATTACCCATTTTCGTTGGAAACTGTGAATTCTATTTACTATAAAAATAAAACTAATAAACTAATGAGACCTCTTGGGTTTATAGTTACTGGAGTTGGTGTGTTTTTTTTCGGAACTGGATTGGTATTGGCTACCACACCTCCTGTTGGGTTTTTTGATTTTAGAACTTTAGGTTTAATGGTTTGTACTATAGCTGTGGTTACTACCTACATTGGGAGTTTATTATTAGTAAAAAGATATAGTAAAAACAACCACGAATTTTCAATCAGATGACTTGCTGACCAATTTTATATCTTTAAAGTTGAATTGAAGAAGGAATAATAAATGTTGCAAGGAGGCTAAAAAGAAAATTTAGATGTTGGAAAGTATAGTTTAAGAACCACAACCTATACAGTCAAAATGGGAATCTTCGGGCTTAACACCATTTTTCTTCATTTCTAAATTATGGATTTGATCTCTTATTTCCATATCTTCCAACATGTTGCCAGTTAGTTTAGACTTTAAAGATTCTATTTCATTATTTAAGTTTGAAGTTGCTTCCATTTTTTAATATTTAAGTCTAAAATAATTAGAAACTTTTAACTTCTGTCCAATTATTTTCAGAAGTTTTTAAAATAATTTTCAACAATAAGTTTTACCCTTAAAATTTATCTGAAAATCAATAAATAACATTTATTTTTATAAATTATAAGACTAAGCCAAGACAATTAACACAATGAAAGCTCTATTATTTATATTTTATTTTTTGGTAATTAACACAGCTGTAAGCCAAAATTTAGTTCAACAAAAAAATATACGACTTGTTTACACAGAAACAACTATTGAAGCGGCTAGAAAAATTGAAAAATATATAGACTCAGTTCCTGAAATAAAAAGCAAATTTCTAAATATTTACACCAAAAAATATATAATTCTTACTGCAAAACAATACGAACCAATTCTAAAATATGTAAACGAGTTTAATACTGAAAGTCAAGACAAACAAAATGAATTCTTAGTTTTTAAAAAGAAATGGTTTGATAAATATTATAACATTGAGAAAGTATTCGATTTATGAGAGAAGTTTCTACATATACTATCAGAAATTTTTTAATTGCAATAATTATTACAACAGTTCCTATATTCCATTATTCCCAATGCAATAATGGAACTAACTTTTTTCCAACTACAGTACAAACTCCAATATTAAATCAGTGGTGGTCTGCAACAGCCAATAATTGGGCAGGAGAAATCATAAAAATTGGAGTCATTTTAGGTGAAAATTATCAATTTTCCACGTGTGCAACCTATGGGAATGTTCAAGCTAGCTACGATACTGAACTAACCTTAAGAGATCAAACAGGTACCCTCATAGATTTTAACGATGATTATATAGGATGTGGAAATCAATCTTATATAAATTGGACCGCCACCTTTAGCGGAGAAGTACATCTTCACATTAATGATCAGAACTGTGCTTCCAACTCCATTGCAACTGAATTAATGATTTTTAGATCGCCAATAAGTATTTGTAGCCCTCCAGTTGCGACATATAATAAAACATGCCAACCCAATTCTACCTACGATGTTGCTATTAATTTGTCCTCAACAGGTAGTGGATCTTCTGTAAGTATTTCTACTATTGATAGTGTCTATTTTACCAATGTTCAAAGTGGATCCTATTCACTCAATGGTTTATCTGGGATATCTACCATAGTAATCTCTGACTTTATCGATTCTAGTTGCTATACATCTCAAGGGTTTTCAATTTGTAATCCATGCACAAATATTTCAGCACCTAGCGATTTGCCATGCAATGCACCCAGCTTAAATCTTTTGGACCCTTTTTATGGTTCAACCAATTGTGGATATTCTGTTTCAACTGGTGGAAACGCTAACGGACCAGATAATTTCTGTGGAAATTCAAACAACGATTCATGGTTGGTTTTTACAGCATCTGACGACACTATTGTTTTGGATTGGAATATAATTTATGATCCAATAAATGGATGTGATCAAGGAGTTCAATTTGCAATTTTGGAAGGAAGCTGCAATGATGAGGACCAAATGGTGGAACTAGCATGCTACAATCCAGCTGGAGTCTTTCAAAGTACAGGAACTTTTACCATTCCAGATGCCTCCACTTCTCCTAATCCACTTAACATTGGACAGGACTATTATATTTATATAGATGGATATTCTGGAGACTTATGCGATTATTATTGGCTTGCTCAGTCCGGAATAGCAACCAATCTAAATAATGACTCTTGCGGAAACGCCCAAACGGTAAGCTGTGGATTCATAGACACCTCTAACAATATACTTTCTAGCAATACCAATACTCCACCAACTTGTTCTAACCTAATTCCTGGAAAAGGAGTTTGGTATGAGTTTATCGGAGATGGTTCTATTCTTACTACTTCTACTTCAAATTCTGAAACAAATTTTGATACGCAAATTCATGTGTACCAAGGCACATGCGACAGCTTAATTGTAGTGGGTTGCGATGACAATAGTGGGATAGCTAATACTTCTGAATATTCATTTTTAACAGTTAACGGAGTTACCTACTATATTTTTATAAATGGAAATGGTATTGAAACTGGTCAATTTGTAGCTTCATTCTTTTGCCAGTCCTGTGATTTAAACATATCAACTACCATAAACTCTGAGACTTGTGAGGGCGAGAATGATGGGGAGATTTTTATTGACTTATTAGGAACAAGTTTATACAATATTGACACCAATGGGACAACTATTTTTAGCGCTATTGCTGCAAATAATTTCACCATAAGTAGTTTAAAAGATGGCAATTACAATCTAAGTATTTATGATTTAAATATTTTAAACTGTGATACTAATTTTTCTATTACTATCAACCCTGGAAGTAGTACTTACAATGTAAATTTAGATACTGTTATTTGCAATGGTTCATCCGTTTTAATTAACAACAACACCTACAACGGTAGTAATCCAAACGGATTGGAGGTTCTTAACTCCATTAATGGATGCGATTCTACAGTTAACATTACCATTACCGAATTGCCCGATATTTCCTACAATTTGGATACTTTAATTTGTGGTAATGACTCCTTGATATACAACTCTCAAATTTATAATATATCTAACCCTAGCGGTCAACATATTTTCACTGCACAAAATGGTTGTGACTCTTCTGTTAATGTAAATTTAAATTTCTTACCAATTCCCAATATT
>Ga0115567_10003514_pt1 | contig 15410 bp, 17 predicted proteins | sample COGITO_mtgs_1204_2_FD_88679 | JGI IMG/M metagenome (GOLD analysis project Ga0115567, IMG submission 88679) | Pelagic marine microbial communities from North Sea - COGITO_mtgs_120412 | ecosystem: Environmental > Aquatic > Marine > Epipelagic | place: Germany:Helgoland, sampling site Kabeltonne... | reverse complement strand
TCTCCTGTCCATCAGTTTGTGTAAACTGTGTGTCCATACACCAGGATTAGTAGAATCAAAGTCAATGTCATCTAACTTCAATGTAGCATTGTAGTTGAATTGCTTAATATATGGTAGTTTAACTGAAATCATGTTAATGAAGTTTTTGTATTCATCAAATCCAAGTTCTAATACTTCTTTAACATAGAATACATCATAGTCTAGTGTACACCAGTAATCTGCACTAAGCAATGCTTTGATCATGTTTTCCCAAGCAGTCCAGTCTGCATCGCTTTCAGGTGCAAAAGTGTGATTTGCACCAAAGTAAATATGTTCGCATTTGTGTTTTTCGTACTGTTCTTTTATACCAACCACATCTTGTATGCCAACAACAAACAGTGTTTTCATTCCAAATGCAGGAGTGTGCTCTACTTCTTTACCAAGAAACCATTTTACGTTTTCGTGATCAGGACGTTCCATTATTCAAGACACTTTATGATATCTTCTACATTATCCACTGGATTAACCTCTTCATCGGGTACAGTTACTAGCTCTTCGAGTATATTAGATAAGTTGGTTTCTAACACAGGAGAACCTGCAGATAAGTTGTTTACAAAAGCTAAACCTGTAGTAAGAGTTCTTAGTGTGAGATCTGGTCGATATCTTTTGAGTACATGCAATACTTTTTGTACATCACCATCTAGCAATACTATTGTGTCTTTATCTGAATGAAGTTCAATATTAATAAAATCACGTATAGCTTGCTCACAGTCGTTTACATTGTTAACAAGTGCTAGTTCAATCTTGTCACCAAAAGTTTTTTCAATCGTGTTGCTTGCAAAGAAATCATCACTTGTAGTCTCAACTATTTGTTGATTATCAAGCAACTTATGTTCTAGTGCAGGACTGTTGTCAACACCGATAGTTGGAGTATTTGATAATGCAAATTGTAAATCTGTTCCAGTATCTACGCCAATTTGTAAATAGTTACGTGGATTGCAATTACGATGAAACCATTGTAACCAAGCACTCTTTTCCATGTTTATATCCTCACTTTTAAGTTTTTATTATATTATAGTTTACTTACACTGTCAATCAAATAGTGCATTAAATTGACTTGCACTGTTAACAATTTTCTTGCCAGTAAAACCTCTTGTGCCTTTGATACTATCCCAAAACTTACTGTTGTCTTCAATAATCTGCATGCTTTTGTTATAATCTCGTGCTTCAAATACTTTTTCAACAACATCACGGAATAACACACGTTCAAATGTTTCGTGTACTAGCATTCCAGGAAGTATACCTTCATCGTATCTTACATTAGCATCTTGTACCGCTCTAATATGTTGCCAAACATTATGGCCCATAAGCAGTGCATAACTAAAACTATCCCAACTTGTCTTACCTTCTTTACCAATCTTATTTAGGTCGCCGGGTGCATAGTAGCAAATATCTCCAATAGTAAGTCTTGAGCTTATTGGTGAATCTTCAAACTTTTCATGAATACCATCACGTATTACAACATCACGGAAACTGTCTGTACCATGTGCATATTTCTTATCATCAGCAGTGGCTTCCATCATGTAACTCCACTTGCCTCTATCTTCAGTACGCAGGTTGGTATACACTTGTCCGTTAGCAGTTGCAAGGAATGGCGATGCACAATCAAAACTAATAGTAAAGTTTGCATTCGCATGACGACGTACACTACGTTGCACGTCAGTTAACAAACATGCCCACTCTAGTTTGCTAGTGCCTAAAAAGTGCATCCAGTCATGTTGGCCTTTTTCCAACAAGCCTTCATGTATAAGTGTAACCAAACGTTTCAATACCAAGTGTACATCACACATATTCTGTCCACCCATACCCCAACCATCAAATGGTCGATCATACTTGTCTGAACAAAACTTCTTCATGGTATCGTACCATGAGTCTGCTTCTGTGTGGTTACTTCCTTGTAGAACGTTTAGTATCTTTAGATCGCCGCCTCTACTTGCCATCCAAAATTCATTGTTGAACAATGTAGCATCAACTGCATCTTTATAACTTTTGATTCCACATGCTTCACTTGCTTCTTTATCCAAGTAAGTCCATGTAGGAATATCCATGGTCATACCATGTGTTGCTATGCCCATTTGCCATGCAATAACCTGTTCACGTTTCTTTTCACAAGCCTTGTCTTTAGGATCAGCCCAAGCACCTGGCCACACACCTTTGGCAATTTGGAATCCACCTGAGTCAGCAAGCATGATAGTATCTGCTTCTCTGTTGCGAACCATGTCTTCTTTGGGTACTTGTTTGTTTAGGTCCATGTCAGCATGTCCAGCTGAATACAAACTATACTTGTAAGGAAACAATGCTTCTTTACTGTTTAGCCAGTTCAGTGCTTCCATGTTTGGAATGCCTTTTGGCAACCTATCACCAATAATTTTGTTTTTGTCTGTAGCAGGAAAACGTTCCTTGCCTATGTATCCAGCATAGAAACTGCTGATAGCAGGCAAGAATACTGCGTAGTCTTTCTGTTTAAGTGTTAGGTTGTCCTGTTCAATCATTACTTGCTCTGTGCAGGAAGTATGTAATCATAAACTGCAATACCGGAATCAACTGTGATCTTTGTTGCACCACTGTCGCTTATTCTCACAGTTTTGTCTCCTGTTAAGTTCATAATTGCTATAAACTGTTGCACTGGCCAACTCCATGTTTTTGTAAGTGTACCACCTACATCATGTTGAAATACAAAATCACCTGCATGTGTACTATGGTCTCCAAACAGGAATTTCAGGTGTCCATCTTCAGTTTTGGTTTGGAATGTTGTCTCTTCAGCATTTGCTTGTGCTTGCATTTTCAATCTCATGATGCTTGCAGTGGTTGGTTCAAATTCAATGTTCCATGGAACATCTTTCATCTTAACGCCTTTTAACTTTTCGTTAACAATTTCGCTAACCATAAATCTATAGTCATTTTTAAAATCACCAGCGGCGTTTTTAAAGTGCAAACCAACTGGTGCTTGTTCGCCATTGCGTTCTTGTCTCTTCACAGTTATTTCTGCATTTTCTTTGTATTCACCAATATTAAGCAGTATTTTTAGTTTTGCTAAGTTAGGCATACCAAATGTACCAATGTAGTCTGCAACTGGTTTGTGAAACTTTGCTTGTAGAACAACACTCTTGTCCTCTGCAAGACCGTCAACACTGGTTTCAGTGTCTGTGCCTGTGATTTTAATTAAGTCAATACAACCTAAATCATAGCTGTGTTCAACCAAGTCTAGTAGATAGTCTCTCATGTGTTTTTTCTCCAGTTTATAAATCCATTATTTGAGCAAGTCCTTGTCCTGCTCTAATCGTACTAAGTTCACCTGGCTTTTTAATCTCCAGCCAACTTATTCCATTGTTGCGTTCATCATAGTCTCTGGCAACAAGTTTTATTATTTTGAATCCAAGTTCTTTGCACATAGTCTGCATCTCTGATTCTGTAGTATAACAATAGTACATCTCGTCAACTTTGTCAATGCCTTTTGGATAATCACAGTTGTTAAAAGTAAAAATTACAACTCCACCTGCTCGCATGATATTGTATAAACTTTGTAGATATTTTCTTATAATGTCTACAGTTTTAAAATTAAAATAGTCTATTATAACACAAAATCCTATTTGTTCTTTTGGTAATCCAAGTAGAGGATCATCATCTTTATCATTCATCACGTAAAAATTTGTGCGTCTTATCATTGTGTCGTTGAAAAATTCTCCTTGAAATTGTTCAAGCATGATTTGATCATCATCAACAATATATAATGGTGTGCCTGCTAATATGTGTTTAGTTACATCTCCATAGCCGGGCGAAAGTTGTAGTGTAGGATATTGACTGCTTATATAGGTATCAACTGTGTCAACTAACAACTGCCTGCTTTCATCATTATTAATTAAATTATTTGCCCGTAGTCTGGAGCGTCTAATCTCTGGATGCATTAATTGATTTTCTTTATAAATTATTTCACTCTTTTGATAATACGGTTGTTCTAGTGTTTCAATAGTATTCTGAAGATCTGTTCTAAACTTATTTAGATTATCCGACAAATCCTCTAAATTTTCCAGCACCTTAAGATGGTTACCTTGCATTTTTTCTTTTAGGTTATCACTGTCAAATTCGTGTAGTTTTATGTCAGAAAGCAGAGCACTTAACTTTGAGTTGATATGCTTTTTTAAGCCTTCGTCATCAAGATCTTTAATAAGATTCTTATATTTTACAAGATTTTTTAGTTGCACTAGTCAAACTCAAATAATGTATTAAAAGTATTAGTAGTATCCGTTTCACTTGCTAAATCCCACTCAAGAACATGTAATAGGTTGTCAATCTTTTGATCAACCACAGTTGCCTCCATAGCCGCATCATCAAAGGGCAAATCTTTGAACCATTGTGGCAAATGCATCTCATCAGTGGGATAGCCTATTGATGTCCAGTTTAGTGGATTTGCCTTAAGTTTGCACACAATAGTTTTCATACCATCTACAATACTTTGGCTATAGTTATCTGAATTCATCTTTTTCATAGTATTCCAGTTCATGCCAGCTCTTACATGTCCAGGCATGTTTGCACGGCCTTCACGTTCTTCTTTCTTGCTGTACATAGTTAGATTGTTAACACGTTTGGGTGAACCTTTTTCCCAAGCAGGTCGTTCTTTGAAATCAAACTTGAATGCTTTTATCATTTCAATAATCTTGTCTCTGCCAGCACCAGCAAGTACTTCAACAAGCAGTGTCATCAAAAAGTCTTGAATAACCTTTGGTGTATCACTACGTTTTAGGTCCAAGCCCATTGCTTTGATCTTGCCTTGTTTGCCAGTTATATCCAGACGTTTCCCTTCACTGTCAAATATATTAATAGCATAACGTTTTTTTGTAATAAACAGTCCTCGATCAGCAACACTTTCTCTACCGCCTTTGATAATAAGCCCGTTGTCTCTTGGTACATGAAATGCTTGCTCCATAAACCTTGGCCAACTTTCATTCAGTTGATCACTGATAGCATCATAGAGTTGTATACAAATTTCTTTGTTCCATTCCATATTACCAGCTTCAACATCTTTTTTAATAACTGGCCATGCACTAAAATAAACTGAATCTGTATCACCATATATAACTGCTTCGCCAACATGATCATATTTGCCAGCAATAGCCTCATTGACAAAACTATCCATATGATGTGCAATAGCTCTACCAGTTAGTGTGGTTGATTGTCCAATACGTTTATCAAAGAATCTACAACCAGGATTAAGAATAGCACCATACAAACTGTTCAAGTTAATTTTCTTAACTAGTTGTCGTTTATCTAAAAACTCTATCTCATCTGGATCTGTGCTAGATCTTAGTTGCTTTTGTATTTCCTGACGTTCTCTGTACCAACGTGCCAACAAACCAGGTATAACACCTTCTTTTTCATACGTAAATATAGTACCATTTGCACTTAGTATCCAAGGCTGGTTACTGTCAAATATAATTTTCCATATCTCTGCGGCACTATGTACAGTTTCGTCACCATTCTCCCAGTCAATGGTAATTTCCGTGCCACGTTCTTGTTTCATAACCGCAGTATATTCTAGTGTACCAAACAAGCCTTCCCATGCCATTGCGAAACTTGACTTGTTATCTATCTTGCCTTTGATGTAGCGATTGGTCATTATTGGACGCAATTGTCCTACTATGGTTTCGGGTGCCATGTTTAATGCTCTAATAGCACTAGGATATAGACTGTTGATATCAATAGCACCAATCCATTCATGTAAACCTTTTTTAGGATATGCCACATAAGCACCAGCTGCCGCAGTATCTTCGTCAGTGAGTCTATCACGTCTATTAGGAACAACCATACCTTGTTCATGTGCTTCGTTGATAATTGCTTGTTCAGTAACTGCAACTGCACCCATTGTTGTTTGTAACAACACAGTATTTGCATGTGCTAGTTCACTTGCCAATGCAATAAAACGCAGTTTCTTATCCATCTTGTCTAGCAATGCAGTATCCTGCCTTGAATACTCAATGAATGTTTTAAAGTTCTGATTGTACAGTTGATCCAGTGTGCCTTCATAGGCAGTCTTTTTCTCATCAAGTTCATATTCACCGATAGCATCTAAACTATAGCTGTGTCGCTCTTCATAGGTGTACTTTCTGTACAGTTGCATGTAGTCCATATGAACTCTGCCAATGGTATCAAATGTAATGTTCTCTGATCCAAAACGTTCGAATGTACGTTTTTTAGGAAGTTGACTCCACAAACAAAAACGTCTAGTGTCATCCTTGCTTAATACTCTTGCAGTTCTGTTTACCAGATAAGGTATATCATAACCTTCACTGTTCCAACCACTGATGATATCTGCATCTTCGATCAAATCCAAGAATGTTCCTAATAGTTCTTCTTCTCGTTCAAATAGCATTGTGTTAGGAAACTCGTTGCATATTTCTTGTGCAGTTTGCCAGCTCATTGATTTTGGCGGTATAACCAGTGTGACCAATTGCTCCATCCACTGCAAGTATATACTAATAGCAGTTACGGGATTAAAAGGATCTGCTGGCGAACTATATCCTCTTACAGGATCAAAGTCAACCTCAATATCAAAAAACGCAGTTTGCAACTTAGGTGCATCAATGCCTTTGTAGTTTTCTTCAAAGCATCTAAACACAGGATTTATATCTGATTCAAAGATATCTTTGCCAGATTGCATACGCAGTTCCTTGCGAAACTCCTTGTTGTTACGTGTCGAGAACCTGCTGACAGGTTGTCCATAGATACTTTTATGCTTGCCTCTTGGGTCAGCATAGTAGAAACAGTATGAGGCAGGAAACTCTCTATATTCTCTCCTACCATCAACACGTTCTACAATGTGTATTCTATCTTTTTCTCTGTCAAATAGAGCATCAACATAACTCACAGATTATAATGTCCTTCCTGCAGTAGTAAGTATCTCATCTAATAGTTCTTGATCTTCTTTTTCTGCAGTGTAACTTGCCTTGTGAGCAATTCGTATGGCTTTTTTTAACACACTTTGTTTAATTTGTAGTTCTTCAGCAATTGATTTCACTGTGTCATTGAGCCCTTCGTTTAAGGCTTCTACTTCGCTCATTACACCCATACCTTCGTTGATGATTTGTGTAAGTTTTGCTTTTTGTTCTGAGTCAAATTGGGTTGTCATGTAAATACTCCTTTGTAAAACATATTGTACATTAGATATTATCTGTAGTCAAGTGTTATTTTTCTAAATTTAAAATTTGGAATATGGTTTCTAAACCTTGTTCGTCTTTGAGCAAGATGTTTTCATCTGCAAACAATATTTGTTGTCCACTTTTGAGACTTTGTTCAAACAACTGTTTTGTTTTTTCAACAGTGCCAGAGAAAGCATGTATACTTGGCACAATCAATCCGCTTATATTGTCTCTTTCAACAAAGTCTTGCAGTTTAGGCATCCATGTACAACCCCAATATTCGTTACTCCATTCGACTACGTCTAGTCTAAGTTGACGTGCTTTTCCTAATAAAAATTCACGTATGATAAAGTGTGGTGTCTCACCTATGTATTGTGAATTTTGATCAACAAAGACTACCCAAGGACCACTTGCAAGATCAGCAGGATCTAGTTTACTATAATGTCCTTTTAATCTGTAGAAACTGCCTGCACGTCTTGGACCAAGATCATGTCCTATTAGTGCATACCGTGCATCAAAACTGACTCTAGTGATATCAGTCTCATTGTTTATGTTTCCATGTACATGTCCTTGATTAAACAACCATGCTTGTCCTACATCAATTTCAACAGGAAAACATTTTTCAATGCTTAGCCTTTGTATTTCATTTAATGGTAATTGTTCGTTGTGTATACGATTCATTATTTCTATACTATCATCCCAACTTACCACTTGCATAGTATTTGTACCCCATGTTTTGGTAAGTGGTATCCATACTGTGCCCATGTGGTTGTTATAGCCTGTCCAATAGCCTGTGTGAAATGCAAGTAATCTTCCAAGTGCATCTTGATTAGGAACAACAAAACGTATGCCACTTGTTGATTGTATTAGATAATCTTTGCCATCTACTAGGTCACTTACATAATCTGCAAAGAAACTATCAAGTCTTCTGCTAAATTCTTTACTGTTTGTAAAAAGTTCTAGGTGTTTACGTAAATCAATAAACTCTGTGGTTGTAAAGTACTTGTGGATTTGTGTAAGGTCAGGTAGCTCTGGCTTGAGTTCACGGACTGCTTCAAAAAAGTATTCTGTCCAATTGTGTTTTGATTTGTCATAATCAAGCACCTTATTATCCCAACGTTCATCAATCTTCCAGTTGTAACTTTCCAGTACATTTTCTATTCTTGCTGTCATGTTTACTCCTTATATCCTACTTCTAAATTTTGTTCACCAATCAAATTAAACTTATCGCCACACATCACACCACAACGTTCTAGTTTGCTTCCGTTTGTCCAACTGCGTTTAATGTTTTCAAACCAAGGTCCTTCGACTATTTCTTGAAGTTTTCCATGAAACACATTTGTACGTGGTAAACCTCCACTTTGTTGCATTAGTCTTTTAATTAGTATTTGATCAGCAGTACCGTCAACTTCTGGGCCATATAGTCTGTCATGTAACCAACCACACGGAAATACAAAGCCATCAGCACCAATGTAAATCTCTTTGATATTTAACGCATTACAACTTATACACGCAGTTTTTGCGTATTCACTAATACTGCGAATATTTTCTAGTTTATCATAGTTACTGTTACGCCACTTTTTGTCCGTGGGCGGATATATTATGTAATCGACTAGATTCTTTTTGTTGTATACTGTTAGTTTGCTTTCGTATTCATGTTTTCTATTAAGAAATCTGCCTGTACGTTTTGCACTAAATTTTGCAAAACCCATCTCTTTGCTAAGTGTTTCAGCAGTTTCTACTTGATGTTGGTTGTGATCAAAAACAATGAAGTCCCAGTATGCAATACCACCACCTGCAATATATGTAGTTGCATTGTCCATTACTTTGTTCCATAACACATTTCTTCTGTAAATGTGATTTGTATCCTCTAAACCATCAATACCAAATGCTATAAAGTCTACATATGGAGCAACTTCAACATAGGTTTTGTTTTTTCCTATTCCACCATTGGTGTGTATTCCAACTTTTACTGTGGGCAAAACCTCTTTAATGTATTGCACTATCTGTGTTATGTAGTAGTTACTAAATGGATCCCCGTAGGTCCCACAAAAATAAACCTGTTCTAAACTTGTAAACAATGTCAATGGCACATTGTCTTTGAACTCTTGTAGTGTCCAATTCTTCAATGGCAATGTTGTGAGTGTCTTACCACCAAAGTAATTGCGTGGACACTGCGGACAAGCGGCGTTGCATAGGTTTGTAATTTCAAGTTGCAAACTTTTTACTTCACTAAGTGTTATCATCTTAACAATGCAATCTGTGTATAACGTTTGTCTATACAATCCTTAACTGTGTCTACTACACGTTCCACAGTCATGCCACCTGAAAAATTATTCATCTTGCTGTTAAATTTGCCTACTTCAAATGTTGTTACAGTATTGCGTGGATTATCAGATATCTTTCTATTGTAAAGTTTGCCAAATTCGCTTAGTGCAGATTTACTAAGATTATAGTAGAAGTCGCCTGTATCAATACCAGGATAACTACTCCAATATGTTCTTGCACTTGAAAAATTTATTATATGTGCATTTTTTAACTTGTTATAAAACAGTTCTGTAAGATATACTACACTAGTAAAATTTACAGTCAGATGATCCCATGCATCATCTACCTTTGGCGAAACTGCAAAGGTATTGATTACCACATCTGGTGTGTGGCTAAGTACCAATCTATGGCATTCATAACGACTGCTGAAATCATATTCTGGTTTGCCAACGATGGTGCAGTCTGGCAATGCTTTTTCAAGTGCTTGTGCAATCGTGCTTTTTCCTAGTATTAGTATCATGACATGTCTCTTATTATAGTGTTAGCAGTTTGCTCATTCTGTTTTATACACGTTTGTGCAAAGTCACCACTAACAATGTGTTCACGGTTGTATTCATTAGACTCTTTAGTAAAGTGTACTAATTCCTCAATGGAATAAATGTTTATGGTTTTACAAAGTTCTACTAACTTTTCTAATCTACTAAGGTTTCCAGGGTCCCGATCAAAACTTAAATCTAAAGGCCCGTAGTCAAACATAAAACCTAAATGTTGAAGTTGATTGTATACATCATATTGACTAACTGGTATAAATGCAGTTTCACCTAGTAAACATTTGAAAGTTTTTTCACTAAGATGTGGCCCTGATCTAGTATATGCTCCATAAGTGTCCTCAATATAACTGTGGTTGTAGGATTCTAAACAAAAATGCAGTGCTGCCTCAGTGTATGCACGACCGTTTGGATTTGAATTCTTTTCCTGGTCTGCAAAATCTTTAAAGTTATCTATTTCAATTGTTTTACCTGCATATTTTTGTTTGAAAGTTTCCGTAAGTTCGTCTAGTATAGGATACCCAGTTTTTGCATACCAATTAACGTTTTTTGATTCGATCCAGCTGCTGAGCTTTACTAAACTTTTATCTTCAATTAATTCCAAAATTGCAGTAAAAATAATTAATTTACTTTGTGTTACTCTATTGTTGATTGCACTAACCTTATACTTTAAATTTTTTTGTGCAATGTTTGGCCAAAGTTTATATATACGGTTAATTTGAAAATGCCAACTATGGTATGTGTAAAATTTTACATTTGGCCAAAGATCAAAGTTGTCATATGGCCAGCCATCGTTTAATATAATAATGTTACCGCTTACTAGAGTGGCTTGTTGACGGAGCCATTCCCAATCTAAAGGCTCGTTATGGTAGGATATGATGTAATTATCGTATCCTGGCGGCAAATCAGGATCTTTTCTAAACAACCACAAGCCAAAAAAGTTTTTACCTGGAAGATCACGTAACCATTCAAGTTCATCCCATTCTAGTACAGAAGGAAGATCGCCAAATGTTCTTGCACCAGCAAGATAGTTTAAACGTTCAGTCATATGAATACTTATAGGTTAGATAGTGTGGCACTTTAAAAACCAGGGTAGCGATAACTTGGTTCTAGGGCAGTACCCTCCCTAGCCTTTTGGATCGGTCCTAAGGCTATTCTTTAACAACATCTTTGAAACTACTTGTACTGAATCTCTTTTTGTTTAGACTTTCTATGGTTTCCAATGGCTTGCGTTTGCTGGGACAAAATTTGCATTGGTCAATAACTTCGTCAATGTTATCTATGAACTGTTTCCCTCTCTGGGCAAATTCTTCAACCGCAAGAGGTTCATAACTGTGTAATATTTTTCTATCTTCATCGCTAACATCAAATGGATTTTGTTTATCAAATTCAGGCATGATTCCAACTGGTCCACATTTGTACAACTTACCATTTATAAAGTGATGACACATATGATGTACAAACGAGCATTCATCGTGTGCTTCTTGTGGGTCACTGTTTTGTAAGACAAAACGTTTACTTAATGGATCTTGTTGCACTGCGGCTTGTGTAAACTGATTTTCAATCCAGTAGTGTACTCTTATACGATTTTCATCAACAAGAGCATAATCTGCACCCATAGTGCCATTTGTATCAGTGTTACGTTTACCATCAAATTTTTGTATCTTGCCTTTTAAAAACTTATAGCCTTCTTCAAAATGCCTGTCGAGATCATTGGCATTATGTACACTTACACCTATCCAGTTGTTGCCAGATTCTCCGTACGGAGACTTAAAAAACAATGCATCATATAAACCTTTAACATGATTTATTCTAGTTCCATTAGTAAGTATCTGTACTTTCTTTTTCCATAGTCTATTGATGCCTTTGATCCAACTTGTAATGCTTGGATTCATCAGTGGTTCACCACCTAATATGCAAATCTTTTGAAGACGTATTTTGGTTGCCCATGACTCATAGGTTGCTTCATAGTCTTTCCAAATTTGATGACCTTTAAAATTCCAGTTGTTGAATCGATTGCACTGAGGACAGGCAATGTTGCAAACATTGGTAATATAAAATTCTATGTTTGGTACATAGGTACGCGGATCGTTAGGATGGTCATCCGGAAACCATGCTGGGTATCTCATGAACTATTTGCTTCCAAGTTGCGTGTCAAACTCATGGTTTTCATTGCTCTGAGATCATGATAGTCTTCGTGTATTCTCACTATACTTGGTGAGATGTGATGTATATCAATTTCATCAGTGGTGTGTAGTTGATGATCAGCTGGACGAAACCCATACATATTACACTGCTCTATTATGTGTGCCGCTGCATGAGGTTTTATAATGTATCCATATCCTCCCATGGAATATAGTCCTCTACTGTGTTCCAGTTTACCGTGAACTTCTCGGTCGTGCAAACTCCATATTGTAATTTCTTCGTTTTGCTCTGATAGCTTTTTATTGTAAGTTTTACTGTATGGGTCCAAGCTATCTAATTTAAGTACATCAGGAAATAAATCAAGCACATTTTCAGGTAATGGACGCAGCATCCAAGCATCATGTTCAAGTATCATAAAAGGATCGTTGTTCTCTACACACTCAGTCCATAGAAAGTAGTGACTAAGAAAGCAACCAAGGACTCCTAAACGTCCACCTTTCATTTTTGATTTATACTGTCTTAGTCCAAGATCATGTAGAATTTGATGTGCATCTTTTCCGTGTATGCCTGGAAATATTTCTGCCTCAATTCCAAATTCTTTTGCACGAGCAATACACTTTGCTCCCATTGATCGTGATATTTCACTGCTTTGTAAAACAATTATTCTAGTTCTCATTGACAACTGCTCTCCAACGTTCTATCCATTGTTGCTTTAGTTCATGTACTTCGGGTGTCTTGTAGGCTCGTTTGGTTGACTTCTTGGTTCGTGATGTTTCTTGATATATTTCGTCGTTGTTATTACCAGTAAATTTGAAATGGTCATGAAACAGTTTACTTGAGATGCGTTTGTATGCTCCAATTTCATAGGTGATATCTTGCACCCATTGGTCAACAGGATTTATACCTATCATGTCAAAAGTGTCTATCCATAATCGTGGCAAACACGGAAACAGTGTGCTTTCAGGACGCTTGCCGTTTGACTCCATGCTGATTAGCGAACGGTAGTTACGATGCTTGTAGATTTCATCATCCCAACCTTGATCACGCATGTACACATCATCATTCCATACAAGATACCATTCACTGTCTACGGATCTTGCTAGATGATTGTAGTATTCGTGCAAGCCACTCCAGCCTGTGCGTTCCATTTTGTGTGCTGATTGTGTTGCACCAGTTTGTTCAACCAGCATTTTCCATCTACTACTAGTAAAGTACTCGTCGCTTTCAGTATCATCATCGTCATAGGCTACTGCAATATGAAGTCGTTGTGGATTGTTTGCAAACTCCAGCAAGCCTTTTACGCTCTTTTCTGATAGCAAGGTACGCATGCGGGTTGGTAACAGTACTGTTAAAAAGGGTTTAGTCAGTTTTTTCACACTGTTCACATCGGCATGCATTGCAGGCTTTGTACATATTGTTTCCGTCCTGTGGATTGATGTTTTCTTTCCACAATGGTTGGCCGCAATGACTAGGATGTCCGCAATTTTTACAATTTGTTGGTTGATAATCTAGTATACTCATACTTTTAATTATCTGGAAACATATACCGGTACATTTCTTTTACGCTCTGTTCATCAAAGCATTGAATTATACTTTTTTCTATATTTGGATAACGGTTGAGTAACTGTTTGTTTAAGAAATCTTCATTTTCTTTAACATAGGTTCTACATACTTCAGAGTTTGCAAAACGTAAACCAGCGTGAATTTTTAAATCAGGCGCGGCTGAATTTGTGTAGGTCACTAATGCAACTAATAACCAATTCATTTTGTTTTGACGTTTTTAGCCTTACCACGTCTATTTTTGTCTGGGTCTTGTTTACGTTTACGGTTGGCAGCAGTCTTACGACCTTTTTTGCCTAGTGCGTGTGCTTTCTTTTGTGGTAGACATTTTGGCTTGCCTTCTGACTTACTGCCCCTAGCACAGTCGCCACGTATCTTACCATCAGGACCAAAACGTACCCATTTTTCTTTAAACCATTTTTTTAGATCTTCAGTGACGTCATCTTCAAATACCAGTTCGCCACAGTTCACACAGAAGTCAACACTTTCACGTTTTACACAGTTGGGTACACGTTTGCCGAACATGGTCTTCATGCCCTTCTTTTCGTAACCGTCCCAGCATTTTTCGTCTAGTATTTCTTCTATTAACATGTTACTTCTTTTTTGAATTGCCCCAGTTAGCGGCGCCTTTTTTACGACACTGTACCAAAGCTCCACTTGCATATGCACTAGGCCATACTTTGTATCGTGACTTGACCTTGTGATAGCAGGCATCTTTTTTGCCTGCGGCTTCGTCAAATTGTTCTTCAGTTATTAATGTAGCACTTTCATTTAGTCCGTCGACCTTGCCCTTCATCTGATTAACCAGTAACTTTAACCCATCAACTTCTTTACGTAACTGTGCAATGTCTGCTTGATCTTCATCGTTGCTTAGATTCTTTTTTGCTTTTGCAAGTGATAGTAATATTGCTTCAAAATCATTTTTTGCAGTAGGATTGTTTGCACGTATTAGATTAAGCATACGTTGTGTGCGTTGATTGGTAGTTGGCAAATCAGCACCAACATCTTCGTTTTTCTTAGAAGTCTGTGCCGCATACTTGCGTTTTTCATATTCACTAGGAATATCGCTAATGCGTAGATTTTTTAATTTAGGATCAGGCTTGTAGGTTGCTTTTTCTTCTACGTAGTCTTCGTTCTTGGCTTGCTTGGTTGCTACAGCATGCATCACTGATTCAGCATCTTTGCCATAGCGATCAACAAAATCACCTTTGTGTTTTTTAAGTTTTTTGAACTTGGCTTCTTTGCTTCGCTTCTCGCCGCCGGTGAGTTTGCGTTCTTCAATACTCACTTTGGTGCTCCATAAACTTTTCTATAAGCATACTTACGTGCATCTTCTGGTGACAATCCTTGCTTTTCAAACTTTTTAGTTGTTTTTTCAAGTCTCATAGCATCATATGCACTTGCAGTTTGCTCTTTGGCTCGCTTTTCAGCAGTTGAGGCTTTGAACAAGTCTGATATTACACCTTCTTTCATGCCTTTAACTTCTGCTTCTAGTTTTTTATAGTACTTGGTTGAGATCTCATCACGTAACTGTTGTTGTGTGCGTGTAATACTGCCTTGCTTGGCATGCATTCCGTTTATGCCACGTATGACCATATTCTCTGGATCTGTGCCATACATTTGTGTAACCATTGCAGCAACTTCACCATGTTGGTTTTGATCTTCTAATTCTTGTACTTTTTTTAAAAATTTTCTCAAATCGTAATCGTATTCGCTG
>Ga0115567_10003512_pt1 | contig 15417 bp, 16 predicted proteins | sample COGITO_mtgs_1204_2_FD_88679 | JGI IMG/M metagenome (GOLD analysis project Ga0115567, IMG submission 88679) | Pelagic marine microbial communities from North Sea - COGITO_mtgs_120412 | ecosystem: Environmental > Aquatic > Marine > Epipelagic | place: Germany:Helgoland, sampling site Kabeltonne... | reverse complement strand
TATGTCACTACAAGAATTGCTTTTCAAAAAATAACTTTCTTTTATGAAGCAATCACATGAATATTGGATGAAGCAAGCGCTTATTCAAGCAGATAAAGCTTTTAAATCAAAAGAAATCCCTGTTGGAGCAATAATTATTAAGGATGAAATGATAATTGGTAGGGGTTATAATCAAAGAGAACAATTAAACGACCCTACTGCTCATGCAGAGATAATTGCCATTACGGCAGCTGCTAATACATTACAAGAATGGCGCTTAAATGGTTGCACTTTATATGTAACTAAAGAACCTTGCTCAATGTGCGCTGGTGCTATTATAAATGCACGATTAGATATGATTGTATTCGGTTGTTATGATGAAGCTGAAGGTTGTTGTGGATCCCTCTATCAACTTTGCGGTGACCCACGGTTTAAAACAAAAGTCTCAGTTATGGGGGGAGTAATGGAGAGTCAATCTCTAAGTTTACTTAAAGACTTTTTTAAATTGCGTCGTGAAAAAAATATAAAATAAAATGAAAAAAATAAAAATGAAAAATTATATAAACTTATTATTGTTATTATTATTGGTTGGCTGTTCAAAACCGATTTCAATTAACGATTTAGAAACCAAAGATGGTATAGCCATTGATCCGACAATTAATCAACCTTTCACGGGTGAAGCTTCTTTAGATTTTTATAGTGGCGGCACAAGAATGATAGGTGCATATAAATCTGGAATAAAATCAGGTGTATGGAAATATTATGTTAAAGATACTGAGGGTAAATATTATAATTTAACTTTTGAGGATGGGAATATTATTAAAGCAATTTACAATGATGGTGGTAGGCAATGGGAAGGTACGCCAGTTGCGCATGAGGCGGATTCATTAATGGCTGATGGCTATTATTTTGTTCAAGAACAAGAAACGTATAATTATAATATGTCACCAACAGTATATGTTCAATTAATTAATAGTATTACACACGGGAATCTTACTCGATGGTATCCTGAGGGTCAAATGTTTTCAGATGGGTCATTTATTAATGGTAATCGTCAAGGGCCATTTAGTTGGTGGTATAAAAGTGGTGCCTTGAAAGAAACTTCTTTCTGGGAAAATGATCAGCAAATTGCTAAAACAACACAATTTTGGGAAAACGGTAATAATTATGCTGTTGCTAACTATGTAAAAGGTGTCTTAACCGGTAAATTGACCTGGTGGTATGAAGATGGTCAGAAGAAAGAAGAAGTTAATTTTATAGAAGGTAAACGAGATGGCCTTGCTTATTGGTGGTATTCAAATGGAAATAAAAAAGGTATAGCTGATATCTCTTCAGGAAAAGGACAAGTAACATTGTTTTCAAAAGACGAATCCCATTTTGAGCGGTTTAATGTTCTGAATGATAAAGTTTTTTGTAAATCAGGTGAAATTTTATTTTCAATAGAAAATATTTCAAAAGATTCTGTATTGCCAATTAATGATGGTACTTGTGATTGTGCAGACTGTTCTGATGAATCAAGTTAAATCTTTATAATTATTTAGTCGGTTGTCAATCCAGTCGCTAAACACTTACTTTAATTTTTTATTTTTTATTCTTATGCGTAAAATATATATAACTATTATATTTTTATCTTCACTTGTTTTTGCTGATGATCATACAATTGCTGTACTTGATTTTTCTGGAGAAGATATTCATATTGATGAGCTTAGGTCTTTAAGCGCTCAATTCCGGATTGAATTACTTCAAATGGACACCTTACGTGTTCTAGATTATGATGATATGAATACCATTCTTGAGCTTTCTGGATATGATTCACCCTATTGTAATACAATGTCATGTGCAGTTATTACTTCGATGCTTTTAGAACAAGAGTGGATGGTTGCAGCTAACATTGCAAAGATTGGTGAAGTATATGTCGTTGAAGCACGATTATTTAATTCAGAAAACGGTAGAGTAATAAATGTAGTAACATATGACCATGAGCTATCAATTGAGGGTCTTAGAACCAGAGGAATGCATAATGTAGCTGAATTATTAATGTCATTTAGGGTTCCGATGGAGGTTCATCGTAGGCAGAACTTAGTATACATAAAGACTAATCCTTCTGGAGCAATGGTACGTGTAGGTAATGATACACTTAGTGGATTAACACCAATGGCTTTAGATAGGGTAATGATTGAAAGCAGACCCATTATTATTTTAAAAAAATTATATGAACCATTTCGATTAAAACAATTACCTGAAGATAATTCTGATATTTTATATGTAGAATTGCAAAGAAGAGTACCTCAAATAGGAGATGTAGTTTTCGGCAAACCGTTACCAGAAGGAATTGTTATTGTATCTAACGATGGTGAAGATAGGTTTTTATTAAAAAAAGGAACTGTAAAATTTAAAAAGCTAAATCAAGGAAAATATCATTTAGAATCAAACTCACATATTATTAATAATGGTAATTTTAATATTAGACATAGAAGGACTACAGAAGTGAACCCTGAAATCTTTCTTATCTCAGATATTGTAAAGGAAAGAAATCGTTATAAATTAAAAAGAAATATAATGATTGGTTTCTTAGGTTTTTCATCAGGCTATCGTACTTATTTACAGTTTGAATCAGAGAGTATTTACTCTAATTATGGCTCTTCAATTGAAGATGGACTAAATAAACATAATGATATTGAACAATTAGATAATCAAAAACCTATTGTTAATATATTATCTGCTTTTTTTCTAGCACCCACTATATACTTTCACGCAAAATATTTGGAAAGAGATCAGTGGTTAAAAAGATGATTCGCTTTATTATTTTAATATTTTTTATTATTATTGCATGTGAAGATGCTCGAGAATGGGATAATCCTTATGATCCAAATAGTAATCGCGATCTTTGGACACCTCAGAATGTATCAGCTGAAGAACTTGGTGAAGGTCAATTTAAATTAACTTGGAATCGAAAAGGTCGTCCCTCTAATGGGTTTTTTATTGATAGAAAAATTGGGGAGGAAAGTTGGGAAGATTCAATTTTATATTTAAAAGATAATCCACAGCTAAGTGATGATACTGAACTAACATTAATAGACACTGTTGATTTAAAAATTTTAATTAATCTTTTAAAAAGTCCTGATCCTTTTGAATATAAATACCGAATATATGCTTATGCTATAATGGAGAATGGTGACACCAATGTTTCTAATTATAATTCTATTATAGTAGTGCCGAATGTTCTTCCTACTAAGCCTGATAGTTTAAAAATATTATCAGTTACATATATAAATAAACCTCCGAAAACAATGACCGTGACATGGAGCAAATCAACATACAATTTTAAAAATTACAACATTTTCCATTCAGATTTAAATGACTTTTCTAACAAGACATTATATAAAACTATTTATGATAGTAATGTATTGTCATTGGACACTACAATTTTTACTGTATTAAAAGAAAATTGGTTTTGGATTGGTGTTGAAGATAGTATGGGCCAAAAAACAAGTTTAGAGAATAGTGTCTTTTTATTACCAATTGATAACCCTCCAGAACCAGTTTTACTCGATACGATAACATTTGAGAATGACAAATTTAAACTTAAATGGTCAAAAGCAATTATGAATTCTATTAAAGATGATTTCGAAAATTATACAATTGAAGAAATATCATTACCTGATTCTTCAGCATCTATAATAGAATCAATTAATTTAAAAAATAATATTGAAACATTAGTAAATATAAGTGATGATAAAGAAACTTACTTTAGAGTAAAATTAAACGATGAATGGGGAAACTCAACATCTAGTAATATTCAACCTGCTTCTTCATTTCAAAAAATTATAACACTTGATTTTATTCGTGACCTTGGGGATGATTTAAGTATTTATAATTTAGGTTCAAAATTATTTTTTCCTTTAAAAAAGACGAGTGTTAATGCAAAATTTCCAGTTTGGATACAAAATGGTAAAAAGATTTACGCATTGATTGAAGGAAACATGGGTATTGTTCTAAATGAAGATGGCACTGGTTTGAGGACAATTTTAGGACAAGAGCCGCAAGATATATCATTTAATAGTGATCAGACTAAAGGAATTTATACAGGAGAAGATCATAACTTATATTATGTTGATTTAACTACAAGTAACGATGAGATAACAATCAAAATACAAGATAATAATGAATGGTTTTCTGATCCTGAAATTATAAGTATTGATGAAATTCTATATTCACAAATAAAAAACCCGTATTTAAATAATTTAGGACCGCAAGGTATCTTTACTTCGGGTTTAGATGGCAAGAATGTTGACACATTATTATTAGAGCCATCCAATAAAAGCCTTAAAGGTGTAAGATATATTATGCCAAGAATGTCGCCTCTTAGAGATAAAGTCCTTTATGTTAAAGAAAATGAAAGTTTATACTTATTAGAACTAGATCAAAACCGTAATGTTATTTCAAGTAACATAATTAAGATTGAAGGTGTTGACAATGTTCTTCCAGAGCAAAGTAAATATTTTAGGAACATTAGATGGTCTCCTGATGGAAGCAAAGCTATTTTTTGGACTAAAGATGCAGATTATAATCTTTATATCTATGATTTAAATGCGAACGCTTCTATTGTTAAACTTTTACAACCAGGCGCAAGATATGCAGAATGGATTGAGAATGATAAAGTACTTTTTAGATTAGAAAATGCTGATGCAATGTTTGTTAAAAGTATTAATGAAGCTCCTACTGCAAGTCCTTCTATATTAATAAATGATGGACATCCTGCATATAATGCACCGTGGGCTCAGTTACAACCAAGGCAATAATGATAAATTTAGATAATCTTAAAAGAGGAGATTTTAGTTTTATAAAAAGTGTTGAAGCACGCTGGGTGGATATGGATGCGCTTCGCCATATAAATAATTCAGTCTACTTATCTTATTTTGAATCAGCAAGAGTGGAATTCTTAGATTCTTTAGGAATAAATATTAATCGATGGGAAGGAGATGAAAGTGTAATCTTAGGTAAAATGGAAATAACTTATTTAAAACAATCTTCTTACCCTAATATCTATGATGTTGGATGCCGAATTTCAAGATTAGGAACTAAAAGTTTTGACATATTTTCAGCTATATTTGATAAAAAAAGTTTAACACCAATAGTTACAGGAACTTTTGTGACAGTCTCCTTTAATTATAAATCACAAGAAACCATTCTTATTCCAAAAGCTGTAAAGGATGCGTTCGAACCTTTTTAAAATAATAACAATCTACTAAAACTTAGATATTTATAGATAATTATGGAATATAAACGAGATAAAACTGAATTTATTCAAAATTTAAAAGATATTTCAGGTGAAAAAAATATTCTTACTGCTAACTGGAGTAAAGAACGTTATTGCAAGGGTTGGCGATACGGAGAAGGACAAGCTTTAGCGGTTGCAAAGCCAAACTCATTACTTGAAATTTGGAAAATTTTGCAACTATGTGTGGATTTAGATATCATTGTTATTATGCAAGCTGCTAACACAGGCTTAACTGGTGGATCTACGCCCTACGGTAACGATTATGACCGTCCTATACTTATCATAAATACTATGAGAATCAGTGATATACATATAATAAATGAAGGTAAGCAAATTGTGGGTTTTTCTGGAAGCACATTGTTTGGACTAGAGAACAAACTGTCTTCTTATGGAAGAGAACCGCATTCTGTAATTGGCTCTTCTTGTATAGGCGCGTCAATTGTAGGTGGTATTTGCAATAATTCCGGTGGAGCACTTATAAAAAGAGGACCTGCTTACACAGAACTTTCACTTTATGCTCAAATTACTAAAGTGGGAGAGCTTATTTTAGTTAATGATTTAGGTATTGAGCTTGGTTCTTCACCTGAAGAAATTCTAACTAACCTCCAAACTGAAAATTACAATATAGATCAAATACAGTTTCCTAATAAACTTGCATCTGATAACGTATATCAAGAACGGTTGCGAGATGTAGACGCAAGTACACCTGCACGGTTTAACGCTGATAAGCGCCGCTTGTATGGTGCCTCCGGTTGTGCTGGTAAAATTGCTGTTTTTGCTGTTCGTTTAGATACCTATCCAATTCCAAATCGAAGTCAGGTATTTTATTTAGGGACAAATAGTCCGTATGTATTGGGTAAAATTCGTAGAGATATTTTATCTAAGTTCAAAAATCTCCCTACTTCAGGTGAGTATCTACATAGAGACTGCTATGATGCTGCTAAAAAATACAGTAAAGACACTTTTGTAGCCATTGACAAAATAGGACCTAGTTTTATTCCAAAGTTTTTTGAGTTTAAACGAAAAATAGATCTTATGGCTGAAAAGTTCAATTTTCTTCCAAATAAATTTTCAGAAATATTAATGCAGTTTCTAAGTAATTTTTGGCCTAATCACTTACCGCGACGAATGGAAGAATACCGAGACCAGTATGAACATCACTGGATAATTGAAGCATCAGATGAAGGCATTGATGAAGCAAAAGATTATTTTGAAAATTTTTTCTCAAACAATGAAGGATCTTTTTTTGAATGTACAGAAAAAGAGGCTAAAAAAGCTATTTTACATCGTTTTGTTGCTGCCAGTGCAGTAGCTCGTTATCATGCAATGAATCAAGAAACATCTGGAGAAATGATGTCTTTGGATATCGCATTTCCTCGTAATGAAAAAGACTGGTTTGAAAAGTTGCCTCCTGAGATAGATAAGTTGTTTGAAATTAAACTGTATTATGGCCATCTCTTTTGTCATGTATTACATCAAAACTATATTGCTAAAAAAGATGTTGATGTTGAAGAATTAAAGAAAAAATTATTAGAAACCTATGATTCTAGAGGTGCAGAATATCCTGCAGAGCACAATGTTGGACATGAATATGCTGCTAAATCTTCATTGTCAGAATTTTATAAGAGTCTTGACCCAACCAATGGTTTTAATCCAGGGATAGGATCGACTAGTAAACGTAAATATTGGAAATAAAATATCTTTAATTTGGATAATTTTTGTTTTGATATTATTCAATTCAAACTGTGAACTAACGCACTTAAGGTGTTATTTTTATATATTAGATTTGTATCGTTAAAACTTTATTATGATCAACAAAAAGGTTTATTAAATGTTTCTTCATAAAATAAAAAAAATTATCTTTTTTTTCATTTTTTTGTATTCATCTTTACTATCAGCTGAGACGATTGGGCGTGTAATGAAAGCAAGCGGCCAAGTCCTTATCAAACCTATAGGTGGAGCTTCATACTCAGTAGAAGTAAAACCGGGTCAATCAGTATCTAATGGCGATGCTATTAGGGTTGGAGAGGGAAGTTTTGCAGTCGTAATCTTTTTAGATGATAAATCTGTTGTAAAGGTTAGAGAAAACACTGATTTTCAATTTGTTGAAACATCAAATACACGTAGTCTTATAATTGACCAAGGAACGACACTCCACAATGTTAATAAAGAAGGTCGGCAAAAAGCATATAGGGTTGAAACTCCTGTATCTGTTGCATCTGTAAAGGGAACCGAGTTCTCTGCTTTTCATGATGCAGTTGCTGGAATAGATAAATTTGTTGGTAAAACTGGTAATTTTGATGTTTTTAATACTATTAGTGGGATGACTGTTAATGTTGGTGCAGGGCAAAAAGCAGTTTCTAATGCATTAGGTCAATTAATTCCAGCACCAGCACTTCCTGGAGATTTCCCTGAAGATCCTGATGGTGAAAGTAACGATCAACAACAAGAAGAACCACAAGAAGAACTAAATCAACCTGAAGAACAAGAATTGCAGGAACAACAACCTCAAAATGAGCTTCAACAAGAAGAGTTGTCAAATAATGAGCCTGAAACTGAAGAACCATCTGATAATCAAGAGCAACAACCGGATGAACCTCAATCAGGTGATTCACCAAAGCCAAAAGCTAAAAAGCCATTAAATTTAGGCCTCGGTGTTGGTTCTGCTACAATAGATGGGGTGCTTTATAATCAAGTAGCTCTTCGTCCAGAATTATCATTTGGTAAACTAGGCTTAGGTTTAGATTTTCCCCTATACATTGATAATGAAGGTAATATAAGGAAAGATGAATGGGATGAAGCTTCTGACATTATAGATAAATTTTTATACATAAGATGGGGTGAAAAATCAGACCCTTTTTGGTTTAAGTGGGGTGCTTTAAATAATGTAACATTAGGTTACGGTGGCCTACTCAATGGTTATTCAAATATGATGGAATTCCCTTCAGTTAGAAGAGTGGGGATTAATACTGGTATAGGGTTTAGAAATTTCAGTACTGAGTTATTTCTTTCAAATATGAAAGATTTTACAAGAGGTGGTACACTTATGGGTCTTCGTGGTGCTTATAAGCTGTCAGATGCGATTCCATTAACATTTGGTTTAAACTTTGTGATGGATATGAACCAATTTTCTGGATTAAAAGATACTGATGATGATACGTATCCAGATATTTTTGATGACTTTCCAAATGATAAAGACTATTGGAATGATACTGATGGAGATGGTATAGCTGATAAAAATGGTGGTAATACACCACCAGCTAATGGTTGGGATATTGATGGAGATGGTGATAATTTTTTAGATTCGGAAAAAACCCCAATTTTAAAACCAACTCCTTTTAGCTTAAAAGACAATAAAGCAACTGCGCAGGGTTTTGCTTTTGATTTAGGTTATCCAATAGTAAAGAGTAAAGCTTTTTCACTTGAAGCTTATATGGAATACAATAAGTTAATATTCCCTAAGATTAAAGGTGATAAATACTATAGTCGAAAAGCTATGGATGGAACAGGAATTACAATACCTGGAGTCCGTGCGAGTATATTTAGTTTTTTAAACGTTAGCTTTGAATACAGAATAAAACAAGGTTACTTCGCTCCTCAATTTTTTGATGGAAGCTATGATCTATCTCGCGTTGTTGCTTTGTTTAGTGACTCTACAACAGTAATTCGCACAAAAGATCAAATGGTCTTAGTTGACGATTCTAATACATCTGGCATGTATGGATCAGCTTCTGCTAATTTATTCAACCTAGTCAACTTTAATGCTGCTTATGCAAGCATGAAGGGAGATGGTGATGTTGAACTTAATAGTTTTAATGCTTTAATTAATATTAACGCCGAAAATATTCCAAAATTGAGCGTTGCTCAAGCATATTATCAGCGAAATAATGATAAAAATCCTTTTGATTTTGGTGATCCTTCAACAAATACAATATTTGGTTATAAAGTTGGATATGAAGTAAATGCTGGGGTAAGTCTTATATGGGACTTTAGGCAGTTTTATAGAGATTCAGGTAATGGCTTAGAACCAGTTAAACAAACAACAATTGAGACAGCATTTAATTTTTAATGCCAGATACATTAAAAACTGTATTTAAATATGATGCAGGAGCAAGAGGTTTTAAAAGAGCCTCTTTAATATTGATATTTTTAGCGGGATTATTAGCTATTTTTGGAATTTTTTGGTTATATTCATGGTTTTAGGAGAAATAATGAATTTATCTATTGAATATTGTAACGTTTGAAATTATCTACCTCGAGCAGCCAGTTTGGCTACTTTGATATTAAAAAAATATGGAGCATCAGTTTCATCTTTGAAATTAATTCCATCATCTGGTGGTGTTTTTGAAATCTATAACGATAAACATTTGATATTTTCAAAAAAAAATGAAGGCCATTTTCCAGATGAGAATGAGATTGTAAAAATACTGGAAAAGTTTAATTAAATATTTATTTTATATTGTACTTATACTACCATTAGCATCTCAAGATGGAGAAGTCATTAGTTTGTCTAAACACATAGGCCACACTTTAGATGCCGAAGAAAATTTATACTACAATGTCTTCTCTAATGTACCAAATTTTAATAATGCGCAGTTTTTCCAGGTAAAGCCAAATCGAATTATTGCGCGTATTTCTTATCTTGATTACACAAAGATTAAGATTGCTAAAAAATCCTATAACCTTAAAAAATTTACAGATCTTCAAATAAGTATTAATAAAAAACCGAGAATTACAGATAAGATTCGTGCATCTTTTGCAGATAACCTGGCGTACTTACGTACTAAAGAAGTTTTAGAAAACATACCTGCTGGTCAATTTGTTTCTGTAAAAACCCGATCGAATAAATGGGTAAAAGGGACTCTATTATCTTTTAAAAAAAATACATTAAGTTTGCAAACGCCCATTTCAATTAAAAAAATACCTATGACTCAAATGGAGTTAATAAATTATAGAGAAAAAATAATTGATCGTCAAGATTGGAAAATTTACATTTATGGAATTGCAGCTATTATAGGCTTTACATTAATGGAAACATGGAACATTCAAACAACTCCAGAATGGGGTGTTAAATGGCACAATCGTTTTTCAGGTGCTATTTTTGGCTTAATTGCTGGAGCAGAAGTATATGATACTTCAATGATTTTACTATCAAAGAAATCTCAGTTTGGACTTACAGCTAAAGAATTAAATCAATTAAGTCTTAATTAAAGGAGAAATTTTGTCAGATACTGATACGAAAAAAGATTTTAATCAAAATTACTTAGCAGATAAACTTCACTCTATAGGAGATAAGTTGGGCGATGCATACGGCGAACCGCTTCTTAACGAGTTAATAGCAAGAATGGAAAGAACGGTCTCTCATTTTAATGAAGAAGTTGATGTTATGGTTAAAACTTTAACGAGTAGAACGAAAAATCAAAGAAGACTTTTAGCTTCAATGCGTGGTGAAGATCCAAATTTAATAGATATAGAATTAAGTGATCTTGAAAAAAAAATAGAAGCAAAAGATAAATCAATTTCTAATTCATCTGCTGATTCTAAAGAAGATGAAGAACCAAAGAAAAAAATGTTCTCATTTTTTAAGAAAAAAAAGAAAAAATGATTTCAAACCGCACTTTTAAGTGGGGCATTATATTCTTTATTTTTCTCTTTAATTTTTCTTTCCAACAAGAGTCAAACCAAAAATTTACAGATTTCACGTCGATAAAAAAGCGTGTCTATAATTTTACTAAAGTTGAGTTTATTACTGAAGAAGGTGAGTTTAATGATGCAATATGCACATTGGTCATTAAAGATCTTGATCAAAATAATCCTCCTTATGTTGCAATATATTATAAAAGAGATAATTCAAATTGGTTTACCGAATCTTTATATAGAAAACGTGTTCGTTATAGTTTTCAAGATGGCTTAATAAAGCTTGATCGTTCAAATTTTTGGGACTGGTATGAGGTTAATGAAATTAAGATAGTTGTAATTTATTAAATGCTTCATTTCTTGCTTATCGTGATTTAAATCTGGTAAATTTAGTTATAGTTTTTTTAAAATTTGGTCGTGCTAGATGGGGAATTAGCGGTGCCCTGTAACTTGCAATCCGCTATAGCAAGATCGATGCTAGTTTGCGGCAAACGCTGATCTTTGCATTTAAAAAAAGTAATGTTGAAGTTTCAATTCTTTGCAATGGTTTTACACTGAATTCCGTCAGGACCGGAAGGGAGCAGCGGTAAGTGCTTAGAATTATGTGCCGAAGGACCCCTGAAATGGAGTTAACTGATTTATTATGCACTGATAACAGATTTGTCAATATCAAGTGCACGACCATATATTAATCGAGTGTTTATGGCTTATACAGTTTTATCTTTAAAATGGCGTCCTCAAGTTTTTGCTGATTTAATCGGTCAAGAACATGTTACTAAAACATTCATCAACGCATTTAAAAAAGATCGGATTGCTCAAGGTTATATCCTTACAGGTCCAAGAGGAGTTGGCAAAACAACAACTGCCAGAATTATAGCAAAAGCTCTTAACTGTCCAAGTTCAATCGATGGAGTCCCATGTAATAAATGTAATAATTGTCAAGAAATTACGGATGGGAGAAATTTAGATGTAATTGAAATAGATGGTGCATCAAATCGAGGCATAGAAGAAATAAGAAACATTAGAGAGCAAATTAAGTATACCCCAATGAATGCTCCTTATAAAATTTTTATTATTGATGAAGTTCATATGTTAACCAATCAAGCTTTTAATGCATTACTAAGAACATTAGAAGAACCACCCTCACATGGGAAATTTATTTTAGCTACAACTGATATTCATAAAGTACCTTCTACTATTATATCAAGATGTCAACGTTTTGATTTTAATAGAATTACAGAAGCTATTATTAGAGATAGATTGAAAATTATTTTCAAAGATGAAAACATTGTTGTTGATGATGATTCAATTAGTGCTATTGCTCGTAAATCTGATGGGAGCATGCGTGATGCTTTAAGTATAATGGATCAAGTAATAGCTTATGCAGGTGATTCTATTAAAATAGAAGATGTATCCACGATTATTGGATTAATCTCAATTGATGTATTTTTTAATTATTCAAATGCAATTATTAAAAAAGACTATTCTAAAATGACTAATGTTTTAGAAACGATTAAATTAACAGGATTACCATTAGAAGATGTAGCAGAGGGACTAAGTACCCATTTTAGAAATTTAATAATTGGTACTGTTGAAAATAGTGAAAATTTATTAGAACTTAACGATGAAAATAAAAAACAATATCTATCTAATGCTAAAGAATGGAACAGTAAAGACTTGCTTAGAGTAATTAATGTTTTAAATGATTTAGAATACAAGCTAAAACATATGTCTCAACCACTTATTTTTTTTGAAATGACCTCAATGAAGTTAATGGAGATGGATACCACAGTTTCTATAACTGAATTATTATCAACAATAAAAGCTGAACCTATAAAAAAAAAAGTTAATACTTCAATCTCTTCTAGTGAAAAAATAATAATAAGTGATGATAAATTATTATCAATTGAAACTTCTAAGAATGATACAATTGAACCTTCTAAAACAACTGTGAGCAAAATATTTAGTATAGATGATATAAAAAATGAATGGAATAAATTCGTCATTATGATAAGTCAAGAGAGACCCTCTCTTGGTACAGCTTTAGATCATAGTATTCCAGCTTCCTTAGTTGGAAATAAGCTTATAATAGAAGTTTCGGGTCTTCCTGATTTTAGCGTAGGAAATCTTAATCGTAATAATGAAGTTATTGAAAGTTTTTTAAAAGATTATTTTAAAAATGATTTAAAAATTAATGCTGTTAAAAATGAGGGTGATAGTAAACAATCATCAATATCAGAAATAAATATTGAAAGAAATATAGACGATAATAAAGAAACTAATTTAAAAAATGATGAAAATGATAATGTAGTTTCTCGTGTTATTGAAGTTTTTGATGGAGAAATTTTAAGATAGGAGTATGAATGTTTAATAAGGGTAATATGTCAAGTATGCTAAAACAAGCACAACAAGTGCAAAAGCAAATTGAAGACGTACAAAATGAATTAGATGATCTAAATATTGATGGTGAATCAGGTGGAGGTATGGTTAAAGCGACTGTAAATGGTAAAATGGAATTACTTAACTTAAATCTACAAGATGATATTTTTGAAGAAGATAAAGATCTTATCGAAGATTTAATTATATCTGCAATTAATAATGCAATGAGTAAAGCTCAAGAAGAAAGTCAAAGTAGAATGAATGCAGTAACCGGTGGTATGTTAGGTGGAATGAAAATTCCAGGAATGTAATTGAACTCATTTCCAGATAGTATACTTCAGTTAATTGATGCTTTTTCTACGTTTCCTGGTATAGGAAGGAAAACAGCTCAACGGATGGCCTTTCATGTATTAAAATCTTCGTCAAATATTGCTATTCAGTTATCTGAATCAGTATTGAATATGAAATCAAAAATTAGGTTTTGTTCAATTTGTAATGGGATAACTGAGAATGATCCATGCAATATATGCTCAAACCCTAAAAGAGATGAATCATCTATATGTATCGTTGAACAAGCTTCAGACGTGTATACTTTCGAAAAAACAAATTCTTATCATGGTGTTTATCATGTTTTAGGTGGAGTTTTATCACCACTTGATGGAATTGGTCCAGATGATTTATCAATTAAGGGTTTAATTTCAAGAGTTAAGCCAGGCGATGAAATTGTAATTGCAACAAATCCTAGTATCGAAGGTGAAGCTACAAGTTTGTATATTGCGAAACTATTAAATGATAAATCAGTTAAAGTTACCAGACTTGCAAGAGGTCTACCAATGGGTGGTGATTTAGAATATCTTGATGAAGCAACACTTATGAGTGCTATGGAAGGAAGAACAACATTATGATGACATTGCCCAACATTCTTACTTTATTTAGAATATTATTAACTCCAGTTTTTATTGTTTGTCTATTCGAAGATTTTCCCGGTGCACACCTTTGGGCTTTATTTTTATTTGTAATTGCATCAATTACTGATGCTTACGATGGTTATTATGCTCGAAAAAATAATATGGTTACCGATACTGGTCGATTTCTTGATCCATTAGCTGATAAGATACTTGTTTCTTCTGCTTTTATATCATTTGCAATTATGGGACTTATAGACTTTTGGATGGTAGGACTTATATTATTTAGAGATCTTTTTGTTACAGCACTAAGAATTATTATGACACGTAATGGTTTCACTATGATGACGAGTCGTATTGCAAAGTCTAAAACTGGTGTTCAGTTAGGTATAATTACTTTTACTTTAATATTTTTAAGCCTTAAAGGTTTAGGCTGGGTTTTGTCTAATGAAATCCATTTATTTATTCTTGAATATGAACTTATCTATTATTTAACAGCGATTACTGTTATTTTTACTTTGTACACTGCCTTTTCTTATGTCCAAGAGAATCAAAAAGCGATAAAAGAAATAATGAATTAATATATGAAAAAAAACATTGCTGAATGGATTGGAACAGTTTTTTATTTAGGAAAACTTCCATTAGCTCCTGGTACTTGGACTAGTCTAGTTGCCACTATTGTATGGTATTTTATTTTTAAAGATCTTAATGTTTATTTTTTTCCTATGGTAACATTTTTACTATTTATTTTAGGAATTATTTCATCGAATGTAATTATTAAAGACTCAAAAGAGCATGACCCTTCAAAGATTGTAATAGATGAGTGGGTTGGTCAATGGTTAGCTTTTACTTTATTACCAGTAACTATTCAAACTGGCTTAATTGGATTTTTAGCTTTTAGGTTTTTTGATATTCTAAAACCTGGCCCAGTCAAAAAAATGGAAAGATTGCCTAAAGGACTAGGAGTAATGGCAGATGATGTGATGGCTGGTATTTTAGCATATTTTATTATAATTATTTATTATTTAACATTTTCATGAAAATTGGACTTATTACAATTGGTGCTGAGTTGTTAAACGGAACACGCATTGATACAAATGCATCTTGGATAGGAAAATCAGTTATTTCAGCTGGAGGTAGTATTCATTGGCATATGACGGTTAACGATACAAATGAATCCATCGTAAATAGTTTAAATCAAGTCCCCGAAGATATAGAAATTATATTATGTACTGG
>Ga0115567_10003510_pt1 | contig 15423 bp, 9 predicted proteins | sample COGITO_mtgs_1204_2_FD_88679 | JGI IMG/M metagenome (GOLD analysis project Ga0115567, IMG submission 88679) | Pelagic marine microbial communities from North Sea - COGITO_mtgs_120412 | ecosystem: Environmental > Aquatic > Marine > Epipelagic | place: Germany:Helgoland, sampling site Kabeltonne... | reverse complement strand
GTCGCGGGTCGGGGGTGCGCACGAGGTCACCCTCAACGGGGACGACTACGCCGACAGCGACGGGAGCGACGGCGCGGGGCGGCGGAACATCGAGGCGGGCAGGGCCAAGCTGATGGAGCTGCAGTACGACCAGTTCCGCGCTGAGATGGCGTCGCGGCTGGAGGAGAAGAACAGGAAGATTCAGACGATGGAGGAGGAGAACGCCCGGCTGAGGGTCGACACCGAGTCTCGAACGAAGCAAGCGGATGCCGAGGCGCCGGGGCGGGAGCTGCACGCGCAGGCGGTGACGCACGCCAAGGAGCAGGTGCACCAGCTCTCGGAGAAGGTCGACGGGTTCACGCGCGAACGAGCGGCGCTCAAGACCATCTTGGAGAGCAAGATGTCCACCCTCGTCGACGGCATCGCGCGATCCTTCGAAGAGCTCGGGGATGACGGCCGGCGGCACCCAAGGCTCGCGAGGGAGATCAGCGCGTTGGACAGGCTGGTCACCGCCACGGTGCACGCCATGGAGTTTTAAAAGTTTGGTATTATGATCTACTCGAGTTGGAACAGTACGCGCAACCTTAGTTTCGTGTCGATGCGAGTCTCGCGAGTCTCCGTGTTCCGTGCGCACCGCCTCGGGTGTGGGCGTCTGACTGCAGGTCCACACCTGTCCCTTCATTTGTTTTTTTTGAACAGGAGTCCGTCTCTCTCTTCCCAATTGGCAGATCCGAGGGCACTGGCACTGGGGTGCCGCTGGGGACCGACCTTTGAAGGCGGCTCCGCGCGCGAGGGCGCCGACACGCCGGGACCCTGAGTGTGCTCAGCTACTTCACCGGGCGGTGCGCCTCCCCCGGACCCGGGATGGGGAGGGAGGACCGCGACCGGGTAGCCGACGAGGAGCCGGAGGTTGAGGATGTCGAGGCGAGCGGCCTCCTCCCGCCGAAGAGGCACGTCCACGACTACGCCCGCGTCGAGCACGAGCTCCTCGCGGCGCGCCGGGACGACGCCAAACGCCTGAGCGACCTACCCGCGGGCCTCTCCAACAGCGGCAACACGTGCTTCGCGGCGTCCGCGCTGCAGTGCCTTTACCACACCCGCCTGCTCACCGCGCACTTCGCGGACGAGCCCCACCCGCCGGAGCGGTGCGACGTGTCGGGGTTCTGCGTGACGTGCGAGTACCAGAAGCACGTGCTCAAGGCGCTGGACGCGGAGCCGCGCGGGTCCTTCTCCATCGGCAAACTCACGAACGCCATCGGAAGCATCGCGAAGCACTTCGTCCGCGGACGGCAGGAGGACTCGCACGAGTACATCAGGGGCGTGCTCGACGGCATACACGTCCAGGCGCTCAAGGAGTTCGCGGGGGAAGACGCGGAGAAGGTGCTGGACGCGAGGACGCAGGAGACGACGATCGTGCACCACATCTTCGGCGGGTACACGTGCGGGCAGGTGGAGTGCGGCCAGTGCGGACACGTGAGCAGAAACTACCAGTCCATGATTGACATCCCGGTGGAGGTCACCGCCAAGTCGTCCTCGGGGATCGAAGCGTCCCTCAAGTCCAACTTTTTGGACACGGAGACGTTGGACGGCAGCAACAAGTACAAGTGCGGCCGGTGCGCGGCGTACGTCCGCGCGGAGAAAGGGACAAAGATCCACGTATCGCCCAACGTGTTGGTCGTCCCGCTCAAGCGATACACGATGGGCCGGTTCTCCAAGATTACAAAGTTTGTCGAGTTCCCACTGACGTTGGACCTGCGGCCGTACATGTCGCGGGATGCGCCGTACGAGGGTAAGTGCCACCCGACGTACACGCTGTACGGAGTGGTGGTGCACCTGGACTGGGGCGGCAGCGCGCACAGCGGCCACTACGTCTCCTACGTCAGGTTGCTCGACGGCCGCTGGTGCAAGTGCGACGACGGGCGCGTGGAGACGACCGACGAGGCGACCGTGCTCAAACAGAAGGCTTACCTACTCTTCTACGAGCGGGATGCCGTTCGCGGGTGCGCGCCGGTGCGAACGCAGTCCCAGCAGGACCGCGCGGACAGGCTCGGTAAGGAGAAGAAGGCTCGGGACGCTCGGGTCAAGGCTCGCCGCGACGCCGCCGCCGAGGAGAAGGCTTCCAGCGGAGGGTCACGCGGAAGGACGCTCACGAACGGCGGCGGCGGCGGGCGGTTCGCGAGCAACGCGCCCGCGAGGGACTCGGACGACGAGTCCGAAGAGAGCGAGAACGAGAACGACGGCGGGTCGGCTCCGGCGCGGGCCCGGGCGGCGTACCTCGCGCGAAGGGGCCTCGGCTCCGGGTCGGCGGACTTCGACTCCGACGAGGAGAAACAGGCGCGGGATCGACGACGGATGTTTCCCAGCGGCACCGGGACGGCGAGCCCGCAACGGCCGAGCGGCGGCGGCGTCTCCAAATACGACCGCGCCACCGCGGAGGACCTCGCGGCGAGCATGGGCATGTCCAGCCTCGACGACCGATCCAAATCGCTCGTGCACCCGAGCTCCTCGCGACCGACGGCTCCGATCGAACGGGACCCGCGGGTGAACATCACCGACGATCGGGACAGGTACGGCAGGGGGAGCATCGTGGTGGAGGTTGAGCTGCCCGGAGTGGGTAGCGCTCGGGAGGTTGAAGCCGAGTTCACCGACCCGACGCCGCTCCGCAGCGTGCTGCACATCCGCGTGCCGGGGAAGTACAAGGCGGACGTTCGGCTGCCGGCGAAGATCGACGGGGACAAGTCGCTGGGAGCGAGCTTCAGCTCGCGGAGGCAGAGGATCACGTTCACCCTGCCGGTGTCGTGACGGAGACGGAGGCGTCGCGAGCGTTAGTTGTGAAACCACGGAAAGCCATATGAACCTTGAGTTGAACAGTCAATTCGCCCGTGGAATTTCAGACACAGCAGGTTTTAGGCAGTTATTAGGGCAAGTCGTAATCCGGATAGAATGGGCATAGTGAGCTGCGCACGCCCGGCAGCTAGGACCGCGAGAACACAAGCGCACCGTCGTTCTCGGCTATGTCGGCTCACGCGGCGGCGGCTATGCAGGGCATGGGGCTCCGCCCCCCCGGCGTTGGGTCCGGGAGCGCCGCATCCACAGGATCCGCTCGGACCACCGCCAAAGCCCTCAGCTGGAGGCGCGCGGCGCCTGGGGGAGGGGTCGCCCGCCCGAGGCGTCACGATGGCGACGCGGACGCACCGGAGTCCACACGCGGCGACTCGCTCGTGGCGCACGGCTCCATCCGTCCCCGCGGCATCACCGACGAGCAGTGGGAGCAGCAGCTCCGCGAGCAAAACCCCAACTACCGGCACTTCTCGCAGAGGGCGAAGGAGCGCATCGCGAAGCGCGGGCCGATGATCGGAGACATGCGCAGGGAGAGGCTGGGCGAGAAGAATGCGACGCTGGAGATGATCGGGCGGCACCCCGATCGGAAAGAACCGTCTTGGCGCAAGATGAAGATGGAGGGCACCGGGCGGATGACCACCGACATGGCCGACCGCAACGTCACCCTCTTCGAGATTTGGGATCCCCCGCAGCGACCCGAGAAGCAGGTCTTACCCGACACCTTCCTCGAGGTGCCCCGCGCGAGGCGGTACGTCGTCACCCTGAAGGACGGTACCAAGTACTGGGTCGACGCGTGCAACGAGCAGATCGACCGCGCCATGCGCAACCACGCGGATGAGCACAGCGTGTGGTACACGTTCCACATGAAACCCGCGGTGAACAAGATGCAATCCATCCAGTACCTCGGATCCGCCATCGGCGGCTTCGTCTTCCTCACCGGGTCCATCTACCTCGGCATCAAGCGTAAGCACGCCATCCCGACGGACGCCATCCAGGCGATGGAGTTTGCGCAGTCCAGGTCGGACGCCAGGAAGGATGCGCAGGTTGACGTGACGCTCGAGGACGTCGGCGGGTTGGAGAACATCGTCGAGGATCTCAACGAGGTCATCGCGTTCCTCAAGAACCCGGAGAAGTTCAAGCGGCTGGGCGCCAAGCCGCCCAAGGGCCTTCTCATGGAGGGCGGCCCCGGCGTGGGCAAGACCCTCATCGCCAAGGCTATCGCGGGCGAGGCGCAGGTTCCCTTTTACTCAATGTCCGGCGCCGAGTTTGTCGAGATCATCGTCGGCGTCGGAGCCGCGCGCATCCGCGATCTGTTCAAACGCGCGCGAATGAACGCGCCGTGCCTGATCTTCGTGGACGAGATCGACGCGCTCGGCACGCGGCGCGCGGCGGCGGGCACCAAGGGCACGGAGGAGCACGAGCAGACGCTGAACCAGCTGCTGACCGAGATGGACGGGTTCACCCCCGACACCGGCGTGGTCTTCGTCGGCGCGACCAATCGCGCGGATCTCCTGGACCCCGCGCTCATGCGACCCGGTCGATTCGATCGCAAGGTGACCGTGCCCCAGCCCGGCATCGACGCGCGCGCCAAGATTCTCCAGATTCACCTCGCCAAGAGAAACGTGGACCCGGAGATTGACACGCTCCAATTCGCCAAGAACCTTCCGGGCCTCTCCGGCGCTGAGCTCGCGAACATCTGCAACGAGGCGGCCGCCATCTCCGTCCGCCGCGGCGCCGACCTCATCGAGACGGATGACGTGATGGAGGCTGTGGACAGGGTGACGAACGGCCTGAGGCACCCGCTGTTTGACAAGGATGACGAGACGGTTCACCGCCTGACCCGCCACGAGCTCGGCCACGCCATCGTCGCGTCCGTCCTCTACAAGAGCACCGGTCTCATCGAGGCGGTCGAGCGCGTCAGCATCATCCCACGCGGCCGCGACCCGACGCAGACCTCGTACAACCGCAAGAGGGACGAGGACTACATGTTCCCCACCCGCGCCCGCCTGCTGGAGCGCGTGCAGGTTTTGATGGCGGGGCGCGCCGCCGAGGAGGTCTTCTACGGCAACGACATCACCGAGTACAGCTTCGCGGACATCAGGGACGCGAACGATCTCACCCGCAACGTCGTCGTTAACTACGGCCTCGGCGCGCCCGACATGCTCACCACGTACACGTACGACCCCGACACGCTCTGGACCCCCGAGAAGACCATCCAGACCCGCAAGTCCCGCGTCGCCAGCACCGGAGAGATGGACAGGCACGACTACAACCGCAAGATCCACGGGTACGGCCACCAGGCGGACTTCGACCACTACCAGTACGCCGAGCGCAAGATCTTGCAGATCCTCAACGAGGCCGTGGCCAACGCCAAGGCTGTCATCGAGGCGCATCGGGACGCTTTCGAAGTCGCCTTTGACGAGCTCATCGCCGACGACGTCCTATCGGGGGAGAGGCTCGAAGAGATCCTGGCGGCGAACCCCCCGAGTGGCGACTTCCCGCGCAAGGGACCCGACACACCGTGCAAGACGCTCAAGTCCGAGGCTGAAGAGGCCAAGGAGGGCACGCGGGTGACTGGGAACAAGCGGGAGAAGATTGAGTACGCGGTGAAGAACTATTACCCGCAGATCACCGTCGAACCCGAGAACCTTCGCGACAGGAACGAAGGTTTGCCGAGGCCCGGCAAGGACTACAAGGACCTCACCCTCGGCGACTACGTCTCCACGCGGAAGCCGCAGGTTGAGCGCGAGCGGCTGGTTCCGATTGAGCCGTGGGGCGTGCAGGCGATTAAGGAGAACCTGGAGGAGGACCCCGATTGGCTCGCCAAGCAGATGATCATCGCGATGCGGGAGGCGGACAAAGAGCGCCTCGAGGAGCTCAAGACCACCCTCATCCCCAACCTCGAGGCCAAGGTGGAGCGCGCCAAGTCCGGCGCCACCGAGCTGGTGGACTCCAAGGGCGGCACGGTGATCAAGTCGGCGATAGATGACAAGTTTGCGAACATGTCCGAGGAGGAAATCGAAAAGTACAAGGCTGAAAAGTGGGATGACTGGATGTCCTTGGAGGGCGGCACCTACCAGCGTAACGCGGCGCAGCAGAAGTACGTCGGCAAGGACGGCCTCACGGACCGCGAGCGCAGGCAGCTGACGCGGTACAACCAGGAGATTGAGGAGATTGCCGAGAGGTGGACCGCGGCGGGCGAGCCGACTTTCGACCTGAGCGACGACGAGAGGATGGTGCCCAAGCTCTGGCGCGGTGACCTCTCCATGTCGGAGGAGCTCATCGAGTTGAAGTCCACGCTGGACACGATCGAGGGCGTCGAGGGGCGGATGGCGTATGACATGTTACAGCGCGTGAGGGCCGGGTTTGCGGCTGGCGGATACGTGAGGACCTGGGACGGTTTCTTTTACAAAGAGGAGGAGTGCGTCAAGACGCCGCGCGGGGAGTGGTGCAGGCCGAAGGATCTCGCCAAGGAGGAGAAGCACTTCCAGGGGAAGATGGGCCGGGACTACGACTGGCTGTTCAACATCGACTTCAAAGGGATGTGATCTGGGTGCTGCTGAGCGAGACCGTAGTCTATCAATAACACCGAAACCAAGACTGAAAACGAGCCGAACTCGCGCGAGTCATATCTTATCCTAAGATTCCCAGGGCCGGTCGACGACACTCCGCTCGCACTCCGCGACGTAAGGATCCGATAGCGACGATGTTCGCAGTCGCACCCACCTCGGCGTCCCTCTCTAGCTGGGCTCACGCGCGCGTCGCGCCCACCCGCGCTCGATGCGTCGCGGCTCGTCCCACCGCGCCCGTCGTCGCGAAGGCTTTTGGTTCCTCGGAGGAATCTTCCGCCAACTTGGGCCAGAGGGCTGCCGCGGCGCTCGCCGCGCTCACCCTCGCCGCCTCCCCCGCGCCGGCGTTCGCCAAGGGTACCCCCACGTACATCGCCGAGCTCACCCCGACCGCGGGCAGCAGCGTCAGTGGCTCGTTCAAATTTGAGCCCTTCATCGACAAGTCCAACCAGGAGAAGGTGCAGATCACCGCGTCCATCGTGGGCCTCGCCCCTGGCCAGCACGCCATCAACATCCACGAGAACGGCGACGTGGAGTGCGCCGACGGCACGTGCACGGGCTCGAGCTGGAACCCACAGGACAGGCCCCACGGCGGGCCCAACGCGCTGAAGAAGTTCGGCGCGAGCGCGTGCCACTTCGTCGGCGAGGGGTGCCTGCTCTGGAGGCACATCGGCGACCTCGGAAACGTCACGGCGAATGAAGCCGGCGCCGTGGACGCATCGTTCAAGGACCAGTACATCGCGCTGAGGGACGGTAAGAACATGTTCAACGTGGCGGGCAGGTCCATCGTGGTGCGACAGGGCGCGGACGACTTTACCACGCAGAGCGACGACGGCGGCGCGGGGAAGATCCTCGCCTACGGCACCTTGAAGCAGTCGAGCTGAAGAAATAGCGACGGGCGGTGTAATCACAAATTCTAGCCGAGCTCGCCTCGAAGGTCTCTCAGGAACGGGATGTCCCTGTACTGATCCTCCCGCACCGCGTTCCAGTCCAGCTTTCCCGGCCGCAGTATCGTCGTCTTTGTCTCGATGAGGCTGTCCGGCGTGGCTATGTAATCCAGGGGCGTGTCGTGACTCTCCATCACGACGTCTGCGTCGGGGACAACCTGCGTCGAATGCACGGTCGTTGCCATCGGCGTCGTGGACTGCACCGAGCCGTAGTGGCGCATAATTCCGAGCTCGAGGTCGGCAAACCCGGCGCCCTTACCGGTCCTTCCCCCGGCCTCGGTCACGGCGACGCACCCGACGACGAAGAAGTCGATTGGCTCTATGTCCCGGAACTCGACTCGCAGCCCGTGGGTGAGGAATCCCTCTGCGTTTTCAACCTCGGCGAAGTCCACTCCGTTGTGCCTGAGGACCTCCGGGTCGAGCAGGACGAACGGGGTGTCCTGGACCAGCTCAGGCACCGGAGTGTACAGCTTCTTGCCAGCTCGCAACGCCGCCAACCTGAACGGGCCTTGCGCCGGGTCCGGGTTGCACTTGACAACCTTGGCTGCCTGAAACTCCGGCAACTCGCACAGTCGAGCGGCGGCTTCCTCCGCGCCTTTGTAGTTGGGAATGGCGGACCACGGCGAGCCGACAGCCGCTCCGCAGGATTCGAGCGCGCCCCAGACCCGGGCACGCACCTGGTCCTTGGTCACGTTGCGGCCCTCCCACCGCGCGACCGGCTGCGACATGGCTGCGTCGCTGTGACGCTTCACGAAATGACAAGTCGCGGAAAAGACGCGGGCTTGAGAACGGTTCGCGAGAAATAGCACGAGATTTAACGCCTTTTTATCACGACTCGCGCTCGTCGCTCCGCGGCGGACTACTGGTCCACGAGGGACTTGATGATCTCCGCGGCGCGACGCGGGTCCGCCCTGCCTTTCGTCCGCTTCATCACCTCCCCGACGAACAGACCCATCAGACGGGTCTTACCGCCCCGGAGTAACTCAACCTGATCCGGCATCGAACCCACCACGTCGGCGCACGTCGCCGCCAACGCCCTCCCCTCGCCCTCCCCACCCGCCTCCACAGAAGCCCCCTCATCGCCGCTGTAGAAGAGCTCTTTCGATATCTCAGGCACGGGCCTGGTGTCGCCCGAGAGCATCGCCGCGAGGACCGACTTGGCCATCCTCGCGGTGATTGTCATTCCCCCGTTTTCCGCGCCACCGATCGACGCGAGTAGCGTCCCCACCCTGTCCGCGTCGGCGCTCTCGGGCAGACCGAGCAGCGGCTCCTTGTGACCGGCGACGTTCGCCTTCTTCGCGGCGCCCACGAGCGTACCGGTGACCCAGTTGGCCACGTCCGCGGCGCCCGGGGGCTCCACGCCGTTTTCATTCGCGCGTTTATTCGCCGATGAAACGCATTCGTCAAAGTACGCCACCGACGACTTGTGCGACGCGACGCGCGCGGCGAGTGCCGACGTGAGCCCGTACTGGTCCATGAGCCTCACACGTGCCCGCGACGGAAGCTCGGGGACGGCCGATCGGATCATCTCCAGCGTCGCGGGTTCGAGCACGACGTGGGGCAAATCGGGCTCCGGCGCGAACCTGTAGTCCAGGAGAGCCTCTTTGTCGCGGAGCACTTTGGTGGTTCCCGCGATTGGATCGAACGACCGGGTCTGACGCGGCACGACCGCGCCCGATCGCATCAACGCGATCTGCCTCATTCGCTCGTGCCGTATCGCGCGAGCGATGGATCGGAACGAGTTCAGGTTCTTCACCTCGCACCGGTCGCCGACCACGGAGCCGTCGACGCGCCGGTGCGACACGTTGACGTCGACTCGGAGCTCGCCGGCTTCCATGTCGGCGTCGCCCACGCCCAGGAACCGTACTATCTGTTGGAACGTCTCCGCGGCGGCGGCGGCTTCCTCGGCGCCCCGTAGATCCGGCGCGGTGACGATCTCGACGAGGGTGGATCCCGCGCGGTTCAAGTCCACGAGAGTCCCGCGGCTCGAACCCGTGCGTTTCCCGGTGTCCATCTCCAGCTGCAGCCGTTCCACCCGCAGCGTCCTGGGTGTTTGCTCAGCCGTGTGATTCTTCCCTTTAGAGTCGTCTTTAGTTGCTCCTTCTTTGGTATCTACGAACACCTCGATCTGCCCGCCGAGCGCGATTGGTGAGCGCTGCTGGGTGATCTGGTACCCGTGCGGTAGGTCCGGGTAGTGGTAGTGTTTCCTGTCGAACGAGCTCTTGGATTGGACTTGGGAGCCGAGCGCGAACCCGAGCCTCGCGGCGAGCTCCACGGCCCTGGCGTTGAGTGCGGGGAGGGACCCGGGTAACGCGGCGTCGAACGGGGCGACGTTGGCGTTGGCCTTGGCGCCGTACAGTCGTTCGGCTCTGCGTGGGTGGAGGTGGAGGGCGGGGCGTCGTTGTTAGGTTTCGCGGGTGCCGATAAACTGTTTGGTTTTCATCGCGTGGAACCGAGGACCACACGTCGATCGAATGCGGGTTCATCGACCGATACGGGACGCGCGTGGGCTCACCCGGAGAACAGTTTGGTGTCGGCCGCTAGCTGCACGTGCAGCTCGAGGCCCACGACGGTCTCCCACTCGTCGTCGTCCTCGTGCGACTGCGCCATCATTTTCGTCGAGGGCGCCGCGTACCATCGATGGTGCGACGACGACGACGACGACGCGAGGGACCCGCGGACCTTCTCGCGGCCGAAGATGCGCGCGGTGGTCGTCTTACCGCACCGCGACGCCAGCGCCAGGCGAAACATCCGCGACGCCTCGCGACACGAACGCGCCATGGTTGCCCGAGTGAGTGGCGCCCAACTGAAGTATGATGAGAGCGGGCGAGCCAAAGTTTGGTTATGGGCACGCCGAAAACTGCGTTTCGATTGGTACAACTGGCAGCGGACAGCTGTTCCTTTTCGAAGCCCCAACTTCATGATTTAGTCTGTTTGCCCATACGACAGCTTCAAAGGCCGTTGACCTGTTTGAGAAATTTTAAAAAAACTGTCAAGCCGCTTTTCAAGGAAATTCAAATTCCTTGGACCCACGCGGCCCCGGCTCATAGCAGCTAGCGCACGTACGCCGTCGCACTAGCTCGTATCCACACCCGTACCTAAGCGATATGGTCGCTCACGCCGCGGCCGCGTCGCTCGGCTCGATGCAGATGACCGCCGCGCTCAGCAGGGGCTCGGTCGTCCCCTCAATTCGCCGGGTCGCATCAGTCCGCCCCGCGAAGCGCCTCACGCGCGCTCGCTTCCCCGTCGTGCGCGCCGCGCAAGACCAGGGCCCCAACGAGAGCACCGAGGACTACGAGGCTCGCCTCCACGCCGACGCCACCGTCGCGGTCGAGCGTCGCATCCTCGAGGTCGTCCCCGCGGAGCTCCTCGGCTCCATCGCCATTCCCCAGAAGCTCGTCGAGATTCGCTCGTACGTGCGCTGGGAAGAGGCCGGCAAGCCCGAGGACACCAGCAGGGAGTGGCAGGCGCGCGAATACCAGGCGGCCCTCATCGACCTGAAGCTGGAAATGCTCGCGGGCGGTAACCTCAACGACGTCCGCCGCAGGTACCAGCTCGACACCGAGTTCGGAGAGGACTCCCCGTGCCACTCCCCGTCCAAGACCGAGCTCGAGATGCTCAAGAAGGCTCTCGCCATCTCCAAGGAACCCGAGTACTACGCCGACGAGAAGGCCCAGGCTCCGATCGACGGCGAGGATGCAGCCATCGCGATGCTCGCCAACGCGGCGTCCAACATCGTCGCCCCCGGCCCCGCCATGCCCCCGGCCCCCGTCGTCGCCGCCGCGCCCGCGCCGGCTTCATCCGTCCCCGTCCCCGTCGACGCGAAAAAGGCGGCCAAGCTCAAACTCAAAGCTGAGGCTGAGGCGCAGATGAAGAAACTCCAGGCACAGATGAAGGCACTCGAGGAGGAGGAACTCGAGACGGAAGCGGACGAGCTCGCCAAGCGCGTGGCCGCCGCGGCCGCCACCGTCGTGCCGCCACCGCCCGTCCCAGCCGCGCCGCCCGCGCCCGGCACGGCCGCCAAGCCCGTGTTCAGCCCAGTCGGCGCGTCCACGCCCGAGACGGCGGGCGCCTCGGACACCTCCAAGGCGAGGGCGCTCAGCGCCGCCAAGGCTGCCGCCGAGGCTGAGCTCAAGGCGGCCGAGGCTGAGATGCGCGCCGCGCAGGCTGCGCTCAAGGCGGCTGCCGCCAAGCGCGAGGCTGACGCCAAGAAGTCCGCCACGGTGCTCGGCGACGAGCTCCGCATGGGCCACGTCCCCGCCGAAGTCGCCAAGAGCACCTACGGCGTCAAGGCCAAGGCTGCCGATCTGGAGGCCAAGGCTAAGGCCAAGAAGGATGCCCAAAAGAAGGTGGACGCCCTCTTCATCGAACCCGGCGTCGAGAACCCCACCATGATCAAGGCTGAGGCTAAGCGTCTCATCGAGATGGAGCTCGCCAAGGAGGAGGAGATTCTCAACGCCAAAAAGTCCGTCGCGGAGCCCGCCGAGCCCCTCAAGGCCTCCACCGCTCTCAAGGCTCCCACCCCTCCCCCTGCCCCCGTCGCCAAGAAGCCCATCGCGGCCACCTCCGCCGACATCAAGAGCGACATCCCCGAGCTCGTCGACGACGTCGCGGGCGAGGTTGCCGACATCGAGGACTTCCAGCCCGAGTTTGTCGCCGGCACCGCCGTGGACGAGCGCCTCGCCAACATTGAAACTCTCCACGCCGCGCAGCTCAAGGCTGTCAAGAAGGAGCACGAGGAGGAGCTGCTCAAGGCTAAGCTCTCCGTCGAGACCGACGGCGCGTCCTCCTCCGCGGAGAAGCAGCTGAGGGCCAAGCTCGGCGAGCTCGTCCGCGCCCTCGAGGTTAGCAACAAGCAGTGCAGGGGCCTCAAGGAGAAGCTCGCGTCCACCGCGACGGAACTCGCGACGGAGAAGAAAATATCCGGCAAGGCTGGCGAAGTGCTCGCGGCGCACAAGACGAACGAGATGATGATCAGGACGCTCAAGAAGGAGCTCTCCGTCGCGTTGGAGGTTCAGGCGACGGCTGAGAAGCGCGCGCAGGCGGCTGAGAAGGAGGCGGCGGCGACCAAGGTTGACTCGGACGTCACCACGGGCAAGAGCGAGTCCCTCGAGGAGCGCGTGAAGGAGCTCGAGGCTGAGCTCGCCGAGGCGCAGGAGGTCATCGCGGAGTTCAAGGCTTCCTGGGAGGCTGATCGCAAGGTCATCGCCGTCCTCTCCAAGATGAAGGATGCGCCCGACGCGCAGGCTAAAATCGCCGCCGCCGCCGCCGAGGAGTCCTCATCCTCCAGCGTGTTCAGCAAGTGGGGCGCGTCCCTTACCCGGGCGCTCGTGGGCGACCTCGCCGCCGACCGCGACGTGGCGGCGGAGACTCTCAGAGCTTCCGCCATCAAGTGGTCGCCCAAGTACGACGCCATCGAGGCTGAGAAGGCCGCCGCGGCGAAGAGGGAGGCGAAACCTTACGCCAGGCAAGGGGGCAGCGCCACCATCGCGATGCTCCGCGCCAGGAAGGAGACCGCGGAGCGTGCCGTCGATGAGAACGCACGGGCCAGGCAGGCGAACTGGCTCGAAGCCGCCGAGCAGGCGACGGAGGCTGCGGCGGCGTTTGACGAGGAGGTTGAGGTTGAGGAGGAGGTCGTCGAGGAGCCCGAGCCCGAGCCCGTCGCCGCCGTCAAGCCGGTTGTGCCCGCCGTCAAGCCGGTTGCGCCCGCCGTCAAGCCGGTTGCGCCCGCCGCCGTCAAGTCCAACGCCGTGCCCAAGGCGAAGAAGATCCCCCTCCCGGGCGATAAGCTTCCCCCCGCCGCCGCCCCCGTGCCCAAGGCTGCCGCCAACGTCCCTCCACCCGGCGCCAACGCCGTGGTGAAGACGGCTGAGGACGCCGTCGACATCCAAAAGCCGCCCACCGCCACCGGCAAGGCGGCCGCGCCCGTCGCCATGCCCAAGGCTGCCGCGCCCAAGGCGGCCATCATGCCCAAGTTCATCCCCGCCTCCAAGGCTGGTGACGACAAGAAGGACAACGGCGGCTGGAGCAGCGCGCACCTTCCCCCGACTCGCTAAACCGAGTTGGTTGGCTTTGATGAATTTATTTCAAAAACTTGACGCATAACAGTTGCCGACTCCTTTGACGGATGGACGCGAGGAAGATGACCGCGGACGGGAGGAAAAGTGGCGACGCGGAGGAAGATAGCCCGCGACGCTCGCGCTCATGTAATTCGAATGTTTATTTTCCCTTCAACTTCGATGAAAGGCGCCTATGGTTCTACGTTCTATGTTCACCGCCGAAAGAGCCGTTGGCGACGACGATCAGCAGAAGATGCTTTGAAGAGCCTCCTGCCTCGCCCTCGCCATCCCCATGGCGTGCATATCCACCCCGCACGCCTTCGCGATCGCCGCCTCCCGCTTCGCCCGTCCCTCCGCCGACTGATCCAGGCCGTGGTCCCACGCGCCGTGCGCAGCCTTGCCGCCGCTCTGCGGCATGGCTGTGGGCTTGGGCACCGCCATCACCGGCCTGGGCGGTCCACCGCCGCCGGTGCCCGGGGTGTGCCCGAACATGCCCCCGAACCCGCCGGCACCCCCCGCGGCGGACGGCGTGTCTCCCACGTCCGAGCCGTCCATCGACATCCGTCGAGGGGCCCACTCGCCGTTCCCCGTCGCCTCCGCGATCCGCCTGTCCTCCTCCTCGTTTCGTTTGTTGAGCCTCGCGATCTCAGCCGCGTTCTCCTTCCTGTAGGCGTCGACCCTGGCCTCCGTCGCCTTGACGTCGACGTTCTCGCACAGGTTGAAGATCGTGTCCTCCACCTGCTCGAGGTAATCGTTGAACTCGCGCAGCTCGTTGAAGTCCATCTGGCGCTTGTTGTATCTGAGGGGATCGAAGGGTTCCAGGGCGGATCAGCGGGTGGTCCGGGTCGTGGGCCGTAGGGCGGGGGATGCGGTATCGAGGATATATACGGGATGAACACTCACATGGACTTGATCCGCGCGCGGACCTGGACCTCACGGCCCAGCGTGAGCGCGGACATGGCGACCCTCGGGCACTCGCTCCGACCCGGCGAGGGTAAAAGTGTATATATTTTCGGTCCTGACGAAAAGTTGGCAAAAGTGTGGCCACAACGCGGGGCGCCGCACATCGACGCGACATGAGGAACGATGAAATCGACAACAGTAGGACGATCACGGTGCTGTATGGCGGCCCCATCGCCAAAGAGGTGCGCGATTCGCGAGTCTATCCCAACACCTCGATCCCAGGGCTTGAAGCTGGGCACACGTCACGTCATCCGCCCCGAAGGGTGCCCACCACTAACATCGCCCGTCCCCCACAGGTGGCTGATGTCGTCGCTTATCGCATGAAGGATCAAAGCGTGTTCCAACACGTGAAGGTCGGCGATATTGCCAAGTACCAGGAGTACGGCATCGAGACCGTGGATCATTGCGAGATGTTAGACGCGGGTACGAAAGGGGTGCTACCACACACCAGATCCTCAGATATAAAAACCGTCGATGAAGTGTTCCTATTGGTGATGGAGACTGGCGAGATGGAGGAAGCGGTTGGGGGAGGGATCACCTTCCTGAGGGACGCGATGGCGTGCGTGAAGACCACTCGGGATAACCGATCACAGGGTGATTACGAACATGATATGTTTATCGTGAGGGACGACAAAATGAGCGAGGTTATGTACGCTGTGCTGGCCGTGGGTGACACCGATGCCATGCCCGAGCGAGCCATGTACAGGAGTAAGCAGAACACCGCGGGGGACTGTAACCAGGCGGGTCAGCTCGCAGATAAGGTCATGAAGCAGCTGGGCGGTGTGCGGGTGTGTCCCAGGGGGGAGATCGACGTCGCGAGGGACCAGGTGGAGCGAGACGTGGCTGCGTTCATAGAAAAGAGACTCTTGCCCGCGTTGGTCCCGTAGGAGGTCAGTGATTCGTTCACTTCTAACTATGTCTAAGGGTGTTCACTCACACCTCCGGAACATTCACCGTCTCCTTCACCGCAGACGCGGCCTCTGCGTCCCTCCGCGCCTTCCTCGCCTCCGCCGCCACCTCCGACTCCGTCTCCAGCAGCTCCACGATTGTCCTCACCAAGTCGCC
>Ga0115567_10003509_pt1 | contig 15425 bp, 18 predicted proteins | sample COGITO_mtgs_1204_2_FD_88679 | JGI IMG/M metagenome (GOLD analysis project Ga0115567, IMG submission 88679) | Pelagic marine microbial communities from North Sea - COGITO_mtgs_120412 | ecosystem: Environmental > Aquatic > Marine > Epipelagic | place: Germany:Helgoland, sampling site Kabeltonne... | reverse complement strand
TGCACCAACATCGTGGCGCTGGCGGGCGCCGAGCAGATCGCCGCGGCGCTCGACACCGGCGCCGATATCGTCATCGCGGGCCGCACGACCGATACCGCGATCATCGCGGCGCTGCCGCTGATGCGGGGGATGGATGCCGGGGCTGCCTGGCACGGCGCCAAGATCGGCGAATGTGGCGCGCTCTGTGCCACGAACCCGCAATCGGGGGTTATCCTCGTCGATATCGACCGCGACGGGTTCACGATCACGCCGATGGCGGACACGTCGCGCGCGACGCCGCGCACGGTCGCGGCGCACATGCTCTACGAAAACTCCGACCCGTTCATCCTGTACGAGCCGGGCGGGCATCTCGACGTGACCCGCGCGACCTACACGGCGACAGACGACCGTTCCGTCCGGGTTGCGGGGTCGGTCTGGGTGCCCGGCCCCTACGCGGTGAAGCTCGAAGGGGCGCGAATCGCGGGATACCAGACGATGCTGATGGCCACGATCCGCGACCCCGCCTATGTCGCGGCGTCAGCGGCATGGTGCGCCGACGTGCATGCCCGCCACGCCGCGCGCGTCGCCGACCGGCTGGGCGATGTGGCCTACACGATGGAGCTGCGCCGCATCGGGGTGGACGCCACGCTCGGCGCGCTGGAACCGCGGGAAGGGCAACCCGCGGAGGTCGGCATCCTCGCCGTGGTTACGGCGGCCGATCAGCAGACGGCGCATGATGTCGCCATGCTCGCCAATCCGTTCCTTCTGCACCATCCGCTGACCCCGGACGAGCCGCAGCCGACCTTCGCCTTTCCATTTTCTCCGGCCGAGATCGACCTCGGGCCGTCCTATGCCTTCGCGCTGCATCACGTCATGGCGCTGACCGATCCGATGGAGGCGTTCGAGCTGGAGGTGCGCGATGTCTGACACCGTGGGCGATGTCGCCGACAAGGTCCGGTCCAAGAATGCCGGGCCGTTCTGGCTGACGATCGACATCTTCTGCCCCGATGCCGCCGCCTACGACCGCGTCGTCGCGGGCCTGTCGACGGGCCGCATCGCGGCGGCGTTCGGCGTGGACGAAGGCACGCTCAAGCGGTTCGACATCGCGGCGCTGCACGTGGTCAAGATCAGCCTGCCCCGCCCGGTGATCCAGGGCGCGCCCGCCGACCGCGACATGCACGGCGCGGGCTGGGGTCCGCTGGTGGCGGAACTGCCCTTGGGCAACTGACGCGATACCGACGGAAATACCGACGTATTGCCTACATCCAGAATCGGTCTCGATAGGGGGAGGGAGTGGTACCACCTCCTGGTCTCGAACCAGGGACCTCTTGATCCACAATCAAGCGCTCTAACCAACTGAGCTAAGGCGGCACGGCCCCGCAATTAGCGCCGGAGCCGCGCGATTGCAAGCGCCGCGCGGCACGCTTGCCAAACGGCGCATGTGCGGGCTAATCGGGAGGGACCCGGCGCGAAGGAAGCAGAAATGAGCATCGACACCGAACGCGACATCGAGGCGGACCTGCAGATCGGCCCGACCGACCGGGGCATGGTGCGCCTGTTCGTGAAGGGCACCGGCATCGAGGTCCCGATGGATTTCGACCCCGACGAGGCCGAGGAAATCGCCGAGGAAATCCGCGCCGCCGCCGCCGCCGCCCGCGCCGCCGCAAAGCGCCGCTAGGGCCCGTCGAGCGTCAGGCCGGGGTCGCGCGCGGCATGGGCGCGCAGGGCGGCGTGGCGGGCGAATTTCTGGACCATGACCTTTCGCCGCGCCCCCGCGAGCCGCGTCTCGGGACCGAGCGACACGATCTCGGCGTCGAAGCCATCGGCGAGGATCAGGCCGGTCCCGGCCGGCAGTAGATCGACCGGAAAGTCGGCATCCACCGCCCAGAAGAACCGGTCGCACCAGTCCAGGTAGCCCTGCCACTTGCGGTCGGAGATGAAATCCGCGCGGCCCGACTTGCACTCCACGATCCAGACCTCTCCCTTCGGGCCCAGCGCCATGACATCAACCCGCAGGCCGGGCGTCGGCACCAGTTCCTCGACACTGACGAAGCCGTGGCCGAGAAGGTGGCGGCAGACGCCGCGCGCCAGCAATTGACCGGGGCGGAGAAGCGTGGCGGGTGTGGCGTCCGGCATGGGATGAATATGAACAATCCGAGAACACGCCGCAAGCGTGCCGAAATACGGCGGCATCGTGTCATATGACCCTGCGTCACGGCGCAAGACGCCGCGCATGTGCCACCTTTCCGCCGGACGGCTGCGTCATACGGTGTTCGACGCAACGGGAGACACTGCCATGTTCGCCTTCATCGCCGACATCACGTTCACCGAAATCTGCCTCGCGCTGATCGCGACCGGCATGGTCGAACATGTCGCCGCACGCCTGCCCGAAGGGTTCGCCGATCCGCGCGGCTGGCTCTGAAACCACGGCGCGCCCCCTTGCCGCAGGGGCGCGGGCGTCCTAACTTCGATGTCGGCGGGCTTCTGCTCTTCGCGTGATCAACGTCTGCATTCCAGTGGCCTTAAGCAAATCCGAGGGTGCTGGCTCTGTCCGGATCCTGGTTCGGTTACCTGGTGCCCACCTGTACATACAGGTCCTCGGGAATATGACGTCCACGGTCGCTGCGGTTCCCGCCACCTTTCCCCACCTTGCGTCCTTCAGACGCGAAGCGTGCGCGAAACGGCCAGCATCGCGATCCCCGACGAGACGAGGTTGATGCCGAGCATGAGGCCGATCCCCCAGATCGCCGTGCCGGGCAGGCCCGCGATCAGCAGGATGCCGAGCACGGCCGAGGCGACGGCGCTGAGTGTCAGCCAGATCCAGCCGCGGTCGCCGCGATGGCGCAGCGCGACGACACCCTCGATCACCCCCTGCGCGATGAAGACGAGACCGAGCAGAACCGTCAGCCCGATCAGCCCGGTCAGCGGAAAGAACGCGAGATAGACGCCGATGCCGAGATAAACAATCCCCCAGATCGCCGACAGGATCGCCGAACCCCACTCGCGGCTCTGGAAGGCGTGCCATAGCGTCAGCGCGCCGCCGATCAGCAATCCCCAGCCGATCAGCACCTTGGCCGTGATAGACGCGACAAGGGGAAACAGGATGCAGAACACGCCGGTCACGATCAGCGCCCATCCGAGCCAGCCGAACCGGCGCGAGGGACCGTTCGGCCGCGCGGGGTCGGGGCGCGTCTGTGGATCGGGGTCTGCCATCGTCGGCTCCTTACATGCGGGTATGATCCCGCAACGTGCGCCCGCAGCGCCCGGTTCCGCCGTCAGGCGAAGGCGTCGGGCCGCGCCTCTCGCGCCATGTGGTCGAGCACGGCGTTGACGAAGCCCGCCTCCTTGCCACCGGGAAAGAAGGCTTGCGTGATGTCCATGAATTCGACGATCACGACCTTGGGCGGAGTGTCCCCCGCGAGCATTTCGGCGCCCGCCGCGCGGAACAGGGCCCGCAGCGTCGGGTCGATGCGCGCGATCGGCCATTTGGCGACCAGCGCGCGGTCGGTCATCTGGTCGATGCGGGCCTGGTTGTCGACGGCACCGTCGACCAGCGCGCGGAAGGTTTCGACGTCGCCCTCCTGCATTTCCTGCCCGTCGTAGATCGCGCCGAAGCGGTGATCCTCGAACTCGCGGCAGATCCTCTCGACGGTCTGGCCCGCCGCCTCCATCTGGAACAGCGCCTGCACGGCATAGAGCCGCGCGGCCGACTTCATCCGCCGTCGCTGGTTGCCAGACACGGTCATACCGCCGTCCCACCCCGCGCGAGGATATCGGAGGTGAAGCCGATCCCCTTGCCCGCGCGGCCCCAGCGCCGTGTCAGCGCGATCAGGTGCAGCGCCGCCGCCGCCGCCCCGCCACCCTTGTCCTGGCCCGCGACCTCGGCCCGCGCGGTCGCCTGGTCCATGGTCTCGACCGTCAGGATGCCGTTGCCGATGCACAGCCCCTGCAGGCCCAGAAGCGTCAGCGCGCGGGAACTGTCGTTGCACACGGTGTCGTAATGCGTCGTCTCGCCCCGGATCACGCAGCCGAGGGCGATATAGCCGTCGAATTCGGCCATGCGCGCGGCGATGCCGATCGCGGTGGGGATTTCCAGCGCACCGGGCACCTCGATCGTCTCGGTTGTGCCGCCCGCCGCCGCGACCTCGGCGCGGGCGCCCGCGATCAGGGCGTCGGCGATGTCGCGGTAATAGGGGGCCACGACGATCAGCAGCTTCGGCGCCTCGTCGAAGGTCGGCCGGTCGAGCGTGTGGTGCGACGTGCCGGCCATTCAACCGATCTCCGATATCTTGCGGGTGCCGACGATCTCGAGCCCGTAGGCATCGAGCCCGACGATCTTCGGACGGGGCGAATTGGTCAGAAGGACGATCCGCGACAGCCCCAGCGACGACAGGATCTGCGCGCCCAGCCCGTATTGCCGCAGCGTCTTGGGCGACACCTCCTCGGAGGTGGTCAGCGTCATCTCGACGTCGCGCAACAGCACCAGCGCGCCGCGCCCCTCGTCGCCGATCAGGCGCATGGCGTCCGCGAACTCGGCCGCGCGGCCATTGGGACCGACGCCGATCACGTCGAGCATCGGGTCGAGCGTGTGCATCCGTACCAGCACCGGCGCGTCGTCAGCGGTCAGGTCGCCCTTGACCAGCGCGATATGCTCGGCGCCCTGCGTCTCGTCGGCGTAGATCCGCATCTGCCAGTCGCCGCCGAATTCCGACGTGATGGTCTGGGTGTCGCGCACCCGCACGAGGTTGTCGTGACGACGACGATAGGCGATCAGGTCAGAGATCGTCCCGATCTTGAGGTTGTGGCGCTGCGCGAAGGCGACGAGGTCGGGCAGCCGCGCCATGGAGCCGTCGTCGTTCATGATTTCGCAGATCACGCCAGACGGGTTCAGCCCCGCCAGCCGCGCGATGTCCACCGCCGCCTCGGTATGGCCCGCACGGACGAGCACGCCGCCCTCGCGGGCGCGCAGCGGAAAGATGTGGCCGGGCGTGGCGATGTCGGCCGCCCCGCGCGCGGCGTCGATCGCGACGGACACGGTCCGCGCGCGGTCATGCGCCGAGATGCCGGTACTGACGCCTTCGCGCGCCTCGATCGAGGTGGTGAACGCCGTCTCGTGCCGCGAGGAGTTCTGCGACGCCATCAGCGGCAGGCCCAGCGCGTCGATCCGCGCACTGGTCAGCGTGAGGCAGATCAGGCCGCGTCCGTGGGTCGCCATGAAGTTGATCGCGTCGGGCGTCGCCATCTGCGCGGGGATCACCAGATCGCCCTCGTTCTCGCGGTCCTCGTGATCCACGAGGATGAACATGCGCCCGTTGCGCGCGTCCTCGATGATCTCCTCGACCGGGGAAATCGCGCTTGACCAGTCGGTTTCGACCGGGCCGGGGCTCTCAAAGGTCTGGGTCATCGGTTGCCTCGCATTGCGTCCGGGCAGATAGCCGATGCCGGGGTGATTGCAAAGGGCGGGTCGGTGGCCATGCAGGGCCGCGCCCGGTCGTTCAGTCCCACTCGCGCAGGCGCGCGACGTAGCGGGCCATCGTGTCGACCTCGAGGTTGATCGCGTCGCCCGGCCCGGTGCGGCCCCAGGTCGTGACCTCCAGCGTGTGCGGGATGACGTTGACGCCGAAGATGGCGCCGTCGACCTCGTTCACGGTCAGCGAGGTGCCGTTGAGCGCGATCGACCCCTTGGGCGCGACGAAGCGCGCGAGCGGTTCGGGCGCGCGGAAGGTCATGCGGGTGCTGCCGCCCTCCTCCGTCGCCGTCAGGAGTTCGGCGACGCCGTCGACATGGCCCGACACGATGTGCCCGCCAAGCTCGTCGCCGACCTTGAGCGCGCGTTCGAGGTTGACGGTGCGGCCGGGTATCCAGGTGTCGCCGATATTGGTCCGCGCCACGGTCTCGGCCGAGATCTGGACGTCGAACCACGGGGCCGGGTCGGCCCCGCGGGCCACGACCGTCAGGCACACGCCATCGCAGGCGATCGACGCGCCGATGGCGATGCCGCCGGGGTCGTAGGAACAGCCGATCCGGGCGCGCAGGTCGCCCTCCTGCCGGGCCGAGAGGATTTCGCCCAGGTCGGTGACAATGCCGGTGAACATGGCGCGATCCTCCTTGACGGTCGGTCCCCCTGACTAGAATGTGCGGCGTCCCGCGACAAGACGGCAGCCGCGCCCCAATTTCGCCGTGCGGCGCCGTTAGCCAGTTGCAACGCCCCAAGAGCTAGACCCCGACGACGTGACCGAACCGACCCGCAACTTCCTCTTCCTGCAGGGGCCGCACGGGCCCTTCCTCCACCGGCTGGCGACGATGCTGCGCCGGGCGGGCGCGCAGGTCTGGCGCGTGGGGTTCAACGCGGGCGACCGGGCGTTCTGGTTCAGCGGGCCGGGCTACATCCCCTTTCGCGGCACGCCCGAGGACTGGCCGGACACGTTCCGCGCGCTGCTGGCGGAGCACGCGGTCACCGATATCGTGCTTTACGGCGACACGCGCCCCATCCACGCGCAGGCCGTGGCGACGGCGAAGCGCGCGGGGCTGACCGTGCATGTGTTCGAGGAGGGGTACATGCGCCCCTACTGGATCACCTATGAACGGGGTGGCACGAACGGCCATTCGCGGCTGATGGACACAACCGTCGCCGAGATGAAGCACGCGCTGGAGATGTCGGACCTCGACGTGCCCGAACCGCCTGCCCATTGGGGCGACATGCGCCACCATGTGTTCTACGGCGCGCTCTATCATTGGTTCGTGATGTTCCGTAACCGCGAGTACCGCAATTTCCGCCCCCACCGCGAGGTGCCGGTGACGACCGAGACATGGCTCTATACCCGGCGCCTGATCCTGATGCCTTTGCTGGCGCTGGAACGGATGGTGGCCACCGCGCGCATCCGCTACGGCGGGTTTCCCTATCACCTGGCCCTCATGCAGCTCGACCACGACGCGTCGTTCCAGGCCCATTCGCCGTTCTCGTCGATGGAGGAATTCCTGACGCTGGTGATCGAGGGGTTCGCGGCCGGCGCGCCGCGGCACCATCATCTCGTGTTCAAGGCGCATCCGCTCGAGACCGGGCGCACGCCGCTGCGCCGGATCATCCGCGACCTGGCGCGCGTCCACGGCGTCGCGGATCGCGTCCACTACCTGCGGGGGGGGAAGCTCGCCCGGTTACTCGACCACGCGCGCACCGCCGTGACGGTCAATTCGACGGCCGGCCAACAGGTGCTGTGGCGCGGTATCCCGCTCAAGGTGTTCGGCGCGGCGGTCTATGCCAAGCCGGAATTCGTTGCCACCGAACCGCTGGCGGAGTTCTTCGCCCAGCCGCGCAGGCCCGACAGCCGCGCCTATCGCGACTACCGCCGCTACCTGCTCGAGACGAGCCAGGTGCCCGGCGGCTTTTACTCCGCGCGCGGCCGGCGGCAGTTGATGCGGCAGCTCGTGGACATGATGCTCGATGTCGAGGATCCCTACGATGCGCTGAAATCCGGCAAGGCGGCGCCGAGGCAGCCGTTGCGAATCGTCACCTGAGACACACGACATGTGGTGGCGGATGGCGCGTATCGGGCCGAAACGCGCCTTTGACGCAACACACCGGACGCCGCCCCGGCGCCCTTCCCCAGTTGAAAATTGTTTTTTTCGTGACCTTTGCGTAGCGTCGTCCGCAAAAGACGACCCGAGGCAGAACAAGAACAGGTCGAGGAGACCGAGCAGTGACATCCCCCAAGTTGCGCCTGACCCGTGGCGTGGCGGCCCTCGCGGCGCTTGCCGTCCTGGCCGCCTGCGGTCTCCCGCGTTCCGGTCCCACGCGGGGGGAAATCTTCGCCGGTTCCGTCCTGCGCGAGAATGATGCGTTCGTGCTGACGGTGGACGACCGGGTGAACCTCATCGCCGGGGTCACACCCGCGCTCGGCTTCTCGGCCGGGTTCGAGAACGCGGGCGTGCTGGGCAGCGACACGATCCAGCCGGGAGACACGCTGGGCCTCACGATCTGGGAGAATGTCGACGACGGCCTGCTGGTGCCGCCGGGGCAGAACGCAACCGTCCTCGAGGAGGTGCAGGTCGACGGGGCGGGCTTCATCTTCGTGCCCTATGCGGGCCGGATCCGGGCCGCGGGCAACTCGCCCGAGACGGTGCGCCGCCTGATCGCGGAAAAGCTGCAGGAGCAGACACCCGACCCGCAGGTCCAGGTGCGCCGCCTCGCCGGTGACGGATCGACCGTTGCGGTCCTCGGCGGCGTCGGCGCGCAGGGTGTCTACGCGATCGAGCGTCCGACGCGCACGCTGTCGAACATGCTCGCGCGGGCCGGTGGCATCGCGATCCCGCCGGACGTGGCGCAGGTCACCGTGGTGCGCGGCAGCCATCGCGGCACGATCTGGTTCGAAGACCTGTACCAGCATCCCGCGCACGACATCGCGCTGCGCGCGGGCGACACCATCGTCGTCGAACAGGACGAGCGGGCCTTCACCGCGCTGGGCGCCACCGGCACGCAGACGCTGGTTCCGTTCGAGCAGCAGTCGATCTCGGCGATCGAGGCGCTGGCAACGGTCGGCGGCCTGCGCGCGAGCCAGGCGGACCCCACCGGCGTCTTCGTCTTTCGCAACGAACCCGAGGCGATCGCCGAACAGCTCGTCGGGCGCAACGATCTGACCGGGCCGCAGCGCGTGGTCTATGTGCTCGACCTGACGCGGCCGAACGGGATGTTCTTCGCGCGGGACTTCGCGATCCGCGACGAGGATACCGTCTATGTCACGACGGCACCCTTCGTGCAGTTCAACACGGTGATCGCGGCGCTCACGGGCACGCTGGCGTCGGTCGATTCGGTCACGACAGCGGTTTCGGGCGAATAGCCTTGCCACAGGACGTATCGGGGGGCGCCGCGGGGGAAACCTCGCGGCGGCTTTACGTCTATAACGGCGGTTTCCTGACGCAGGCGCGCATCCGGCGCATCCTGACACTCGCGGGCTACGACATCCGGCTGGGGCGCCCCGGCGCGGACGACATGGTCGGCGTCTGGGGGCAGAGTCCGACGGCGTCGCGTGGCGACGCCGTGGCGCGACGAACCGGCGCACCCATACTGAGGGTCGAGGACGCGTTTCTGCGCTCGGTCCGGCCGGGGCGCGACGGAGAGCCGCCGCTGGGCCTGTTCCTCGACCGGTCGGGGGTGCATTTCGACCCCGCGGGGCCTTCCGACCTCGAGGCGATCCTGCGCGACGACCCGCTCGACGACACCGCCCTTCTCGACCGGGCGCGGGCCTGCATGGCGCGGCTGAGGACGGCGGATCTGTCGAAATACAACGCGCACGACCCCGACCTCGCGGTCCCCGCCCCCGGCTACGTCCTCGTTGTCGACCAGACAAAGGGGGATGCCAGCGTCACCGCCAGCCGCGCCGACCGCAACACGTTCCGCGAGATGCTGTTCTGCGCGCGCGAGGACCATCCCGGCGCGCGCATCGTCATCAAGACCCACCCAGAGACGGCCGCGGGCCACCGCGAGGGCCATTTCGGCGCGGCCGATCTGTCCGAGGGCGTGACGCTCCAAGCCGATCCGGTCTCTCCCTGGGCGCTGATGGAGGGGGCCGTCGCGGTCTATACGGTGTCGTCGCAGTTGGGGTTTGAAGCGATCCTTGCGGGGCACCGGCCCGTCACCTTCGGACAGCCGTTCTACGCGGGATGGGGCCTGACCGACGACCGGCGGCCCATCGACCGGCGGCAACGGCGGCTGACGCGGGCACAGCTCTTCGCGGGGGCGATGATCCTCGCGCCGGTCTGGTACGATCCCTGCCGCGACCGGCTGTGCGATCTTGAGACGGCGATCGACATGCTCGAGGCGGAGGTGCGGGCCTGGCGCGAGGATCGGCACGGCTGGATCGCGTCGGGGATGCGAATGTGGAAGCGCGCGCCGTTGCAGACGGTTTTCGGACGCCACCGGCGCATGGTCTTCGCCGAGGGGGACCGGGCAATCGCACGGGCGGGCGACCGGCGGCTGATGGTCTGGGCGGGTCGGACGACGCCCGCGCTCGATGCGGCAGGTGCTGTGCGGGTCGAGGACGGGTTCCTGCGCTCGCGCGGCCTCGGGGCCGAGCTGGTCCCGCCGCTGTCGCTGGTCCTCGACACACGCGGTATCTATTACGATCCGAACCGGGACAGCGATCTGGAGCGTTTGATCGCGGTGTCCCTTGCACTTTCGGAACCTGAACGCCGCCGCGCCGCGCAGCTGATGGAGATGCTGACCACCGGCGGGTTGAGCAAGTACAACCTTGGCGGCGCGGCCCTGCCGGACCTGCCGGCGGGTCGCCGCATCCTCGTGCCCGGACAGGTCGAGGACGACGCCTCGATCCGGCTCGGCGCGGGCGACATCGCCACCAATCGCGGGTTGCTGGCGGCCGCGCGCGAGGCGAACCCAGATGCGGTCGTGATCTACAAGCCGCATCCGGACGTGGAGGCGGGCCTGCGCCCCGGCGTGGTCGAGGAAGCGCGGCAGATCGCCGACATCGTGCTCGCCCGTGCCGATCCCGTGGCGATCCTCGCGCATGTCGACGAGGTCTGGACGATGACGTCCCTTCTGGGCTTCGAGGCTTTGCTGCGGGGCGTCGCGGTCACCTGCCTGGGGCGGCCGTTCTATGCCGGCTGGGGCCTGACCCGCGACCTGGGCGGGGCAATGCCGCGGCGGACGGCGCGGCCCGACCTCGCGGCGCTCGTCCATGCGACGCTGATCGCGTATCCGCGCTATGTCGATCCGGTCACCGGCCGCCCCTGCCCCGTCGAGGTCGTGGCCGAGCGGCTGTCCTGCGGCACGGTCCCGCGTCCCGGTCGCGCCAACCGCCTGCTGGCCAAGGTGCAGGGCGCCTTCGCGAGCTACGCGCATCTGTGGCGGGATTGACGCGGGACGCCGTCGCGCCGAAATGGATGACAAAGGAGACACCCATGCCCGACGCCATCCCGCCGCTGCGCCCCTGTCCCGAGGCGATGCGGTTCCTTCAAACCCGCCGCTCGCGCCCCGCCAAGACGCTGAGGGCGCCGGTTCCCGACCGCGCGGCCCTGCACGAGATGCTGGAGGTCGCCGCCCGCGTGCCGGACCATGGCAAGCTGGAACCATGGCGTTTCGTCGTGCTGGACAAGCCCGCGCTGTCGCGGCTCGCGGGCCTCGTTCCCGCCCGCGGACATGCCCTCGGGATCGAGGCGGACAAGATGGAAAAGGCCTTGGCACAGTACCGCGACGCCGATCTCGCCGTGGCGGTAATCGCCGTGCCCCGCCCCACCGACAAGGTGCCGCGGATCGAGCAGGTGTTGTCGGCGGGGGCCGTCTGCTACGGCCTGACGATGGCCGCGCTGGCGAGCGGCTGGGGGGCCAACTGGCTATCGGGCTGGGCCAGCCACGATGAGACGTTCTGCCGCGAGGGCCTCGGCCTGGCCGAGGGCGAGACCGTCGCGGGCCTTATCCATATCGGCACCGAGGGCGCGGTGCCGCCCGAACGTCCCCGCCCCGATATCGACGCCATCGTGACCTGGCCCGACGCATGATCCTGACCGATTTCTTCCGCGCACTCGGGCAGATCGACGATCCGCGGTTCCGGCGCGTGATGTGGGTGGGGATCGGCCTGACGATCGCGCTGCTGATCGGCTGCTACGCCGCCCTGCTCGCGGTGTTCGACTACTTCGGCACAGGCGACCTGGAGCTGCCGTTCGTGGGGCGGGTCGGCTGGCTTGGCGACCTGCTGGGGATTGGATCGGCGGTGCTGATGCTGATCCTGTCGATGTTCCTGATGATCCCGGTCGCGAGCGCGATCACGTCGCTGTTTCTCGACGACGTGGCGCAGGCGGTCGAGGACCGGCATTATCCCGGCCTGCCGGACCCTCCGCGGGTGGGATACCTCGCGGGCATCGCCGATACGCTGGCCTTTGGGGGTCTGCTGGTGGCGTGCAATCTCGGGGCGTTCGTTCTCTATGCCTTCTTTCCGCTCGCGGCGCCGCTCATCTTCTACGCCATGAACGGCTTCCTTCTGGGGCGTGAGTATTTCCAGATCGCCGCCATGCGCCGCGAAGGGCGGGACGGGGCGCGGGCGCTGCGCCGCGCGCACCTGCCGCAGATCTGGGTCGCGGGCATCCTGATGGCGCTGCCGCTGTCGATCCCCGTGCTGAACCTCGTCGTGCCGGTGCTTGGGGCCGCGACGTTCACCCATCTGTATCATCGCGTCAGTCGCTGACGCGGGCGGGCATCCGTTCGAACCAGTCGATGTCGCGCACACCGATTCCGGAATAAAGGATCGCCCCCGCGATGAGCGCCCAGACCGCGAAGGCCCAGAGTGTCGTCCATTTCGCCTTGTGACCCAGTCGCGCGTCCATCGGCGCAGACCGGTGCGTCCCCGGCTCGACCTCGCCGGTGTCGCCCTGCGTCACGTTGCCGAGCGGCAGGATCATCAGGAAGATCATGAACCAGATGACGAGGAAGAGAACGATTGCGGATGTGATGCCCATGGTCGGACGCCCTTTTCGTGGTTGCAGGTGACGGAGCCTCCGGCGGAGGTATTTCCGGCAAGATGAGGCCTCAGGCCTGTTCGAGTTCGATCAGCGTGCCGGTGAAATCGGCGGGATGCAGGAAGAGGACCGGCCTGCCATGCGCGCCGGTGGCGATTTCGCCCAGCACGCGCGCGCCGCTGGCGGTCAGACGGTCGCGGGCGACGGCGATGTCGTCCACCTCGTAGCACAAATGGTGGATGCCGCCGCGCGGGTTGCGCGACAGAAATGCGGCGACGGGGGACGTGTCGTCGAGCGGATGCAGCAGTTCGACGCTGGTGTTGGGCAGCGTGACGAAGACGGTGGCGACGCCATGCGCGGGCAGGTCGGTCACCGGCCCGACATTGGCGCCGAGCGTGTCGCGGTAGAGCGCCGCCGCCGCCGCGAGATCGGGCACCGCGATGGCGACATGGGTGAGACGTCCGATCATTGGCACATGCACTCCGCCGGCGGGTCGCGTCCTTATTCCAGTCCGGCCGGAACGGCGCAACGGGCGATCGGTCGCGGGGCCATCGTTAACGGCCCCTTCACCGTTCGGGCGCAAACTCCTCGGGAGCCGAATGCGAATCATTTTCCGGGGGAGAGAGACCAATGGACACGCTCGACGACTTTCTGATGTCGCGACCGCCGACGGCGGCGCGGCCGTTGCTGGGGCTGACCATCCTGCTGGTCGAGGACAGCCGCTATGCGTCCGAGGCGTTCCGCCTTCTGTGCCAGCGATCCGGTGCCCGCATCCGGCGTGCCGACTCGTTATTTTCGGCGCGGCGGCACCTGCGGGTCTACCGGCCCAGCGTGGTGATCACCGATATCGGCCTGCCCGACGGGTCCGGTCTCGAATTGCTGGCCGAACTGGCGCGGGCGGAGCCGCGCATCGACGTGATCCTTGGCACCAGCGGCGACCCCGACACGGAATCGGCGGTCAAGGCGACCGGGGCCGACGGCTTCGTGGCCAAACCCGTCGCGCGCCTGGCGGAGTTCCAGTCGGCGATCCTGCGGCACCTGCCGCGGGACAGGCAACCGACCGGCCCGCGTATCGTTCTCGAAGAGCGGATCGCGCCGGACCCGATCGCCCTGCGCGACGATCTGGCACATGTCGCCGATGTGTTGTCGGGGGACGAGGGCGGTCCATCGCTCGACTATCTGACGCAATTCCTCGGCGGTGTCGCGAAAAGCGCGGGCGACGTGCCGCTGCGCGCCGCCGTCGATGCGCTGGCCGAGAGACGGCTGGCGGGGACGGCATATTCGCCGCATCTCGCACGGCTCGCCGCGCTGGTGCAGACGCGCCTGACGGAAGGACGGCCGATCTGAGGGGTAACTTTCCTGGAGCGGGCGGCGGGAATCGAACCCGCATCATCAGCTTGGAAGGCTGAGGTCTTACCATTACACAACGCCCGCGCCGTGTGATCGTGGGCTAGCACCGCCGCGGGGCGGGATCAAGACGGATCGCGGCGGCGGGCATTCCCGCCGCACCGGTCCCTAATGGCCAGATCCATCGGCGGGCGCGATCATCGTCACGAACCGGGCATAGGCGGCATCGGCGGCCTGCAGGAGCGTGGGCGGAACGTCGGGGTCGGGATGCGCCGCCGCCACGGCCGGCGCCCGCTCGATGCGGGTGTGGCGGCCACTGGTGACGGGATCACCGCCACCGCCGCGACGGGAGGCGGCCGGGCTTTCGTAGCGGTTCTCGAGCGGCGGGGTCAGGTCGAGATCGGTGGATATCCGCGCGAGTTCGGCCTCCGGAGCGCGGACGAGGGCGGCATGGGTGACGCCGGCACGGCGATCCGGCGCGAACCGCGGCCACATCGCCGACAGCGCCGCGAGGCGCGAGACATAGTATTCAGCGGCGGCAGTGTCGGTCGCGTATTCGCCACGTCCGATCCTGTCGAACAGCGCCCGGATCGACCGGATCGTCGGACGCGGTTCACGCGCGACGAAAATCGCGCGCGCGGCGAAGAAGTCCGACGGGGCTTCGGCGTCGTGGCGCGAATGCAGCACCTTGTCGAACAGGTGCCGCGCCCCCGGACGCCAGGCCCGGCGCAGCGCCTGGTTGACCAGCAGCCGTCCCAGCGCGCCGGTGCCGTCATGGCGGACATGCGCCTCGCCATAACCCGAGACATCGGACCGCGAGCACAGGATGTTCGACAGCGCCGTCGAGCCGCAGCGCATATGCGCGAGCACGAGGATCGCCCGGCGGTAGTCGCATTGCGGCGCGATGCGCGCCACGCCCGCCCCGGCAACGCCCTTGATCCGGTCGCGGGGGGTGACGCCGTTCATCTGCCGCCCACCCCCGCGGGGAGCCTCGGCACCGCCGCCGTGTCGCGCGCCGGGACACACAGCGCCGCGACGCAGCCCGCGACCACGAAGAACACGATCTCGAGGTTCGGCGTCGCCTTGACCACCAGCGCGCGCAACAGCAAACCCGCACAGCCGAATTTCAGCGCGAGCGTCAGGGCCGCGTTTTGCGGATCGGCGACACGTGCCGCGAAAAGCCGCACCAGAAACGCGACGTAAAGCGCGAGCCCGACGATCCCGGTCGTCCCCAGCGTCGCCGCGACCCAGTTCGACGCCCGCACCGAACCGAGCCCCGCGCCCAGCATCCAGGTATCGCGCAGGTTGACAAGCGCCTGCCTGTTCCAGCTCATCCTCTCGGTGCCGGACGAACTCGACAGCTTGTCGAGGAGGATGCGATCGACGAAATCGGCGATGGCCGGGGAAAGCGCGTAGGCCACGATCGACCCGACGACGAGGAGCGGCAGCACCGCAAGGACCGCCGTGATAATCGCGGCGGTCCGGCGATCGACCGTGCCGTCGCGCACCGCCAGGATGTGGTGGATCGCGAACGCGCAGATCAGCGCGGCGGCCCCCACATAGGCCGAGGACGAGGTGCTGCGAAGCACAACCGCCGCCGTCGCCAGCGTCCAGAACGCGGGCCACCTGCCCCGCCC
>Ga0115567_10003508_pt1 | contig 15426 bp, 13 predicted proteins | sample COGITO_mtgs_1204_2_FD_88679 | JGI IMG/M metagenome (GOLD analysis project Ga0115567, IMG submission 88679) | Pelagic marine microbial communities from North Sea - COGITO_mtgs_120412 | ecosystem: Environmental > Aquatic > Marine > Epipelagic | place: Germany:Helgoland, sampling site Kabeltonne... | reverse complement strand
TTATTTGAAGGCACAGCCGCTCAAATGTACCAATCATTGCAAAATTTGAGCAAATTACCTGATAAAACTTTAGTTTTTTGTACACATGAATATACTTTAGCCAATTTAGCTTTTGCAACTGCCGCTGAGCCAGACAATCAACATATTAAGGATTATATTAAGACTGTAGAGTATTACAGAGCACAGCAACAGCCAAGTTTACCTTCCACATTAGGTCAAGAAAAGCTGGTCAATCCGTTTTTGCGCGTCCATGATGCCAGTCTTAAGTTAAACTTAGAGCAACAGCGCTCAATAATAGCCTCGTCAGATCAAGCCAATTTCGCAGCGCTTCGACGCTGGAAAGATGAATTTTAGATAGAATATAGGTAACACATGCATTGTTTTTTTAAATCCTTTTTGAGTTTCAAACCTACCGTGGCGCTGAGCTTGCTGGCATTTGCCGGTTGCCAAAGTCATGTTAAAGAACCGCAAAAAACTGCAACGTCTGACCGTCCGCTGATTACTTTTCAAAAACCAGCAAAATCCGCAGCAAAATTAACAAAAAACCAGTCGGCATCTAAGAAACCCACTTCATCTGGGCAATCTACTGCGCCATTGACTGCATGGCAAGCTATTGTCAATGATCCAGGGTTTGAAATGCCATCCAATGCGCGAATTGAGGCACAAAAAGCGTGGTACCTCAAGCATCCTGCATTTTTAAGTAAAGTACTTGGTCACTCCGAGCCATTTTTAGGCTACGTTATAGCGGAAATTGACAAACGCAATCTTCCAAGAGCGCTGGCACTTCTACCTATCGTTGAAAGCCGTTATGACCCTCAAGCTATCTCTAAAGCAGGCGCTATGGGTACTTGGCAGTTTATGCCGGTTACTGCTGCCCATTTTGGTCTTAAAATGAACTGGTGGTTTGATGGTCGTCAAGACGTGATCACTTCTACTCATGCAGCCCTTACGTATCTTGATCAGCTAAATCAGCGCTTTGATGGCGACTGGCTACTTGCTCTTGCTTCTTATAATGTGGGTGCAGGTAATGTGAATAAAGCTATTCGAAATCATGGCTTGCGCGATAATAGTCCAGATTATTGGTCATTGCAATTACCAGAAGAAACCCTCAACTATGTGCCACGACTGATAGCTTTATTAGAAATAATTAGCGACGCTTCAAAGTATGGTGTGGTATTGCCAAATATTGATGCAGGCCCCAAAGTCACCGCCATTAGTACCAAAACTCAAATTGAAATGAGCCAGCTTGCGAAGCTTGCTGGACTCACTGAAGCAGAATTTCGCAACCTTAATCCTGGTCATAAACGCTGGGCAAGTGATCCGGCCGGGCCGTTTGATATTTTAGTACCCACCCACAAAGTTGAGAGCATTATAAGCGGCCTTGAGACCTTACCACCGCAACAATTAAGCTGGAAAAAACATATCGTTAAACCAGGCGACACTTTAAGTCAAATCGCCAATCGATACAACGTGCCAACTTCTGAATTCAAAAAAATGAATCAACTCTCCACTTCATTTATTAAAGTAGGCCAATCTTTATTAGTGCCTCAAGACCGGCCGATTGAATATGCCGCCAGTACTGAACCTGTTATTTTAAAGACTAGTCTACTACCATCAAAAGCTCGAGTGTCCACGGCATCAAGCTCTAGGTCGAAACAACCAATTAATCGACATACAATAAAGCATGTGGTGAAAGCTGGTGACACCTTATGGAGTATTTCTTTAAAACATAAAACCCCGGTGAGCGCACTTATCGCTGAAAATGAACTGTCAACTCACTCCCCTATTAAAGTTGGTCAAGTGCTATTGGTTAGCCTCAAAAGCGCCGAATTATCAACTGTAAGAGAAGACCACGCTTCCGCTCAAACTACAAGCCCGTCTGGCACTACCAGTCAATTGAAATCGATAACACCAATTCAAGTTAATACAACTGACCCAAATCCATTGCAAGTCAGCTACGAAGTCAAGCCGGGCGACTCACTTTATGGCATAGCGCGACGATTTAAAGTATCGGTACAAGAAATAGCATCATGGAATACATTAGACCAACAACATCACATAAAGCCAGGTCAAGAACTTCAGTTGTATTTAAGTGAAGAGTCCTAAACTGACAACACCCACTAAACACCCACTAAACACCCACTAAACACCCACTAAACAATTACATTAACAATCAATCAATTGCAGTACACAGAGCTTTACGCGCAGAGCCATAATTTGTTTTTGCAAAGAGCCACTTCACTAGAAGTATGTGTAGCGCTGATTATCAAGTCACAGGTATTACCCTTGGACGCCATCCACTAAGTTTTATTCGAAAAACAGTGCAAAAATATGGCTGTAAGACTCATCAAGAATTGCAACAGCTTCATCACAAAGTCTTTGTTCAAATCGTAGGCGATATTGTAGATGCTTCTGATGTATTGACTCATATTCCTTCGAATATGAGTCAAGATTTTCATTAGACCGCTTAATGGCGTATTAGTCAGTACATTTTGCACATAAATGCCACATAATCATCTATATTTGTCACTCAGCAAAAAGTTTACACCAAGTAATATAAAAGCACTTTCGAAAATTCACTCACGTCGGATAATTCACATGCAAAATCAATTTAATGAAACTTTTCTTTTATTTAAAAAATTTATTGCTGATTCTAGTCAAGGTATGTTTACCAAGAAACCCAAAATTGATGTCTCAGAAGAAAAAAAAGTGCACGTCAAGTTAGTGGCCGCGTTGACTAAAATCACGCGCCTTATTGATACCCAGCCAGCAGTCATGAAAGCCTGTGAGGAAGCAAGATTTGTCGTGTCTACTGCACCACTTGGTACTGTTCCAGCTGGTCAGAAAATTCTTATTAAAGCACTTCATCAATTAGAGGTGGTGCAAGAACAAGAGCCGCAAATTCGTTACACGCTTAAACAGCTCAAACCACTTATTCAGCAGTACCTTCAACTCTCTCATTAAATTTTTCTGCCCTTCACTTTGTATTTATTTCATAAAAAAAACCCACCAATGTGTTTTTAAAAGTATTGGTGGGTTTTTTTGTGTGGCGCCGCTAAACATAAAATCATGCAAGCAAAACAATTTTTATTTAGCGAATATTATTATACCTGGGGCTGTTAACTCGTTGTATACACAATTACGGTTGCATCTGCACGTTAAACTTATGAGTAACTAAAGCTCGCTCAGTTTCAGTCTCAGTGACTACTTTCCAGTCCCCTTGCTGATTGGCGTATACCGTCTTATAGGTGCTTGCTCGCCAGTTATTAGACCTTACTCGTACTGCAATACGAGACATTAGCATGCCTTTGAAATACCAAGAATGGTACATAGTTTGACCATTAGCGCCGACAATTTGATTGAACCAATAAATTCGCCGGCCTTGATAAGCTTTTACCGGTACTTTATTACCAAGGTAATCAACAGGCTCCAATTGCTCTAACTCAGAGGTTAAAATAAAGCGCTTAATGCTAGAATCAGCAAACTCTGATGTGGGCTGTTCAAAACCAAATCGGTCTTGCGCCAAGGGTTGGGGCGAACTTCCTGCGGTAAACTTCAAAGGCTTTGATCTGATAGGTTGTACTTGAATATTATCACGAATCTTTGGCGCAGTTACCGCCGGCGTTTTCTGACTCATTGCGAACGTATTCATAGGCTTGCTAGGCTGGGGCTGTTTTGCCGTTGCGAAAATAGGGGTCCGATCCTCTCGCTCTTTGGCTTCCAACGCAAGACTATCTTTAATTCTTTGCTTTTGCTCGCGAAGTTCTAATTCTAATGTCTCTTGCTCGCGCTGCTGCTGGGCTAATTTTTCTTGCTCGCGCTGCTGCTGGGCTCGTTTTTCTTGCTCGCGCTGCTGCTGGGCTAATTTTTCTTGCTCGCGCTGCTGCTGGGCTCGTTTTTCTTGCTCGCGCTGTTGTTGAAGCAATTTCACTTGGGCTTGTTTGGCTTTCGCTAATTCTTGTTGTTCAAATAATTCTTGGGCTTGAATACTTTGTTCAGCTTTTAACTCTTCCGGGCTTAATTGAGCTGGTTCAGACTGAAAATGGACTGTAGTCAATGCAGGCTTTTCAAACTGTGCCTGCTCAAAAAATAGATCTTCATGAGCGTCCGGCAAAGTTTGGCCATTAATATAAAGCACAGCTGATGCAATTTTAGACGACTGCCACCAAGATTCTGAATTTGTGTCATGGGAGGAGCGCAAGGAAATCACTGCAATACCCACTAAAACAGCGACCAAAATAGCCATAAGCACACCAAGTAAAAGCATGAGACCAGATGTGAGCAATGAATTTTTATGAGTATTCAGCATGTTGAGACATTACACTTTTATTATTAGAGTATGCAACGGAGCGTAAGCGAACTCACGATCCTATGAAGCCTCGATGCTACCTTATAGCTCTAAAAATTTCCATTGAGGTTGTGTAACTTGGCAAAATACCGGGCCGACTAGGCTTGCACTTGAGGCTGAGTGCTTTGATCTTGACCGACAAGCTCCGAAGCGCTAGCCCCTGGCTTTAAATCGTTAATAGCGTCAAGAATGCCAATAGCCAGTGAAGCAACACCCAACCCAACCGCTCCAACGACTGCTCCTCCAACAACGTGAGACAACATATAATCATTTGCAAAACTGTCGGTGGGTTCCACCGGCGTCTCGATAACTTCGGCTGCCGATGATAGGTTAATACCAGTCATCGCTTCAGCCACCATTGGTGATAAGACGCTCATTAAACCACCCATGCCACCGCACATAGCGCCGACCACAGTACCGCCCACTGTAAAACCAACAGTGTTTGCAGTACATTTTAGGGCTTGCATTGTGTTATTCGGTCTGGCGGCACTTTCACCATCTGCCTGAACAGACAAAACTGGCTGTTGATCAGGCGTCTCAGCCTGATCAGAACTAGCTGTGACAGCTGGAAGATGTGTAATAGGTTGCATTTCAATTGCAAGACTACTTGACGCACCTCTACTACTCGTAGGAACAGTTGTGTTAACCACTGTAGATTGGCTTTCAATTGACATGGGTGAATCTGGCGCAATTGCTGCATTTAATGCAGATGGTGTCTGGCGTTGACTCCTTTGACATAGCCGAGCTACCTTTAAGGTAGCAAGACAAAGACCTATACAGCTGCCATAAAAAATAAGCTGTGCACCGCCTAGAGCACTACCTATGGTGGACGCGCCCAGCATTTGCCCTTTCGCTTCATTAGCACTAAAGGTCTTATTGTCTAAAACTGCATCGCCGACTACATTTCCAACAATACCTAAGATTCCTGCAACTACACCTAATGGTGGAAAACACAATGCATTGAAACCAACTTGACGCATGCAGCTTTTCAAATGCGGCGTGATGAGCGGCGCGTTTTGTGATTCTACAGAATTGATGTCCCTCAATACATTTACGGCTTGAACATTACTGTCTACAAAACCTTGTAATAAAGGGATAGTGACTGAGGGAGACGCTGCGACTGTACTGACCATAAAAACCTCTTTAACTTGGCAAGCACAAGCAAAATATCAATGCTGCCGTACATTTCATGCCAAAGCGAACAGAGACAAAGTGTTCTTTTATAGCTTACTGGCGACCCACCATAGTTTAAGCCAGGTTTAGTACAAAAAAACACTACTTTTTGTCTAATTTTAGTCTTTCTTATACAAATGCCAAGAATCAGCAGTACCTACAAAGGGAATGCCATTATCACCTGCTGCATAAGTAATTAGACCTACATAGACTTCATCAGTGAATGTGGGTTTATCACCAGGCAAATGACCCTGACCGTTGTAAGCTATCCACCGATCAGGTGTAGCGTCCGGTGTAAGATTTGGCGGTTGCCAAAAAACTTTGAGGGTTTTGTCCGGCAAACCTTGAATTAATAAGTCAGCACGAGCATCTGGCACTTTATTTTGTCCAACATCCGTCACCCAAGAGTAGCCTTTTAGCGTATTTTTACCCTCAACAGTTGAATAATGATTGCCTCTATGGCCTACTACCACATGGGCCGACGTGCGCTCATTTAAATCTTGAGTATGCACTTGCACCCCTGCGAAAATATAAGGCTCACCAGCATGAGGTGGCACCGCCTGACTATCGTCAATAAGCCCAATACCGATGTTACGAACCACTACTGTAAATGGGAAAGTGACTTTTTGCGCATCCAATCGGCCTTGTTTTTGATTAAAATGCAAGGTCACGTCGTTTGGGTTATCAAACACAGGCGCGTAATAACGTCCATCTTGAGCTTGAATTTTTGGCAGTGCAGATTCGTTGTTCACTGTGTAGCCTTGTAAACCGCCATCTTGTGTAAAGTCATCTTCGAATATAAGTTGACCATACTCATCTGCAGCAGGTGCGTTTGGCCCACAGGCTGTTAATCCAAGGCCCATTAAAACGGTCAAAATTTTATTTTTAATTTTCATGATGCTAATCTCCGAGCAAAACTGACAACCCTTGCTTTCACATAGTCTTGAGCGTCAGGCTCAGCTAAAATGTGTGAAATCGCAGGCATGTATTGAACAACAACTAAACCTTTAAAATCCAGTTTAGAATGCATTAAAAAAAACTGACGACGATGATTGTATTCACCATGCCAATCACCAGTATAAATAAACTCCATTGCTACTTGACGATCAAGCAACGCTTTGTAACCGGCTTCAACCTCTGCCTTAGGCGGGTATTGCCATATAAAATCACCAGCGCCCAAATCAACTACTTCACCTTGCTCAGCCTGGCTATTAGCACTTTTGCTACCAAAAAAACGCTGTAGCCGATTGCGCCAAGGTTTTATAGCAAATAACCGAGGCAAATAATGATACAAATAAAATGACCAGTTTTTAAAACTAAAATGATCAACGCCAATCAGCCCAATGACCCGTTCATCACTCACCGCTAATTTAAAACCGTTTTGTGAACCAGAACAAAGCCCATAGACAATCACTGGACGAGCGCCAAATTCTGCCTCAGTGTAATCGATGACTGCTTTAAGCTCTTGCACCGTTCGCTGGTCAGCGCTGACCTGGGTTTGATCAAAACGGCCTGAGGAATCACCTAAGTTGGAAAGATCCAACCGACAGCTTAAAAAACCAGCGTCGGCAAGGGCTCGACTTATAGCGACACTTGAACGACAGGTACCCACATGGTGCACTAATCCAGAGTTGGGAATTAATACGATTGGTAAGCTCGGATCTGGCGTATCAGGAATAGCCACAATGCCGTGTAGCACAAAATCCTGGTGATTGATTTCAATGACCTGTTCTTTCATCACAAGTCTCCTATGGCGAGTCGTTGCTCTAATGATTGAACGATTGCCGCCGGGTTTATAAAGCCGCCAACAGTATTGATACTACCCCACTCCAATCTTTCGCCAGCCGCAAAACAATGCTCGGTTTTAATTGATTGGCCGTGTTGTTGACGCTGTTGAATCCATTGAACAAACGTTGGCGTTTGTTCTGAACCGTAAATGGTCACATCCGTTTGCCAATCATCTGCTAAAACATTAGCTGCGTTCAAGGTATTTTGTAAATTAGAACTTAATGGATAACCATTAATCCACCAGTCGTCTTTGTGTTGAATTCTTGATGTGGTTTGTGGGCTTAGTAGTTCAGCTGTATACTGTTGACCAACTAACACTGGATCCCAGCACACTAACTCTTTGACAGAGCGCTCCTGACTGAAAGCTTTAAATGCCACTAAAGCGCCAAACCTGATAGCACACACCCGAACAGATTGTGTACCAGAAAGAGTTTGTAATAATCGAAGCGCTGACTGGGCGTCGGTGACTGCTGTCTCAAGGTTTAAAGCTGTATCTTGACCACCACTGTCGCCCGTGCCTCTGTAATCGAACCTTAAACTAGGAACACCTTTAGTTTCTAAGTACAGTGCTATTTTTCGAATCGCTCGATGAGAGCGTACATATTCTTGACCCCAAGGATAAAGAAATAAAACTGCATGATCTGCCATAAAATGACCCTGAGGCTCATGAAACACCCCATAACAAGCGCTGGCGTCCATATTTACATTTGGATCTGAAGCAAAATCCTGCCTTGGGGTTGTTGCAGAAGCACCTACAGGTTGAAAAAAAAACGAATCCATGTGATCTCTCTCTTGGCCTTGTTAGACATTAAATCTTTGAAGTAGTCGCATAATAGCTTGCGCTTTTGGCATTGGTTTGTTTTGAAAAAAACTGTCCAATTCTGTTCTTAACCTTAAAGTCCAGTAGGGGACAGAGTCTTCATGCCAAACAAGCTTTAGATTCTTTCGCAATAGTATAGATTTAATCGTCGCAAAGGTGTCAAAGGCCTCAGGCCATTGATGGCCCATTTCATTCATGGCTAAAAAGAGCAAATAAGCTGCCCTGTTAACAGCCTCTAAGGTTTGACTAAGAGTCATCTCATTCAGCAAACACTTTATTTGTGCTGTCTTAAGGGCTTGACGACTATCAATAACGCCCAAATCTTTGAAAAAAGGTGCACTTATTTGCCGTTGCAACTCTTTGGAGGTCTTACTTGAAATCGCAACACGAGCGATGGCCCGCTCTCCTGGCATAGTAATTAACAAACAATCACCCTGGTCAGTTTTGGTGATAACCGGATTATCTACCCTCGACGTTTCGAACTCTTGTAGGTAAAATGGCCAGAATCGGATTTTAAACTCAACAACCAGCGCAAAAGCTTGGCCAAGGAAAAAAGCGCGGGACGATAAAGTGACAATAATTTTATGTTGTGCAGGCTCTTGGGTAAAACCTAATTTAATACACGTGTGCACTGTTTCTTGAATGTCAAGTTCGATCTCGCCTAAACTGGCTTGGTCCGCTTTCGAGTCTTCATTTAATCCAAGTTGACGACCCCGAATACTGAGCATATTGACGGACACTAAAAAAGCGAGTTTAAAATTCGACTCAATCATCTCAACTTTCGCTAAGCGACGTAATTCAGTTTCGAGAGTCTTTTTTACATCTGTATGAAAGGCTGGGCTTTGCATTTTAATAGAAGTGTCGTACAACGTTTGTAAATGAACAAAATCTTGCAATGCCTGGCGCTGCCCTGGCTCTAACACTAATTCAGGATGGGCATTCAGCCCTAAAATGCCGACAAGTTTATCATCAGGTAAAAATTGCAATTTTTTTTGTGTAGACTTAGAGCTTAGAGCTAAGAAACCAGCCAGTGAATCAGGTTCCACGTCTATTTCGTCCAGGTTTTCACTAGGACTGGCTAGATTTGACTCCACTTGATCCTGAGCCATTGTGCTCTGCTGCCCACTTTCAATAGACGTTATCTCTTTGTCTACAGTCTCTAATCGCAGTAATTGATACTGACAACGCTCATCCAGCATTTGAACTTTTTCTAAGCATTGACGACTTAAAGCATCAGGCAGTTGGGCTAGAGCGTTTCGACAGCGCTTAGCAAGTGCAATGACACCTTGAAAATAATCCTGATTCGCAAGCTGCTGTTGTGCATCCATGTATAGCTTTTGCGCCGCATACCATAGAGCTGCTGCACGACGACTCTCTTGACTAGCAGCGGAAAGGTCAAGCCCCAACCTTTTCATTAACTTATCGTCCGGTTGCGCCATGGCCTCTGAAAAATACTGCTTTGCAGCAGTCGCAACTTTTGTTTTTGATATTGTAGCCAGATTCAAGATGGCTTCTCCTTTACCATAGCTGGCACTACATGTACCCGCCATGGCCGTTGTAGTGCAGGAACAACTTTAAAAACCTGCTCACTTTCAATGGTGGGACGAAATAAAAGCCGAGTTTTAAAGGTAAAATAGTCTCCCATTATCATACCTCTAATAGAATAGCCAACATTTGGTCCTTGCCCAGCGAATCGTTCTGGTTTGATTTGTGCAGTTTTATCGTCATCATAGACTAACGCAATAGGCACGTTGAAGGCATCGTCGAATTCTAAAAATGTCACCAAATCAAAACCTCGTTGCGATGAATACCAGACCCAAGCATCTTGCGTTATCACTTCCTGCTCGCGTAGAGACTGTTCAACAGCATCTATTACACCATCAACGACTAAAGGTGTAGCATTGCCCCAAGACGCTAATACAAGCCCTCCCCATATGTTATTAGCGTCCAGCGAAACATCTACTTTAGGGGATTTTACGATTGGCTTCGCAATTGTTGGGACCTTAAAACGTGTAGTCATCTCGACATGACTAGGGTAAAAAGACACCACCACCTGCATTCGCAACACCGATGCTCCAGCAAGCATAACTCGAGTTTCAGCAAAAATAGTGTCATAAATCGGCCCCTGCTCTACTGCCATAATTTCAGATTTTAAATGATCATTATTTAACTGGATACGAGTTTTGTGCAGAAACAAACCGGCATCGATATTGATTTTGAGTGAGTCAAGTAAACTTGGACCAAAAACCTGACCTTGCTTTAGATTAACGCCGTCGTAAAAAAAATCGTGCCAAATAAGAGGATTATCAGCCGACATTGAAAGTTGATACTTAGAAGATGTTGCACGACCGGCTATTTGGTCAAAGTGCACATAATCGCCTTTTGGCCCATCGGATTGTTGCAGTTTTTGATTGTAGTTCTGTTGCAGCTTTGTTGTTATAGATTCACTGATAGGCTTATAAGCAACACAGACATACTCTGGTTTTAACTCAACCTGTTGATGTACATCTTGTTTAATTGCAGCAGGCTTAATAAGCAACTGCACTACAGGCGAATGCCAGTTGATCTTGTCGGCACAAGGTGTATCACCTGCATCTTCAAACATGAAAGACAGTAAATCATGCTGATCAAGCAGCTCTGGATCACCTGCAGGCTCTAGAGAAGAAAGCGCTTTAGTGTAGGCGATGCCGTCGGCAGTCAGCTGACTAAACTGAGCAGGAATGACAAACGGCTGTTGCTCACTTGTATTCACAGCGATCACCACTAGCTCGCTAGGCCTAGCGCCGTGGAGTGCTTGCAACACAGATCCAGACACTTGCACAGGCAGCAATGCTTGTTGCGGTAGTTCACACTGGGCGCTACCGCACCACACCATGCAAAAAAGGCTATAGAACTTTAGATTAATGCTCATAAGCATAAGCGCTTAAGGTCGCCATTGCTAAGTCTCGAATAAAAGGTAAATTCTCCAGCGGCGTATCGCTTTCCATTAACGATGCCATGGAAAAAAAATCCATCATTTTAGGTCCACGTCGCTTCATATTGCAATGAGACCAAAAAGCTAAACGATATAAGCGATAAGCCCATTTTTGGCGAATAGGTTCAAAAACATGCTGAACGCAATGCTCAAGCACACTCTCGGACTCCTCTGGAAAGTGTCGAGATAAATAATCTTCTACATGATCTCCAACCTCAAACCAGCCAACTGCAAACTGACCTTGACGAAGCCATTGGCTACTCACTTCCATTGATTGTCGAATATGAAAGGGGCTTGGCTTGGTGTCTGGCTCTAGATCCAATAAATAACAAAGATCTTTTCGGTTGAAATGACGAGGATTAACTTGAGTATCATTGAGCATTTCAACCCAATGTAGAAACTCTGGATGAGGTATGAGTGTAGATTCTGAATTCCAAAAAAGACCTTGACGAAAAATAAATTCGATGTAATCACCATTCACTTCAATGGTAAACACACTTTTTTGAAAAGATCGTAAAATACGCTCACACTCTGCTCGACTTGTCCATGAGCTAGACCATACGTCGATCCAGCCAATGTTTTCTTTGACGACGCCTATAAATGATTTATAACCAAATTTACTTTTAAGCAAAGTAATAATATTTTGAGCACCAGCACCATCAATAGTACTTGCCAAATGACGAACCACTTTTACATCACTAAAGCGAGTATCATGGTCCGCAAGCTCTAGAGCATTTTGCTTGCGACCACCACGAATAACACTGTCCAATAATGGATGGCGGGAGGTCGGCAGCCAATTTCTAATAGTAATGAGCCGACTTAATCCTGTGGTAGAAAGCTGCTCAATATATTCAAGCATAACCCCTAAGGCCGTAATAGCAACGTCTTCACAAGGGTGCATAGCCATAAGCGGCATGATCTCTTTTACTTCTTTACGCTCAAAACTAAACCCATGAGAGAGTACGTCAATTAAAGTATGTTCAGGTAAAAACGTAATTTGATTTTCGATGTTATCGAAACAATCAAATTCATCAATAACCTTGCCGCCTTCTGAGACTTGATTAAGCATGCTTAAGAATGGATCTTGCCATTTCCAAAACTTATCTTCAACAGTCACGGATGACGATTCTTCTTCAAAGGACTGTTCCATCCAACGCCTTACTGCTTGACGAACGTCCGCACTAAATTGAAAACCAATGTCTGTGGCAATCAACAGAAAATCCCGCAGAGGTTCCTCAGCAGCTTGATAGCTTGCGGCTTGAGATGAGTTAAGGGCATTGAGGACATTTAAGAGCATGGTTTGTAAATGAACCCAGCCGCTCAAAGCAAAAAGACGTTTGTCTCTGTGATGCACCAGTAATTCATGAAGACAACCATGGCAAAGCTGTACAAAAGCTTCAAGCTCTGCTTTTAGCACAGGGCCAACGGCCTTTGCATCTAACACTTCGCTGTGCTCAACAGTCAAGTCTGAGGCGGTTGGCGCTAGCACGATATACACCTGAACCAGATGAACCAGCACTTGATCTGCTCGCTCATGCTCTTCAAACTCAAGCACTTCAGTCCAAGGCGCAGAGCTACCGCCTTCAAGCAAATGCTCGCCGTAAGTGGATACTTGCTTGCGCAATGCTGACGCCTGTGTTGCAGTTAGTGCCTTCATATAACCTAGCTTTAAAGTGAGTGTGGGACTTTACAGTGCAGCTTCAAGCTCTGGCAATGCCTCGAATAAATCTGCGACTAAGCCATAGTCAGCAACTTGAAAAATTGGCGCTTCTTCGTCTTTGTTAATAGCAACAATCACCTTCGAATCTTTCATACCGGCTAAATGCTGTATAGCACCAGAAATACCAACGGCGATATAAAGATCTGGCGCCACCACTTTACCAGTTTGACCAACTTGGTAATCATTCGGTACAAAACCTGCATCTACTGCGGCTCGGCTCGCACCAATAGCCGCACCTAGCTTGTCGGCAATACCCTCTAATAATTTAAAATTATCACCACTTTGCATACCACGACCACCAGAAATCACAATAGAGGCAGAAGTAAGCTCTGGCCGATCTGACACTGCAAGCTCCTCTTTAACAAAGCTTGAAAACCCTGCATCAAATTCACCGGTTACGGCTTCAATAGTACCCTGGCCACCTTCTGCGGCAACGGGCTCAAACCCTGTAGCTCGAACTGTACACAGGACTTTTGAGTCTAAGACCTCAACAGTTGCAATACCACTACCTGCATAAATTGGTCGTCTGAATTGTTTAGGGCCAAGCACTTCCACAATATCAGACAACATACCCATATCAAGCATTGCAGCTACTCGCGGCAGGAAGTTTTTACCAGACGTGGTGGAAGGCACAAGCACCGCGTCATATGCCGGTGCAACTTTTGCAACTAATAATGCAAGATTTTCTGCTAACTCATGCTCAAAAGCCGCACCATCTGCCACTAATACCTGACCAACTCCATGAATTTTTGCGGCTTGCGCTGCTGTTTGGTCTAAAGTCTGGCCTGCTATTAATAAATCAACACCGCCACCAATAGCTTGAGCTGCGGCAATAGTACTTAAAGTACTGCCTTTAATTTGGTTATCACCATGCTCTACATAAACAAGAACTGTCATACAATTACCTTCAATATTATTGATTGTTACGCTGCCGCTTCACTTACTGTCAATCGATAGCAAAAAGTTAAATTACTTTCGCTTCATTTTTGAGCTTATCCACTAAAGCTGCCACAGAATCCACTTTAATACCACCCTTACGCTCCGCTGGCGGCTCGACTTTAATTTGATTATAATATTGACGAAGCTCTATACCGAAATCTTCAGGATTTTTTGTCTCAAGTGGTTTCTTTTTCGCTTTCATAATATTAGGTAAACTTGCGTATCGTGGCTCGTTTAATCGTAAATCCGTAGTCACAACAGCAGGCAAGTTCACTTTGATTGTTTGCAGTCCACCGTCAATTTCGCGAGTCACCTGTACTGCATCACCATCAATTTTGATCTCAGACGCAAAAGTTGCTTGACCAACGTTCATGAGCGCAGACAGCATTTGCCCAGTTTGATTGTGATCACCATCAATAGACTGTTTTCCAAGAATAATAAGCTTTGGTTGCTCTTCATCTACCACAGCTTTTAAGAGCTTTGCTACATCAAGCGGTTGTACTTGCGCGTCGGTTTCAATATGCAATGCCCGATCTACACCTAGCGCCAAAGCTGTTCGCAGTTGTTCCTGAGCCGCTTTTGGGCCAATGGTTACCACCACAAGCTCTGTGGCGACGCCCTGATCTTTCAGACGAACCGCTTCTTCAACAGCAATTTCACAAAATGGATTCATCGCCATTTTAATATTAGTCAAATCAACATCACTGTGATCAGCCTTCAATCTCGGTTTAACGTTATAGTCAATCACTCTTTTTACAGCGACTAAAATTTTCATGCAAAACTCCGTATTCTATTTAACCCATGTTGTAGTCAACACCGACCCACCTACAACTTATTTTCTCAAGTTTGACATAAAACCTGTGAATCTCATGTTGTTTCTCGCAATTGCATCAAGATAATGCGCTCACTTGAAATCGTCAACCTTAAATAGTCGCTGGTAGCTTCATGGTGGTATTTATCATCTTCAACAGTTCACCTCACCGGAAACTCGCTGATATTTGCAGGTTTACTCGTCATTATTTTTTCTCCTAATCTCTACTTCTCATCATCTGCCGGTCGACCGCGAGTGTCAAATTGATACTCTTGGGGTATTTCAAAGCGACTCGCTAAATAAGGCCTGTCTTGTTGGCCTTTTTTATATTCACTCATTTGAAACACATAGGCCAGTACTTGCGCAACTGCCTTGTACAGACCCTTGGGAATTTCGTGTTCTACGTCTGTAGTGTAGAATAGCGCTCGACAGAGTATAGGCGACTCTATTTGCATAATCGAGTGATGGGCTGCAATTTCACGAATTTTGAGCGCTATCAAATCGCTGCCCTTGGCAATAACCTTGGGCGCGCCGCCTTTATCAGGCGAGTACTGCAGTGCCACAGAAAAATGTGTCGGATTGGTGATGACCACATCCGCTTCAGGAACATTACCCATCATCTTGCGCTGTGCGATTTCTCTTTGCAACTGTCGGACCTTCGCTTTTAACTCAGGCTTACCCTCCGAATCCTTATACTCGTCTCGCACCTCTTGTTTAGTCATTTTAAGTTTTTGACTATTTTGATATAACTGGTAAGGCACATCAATAGCAGACACAAAAAACGTACAGGCCACCAGTAAAAAAAAGCCAGCGATAAGGTGTTCAATGCTTCTAACAATAGCCTGCATTACTG
>Ga0115567_10003500_pt1 | contig 15446 bp, 12 predicted proteins | sample COGITO_mtgs_1204_2_FD_88679 | JGI IMG/M metagenome (GOLD analysis project Ga0115567, IMG submission 88679) | Pelagic marine microbial communities from North Sea - COGITO_mtgs_120412 | ecosystem: Environmental > Aquatic > Marine > Epipelagic | place: Germany:Helgoland, sampling site Kabeltonne... | reverse complement strand
CCTACGGTTATAACGGAAACCTTCATTCTAATCTTGGACGGTATGTCTATTTGAGAATGACGAAGACTTTCTATTGAGTGTTTGGGGCGGTTTTCCGCCCCAAATCATTTCCGACCGATAAGGTTGTGATCTCGTATCAGTTTACGCATTAGGATCGCCATGCTCAACAAAATGATTACTCTTGGTTTGTTTTTGGGATTGGCGGTTGGGCTTGGCGCCGCGATGACAGGTAACACGGCCCTGCATACAATTGCGCGGGAATCCGCTCCGCTTGGGGCATTATTTATCAACGCGATAAAGATGGTGGTCATTCCGCTCGTTGTGTCGGTTATTTTTGCGAGCGTAGCTCGTTTGGGGGATCCGCAGAAACTTGGTCGAATAGGCGGCCTGACCTTAGCGTTTTATTGGGTCACGCTTATCCCGGCGATCATTATTGGCATGGGAGTCATGGCGTTTGGCTTGCGCTTTACGCCGCAGTTAGACATGCCAAACTTGGAGGCCGTTGAGGTCCCTGAATTGCCGGGAATCACAGATTTTCTAGTGAGTTTGATCCCAGCGAATCCATTTGCAGCCGCGTCGAGCGGTGCAATCCTGCCTCTGATTGTGTTCACCGCTCTGGTTGCTGCCGCCGCAGGAACCTTGCCAGAACAACGCCGGTTGCGCATGATCACAGCGGCCGAAGATGTCAGCGAAGCTCTGATCAAACTTGTGTGGTGGATTCTTTACACGGCGCCCATCGGTATATTTGGTTTGGTCGCACCTGCAACCGCACTGCTGGGATGGGGACTTATTCAAAGTCTCGGCATATTTATTGTCTGTGTCTTTGCAGCGCTTCTAATTCTAGTGATTTGTGTGTTTTTGCCTCTCCTATATTTTATCGCTAGGATCGGCCCGTCACGTTTTCTGAAAGGAACAGTCGGTGCGGCATCCATTGCGTTCTCAACGACGAGTACAGCCGCGGCTATCCCTGTCTCCCTAGAAGAATCTCAAAATAATTTAGGTGTGTCGGAAACTGTCTCTGAGCTTTTGATCCCCCTGGGCGCGTCCATGTATAGACCCGGGAGCGCCCTATTTCAGGGTGCGGCCATTGTGTTCCTCGCGCATATCTACAATGTCCCTGTGGCTCTTGGGGCCGCCGGCGCGGTTGTTCTCGCGACGTTCTTGGTCTCTCTAACCGTTGCGCCAGTACCTTCGTCAAGCGTCGTTACGATGGCCCCGGCGCTGGACACAATCGGTGTCCCCGTCGCCGGGCTGGCATTCATGCTCGGTATTGATCGGATTCCCGACATGATGCGCACAACGGTGAACTTGATCGGCCAGATATCGGCCGCAGTTTTGATCGATACAAGAACGCCAGTGGAGGAAGAGGTCGTTCCACCAGAGAATGTCACATAAGTATTGGGTGCTTGAGACTACTCTTCAAAACGCGTTAGCCTTGCATTAACCCTTGATGAGGATCACGACATCAATCTTCGTGATTTGCGGCCAGATATTCCTCAATCGCTCGATAATATGAATCGCCTTTTTGAGGTGCATCTCCGTTATTTATGGCGAAATAGGTTATGCCTGTGCCTTGGTCCATATCGACCCACAGACCCGATCTTAGTCCATAAGCGTCACCGGCATGGCCACTCCAACTTTCACCCTTTCCAACATCGTCGGCACAGCCGGGAGTATGGGTTGGAACAATCTGCGTCGCCAGCCCATAGGTACAATAAAAGCCATTATCTTGTTCGCCGACTGTTTCGCCAGATGTATTCCCATTTGTGCCATCGTATATCCATTGCGGTGTCTGCATCTCACGAATAGATTGGGCTTCCAGAAATCTCTCACCGTCAATCTGACCTTCATTGAGCAGCAGTTCCCCAACGGTTGTGAGGTCACGTATTGAAATTCTGAGACCCCCCTGTGGTGAAAAAAGGGCGCCGTTCTCGCCCGGCACATAGTCGTTTAGATTGCAAGCGAGTCCGGCCTTTACCCGCACAGGGCAGTCCGGTCTATTTCCCCGCCGATCATCAAGATAGACCTGGCCGTTCAACTTATAAAGAACGACAGCTTTGCTGATCGTGTCGTCGCTGCACGTGGTCCAGTTAAAGCAGGCGTCCATCGACAGAGGTTCGAAGACCAGGCGCTGCATGAGCGTGTCCATTCGCTCCCCCGTTACGCGCTCCATAATGGACGCAACGACCGGGAAATTCAGGTTGGCATATTGGAAGTAAGTTCCGGGTGCGTGGTGTGGATCGTAGACATCCGGAGCTCCGGCAACGTCTTGGAGTGGTACGCCCAACCGAACGCCATAATTAACGCCGTCATCCATGAGGCTGGATGTATGCGAGAGGAGATGTCGGAGTGTGATTGGCGTATCTGGAAATTTTGGATTCCGAACATCCCACCCGAGAATTTCGGAAACGTCCTGATCAAGATCAAGCTGCCCTTGCTCCACCAGCTTCATGACACCCAAGGTCAGCACAAGTTTTGAAATAGAGGCAATTCGGACCGGATCATCCAGGGTTAGAGCGCGGCCAGTGCGGCGGTCGGCCAAACCTGAGGTGTCGCTATTCACGATACCGTCTTTGTCAAAAGTGGCCCAAGCGTAGCTTACATCGTCCGGAACCGTGTATGCCGTCTCGCGAGGGCTATCGGGAACCGGGTTTGTCGCACATCCCGCGATCAGGGCGGCGGTCGACAGTAAGAGGACTCTATACATGACGGCTTTCTCTTCCTACTCAACTGGCGGCGTATGAGTGAGGGCAACGCCGTCACTACGGGGGTCCGCAGCCCCGACCCAGTTGCCGTCTATCTTATGGACGGCGTTAAGCTTGGAGGATTGGTAGCCGAGGCGGACATCATGCCCCATATCAGTCAGAGCCGATTGCAGCTTCTGGCTGAGCGGTTTGTCTTCTAGAATGATCGTATCGTCGTCAAAGAAGATGTTTGGAAGTGCGATCGCTTCCTCCGCAGTCAGTTCGAAGTCCAGAACGCCCACCAATGTTTTGAGGACATGCATGATAATGCGCGGACCGCCCGCCGAACCGACGGCCAAAATAGGCTCGCCGTTTTCGTCATAAACGATCGTCGGACTCATGGATGAGCGCGGCCGCTTGAACGGCTGGACCCGGTTCGTGACAGGCACTCCGTTTTCTTCCGGAATGAAGCTGAAATCGGTCAGCTCATTGTTTAATACCATCCCATTGGCCAGTAACTGGCTGCCGAACACACCTTCCACAGTAGAGGTCATGGCCACCACGTTCCCTCTGCTGTCAACAACAGAGAAATGCGTCGTACCGCCTTCCTGAGTAGGGGAGGGCATGCCGGGCCGATCTGATCCGGGCGGCGAACCGGCCGTGACATGTTCTAAAGCCTTGTCGACACTCATGAGAGCAGAACGGGTCGCTAGATAGTCCGGGTCAATTAACCCGTTGACCGGGACGGGTGAAAAATCATTGTCACCGGTATATATAGCGCGGTCAGAATATGTGAGGCGCATGGCGTCTGAAATCAAATGCCATGATTGCGCCGAGTTTGGCCCCATGGCATTGAGATCAAACCGCTCCAGCAAACCCAAAATTCCTAATACCGTTGTGGCCCCTGATGACGGCGGAGCCATACCGCATATGCGGTATTGTCTATATTGACTACACACGGCATCGCGCGGTGTCGCTGTATACTGAGAAAAATCCAAGGGCGTCATTCGCGTTGGGTTTCGAGACGTTGAGCCAACGGCTTCGCTAATGATGCGTGGGTTCTCGCCATAGTAAAAGGCGGGCGCTCCTTCGATAGAAATACGCGTTAATAAGGCGCCTAGCTTCGGATTGCGGATTATATCGCCGCCAGAAACGGGTTTGCCGTCGGGCGCATAGAGCGCGGCCATCTCAGGGAAATCCTCCCACCGTTTTGACCATCTGGTGACTGTTCGTGAGAAGCGAGGGGAGACGACAAATCCCTCATTGGCAAGCTTTATGGCGGGTTGAAACAAGGTCGACCAGGGAAGTCGCCCCCAACGCCGATGGGCTTCCTCCATTAATCGGATATTGCCCGGTACGCCGACTGACAATCCGCCTGGATAAGCGTCGGAAAATGGAAGGGGTTGACCCGAAGAGTCCAAGAATTGGTCGGGTCTGGCTGACGCCGGCGCACGTTCACGACCATCAATCGTGTCGATTGAATTCCGCACGGCATCATGATGGACAAAAAATCCGCCGCCCCCAATGCCGCTGGATTGAGGTTCCACCACGGTGAGAGTGACCATCATGGCTAACGCCGCGTCCGTGGCATTGCCGCCAGCTTCAAGCATCTCCAGTCCCGCTTCCGATGCTCTTGGGTCCGCGGAAGAGACGACGCCCTGAGAATGAGCAGGTGACGCCACTGCGACAAACGAGGAAGTCAGGAAAACTAACAGGACCGATCGTAAGGTTTTGGCGGGTCTATGCATTACTGGCTCCATGGGGCGTATCGTAAGTCATTATCAGAATGCGCCATTTCTTTGAAAATTTTAAACACTACTCGCTGACTGCAGATGCTCCGGGACGGCGCGGGTCCGCGGAACCTTGCACGCCAGGTTCTTCAATCACGATAGTCTGGGTGCTGCCATTCGTCGGGCCCACTTCTAAACTGTGGCCCCACTCTTTGAGCAAAGCCAGGGTATCAGGTGAGACACCTCGTTCTACAGACAATTCGCCGGTCCGATATTCAGGGTAGATACGGGGTGAGTGGGTTGCTTCCGCGACTGATACATCAAAATCGACAAGATTGATGATCATCTGCGAAACCGTACTGGGGATGGTGTTTCCCCCGGGGCTTCCGACGAGTGCCCATAACTTGTCATTCTTGAACAACATTGTCGGCGACATACTGGAAATCGGACGACGCCCCCCTCTCAACTTATTCGCGCTACGGACCTTTCCATCACTCCGTTCCTCGCCCTCTTGTCGAATGCCGAAATTTCCCATGAGATTGCCGAGCATGAACCCAGTGCCGTCCAACATCACGCCGGAGCCAAAATTGCTGCCCAATGTGAACGTGTTGCTGACGCCATTGCCGTCCGAATCCACGACGGAAAAATGGGTCGTGTCACGACTTTCATGGGCCCAAGGGTCGCCGGGTTCAGCGTGACCCAGAGGCGTGGCTTTTTCTTCTGTTATAAGGGCTGCGCGTTCTTTCGCATAAGATTTCGACGTCAAAGTCTTGAGCGGCATATCGCCAAAGTCCATGTCAACGGCATATCTGAAGCGGTCCGTAAATGAGAGTTTCATGGCTTCAGCAATGAGATGATAGCTGGCCGCTGATTTCCAGCCCGCAGTTTCTAAATCAAAATTTTCCAGAATATTCAGTAGCTCGATTATGCTTGCTCCACCGCCGCTGGCAGGCGGCATGGTGACGACTTCGACATCTCTGTATGTACTCCTAAGAGGCTCTCGGTCTACAGCGCGGTAGTTGCCCAAATCTTCGAGGGTCATGAGCCCTCCATTTTCCGACATTTCCCTTGCAATGCGTTCCGCGATCGGGCCGCGATAGAAGGCGTCAGCACCGCCCTTCCTTATCTTTTTGAGAGACCAAGCCAGATCCGGGTTTTTTATCTTGTCACCATGAGAAAAAGCCGCGCCGTCTTTCTTGAAGTAGATCGTCGCTGCAACGCCTTCATCACTGATACGATCCCGGGATCGCTCGATCATGTTCAAAGCGTCGAAGGATAAAGCGTAGCCGTCCTCGGCGAGTTCAATGGCGGGCTCAATTAGGTCTTTCCAAGGCAGTTTCCCGAACCGTTCATGAGCTCGATACAGGCCTGCGACAGTTCCGGGTATGCCCGCCGCTTTGATGCCGCGATAGGCCTCGGGGCTTACGCTACCATCGCTTTCAAGAAACATATCGACATTGGCGGCGGCAGGGGCAACGGAGCGGTAGTCGATGGCATAAGTGCGATCTTCTTCGGCAATATAGACAAGCATAAAGCCGTCACCGCCAAGGCTTCCGGCGCGCGGCAGAGTGACGGCCAGGCCAAAGGCCGTTGCGACCGCCGCATCGACAGCATTTCCGCCGTCTCGCAAGACCTCTGCACCGATTTCACTTGCGAAAGAACTCTGGCTGACGACCATGCCTTGGTCGCCCAAGACAGGATTCTCAACCGTCTGATAAAGAGGGGGTTGTGCGCAGGCATCTAGAGGTAGTGACGTGCCAGCAACACCAGAAATGCTGAACACAAATGCTAGTGTCCAATTTAGACGACCCACGATAAACCTCCGCTTCATTAACAACTGAAAAAAGTGTGCACATGGAAGTGCTTGTTTTAGTGATTGTAATATGTTGCGCCTCGATTTCCACTGACCCCAGCCCAAATATTCCGAGGTGGAGATATAACTTTCGTCTATACCGTGAAGGAGTCTTATAATTTGCAATTAGCGGTAATATAGCTCCTTCTGGCTCGGACATGATATTACCGAAAATGCTTTCCGACGTATCGATTTGCGCAATATGTATAAAAGGAGCGAATTGCCCTATGTTCGAGCCGATGACTGTGTGACCGTGCTCTCATGATGTCACTCCGCCATATCGAGATCTTCTGTGCTGTATATCAAGCGGGATCAGTCAGCGGCGCTGCGCGGCATTTGAATGTGTCGCAGCCGTCTGTCAGCAAGGTGCTGCGGCATGCCGAGAGCCGGATCGGATTCACTCTATTTCGTGTTGTAAAAGGGCGGTTGGTCGCGACAGATGAAGCCCATACTTTGTTTAACGAGGCACGTGATGTTTATGCGAGAATAAACTCTCTCAACGAAACTGCGAAAAATATCAGTAGGGGGCATGAAGGCCATCTCCGGATAGCGGTTCTACCATCCTTGGGATTGGAAGTCGCTCCCGCTGCAGTGGCCGCCTTTTTGAAAAAATTCCCTGACATCACTTTTGACATCAAAACCATCCATAATGCCGACATGCTGAAATCCCTTTATGAGCGGCATAGTGATATTGGCTTCGTCTATGACGCGCCCCTGCACCCGCGCTTATCAGATCAGAGAATTGGCAAAGCTGAACTCGTCTTACTGTACCGAAAAGCGGATCTTCCAGAGTTGCCGGAGGAGGTCTCTCTGGACATGATAGGTAGGCGACCCATCATTCGATTAGCCGATGATGGTACAGTCGGAGGGCTCGTCGATGCTCAACTTGGTAAAAATCCAGATATTTTGTCAAACATAACAGTCCAGACCTACTATGTCGCGGCGGCGCTGGTAAAGCACGGGGTCGGAACTGCAATCGTTGATGAATTCACCGCGCGGGCGAACATGTCTGAGGATTTGGACTTTCGACCTTTTAAAAACCGCGTCCAATATCAAATTTACTGTATACATCTGGATGACCGGCCACTTTCGAAATTAGCCAAGGAATTCGTCAAAACACTGAAAAAGACACTGTCGACCACCTCACTACAATAAGGCCTTTATTGGCTTTTATGGGTAAAAAATAGGACACGCCACGTGATTAATAGACGACTGTTTGTGATGGGCAGCACTGCTTGGGGAATGACAGGCTGTGCGCTGCGACATGAAAGAACCCTAGACGTTGCCTACGTAAATCTCAACGCGTGGACAGGTGTCGCGAGGACCCCCACAACCGATGCGATTGGGATTGTCGGCAATAAGATTGCAGTTCTGGGCCAGAGTGCCGTTGAATCCTATAGAGGGCCAAAGACTCAAATCATTGATTTAGGAGGTGCCTTTGTGACCCCCGGTCTGATTGACAACCATACCCATTTCCTTACGGGGTCCAGCCGTCTCATTCAGCCTGATTTGCTTTCTGCGACATCGCGCCAGGATTTTGCTGCGCGTCTTGGCAAAGCCGCGCGTGAGCGGCCCGGAAAATGGATACTTGGCGGAAGTTGGGACGAACAAAGACTGGGCGGCGATCTACCGGATAAAAACTGGATTGATGCTTCGACTCCCAACACTCCCGTAGCAATTCCGCGCACGGATTTGCACATGTATCTACTCAACAGTGAAGCGTTGAAAATTGCTGGGATTACTCGGGATACGCCAGATGTCGCCGGCGGGGTCATTGGACGCGACGCCCAAGGTGAACCGAACGGAATTTTGAAGGATAATGCCCGGTCTCTGGTTCGCCGTGTGTTCCCAGAGACATCGTCGGCAGATCAGAATGAAATAATGCGAAAGGGTATCGAATTTGCCCTGTCGCAGGGTTTTACGCAAGTTCACTCTCTTGAACAAGGTTGGGGCAATTTCGATACTGCCCGAAGGCTTCGAGAAAACGGTGAAACAGATTTACGCTATTATTGCTTTACGGCGACGAAGCGCTGGCAAAAACTCGCAGAAATTGTTGCAGAGGAAGGCCGTGGGGACGATTGGGTGCGCTGGGGTGCGGTCAAAGCGATATATGATGGCTCCCTCGGATCTCGCACAGCGCTGTTCGCGGAACCATACGACGACGAACCAAGTCAATTTGGCGTCAGAACTTTGCAAAAGTCGGTGCTCCAAGACTTAATACTCGGTGCAGATAAGGCAAATTTACAGGTCGCCACACATGCGATCGGGGACCTCGCCAATGATGAAGTCTTGGAAATTTATAAGGATGTTGCTCGCATGAATGGTCCGCGTGATCGGCGTTTTCGAATCGAACACGCTCAACATCTTAGCCAGAACGCAATCAAAGAGATCGCACGCCAAAATGTTATTGCCTCAGTTCAACCATATCACGCGATTGATGATGGTCGATGGGCTGAAAAAAGGATCGGAGAGGCGCGTCTTCAGGGTACTTACGCGTTTCGGTCTCTTATCGACCAAGGCGCTGTGGTTACATTCGGATCCGATTGGCCAGTCGCGCCGTTAGATGCAATCCAAGGCCTCTTTGCAGCAGTTACTCGCGAAACAATAGATGGCGAGAACCCTGGAGGCTGGATTCCCAACGAACGTATCGCTATCGAACAGGCTCTCTCAGCCTATACCGTCAATAATGCCCTTGCGGGTTTTCAAGACATGAAGCTAGGTAAAATTCAGCCAGGGTTTCTTGCGGACCTGACAGTGTTCGACCGCAATGTGGTACAGACAAAAACTTCTGATATGCGCAAGACAAAGATACTGAAGACCATTGTAAATGGGAGAGAGCGATATGGCGTTTAGTGTTTGCCTCTCTGACGTCAGTGCCCAGCAGACAGATTTGAGCTTGGGCTAAAAGAGACTTTTCTCACCTTATTGGTTGATATTGGGCGAGGACTTTGCGGTATTGCAATCATCGGGGTTTGATAGCTTTAGCTTTGAGCCGTTTTCCTCTGTTGATGAGTGGTTCTGATCGGCGGAAACAGAGATCTGCTGACGTCAGACAAGATACATCTGAGATACAATAAGTGATACCATTGGGCGATGATTGTACCTAAGATATTGATTTATTGTATGTTTCAGTAGTATGCGGAGCGCATAGCCCGCTCCAGTTGTTTTGATCATTTTCATTATTGTTAGAAGCTTTCCTTCAAAGACGAGGCGATGAGACATGCGCCTGAGGGTGTCCCGTATTATTACGACCGCAACGATCTCTCGTCGCAGACGCTCATGAAGGCCTTTCGTGCGCGTGATCTCTTTCCGACCAAGCGCCACCGGATTTATTCGTTTGTCATTCTTTTGAGAAACGCATGATCGAAGCGGAGATCGATACGGAGCTTAGAAAGATCCTGATGGGTCATGCCGATGAGCGGCCTAAATATGGCGACGGCGGATCGCTCGCATTCCGCCGTGACCAGTTTCTGAAGATCGTGCACCCATACCCAGAAGACATCTTTTCGCGAAGACTTGATGGCTGAAGCGCACTTTTTATTGGGACCGCTAGCCATCCGCTAACTTCGGGTGACGGGAAAACCAGACGCGAGGCGAGCGGTTTAAAACGCTCAGAGTAAGCCGCTGGGCTATTTCAGCCCGAATTTCATGGCGAGGCTCCCATTAGGATATTTCCGTATTGTTTAAATTGGTTCGGACACGACGGCGATGCTTTCTGCTGTCGCTTTACTGTTATCGACGAGCGGGCCTTTGCCGAGCTGGCCGTTGCAGATGGCGAGGCTGTTCTTGACGATATAGTCGCACCGTTCAAACCGGCGGTCGCGATATTTCTGCAGGGCTTCGGTCGGCATTTTCGCTTTCGTCAGCTCATCGGCCAGCACCAGCGCATCTTCGATTGCAAGGCCGGCCCCTTGGCCCAGATGCGGTGTTGTGGCGTGCACGGCGTCCCCGAGCAGACCAACGCGTCCCTTGTGCCAGTCGCCTTCCAGCATAAGCCATTCAAGCGGTCGATAGACGACCCCGTCATTGTCTGTGATGTCATCTGCGAAATGATGAAGTGTCGGACAGGCGCTAGCGAGACGTGCCTTCATTTCTTCTGCGAGCGTTGAGTGTTCGAAATAGGGGTTTTCCGGCTCAGACGTCGTGACATACATGTAGATCTTTTCTTCGGACATTGGCACCAGCCCCACGCCGATACGGCCATTATAGACATGTAGCCCTTGCGTATCATCGGGCCGCGCAAAATTATAACGCCACACAGCCTGGCCCGTATATTCAGGCCCCGGCGCATCTGGGAACAATATCTGTCGTGTTTGGGAGTAGACACCATCTGCGCCGATGACGAGGTCGTAACGACCGTCTGAGCCGTCGCTGAACGTGACGTCAACATAGTCTTCCGTATCGTCGATTGTTTCGGCCGTCAGCCCAAGGCGGATTTTGGCGCCGTGCTTTTCCGCACTTTCCGCCAAAACCTTTTGCAGGGCAGGGCGGGCGATCCCGGCATTGGCAGGATATCCTTCGACCAAAGGAGGAATGGGAACCTTGGCGACCTCCATACCGTTCGGCGCAAAGATCTTTACATGGTCAAAGCCATATCCAGCGTCGATATAGTCATCAATGACGCCCAATTCAGCCATGGCTCTGATGACATTATTCTGTTGAATAATGCCGACGCCATAGACCGTCCATTCCGGGTCTTTTTCGATGAGTTCGACGTCATAGCCCTTTTTGCGCAAGGCGATTCCGGCGGATAAGCCTCCGATTCCCGCGCCTATGATCAGTACTTTCCAAGGCGTCCCCTCGCCCCGGAATGATTGCATATTCTTTTCCATACCTAGTCCCCTTAAGTGCTTATGACTTGCTGATTGATCGGGCCGAAAAGCGCCTCTCCATCGCGGCCCTTGGCTTCCATGCGAACGCGGTCACCAAACGACATGAAAGGCGTCTGGATCTCTCCAAATTCGATCATGTCGATCGCGCGGCGCTCTGATAGGCAAGATGACCCCACGGTTGCGTAGTCCGCGTTAGAAACAGTGCCAGACCCGATGATCGTCCCCGCGACAAGATCGCGGGTCTTGGCCGCGTGCGCGACGAGTTCATGGAAACCATATTCCATTTCGTCACCAACAGCCTCGCCGAAGCGCTTGCCATTGAGTTCGATGCGTAACGGTAAATGGATCCGCCCGTCTTTCCACGCTGCGCCAAGCTCATCTGGAGACACGGCCACGGCCGCCATACTGCAAGCGGGCTTCGCTTGCACCCAGCCAAACCCGGTTTTCATCTCAACCGGAGCGATGGTGCGAAGGCTCCAATCATTGAGCTGAACGACAAGCTTTATGTGGTCCATCGCAGCGTCGGCCGTCGTGGCCATTGGGACAGCGTCGACGATGACAGCGAACTCACCCTCAAAGTCTATGCCGTCTTCTTCTGAAGAAAAAGGAACATCATCTGCCGGGCCGTAAAACCGGTCAGACATACCCTGATACATGAGCGGACGCCCACCCTCCATGGGAGGAAGGCCAAATGCTTTTTGCATCAACAGGCCGTGTTGTGGAAAGGCGGATCCATCGAGCCATTGCCAAGACCGCGGTAGCGGCGCGGCCGCCGATAGCGGATCAAAGGACATTATCCCGTCCGCATCTCCGGCTGTCAGTTGTCCAGACAAATCATGAAGTGGTGCTTCGACCGACGCCCATTTTTCAACCGCTGATAAAAGATTGGGCGCAATATGAGAGGCGCTGACGCATCGTTGATTATCGTCCGACACGACAACAAGCGTGCCGTCAGGACTATCTGATTTCAGGGTTGCGAGTTTCACAGCGTCTGAGCCTAAGCCAATTCAGGGCTGAACTTGCCGTCGATCAAAATGAAGGCGATGCGGCAATCCTTGTCCGACCGATTGGACCAGCCATGGTTGGTGCCGCGCTGAATAATGACGTCGCCTGCTTTGCACAGGGTTTCGCCTTCATCCATGATCAGGACGATTTCGCCGTCAAGGACGATGCCATAGTCAACTGTTTCGGTTTTGTGCATATGGGCATGGCGCTCACTTTTGCCGCCCTCGGCCACAGCGTCACCTGCTCCAATTTCTGCAAAATGCGCGATGCGTTGTTCAGGCGTCAGGTCGTCAAACCCGGCGTCATCAGGCGGAATATCCAAAATGCGGATTCGTGTGCCATTGGCAGGCGGCGCAAGCTTGATGCCGTCTTCGTGCGGCTCATCGCTCGCAGGATCAATTGGCGCGGGCGTGGCGGTCGTATTCCACAGCTCATAGAACATCGGGCCCGTGGCCCCGCCAATCCGCTGCACACGCGGCGGAGGGCCGTCTTGGAGTATAATCGCCTGACCATCGGCATTGTGGCCGGTCACAATCCGGCGAACGGGAGCGTTTGTCATTTTTGTCTCCTAGGCCGTATGGCCACCAAGTGTGTCGGCAAACCAGTCCGCGATGTAATCGCGTCCGTAGGACATGTTATCCGCGCCGACATGTTCGACCCCGCCTTCGCGGGTCGTGAATATTTTCAGCTCTGGCTTTGCGGAATTTGTCATCTGCTCGAATGCTTGGTGCGCATATTTCACGTTGATTTGACGGTCATTTTCGCCGTGGGTGATCAGGAACGGCATTTTGATTTTGTCCATATGACCGTTCATATTCATGCCTTCGACTTTCTCGAAAAAGTCGGCCTTGTCCTTCGCACCGAAAACCCAATAGACATGGTTCCAATAGTGAGGGACTGGGTTCTCGCCTTCGCGGTCCAGTCGCCCGATCTGGACTTCGTGCCAATTATGATTGGCGCCCCAGACCGCGCCGGAGGCGAAGCGGGGTTCATAAGCCGCCGCCCGCGCCGCAAAGTGTCCGCCAAGGGAAATACCGGAAATGCCAATACGGTCCGCGTCAACATCATCGCGAGACGCAAGATATTCATAGCAGGGTGTTGCCCATTCCTCGGCAAAGGGTGTGGCGGGCATACCGTGAAGGCGCAGGGTTTCGCCCGTGCCGGGCTGGTCGATGCAGAGTGTGGAGATTCCCCGTTTCGCCAACGCATGAGGAAGCCAGGTCCAGTATAACAGCTCTTTATTGCTATCCAGCCCGTTCGTGAAAAGAACGCAAGGCGCTTCGCCGTCAACGCCTTCGGCGCGGGTAAAGAGCGCCGGGATCACCGCATGTTTATAAGGGATCTCGACGCGCTCGCAGTTCTCTGCATTATATTCAACATAGGTCTTGAAAGCGCTTTGCGCCTTGGCGAAAGTCTTTGCTTTCTCAGGCGACTTGGCACTCTGCATGCGCTCCGCCGTTGTATAGTACAGACTGGCTCGGCGTAGTTTTTCGGCGGCTGAAAATTTACGGCCGCGCGCCAGATCCTCGTCGGCGAGGTCTGATAAGCTATCGGCTTTCTTCGCCCATTCCTTCATGAATTGCGGGGTGCCCGCATCCGCGCCTTCATCGGCCGCGCGTTTGATCGGCTCGCACATATCGACAATTTCGCCAAGCTCAGCACCGGAGGCGACGGCGATGGCCACCGACAGGTTCCAGATGTAGTTGGGAAAATACTCATAGAGCGCCATATTTATACTCCGATATCATTGAATAGGCCTGCATCAGGCATGGCTTTGGGCATGGTCTCAGGCCCGCCGACGCCGAAGCCCCATTGGTCCATGACGTCTTTGCTTGGGGGGTGAACTTTGGCTTCCCACGTCTCGTCATCAACACGTTCGAGATCGCAGGTATATTCCACAGCGTAACCGGCGGGGGTGACATAGTATGAAAAGACATTGTTGCCCGCCGTATGGCGCCCGGGGCCCCAAACAATATCTCCGCTTGTTGCGCGAAGCCGTGGAACAGCTTTTAGCACGGCGTCCACATCGGGGACGTCATAGGCAACATGATTAAAGGCGGGGGGGCCGGGCAGTATGGCCATGCGGTGATGCCAATCATTACAGCGCAAGAAGGCCATGAAATCGCCGAGCCAATCGGAGAGTTTAAACCCTAACGCGTCTTCGTAAAATTTGACATACTCTTTGTGGTTTGGCGAGTGCAGCACGACGTGACTGATCTTTTCGGGGCGTGGCTCCCCGGCCGAAATAACCTCTGGCGTGCGCGTGTCGAAGTCGGTGGCGACTTCAATTGTAAAGCCATTTGGATCAAAGAAACGAAATCCATATCCACCGCCCAAGCTGTCCAGCGTATGCGGTTGAGTGATTAGCTTACCACCCGCTTTTTCAATCTGCGGGACGAGTGCGTCAACTTCAGCGCGGTCCTTCGCGCTCCAGCTAATGACGTCAATGCGCGGCTCATCTGTCTGGCGCAGGCGCACCGAATATGTTGGCGCACTGCCCGGCGCGACCAAATAGACCATGCCGTCGCTGCTGGGGACTTCCTCCAGTTTCCAGCTGTCGACATACAACTGCTTCTCAGCCTCCAAATCGGTGACGCCGTAACCGATAAAGCGAATATCATTTACGCGAGCCATGTGGGTCTCCTGCTCATTTCTATGGTTTGGTCTCATCAGAATGTGAATTTGGCATTGGGCTCATCGGGGCCAAGAAGGTTGGCATGCCGACTTTGACGCTACTGTGTTTGCGCGTCTGAGCCCTAGGGCCCATTAAAGGTCAGCCCCATTGCGCTGAGCGATGTCGGCCAACAAGACGTAGCTGGGCTTGGGCGTGCGTTTGAACGTCTTAGGATCGACTTTCACAAGGCCAAAACGGTTTTCACGCTCTCCGCCCCATTCATAATTGTCCAGCAGGCTCCAATGGTAGTAACCGCGCACTGGAATACCGTCGTCAATCACGCCGCGCAAATGTTGGAGCGATTCCCGGATAAAGGTCTGGCGGATTTTATCGTCGGTCGTACCGACGCCGTGTTCCGTGACATAGATCGGCTTTCCAACTTCGCCATGCACATAACGCACCGCATTTGCGAGCGACGGCGCGTAGAGTTCTTCACCTGAAAAGTTCACCGGCACACCGTCAGGTGCGTGCAGCTTGCCGTCCGGTCCCCAGATGCCGCGGTGATAGTTCTGAACGCCGACGAAGTCATCGTCGACAGCAACGCGCAACCAATCACCATAAGCGCGTTCACGAATGGAATCGCGCATGGCTTCGCCGCCCTCGGCTGCCTGCTCGTCATTGACCGCGATCGTCATACCGACCTTGGCCTGCGGAAGCACTTTATGGATG
>Ga0115567_10003498_pt1 | contig 15448 bp, 16 predicted proteins | sample COGITO_mtgs_1204_2_FD_88679 | JGI IMG/M metagenome (GOLD analysis project Ga0115567, IMG submission 88679) | Pelagic marine microbial communities from North Sea - COGITO_mtgs_120412 | ecosystem: Environmental > Aquatic > Marine > Epipelagic | place: Germany:Helgoland, sampling site Kabeltonne... | reverse complement strand
TTCATCGTTCATCGTTCATCGTTCATCGTTCATCGTTCATCGTTCATCGTTCATCGTTCTTCACGCAACGCTTTTTCTACCTGTATCTTTATGGGGGCGCTGATTCTTTTTTAAAGCCCTAATTAATACGTTCTATACCGCCAGTCGGCTTTCTGCCGAGAACTCGAATCCCGCTTGGTTCTTGAGTATGCGGGAAGCTCTGTCAGATAACCAATAGACAGTCCTCCCTATTTCCAGGACAATCCTTCTCCTAGACCCATCCCTCTGCAACGATGCAGCACGAACTGATCTTGTTTCACAAACCCTTCGGTGTACTCAGTCAATTTACGGGTACCTCGCCGACATTGGCAGATCATATCGATCTTCCTGGATTTTATCCGGCCGGACGTTTGGACAAAGACTCCGAGGGCCTGCTCATCTTAACCAATTCTGGCGTGTTACAAGCTCGCATTACCGAACCGACTCAGAAAATGGCAAAAACCTATTGGGTTCAAGTGGAAGGCACGTGTTCGCCACCGGTGGTTAAGACCCTACAAGCCGGCGTACTGCTAAAAGATGGCCTGACACGTCCCGCAAAGGTCCGGATCATTACGCCACCACTCCCGCCGCGTACGCCCCCCGTACGATCGCGGCAAAATCAGCCAACAAGTTGGCTCGAGATTACCCTAAGAGAAGGCAGAAATCGGCAAGTCAGGCGCATGACGGCCCACGTCGGTCACCCTACCCTACGATTATATCGACGCAGCATTGGGCCATGGACCCTTGACGGGCTTTCCTGCGGCGAGTGGATTCAAACCAACATCAACCTGCCTGCCCCGACGGTTCCGGTCAGGCATCCCAAGCGGTCGCCTTCACCTGGTCGGAAGATCTAGACTCTATCCATCGATGGCCATCTGGAATCGATTCTTTTTTCCAAAAAGTGGCATTCGTTTTCAGATAATCCATAATCATCTCACAAGCGTCGAACGCTTCACCGCGATGACTGGCCGAGACGGCCACCAAAACGATATTATCCCCGGGCGCCAAGTTGCCAATTCGGTGTACGACGATCACGCCATGCAACTGCCAGCGGCGCGCTGCCTCATCCACAATTAGATCCAATTGACGCTCCGTCATACCTGGATAATGCTCCAAATACAGCCCGCCAACGGTTTCATCGAGATTCGAGTTACGGACCGCGCCGGTAAAGAAGCACAAACCGCCGGCGAGCCCCGATTGCGCCTTCAAGTCAGTCAACGCGCGATCAAGACTAAAGTCTTCCGGTTGAATTAAAATAGACCGGTACATCTCAGCCCCCTGTGACCGGCGGAAAGAAGGCGACTTCTGAGGTGACTGAGACCATCGCTGAATCATCAACCATTTCTTGATCGACCGCCGCCATAATCGTCTGCGTCAGGCTTGCCTCACTAAGCGAGGCGCCATTCGGCAATTTAATCATTGATTTTAAAGCACCGACCGTTGTGGGCGCCTCTAACATAATCTCGATGTCGCTTTGCCCCATCGTTTCCCTGAGCGCCGCAAAAAATAAAACCTTCACTGATCGATGCCCCAATCTCCGGATCGGCCGCCCGATTTCTTCAGCAGTTTCACCTCTCCAATCACCATGCTTTTATCGACCGCTTTACACATGTCGTAAATCGTCAGCCCAGCAACGCAAACGGCTGTTAACGCTTCCATTTCAACGCCCGTGCTACCGCGTAGTCGGCACTCGGATTGAATGCGGACCGTTGCAGTGGGCTCATCGATTTGAAAGGTAACCTCAATCCCGGTTAATGCTAAAGGATGACAAAGCGGTATCAGGTCAGAGCAGCGTTTTGCCGCCTGAATGCCCGCGATCTTAGCAACTGTTAGCACATCGCCCTTCTTATGGCTTGCTTGAACAATCATCGACAAGGTCTCTTTCGACATCGCCACCTGACCACTTGCTCGGGCAATGCGGAGGGTTTCAAGTTTGTCGCTCACATCCACCATGGTCGCATCACCATCAGCGTCAATGTGCGTGAGTATTTTTTCGGGCATAATCAACTTCTCTCATAAGATCGATCCGGAGGCAACTTGAGCTGGCCACCCGAAATCACTGTTGCGGCTATTGTAACCCGGAATGATACATTCCTCATGGTAGAAGAGATTGAGCACGGTGAGCTTGTTATCAATCAACCCGCTGGGCATTTAGAGCCTAACGAAACGCTCGTTGAGGCGATGATGCGGGAAGTGCTCGAGGAAACCAGCTATCTCACCCGACCTGAGGCAATCGTTGGCTTGTATCAATTTCAGGCGCCTGAAGGCGGCCCTTTATATTTTAGAGTTTGCTACCTTGCCCGCGTTATTGAAAAGACCCATCAAGCCCTTGACCCAGATATCCAAGCAGTGCTTTGGCTCAGCCAAAAAGAGATCATGGCGCGCAAGCATCGAAGCCCTTTGGTTGCCCGCTGCTTACAAGATTATCAAACTGGACAACGTATTCCGCTGGAACACTCCGCGTGGGTCCCGTCATGATCCTCGTCTGCAACTTAGAGTCTGTCGTCCGGGAGCAAGCATGAACGCAGCCAAGCGCGTCATCGTCGGACTCTCGGGTGGCGTCGACTCATCCGTCAGCGCGTTATTACTCAAGGAGGCAGGCTATGAAGTCGAAGGCCTGTTCATGAAAAACTGGGAAGAAGATGACGGCAACGAATACTGCACCGCCAAACAGGACCTACGGGATGCGCAAGCCGTCGCCGACCGTCTCAATATTCCGTTGCATCAAGCGAATTTTGCAGCCGAGTATTGGGATAATGTCTTTGGTCATTTCCTAACAGAATATCAAGCGGGTAGAACCCCAAATCCGGATGTGCTCTGTAATCGAGAAATCAAATTCAAAGTCTTTTTAGATTATGCCCTGCTATTGGGCGCAGATTTCATTGCAACCGGTCATTATGCTCGATTGAAAAGTACCCCGGAGGGCCAAATCACGCTGTTAAAAGGCTTAGATGCCAATAAAGATCAATCTTATTTTTTACAATCGGTTTCAGCTGCGCAATTTGAACGCTGTTTGTTTCCAGTTGGTGAACTCGAAAAAAAAGCAGTTCGCGCTCGCGCGACAGCCGCCGGGCTCATTACTCATGATAAAAAGGATTCAACCGGCATCTGCTTTATCGGTGAACGTCGGTTTGCTGACTTCCTCAAGACCTACCTGCCGAGCCAGCCAGGAGAAATCCGCTCGACCGAGGGCGCGTATCTTGGCCAGCACCAAGGCTTGATGTACCACACGCTTGGACAGCGGCAAGGCCTGGGCATCGGCGGTGTCCGCGGCACACCGGTTGCGCCTTGGTACGTAGCGGGCAAAAACCTCCGTGACAACACGCTACTCGTTTGCCAAGGCCACGATCATCCGGCCTTGTTGTCACAAACGGTGACCATTGCCCAGCTACACTGGGTCAATGCCCCTCCAAAGGGTCCTCGCGTCGCGGTTAAACTACGATATCGTCAAGCGGATCAATTTGGCGAATTGATCTGTGGTGATCCCGATCCTGAGCGCATAACCGTTCGTTTTGAGACACCCCAACGCGCGGCAACACCCGGACAGTGGGCCTGCTTTTACGACGGTGATATTTGTCTTGGCGGTGGCGTCATTGAATCCAGCGCAGGCGTTGCCTCGTGAACCCTATTCAAGGTCGAACAGTTGCTTTATCCGCTTTGGTGCAGGCAGGATCACTCTGCCTAAGCGTTGCCAAATCAGGATTATTAGCGAGCGACGCGGTGGAAACCTGCCGAGAGAGTCTTTTTCGATTTGATGCGGTCACCCCTTTTGATATTTACAACACAGGCGACCTGCTCGCCCACGGTAAACACCGGCTCGGTCAGATGCTCAGCCAACCGGCTGAATCCGATCGCGAACTGCTCGCTTTAGGCGGACAAATCCTAGGCTTAGCCCGGCGATTTAAAACCAACGATCAAGCCCAACGCGCGGTCAGAGCTGATCTGTTTTCGGCGCTTGAACGGGTTCAAGGGCTACAAGAAAAAGCCGAGCGCCTGTCCGCCCTCGATCACAGTTGCGCCGCGCTCTATCAAACGCACATCAGTCCCCTTGCGCGCCGTATTATCATTCATGGCGATCCAGCCCTACTCAAAAGACAAGAGAATGCCGATCGCATACGAATGCTACTCCTGGCGGGTCTGCGCGCTGGCGTTTTGTTTTATCAGCTAAAAGGATCTCGCTGGCAACTGCTCATGCAGCGACAGCAAATTCGTCATCAATTAAACTTCATTTAAAGTCCCCACCCACAACCTTTGAGAGCCGCTCATGGATTTAAACGCCCTCACCGCCGTTTCACCACTCGATGGTCGTTACGGCGCTAAAACCACAGTCCTACGTGAATTGGTCAGCGAGTATGGGCTGATCAAAGCACGGGTCCGCGTTGAAGCTGAGTGGCTGAGCTTCCTCGCCCTTCAGGCAAAGCTACCGGAGTTGCGCGATTTTGGGCCAACCCAAGTCGAGCGCCTGAAGCCGCTCATACACGACTTTAATGCCCAGCAAGCCGCCCAAATCAAAGCCATTGAGCAGACCACGAACCATGACGTTAAGGCGGTCGAATATTTTATTAAAGAGTTCATTCAGACATCACAAGACCCTATTTTAATTAAGCATTTAGAGTTTGTTCATTTCGCCTGTACCTCCGAAGATATCAACAACCTATCACACGCTTTGATGCTGAAATCCGCCATGACTAACGTCATATTGCCGTTAATCAATCGATTACTGTCGGGTCTTCGGGATCTTGCAACTCAATCGCTAAACCAATCGATGCTCGCCCGTACCCACGGTCAAACCGCCTCTCCCACGACGGTTGGCAAGGAAGTCGTCAACGTCATAGCCCGACTTGAGCGCCAAGTTCAGCAGCTCAATGAACAAGTTTACTTAGGCAAGATCAACGGCGCTGTGGGTAATTTTAATGCGCATCACCAAGCGTACCCTGAACTCGACTGGCCCGCGCTCGGGCAACAATTTGTCGAAAGCTTGGGCCTCACCTCAAACCCCTTGACCACTCAAATCGAGCCCCATGATTATATTGCCGAGTTGTTCCAGAATTTAGGTCGGTTGAACACGATCCTGATCGACTTTAATCGCGACATTTGGTCCTATATTTCGATTGGCTACTTTAAGCAACGCGCGGTCGCTGGCGAGACCGGCTCCTCCACCATGCCGCATAAAGTCAACCCCATCGATTTCGAAAATTCTGAAGGCAACCTGGGCCTCGCCAATGCCGTATTGCATCATCTTGCTGAAAAACTGCCCATCTCTCGCTGGCAACGGGATTTAAGCGACTCGACCGTACTGAGGAACCTAGGGACGGGCTTGGCTTATAGCTTGATTGGTTATGAATCCACCTTGAAAGGACTGAGCAAATTAGAGCTCAACGCAACCGCCCTTGATGCCGACCTAGAGCAGGCCTGGGAGGTGTTGGGAGAAGCGGCACAAACGGTTATGCGCCGATTGGGCGTTGCAAACCCCTATGAAATCATCAAAGACAAAACCCGTGGTCAAGGTTTAGACCAGGCTGGCTGGCAAACCTTGATCGCGGCCTTAGACCTACCAGAACCGGTTCGCCGTGAGTTACTGGCGCTAACGCCGGCCGACTATACCGGTCGCGCAGCGGCTCTTGGCGCAGATTACCTTGCCCAAAACGATGTCGACTGATCCAACCGTCCGCAATACCCGAGTGGTCCCAGTTACCTGGCACAGCGATTCCAGCGCACTGAAGGCCATTCGCACTACGGTTTTTATCATCGAACAGGGTGTGCCCGTTGCAGATGAGTGGGACCATCTCGATGCCACAAGCTGGCATTATTTAGCCTTTGACGCCGAAGACCAAGCGATTGGTTGCGGTCGTTTAACCCCGCAAGGCCAAATATCGCGGATGGCGGTTCTGCAGTTGCACCGAGGCCAAGGCGTCGGTCAAGCGCTCATGGCAACGATCCTAGAGTTTGCTCGCCCCCGATTCAAAAGACTCTATCTGCATGCTCAGCTGCCGGCGATTGCTTTTTATGAACAATTCGGCTTCACCTCAATCGGCTCAACGTTTGAAGACGCCGGCATCCCGCATCGCACAATGGAACGGAGCGTTCCGCAAAAAAACCAGGGGCTCTCGAATAAGAGACCCACAACAACTTTAGTACGAAACCCAGAGCTCACCATTGATCAGGTCACCGCTGCAAACTACCTCGCAGCGATCGCAGAACCAGCCAATGTGACGTCCGCATCCGAGCCTGAGGAAGCCGAACCCTCGGGCCATGTCGAGTATTTCATCGCAACCGCTTTTGGCATTACCCAAGGCGGTTTGGTGCTGATTGAGGGTTCCATCATCGACACGCTTTGGTTGCGCCCGGAAGCAATCGATGAGGTTGCGCTTGCGCTCATTGATGCAGCTAAAAGCAAAGCCCTACGTTACCAATTTAATCGGTTATACCTCAATGAGCCCGCCTTTTCGGCACAAAGGGCGGCCCAATTTGGCTTTGAAGTCCGCAAGGGTTCTCTTAGCCTAGCACTCGCCAGTCCCACCGAACCAGTCACTGCGGCAAACTTTCACGCCGAACCAACCCAGACCAATCTTTTGGATGTGAGCGATCCCAAAGCCCGGCAATCCATTCGAGGCCTGCCAGATTGCATTGCCGTGATCAGGACGCTCATTCAATTGAGCAAGAGACGGATCCGCCTTTGGACGCCTGGAATCGACATCGCGTTATACAGCCACGCAGCGCTCATGGCGGACCTTAAGAACTTGGCTTTGAAAAACAAACACACCCGCATTGAAATTCTACTCACTGACAGCCGGTCTTTAGTGGAACAAGGCCATCTTTTGTTGGAACTCAGTCGACGACTACCTTCTAGCATTCAAATCAAACGCGCCGCCCCCGAACAGGCGGAGCCCTTAGAGGAAGTGCTTTTAATTGACGAGCGGGCCGTTTTTTTTAGACCGAATCATTCTGATTACCACGCTTGGGCTTGCCTTGATGACGTTCTCGCCGCGCGGCGGTTGCATGAGCTGTTCAAAGTTGCTTGGCAAAATGCCCTCGAAGACCCCCAACTGCGGGTTCTAAAACTCTGATCAAACGCAACGACCCTTAAAATTTCGGCCTCATCGCTTTTTCAAGCGTCTAAGCGCGCTCAACGAAAGCCTTCAAGAAACCTTGCCGCCTCGCACCACAAACCAAACCGCTTTGGCGGATGCCATCGAAGACGTCCTGGGACGCCAGAGTTACGCAAAAAGAACCGTCGGGCTGGCCGCCCCTCCCCGCACGATTCTTTGATATAGTGTTCTATGACACAAAAAGAGCCTCCTTTGAAAGCTGATCTGCACTGCCATACCCATCTGTCCGATGGCCAACACACCCCCGCTTTTGTTGTTGAACGAGCACGCGCAAACCTTGTCACGCATCTTGCGATTACCGATCACGATGTCAGTCAAGCGCCACCGCAGGCCCTAAACGAACCAGGCCTTAAATTGATCAATGGCGTTGAAATCTCTTGCCTGTGGGAGGCCTTTGAAATCCACATCGTTGGCCTGTTCGTCGACCCAACCAATTCACACCTTCAAACGCTACTCAGCAATCAGCAGATGAAGCGTCGCGAGCGAGTCGCTCAAATGGCTGGCAAGCTCACCGCGCTCGGCACCACGGGTCTACTGGCAGACTTATTGGCCAAACCTGCCCTGGCTTTGACCCGAAGCCATGTCGCTGATTTCCTAGTGGCCAAAAATGTTTGTAAGAACCGACAAAAAGCGTTTAAAACCCATCTCAACCGATCCGGCAAATTGTTTGTCGCCGCGCAATGGTGCGACCACACTGAGGCTGTGCGCGCCATTAAAGCAGCTGGCGGCATTCCGGTTCTGGCCCATCCGGGTCGGTATGCTATGAACAGGGCAAAGTTACGCCGGTTGGTAGAATGCTTTACCGCCGCTGGCGGCGAGGGCCTTGAAGCGTCCTATCCGAATATCGCGCACGATGTAAGCCAGCACCTGATTCAGCTCGCTGTTGAACATGGGTTATACCTCTCAACCGGATCAGATTTTCACGATGCCACAGCGCATTGGACCGATGTGGGAAAATTTCCAACCCTTGACCGGGCGGCGGCAAAACAGGGAATTTGGCATCATCCAGTTTGGAGGCAGGCCAACGCACTATCAAAAACTTAAACCATTAAGCGCCGCACTCAATTAGCAGTCCCTCGAGCCCGCAGTATGGGGCGCTTATCTAACTACAGCTTAAACCGGCCCGAGGTTGCCATTGTGATGCGAACGGTTAAGGCGAGCAACAAGCCTGCCAACGCCAAGGGCATAACGCAACACCGATTACCGACACTTTAAAAACCGTTCCACCAAAGGTTGATAAATTGCCGTTGCCACCGGCCCAATTGCCACCCATTCGAGAACCATGGCGTCGAGCGCCGCCTGTTTATCAACCGTGCTTTGACCAAGGCCTTGCTGCAGTCGCGACATTTGGAATTGCATCCGCAATGCCTTGTCTGTCTCCGGAGTCGGACGATCGGATAGAATTTCAGCTCGAATGCATAGGCTTTTCAACGCCAATTCGTTCTCGTCGGGTGTCGTCTCACCAGCGCCGCGCAGCAGTTTCTCTTCTAAGGTTTTTAGAACGTTTTTTGGCCAATGCTCAATGCTCGAAATAAAACGCCGGGCCGCTTCCTCAAGACTTGCGGCAGAACCCAGATGCTCTGGGAGTTGACTCAGCCGAATCTTATCGGCGGCTGTTAGACAATCCAACCATACTTGTTCTTTTGCAGCTTGCAATTGTTGCGCAACCAGCCGATCAAACTGTGCAACCGACTGCCTAAACTCCTGTTCTAGGCGCACGCCTTGACCTCTCGGCAGCGCACCGAGTTCTTGAAAGGTTTTCTGACAAGTGGACACTTGGGCCTTTGCATCCAATAAGGCCTTGCCTGAGAGCGCTAAACACCCTTTTACTTCATCCAGCAATGCCAGGGCTGCTACTTTATTGACCTCAAGATCCGCTTTCAAGGCTTCAGCCTGCTGCTGCCGCTTTTCAAATAGCGCATCACACCCCGCCCGAAAAGCCCGCCATAACCGGGGCTCCTCTTTTCGCAAAGCCGGTCCCGTTGCCTTCCAGAGCGCTTGTAGACGCTTTACCGCCTCGATGGCTTTTTGATTATCCTCATGATCGGCCAACTTGAGCGCTTGGTCGATCAACCCGCGCTTAATCTCGGCATTTTTTTGATAATTCGTATTGAGCTGACGCCGGATTAAATCCAACAAGCGATCAAAGTCTTTCTGCACAGACTGATTCTGGCTTCGTTCGACCGGGACACACTCGCGCCACTCGCGAACCGCCGCCGCGAACACGGCCTCGACAGCTCGCGCTTCAAACGGCCGAGCATCTTCCGTGTCCCAACCTTGGGATGACACGTATTGCTGCAGTTGCGCGACCATCGCGACTCGGCGATCTAAGTTTTCGCGACGAACCTGCGCTTGTTGCTCAAAGAACAGCTTGCAGGGCTGGTAGGCCGTTTGGGACAAATGATGAAAAGTTTCCCATTGTGCTTGATCCTGCGCCCCTTTACTCAGACTTTTCCACTCATCCTGCAAACGAATAATCTTTATCGCCAAAGCCTCTGGATTTTCTGAGCTGTCGACCAAGGCTCGCATTTGCTCAATTAATTGCTGTTTCTTAGGTTCAACCGCATAGTCTTTCCAATCGAGCAGTTTTTCTAACGCCGCGTCCAACTGCATGAGTTGTTTAGACACATGGCTTGGAAGCGCTTTCAGTTCAGATTGCTTTTGCCCGATGCTTCGTCGAATGCCTAAGGCTTCGCGGCTTTGCCCAGCGGCCGTCGCGGACTGCGCCTGTCGTATCAAACCCGTTATTTGATGTACTTGATGCTTCTGCGCATCCTTGCGCGCTGTCAACTGTTGCTGCCACGTCGAGACGAACGCCAATGCGGCTGAGACTGGCTCGGAAATCAAAGTATCCGGTAGCAGATCCGCCGTTTTAATCCGAATCCGCAAAAGCTCAAACCTTTCTGCTCGCGCAGCTTCCCCGTCCTTCTGCAATGGATCCGTCTCAATGTCATCCGTTGCCGCTGCCAATTGATCTTGAAGACTGCCATGTCGCTGCAATTGGTCAAGCTGGAACGTGATGCCATCGCCTAACCCTATGAAGGTTTTCTCATCCGCCTTTTGTGCTGTTTTGATCGCCCCAGCTTGCTGCCACTGGTCACGGCAGGTCTTTAGATGCTCTTGCGCTGAATGGATTTCTGCCAGAGTCGCGGCGCAGTCAAACAAGTGTGCAAGGCGTTGGCGGAGCTGCTGAATTAGCGCGCCTTGGGTTTCAACAGCTTTAGCCGCTGCGGCTTGCCGCGCTGCAAGATCAGCCTGCTGCTGCAATACAGCATCGAGTTTTTGCTGGCATACCAGCATTGCTTGCCCCACGCGCGTGGTTACGTCCGTATCTGCCGCAGGTGCCAAGAGTGACCATCTAGCTTGCAACTGCGCTCTTTGCGTTGCAAAAAACCGATCAACGGGCCGCTTACTGAGCGCTTCTATGCGCTGACACAATTGCACAATCTCGACCTGCGTTGCTGCTGCACGCTGATCGCGTTCGCGAATGCCGTCACATTTTGCTTTCACAAACTTGTAGACCCGCTTGTCCTTACCTTTGGTCGCTTTGAGCAACTGATTGAGCAAGGCCTCGTCCTGAATTCGCTCAACCGCTGATTGTCGCGCCTGAGCCGACACGGCCTCTAGGGCGATTTGATAAAATAAGGTTTCATCAAAATTTGCATTCAGCAGTCGCTCAAACCACCCATCCTGCTCGCAAAACCCGACCACTGCGAGCTGAGCCATCGGCTCGACGCCATCCTGTAAAAGCTGCTCTAGGGTAATCGAACCATTATCCAAGAGCATCGCGAGACGCTGACGGGATGCTTGCTGAATATCCGTCATCCTTCCCTCAAACGCGAGTGCAATGAGCGCTGAGCCGTAATCCAACCGGGCAACGGCCGCCAAGCGCCGAGCCACAGACGCATCCGCCAGCGCAATCTCAGTGAGCGATGGCATCGGCAATTGTGCGAGATCAGCGAGTTGTTCTTCTTGGTTTTTGGGCCTGGTTTTAAAACTGCCGAGAAATCGAGATAGAACGGTCATATTAAGTTCCTGCTACCGATCAAACTGAAAAGACTACCAATACCAATACCAATACCAATACCGATAGCCGAGATAAAACCGCTGTCGCTGAATCGCCCAAACGCATGTCGACCACCGCCGGCACTCGACAAGATTTAGGGCGGCTCAATTCTTTACGTTCCGTATTTTGGCAAAAGGGCAGCCACTTTAGGTTCTCAATCAGCACTGACGAATCAGGCTGACGTTGCGCGCCCCAACGCATCGGGCCCTCGCGCATCCGATTAGCCTGGCAACGTCAAAGCCTTTGCGCTCACCAAGACCCCATTGTTGTCCGCGTAGACGAACTGACCTGGCACCCACTGTACCCCGGCAAAGGACACGGTTTCATCAACGCGGCCAATATTGCGCTTGACGCTTTTCAAAGGATGGGTCGCAAGTGCTGCGACACCAATTGGCAGCGTCTCAATAATATCAACATCCCGAATACAGCCATAAATAATCAATCCAGACCAGCCATTGTCGAGCGCCTTTTGAGCCAGGTTATCGCCCAATACACCGCACCGCAGGGAACCACCCGCATCGACGACCATGACCCGCCCTCGACCCGCTTCCTCGACCCGCTCGGCGATCACTGAATTGTCTTCAAAGCAGGTCACCGTTGTAATTTCGCCTGAAAAACAGTCCTTACCCCCATAATTATTGAACATGGGTTCGGCGACATGAACGGCATCGGGGTAGGCATCGCACAAATCTGGCAGGGACAATCTCATCGTTGATTTCACTCTTAAGTCGGTTTTTATAGTGCGCCACGCAGCACCCAGCACGCTCGTTTACCGCATGGCCTAGGACTTGTCTTAATATCAGCCGCGCGCGTTACTTTAGCTTCGTCCGCATCGCCGCGACACAGATCACAGTTAGGGCTTTGCTGTCACGTATTGTTTGTAACAGGATCCTTGAGGCCGACCCTTCTGAAACGACCGTATTTGCGCAACGCTGGCTTGTCTTATCGCGCCGCAATCGGCTGGTAAGGCCGAATATCAGGTCCAATGTAATCCGCGCTAGGTCGAATCAACCGGTTATTCGATCGCTGTTCCATGACGTGCGCCGCCCACCCCGTGAGTCGAGACATAACGAAAATCGGCGTGAAGATCTTGGTTGGGATCCCCATGTAGTTGTATGCCGAGGCATGGAAGAAGTCGGCATTCGGAAACAGGGCTTTGCGATCCCATAAAATATCAGCAATTTTGCAGGAGATGTCGTACAAGGCGGTATCGCCATTTTCGGCCGCAAGCTTGCTCGACCAGTCCTTGATGACAGCATTTCTGGGATCCGAGGTGCGATAGATCGCATGACCGAATCCCATAATGAGATCCTTGCGTTCCAGCATGGCATCCAATTCGCCTTCCACCTCATCGACACTGCCAAACTTTTCAATCAATTCCATGGCCGCCTCATTGGCGCCGCCATGCAAGGGGCCTCGTAACGAGCCTATCGCCCCAGTGATGCACGAATACATGTCCGACAGTGTAGCTGCACAAACCCGCGCGGTGAAGGTGCTCGCATTGAACTCATGTTCAGCATAGAGAATCAAGGAGGCATTCATTACGGCTCGATGCAAGTCACTCGGAGACTCATCCGACAGCATCTTTAAGAAGTGACCGCCAATTGAATCCTCGCCCGTATCGGTGCTGATGCGAACCCCATCATGACTAAACCGATACCAGTAGCAGATGATTGCTGGCAGTGCGGCCAGCAACCGATCGGCGGCCTGATGCTGTTCGTCAAAACTGGTCTCAGGCTCTAAATTTCCAAGCATCGAGCACCCCGTACGCATCACATCCATGGGATGGGTTGCTTTCGGAATCGCTTCGAGGACTTTTTTCAAGGCTTCGGGTAAATCTCGCATGCCGATCAATTTCGTTTCATATGCGTTCAAAGCGTCTTGGGTTGGCAGTTCCCCATAAAGCAGCATATAGGCAACTTCTTCAAACTTCGCATTGGCCGCAAGATCTTCAATGGTATATCCCCGATAGGTTAACCCAGCACCCTCTTTCCCTACCGTGCACAGGGCCGTTTCACCCGCAGATTGCCCTCGTAGTCCAGCACCACCTAACTTTTTGTCCACCATCATCTTCTCCTAATTCTGAAATTGCTCATACCGGTTTGCTTTATAACGCGCGGTTACCGAATCTTGTCCATCTAACCCAATTGATTCAAGTTGTTGCAAAGCACACTTGTCAATCAGGATCCGCTCGCGCATCACGCCCCATTATTCTTTTGTTTTCTCATCAAGAAACAGCTCATCGAGTTTCGCCTCGTACTGATGGTAACCCAGAAACTCATACAGCTCCGCGCGCGTTTGCATCTGGTCCACCATATGGCTCTGCGTGCCTTTTTCTCTTAAACCTTGATACATCTTTAACGCCGCGAGGTTCATCGCCCTAAATGCCGACAAGGGATACAGCGCCATATCGATCCCGGCCGAAGCTAATTCCTCGGTGGTGAACAACGGGGTTGCCCCAAACTCCGTAATATTTGCCAGCACCGGGATTGTCACCGAATCCGTCACCGCACGGTACATGTCTAGATCGGTCATGGCTTCTGCAAAGATCGCATCGGCCCCCGCTGCTTCACAAAGCTGCGCTCTGGCAATCACCTCATCGAGTCCTACCACCGCTAGAGCGTCTGTGCGTGCCATAACCAAAAAATCCGGATCCGATTTGGCATCGACCGAAGCTTTTATCCGGTCCGCCATCTCGGCTCTGGAGACAATTTCTTTATTGGGTCGATGCCCACACCGTTTCTGAGAAACCTGATCTTCAATATGCATGCCCGCCGCACCGGCTTTAATCATTTCTTTAACCGTTCTCGCAATATTAAAAGCACCACCCCAACCTGTATCGACGTCAACCAGTAACGGCAGGGCACTGGCATTGGTGATTCTTCGCACATCTTCCAGTACATCATTCAAGGAGGTCATACCCAAATCTGGCAGCCCGAAGGAGGCATTGGCAACGCCTGCGCCCGATAAGTAGATGGCTTGATAACCAACCGATTCGGCCATGATCGCAGTATAGGCGTTAATGGTGCCAACCACTTGTAGAGGCGACTCCGCCTTGATGGCTTGTCTTAATCGTCGACCAGCACTGTCCATCTGTTTTCTCCTTTTTAAGTCGTGTTGCGCGGCTTGCGATGCACCCGCTTCAGAATCCCTCGCTGACCCTCACTCGCAGGCTCTCGTTCTGAGATCGCCGCGCTTTTCATGCCTTTTGAGCTGCACGTCTCCCCTCAAAGCGAACCCATGTTCGGCCAGCCTGTGTTGCTTTAGTCCGTCTCAAGGTCAGGATCGAACGCCGTGATGGCTGCGTGTCTCGAGGCGCAACAGAATACCACAGATGATTGCGTGACACCGGCTCGGTTCAGGCCGTCGAGTCCTCGCGGGCAGCCTCGTCAATCATTGCCCGCAACACATCATAATCGTCTGTCGATTTAAACTGGGGAAACGCCGCTTTGACATTATCTGGCGCTTTAAACAAGAACCCCTGGTGGGCGGACCCAAGCATGCTGATATCGTTATACGAGTCACCGGCAGCAAAAACGCGATAATGCAACCCTTTAAACGCCTCGACAGCGCACCGCTTCGGGTCCTGCTGCCGCAACACATAGTCTAAAATTTGCCCCTCTTTTGAGACCGTTAACCGATGACACAATAAAGTGGGCCACCCCAGCTGCCGCATTAATGGCTGCGCGAACTCATAAAACGTGTCCGACAGTATCACCACTTGGTAGGCCGCCCTGAGATCTTGCAGGAAGGCGGCGGCGCCGCTTAAGGGCATCAGCCCTGCGATTACCCGCTGAATCTCAGGCAACCTGAGCCCGTTCTCATCGAGTATTCGCAAACGTTGCTGCATCAGCTCGTTATAGTCTGGAATATCTCGCGTAGTCGCTCGTAGCGCCGCAATCCCAGTCTCTTCGGCAAAAGCGATCCATATTTCCGGGATTAAAACACCTTCCAAATCCAAGCAAACTAAATCCATTGGTCATCCTAAACGGCTTATCACCGACATTGTTTCACGGCACCTGCCTGGCTTCAACGCATGAACCATTTGTTTTCCGTAAGGTTATAAGCCTAGAGCAAAAGATCATTACACAATGACGCGCAACCAACCTAAATTCTCCGCTCCCGCTACTTCCGATCTTTGATTATGACGCTTGACGCCTTAACAGAACATTCAATTGCCCTGATTCAAAAATTTTGCGCCGATGATCAATCGATCACCTGCGCCTTTAGCGGCGCTGAGGATGTTGTTGTGCTC
>Ga0115567_10003491_pt1 | contig 15470 bp, 13 predicted proteins | sample COGITO_mtgs_1204_2_FD_88679 | JGI IMG/M metagenome (GOLD analysis project Ga0115567, IMG submission 88679) | Pelagic marine microbial communities from North Sea - COGITO_mtgs_120412 | ecosystem: Environmental > Aquatic > Marine > Epipelagic | place: Germany:Helgoland, sampling site Kabeltonne... | reverse complement strand
TTTCGAAGGCCAGCAGGCCGAGAATATCCAACACGCGGAGGTCGTTGTGATTTCAAGCGCGATCAAGCCGGGCAATGCGGAACTGGACGCGGCACGCAGCATGGGCCTGCCTATCGTGCGGCGGGCCGAGATGCTGGCAGAACTGATGCGTCTCAAATCCAACATCGCCGTTGCGGGTACGCATGGCAAGACGACGACAACCACGATGGTCGCGGCGTTGCTGGATGGCGGCGGATTTGATCCGACGGTCATCAACGGTGGCATCATCCATGCCTACGGGTCCAACGCGCGCAAGGGCGAGGGCGAATGGATGGTTGTCGAGGCGGACGAAAGCGACGGTACCTTCAACCGGCTGCCTGCGACAATCGCCATCGTGACCAATATCGACCCCGAACATATGGAACACTGGGGTACGATCGAAGCCCTACGTCAGGGGTTTGTGGATTTCGTTTCCAACATTCCGTTTTACGGATTGGCCGTATGCTGCACGGATCATCCCGAGGTGCAAAGCCTTGTGGGAAAAATCACGGATCGGCGCGTCGTCACCTATGGCTTCAATGCGCAGGCGGATGTGCGCGCGATCGATCTTCACTACAAAGCCGGCGTGGCGCATTTCGACATTGCGCTGCAAAACGAGGACATCGTGATCGAAGGCTGTAGCCTGCCGATGCCGGGCGATCACAACGTGTCCAATGCGCTGTCTGCTGTGGCCGTCGCGCGTCACTTGGGAATGAAAGGCGACGAAATTCGCACCGCATTGAAAAATTTCGGCGGCGTTAACCGTCGGTTTACCAAGGTAGGCGAAATCGATGGAGTGACGATTATCGATGACTATGGCCACCATCCAGTCGAAATTGCCGCCGTTCTCAAAGCGGCACGGCAAGCGACGGAAGGGCGGGTGATCGCGGTGCACCAACCGCACCGCTACACCCGGCTGAGCCATCACTTTGACGAGTTCTGTTCGTGCTTTAACGATGCCGATGTGGTCGGTATCGCGGAAGTTTACGCGGCTGGCGAAGACCCCATTGCGGGTGCCAGCCGCGGCGATCTGATCGCCGGTCTCATTCGTCACGGCCATCGCCATGCGCGCGGCGTCGAAGATATTGACGATCTGGCACGTCTGGTGCGTGAACAGGCGGGCCCCGGTGATATGGTTGTGTGCCTCGGTGCGGGCACGATCAGCAGCTGGGCCAACGGACTGCCGGAAAAGCTGCAGGCCCTTAAAGGCGCTGCCGCGTGATGTTGCTTTGGGTCTGCGTTTTTTGGGTTCTTGCCTCCGCAGCGGTAGCGATGTTGCCGATGCGGCATCAATATTTCCCGGGGGCCGCTCTATTGCTGGCCGCGCCGGTTTTAATTGTTTTAGTCGCTATCACGTGGGGCTGGGTATTGGCCGCGGTCGCGACTGCTGCTTTCGTGTCCATGTTTCGCAACCCGCTGCGCTATTTGCTGGCCAAGCTGCGCGGGCAGCAACCGGAGATTCCGAAATGAGCGTTTCGCTGATACTGGCCTGTCTGTGGGCGGTCACCGCCAATGTTCTGGCGATGACACCGAGTAGAGATTATCATTGGCGCAGCGCCTATATCCTTGTTGCCATCGGCATTCCCATCGTCGGATATGTGGTGACGCAGCACGGTCCGTGGATCGGTCTGCTGGTTCTTGCAGCTGGCTGTTCGGTGCTGCGCTGGCCGGTGATCTATCTGGCACGTTGGATGCGGCGTTCGCCGCGTCCTGGACCTGCGGAATGATCAATACGTTGCTTGTCGTCTTGGTCTGCTGGATGCTGATTTGCGTCTGGTGCGGCTTTGGCGCGAGGATCATTTGGTTTGGCATTGCGTTGATGCTCGGGATGGCGCTGAACCTCATTTGGGTGACTCTGGTTCTGCGCGTTGACCCGCTATCGACGCATGCGTTGATGACTTATTTCTCTGCGCTCCTTTATGCGTTGGCGTCTTTTGGCCTTGGCTGGATCGTCGGGCGCTTTGTGCGCAGTTGGCAAAGCAGCCAAATCGGGGACTGACATGATTGATGGGTCGTTCCGCGGCAAGCTGAGCGAAGATCGCGCGCTGAGTGATCTGACATGGCTGCGTGTCGGCGGGCCTGCGGATTACCTCTTTCAGCCCGTTGACGTTAAAGACTTGCGCGATTTCTTGCAGGCGGTGCCGGATGATACTCGGGTTATTCCGATGGGCGTTGGCAGCAATCTGATCGTGCGGGACGGTGGATTGCGTGCTGTGGTGATCAGGCTGGGTCGTGGTTTCAACGCAATCAAGATAGACGAAAATCGCGTAATCGCAGGGGCTGCCGCGCTGGACGCCCATGTGGCTCGGCGCGCTGCAGAGGCAGGGCTGGACCTGACATTCCTGCGCACAATACCGGGCAGTATCGGCGGGGCCGTACGGATGAACGCTGGCTGTTATGGCAGCTATACTGCCGACCATTTCGTAAGTGCGCAGGCTATGACGCGCGACGGGCATCTGATGACCCTTACCGCCAAAGATCTGAAGTTCCGCTATCGTCAGAGTGATTTGGCCACAGGTGCCGTACTGCTCAGCGCCACGTTCGCGCCGCCACAGGGCGATCCCGCAGCGTTGGCTGCGCGGATGGATGCGCAGCTTGCCAAGCGGGACGAAACCCAACCAACGAAGGAGCGCAGCGCGGGCAGTACGTTCCGCAACCCGGCGGGATTTTCCTCGACGGGTCGGGCGGATGACGTGCATGACCTCAAGGCGTGGAAGGTGATTGACGCGGCTGGCATGCGCGGGGCCACCCGGGGCGGGGCGCAGATGTCGCCCAAGCATTCCAATTTTCTGATCAACACGGGCAACGCCACCGCCGCCGACCTCGAAGGACTTGGGGAGGAGGTGCGAAAGAAGGTTTACGAGTCGACCGGCATTACGCTAGAATGGGAAATTATGCGTATCGGCGAAACAGGGGTGTAATCCCGGTCGATTCGAGCGCAGAGGCATAAGCCGCAAAGCGGCAGCAATAAGAAAAAGAGGACCGCAAAAGGTCCGGAAAAAAAGGCACTACGGTGGGAATGTCGAGCAGGACAGCCCCGACAGTTGCAGTTTTGATGGGTGGCCCTTCCGCAGAGCGCGAAGTGTCCCTGTCAAGTGGGCGCGCCTGCGCTGCGGCTTTGCGGGAACGGGAATTCAAGGTGGTCGAGGTTGATGCCGGCCGCGACCTGTGCGCTGTGCTCACCGAAATATCCCCCGATGCCGTTCTGAACTGTTTGCATGGTCGCTGGGGCGAGGATGGCGCGGTTCAGGGATTGCTTGAATGGATGGGCGTTCCCTACAGTCATTCAGGGGTGCTGGCCTCGGCGCTTGCGATGGACAAACACCGCAGCAAAGAAGTGTTCCGCACTGTGGGCCTGCCTGTGGTCGACAGCGTGATCCTGCCTGCCGAAGACGTGCGCGCGCGTCACGTCATGGCACCGCCCTACGTGGTGAAGCCCAACAACGAAGGCTCCTCAGTTGGGGTCTATCTCGTGGCGACCGAAAACAACGGCCCGCCACAGCTTGGGCCTGAGATGCCCCAACACGTCATGGTCGAAACCTTTGCGCCCGGGCGCGAGTTGACGACAACTGTGATGGGCCAGCGCCCGCTGGGAGTGACGGATATCCTCACGACCGGCTGGTACGATTATGACGCCAAATACAAGGAAGGCGGGTCGACCCATGTGATCCCCGCCGACATTCCGCAGGAAATCACGGCGCTGTGCTTGGACTATGCCTTACGTGCGCACAACGCGCTGGGATGCCGGGGGGTCAGCCGCACCGATTTCCGTTGGGATGAAACGCGCGGGGCCGAAGGGCTGATCCTGCTTGAGACGAACACCCAACCCGGCATGACAGGTACGTCGCTGAGCCCCGAACAGGCACAGGCCTGTGGCATATCGTTCCCGGACTTCTGTGCTTGGATGGTGGAGGACGCGTCATGCGATCGCTGATCCGCCGCAACCGCAAGGGTCGGCCCGATCCTGCACCATCCCGCTGGGCGTGGCGGATGCAGCGGCTGATGCTGACGCCGGGTTTCCGGTTTGCCCTGCGTGCCGGACTGCCGTTTTGCATCATGCTGGCAGCAGGTACTTGGTACCTCGCTGATGATGCGCGGCGTGGCCAGATCGAGCGGGTCGTCATCGAGGCCCGGGCCAGTGTCGAAACGCGTCCAGAATTCATGGTCGAGATCATGGCCATCGACGGCGTTGAAGACAATCTGGCCACGCATATCCGCGAAGCCGTACCGCTCGATTTTCCAATGAGCAGCTTTGATCTGAACCTCGCGCAGATCCGTGAAACGATTACCAAGATCCCGGCGATCAAGACAGCTGCCGTGCGGATCCGTCCGGGCGGCGTTTTGCAGATCGACGCATCCCCGCGTGTTGCCGTGGCGCTGTGGCGTACCGAGGACGGGCTGTTCCTGATCGATGAGGGCGGCGTTTTCGTGGCCCAAGCGACAGCGCGTGATGCCCGCCCCGATCTGCCTCTGATCGGGGGCGAGGGGGCGAATGAGCATGTCACGGAGGCACTTAGCCTTGTTCAGGCCGTGGCCCCCTTGGGTGAGCGGTTGCGCGGCGTGGTGCGAGTTGGCGCACGGCGTTGGGACGTGGTGTTGGACCGTGACCAGCGCATTCTTCTGCCCGAAACCCGCGCACTTCAGGCGCTGGAGCGGGTGATCGCGCTGGAGGGCGCGCAGGACGTGCTGACCCGCGATGTGGCGCGCGTGGATATGCGGCTGCCGAAGCGGCCGACAGTCAAGATGAACAAGGAGGCCTCCGAACAATGGTGGGCCTCGCAGAATACCGGGGCGAACAACTGATGATGGACATTTACGACAGCCAACGCACGATGCGCCACATGCGCAAGCTGGCGATGCAGCGTGGCGTTGTCGCGATTCTGGATGTCGGCAGTTCCAAGATTGCAGCCTTGGTGCTGCGGTTTGACGGATCAGGTCCCGTTGGCGAAGAAGGCGAGATCGGATCGCTTGCCGGGCAGTCGGGATTTCGCGTTATCGGTGCCGCCACAACCCGCTCGCGCGGGGTTCGCTTTGGCGAAATTCATGCCATTCAGGAAACCGAACGCGCCATTCGCACGGCGTTGCAGGCGGCGCAAAAAATGGCCGGCATCCGGGTGGATCATGTAATCGCGTGCTTTGCAGGGGCTGAGCCGCGCAGTTACGGCCTTGATGCGCAGGTTGAGCTTGAGGGGCAATCGGTCACCGAACAGGACGTGGCGCGCGTGCTGGCGTCCTGTGATGTGCCCGATTACGGCGAGGGCCGCGAGGTGCTGCATGCACAGCCGGTAAATTTCTCGCTCGATCACCGCACCGGATTGTCTGATCCACGCGGCCAGCTTGGCAATGCACTGTCGGTCGATATGCATCTGCTGACGGTGGATGCCGCAGCGATGCAGCATCTGGCGCATTGCATCAGGCGCTGTGATCTGGAACTCGCAGGGGTCGCGTCATCGGCCTATGTGTCCGGCATTTCCACGCTGGTGGAGGATGAACAGGAATTGGGTGCGGCCTGCATCGATATGGGCGGCGGAGCGACGGGCGTATCGATCTTTATCAAGAAACACATGATATATGCCGACAGCGTGCCGATGGGCGGGGACCACGTGACCTCGGACATCTCCATGGGTTTGCAGGTTCCGACATCGGTCGCAGAACGGATCAAGACATTTTACGGCGGCGTCGTCGCCACGGGCATGGACGACCGCGAAAAGATCGAGATTGGCGGCGATACGGGCGATTATGAACATGACCGTCGTACCGCCAGTCGCGCAGAACTGAGCGGGATCATGCGCGCGCGCGTCGAAGAGATACTCGAAGAGGTGCGCGCGCGTCTGGATGCCGCCGGGTTCGACCATCTGCCCAGCCAGCAGATTGTGCTGACCGGGGGCGGCAGTCAGATACCGGGCCTTGATGGGCTCGCCAGCAAGATTCTTGGCCAGCAGGTGCGTCTGGGTCGTCCCTTGCGCGTGCATGGCCTTCCGCAGGCAGCGACGGGGCCGGGGTTTTCCTCGGCTGTTGGCCTCGCTTTGTTCGCGGCACACCCGCAAGACGAGTGGTGGGATTTCGATATTCCTGCAGACCGATACCCAGCGCGATCGCTTAAGCGTGCTGTGAAATGGTTTAAAGACAACTGGTAACCGCAAGATGCTGCATAGAAAGACGAGATAAAGCGTAGGTTGGCGAAAAATTGCCCAGATTTAGCGTCAAAATGCCGTTTTTTAGGTGACGATCGAGACCCCAGCCGCTAAGACTGGGGAAATTTGGGAAAAAATTTACCCGCGTCGTGCGGGCAACCATAACAGGTGGATGGAACAGATGACTTTGAACCTCTCAGTGCCCGGACAAGACGATCTCAAGCCGCGGATCACCGTTTTCGGTGTCGGTGGCGCAGGCGGCAACGCCGTAAACAATATGATCGAGAAGCAGTTGGACGGTGTCGATTTCGTCATCGCCAACACCGACGCGCAGGCGTTGCAACAGGGCAAGGCTGAGAACAAAGTTCAGCTGGGCATCAAGGTTACAGAAGGCCTCGGTGCTGGTGCGCGGGCCTCTGTCGGTGCTGCGGCAGCCGAAGAATCAATCGAGCAGATCGTCGATCATCTGGCCGGTGCGCATATGTGTTTCATCACTGCAGGCATGGGGGGCGGCACCGGAACGGGTGCTGCACCCATCATCGCGCAAGCTGCGCGTGAACTGGGCGTTTTGACCGTCGGCGTTGTGACCAAGCCTTTCCAGTTCGAAGGTGCCAAGCGTATGCGTCAGGCCGAAGACGGCGTCGAAGCGCTGCAAAAGGTTGTCGATACGCTGATCATTATTCCAAACCAGAACCTGTTCCGTCTGGCGAATGAAAAGACGACATTCACCGAAGCGTTTTCACTTGCCGATGACGTCCTTTATCAAGGTGTCAAAGGCGTGACCGACCTGATGGTTCGGCCCGGCCTGATCAACCTCGACTTTGCGGACGTGCGCGCCGTGATGGACGAGATGGGCAAAGCCATGATGGGCACCGGTGAAGCGGACGGCGAAGATCGCGCGATCCAGGCCGCCGAAAAGGCCATCGCGAACCCGCTGCTGGACGAAATCAGCTTGCGCGGTGCGAAAGGTGTTCTGATCAACATCACCGGTGGTACGGATCTGACCCTTTTCGAACTCGACGAGGCTGCAAACCGTATCCGCGAAGAAGTCGATCCAGAAGCCAACATCATCGTCGGCTCCACACTGGATGAGAATATGGGCGGCATGATGCGCGTCTCCGTGGTTGCCACAGGTATCGATGCGATGGACGTCAACACAGAGATGCCCGTGCCGCGGCGTTCCATGTCCCAACCGCTGAAACAGCAGGTTATCGCCGAGGCACCCATGGCCGCCGCCACGCCTGTCGCGGCAGAAGCTGTCGAGTTCGAAGCGGAAGAAACGACACCCAGCTTTTTTGAAGAGTTGAATGTCGAAGAAGTCGCAGCACAGGACATGGCCGAGGATATCTTTGCCGAGGACGCAGGAGGTGAGGCGGATGATCTACCCGCACCAGCCTACATTCCCCAGGTAGCGCCCCGTGAACAACCCCGCGCATCATTTGAACCTGACGCGGCCGACCGTTTCGTAGCCCCGCGTGCGCCGGTCCCCGGCACACCGTCACCAGAGGCAATGGCGCGTCTGCGGGCCGCTGCGCAAAAGGCAGTACCGACACAGGCGCGCACGGCACCTCAACCGGTTCAGGCAGGCGAACGTCCGCGTTTCGGCATCAATTCGTTGATCAACCGGATGACGGGTCACGAGCAGCAGGGCCAGCCAGAGCGTCCCGCACGTCAGCAGCCACCGGTCCAGACTCAGGCATCGGCCGCTGCTCCGCAGCCGCGTGAGACACCTGATACGGACCAGGAGCGCATCGAAATCCCTGCATTTCTGCGTCGCCAAGCCAACTAATCAGTCACAATACTGAAGCGAAAGGCCCCCTTTGCGGGGCCTTTTTTGCATTAAAATCAAAGGCTTGGCTTGGTGTTAGCGTTATCGTGCCGTTTTGTTACAGCTATGTTTCAGACGGTTGCAAAGATTGAGTTGAGCATTGGGACCCTTAACCTTAGCTCTGACGTTAACGAAGACATTAAGTCTTTGAGCTCTCGAGGTACTACCGTGCAAATGACCATCAAAACAGCGATCAGCTTTTCGGGTAAGGGCTTGCATTCAGGCAAGCCTGCAACCGTCACGATTCGTCCCGCGATGGCGCATCACGGCATTTGGTTCACGCGTACTGATGTGGATTTGGGCGACCGTATGATATGCGCGCGCTGGGATGCCGTCAATCGCTCGCCCTTGTGCACGAAGCTTGAAAATTCGACTGGTTTGTCTGTGTCAACTGTCGAGCATCTGATGGCCGCTTTGGCGGGGTGTGGTATTCACAACGCCCTCATCGAAATTGACGGCCCGGAAGTGCCGATACTTGATGGGTCCGCCGCGCCGTTCGTTCGCGGCATCATGCAACGCGGTGTGCGGGCGCAGGGTGCTCCCGTCATGGCGTTTGAAGTGCTCAAGTCGGTGACTGTCACGGACGGCGAAGCATCTGCCACGCTGACACCTTCTGATACGTTGCGGATCGACTTCGAAATCGACTTTGCCGACGCTTCCATCGGGCACCAGCAGAAATCGCTGGTCATGAACAATGGCAGCTTCGCGCGCGAATTGTGTGACAGCCGCACCTTCTGCCGTCAGGCAGATGTAGACGCGATGCAAGCCAATGGGCTTGCATTGGGTGGGAATGCCGGCGAGAACGCCGTGGTGTTTGACGGGGATCACGTGGTCAGCCCCGGCGGATTGCGTCATGCGGACGAACCTGTGCGCCACAAGATGCTGGATGCGCTTGGTGATCTGGCGTTGGCCGGTGCGCCCCTTCTGGGTCATTATACGGGCATCCGCGCGGGTCATTCGTTGACCAACACGCTGCTGCGCAAGCTTTTTGCGACCCCCGGTGCTGTGCGGATGATTGTCTGTGACGGTGCCATGGCCGCGCGTCTGCCGGGCTTTGGTCTGGTCTGGAACGAAATTCCTGCCGTTGCCTGACGTGCTTTGCGGGCAACGACCGCGCCTCAACACGCCCATTCATACCCCATGACAACTCAATTTGCGCAATCGGCGTTTTGCCTTTGGAATTATTGTGCTAGGCAAGGGCAAACCGGTGCAGCGAAGCGCCGGATGACGGGTGATATTGAGGATTTCAAAGCATGAAAGTGCGGGGCTCAGCGAAACGGATAGCATTGGCGGTGAGCATCGCAGCAACTGTTGCAGCATGCGGCAGCGATCAGGATGTGGGCCGTACAACAGGCAATTTCTTCAATCCGCAAGTAATTCCGCTTGAGACTTATTCGGCCGAGCAGATATTCGAACGGGGTGAATTTGAACTGAACCGCAAGCGCCCGGCCGAAGGTGCGTTCTATTTCGCAGAGATCGAGCGGCTTTATCCCTATTCCGACTGGGCCAAACGCGCGCTGATCATGCAGGCATTTGCCTATCATCAGGACGCCGACTATCCCAACAGCCGCTCTGCCGCGCAGCGTTTCATAGATTTCTATCCCGATGATGATGATGCAGCCTATGCGTCCTATCTTCTTGCGCTCAGCTATTATGACCAGATCGACGAGGTCGGGCGCGATCAGGGGCTGACGTTTCAGGCCTTGCAGTCATTGCGCAGTGTGATCGAGAATTATCCTGACAGCGAATACGCACGCGCTGCGATTCTGAAATTCGATCTGGCGTTCGACCATCTGGCGGCAAAAGAGATGGAGATCGGACGGTACTATCTGCGCCGGGATCACTACACCTCAGCGATCAACCGCTTCCGCGTTGTCGTTGAGGATTTTCAGACGATGACCCACACCGCAGAGGCGCTGCATCGTCTTGTCGAGGCATACCTGAGCCTTGGGCTGACTGAAGAGGCGCAAACCGCAGGAGCCATTTTGGGTCATAACTATCAAAGCACTGAATGGTATCAGGATAGTTATAAATTGCTGACCGGCCGCGGGCTGGAGATGCGTTCGCTGGGCAATAACTGGCTGTCGGCGATATACCGTCAGACGATCAAGGGCCAGTGGTTGTAGGGCAGGTGGGTTTCACCCACCCTACGGGGTAACCTCATGCTGCGCGGGCTTGATATTTCGGACATGCTGATCATCGACCGGCTGGAGCTTGCGTTCCAGCCGGGGCTGAACGTGCTGACGGGGGAAACCGGCGCTGGTAAATCTATCTTGCTGGATTCGCTCGGCTTTGTGCTGGGCTGGCGCGGTCGGGCTGATCTTGTCCGACAGGGTGCGGAACAGGGTGAGGTAACCGCGTGGTTCGATTTGCCTGACGCCCACCCCGCGCATGACGTGCTCCAAGAGGCCGGATTGCCACCGGGGTCAGAACTGATCCTGCGCCGCATCAATACCTCTGACGGGCGCAAAACTGCATGGGTTAATGACCGTCGGGTATCGGGTGACGTACTGCGCGCGCTGTCTGAGACCTTGGTCGAACTGCATGGCCAACATGATGACAGGGGCCTTCTGAACCCGCGCGGTCACCGCGCAATTCTGGATGCATTCGGTGATCTGGAGACGGCGCGCACCGCGACGCGTGGTGCCTGGCAGGATTGGGCAAAGGCGCGCAAGGCGTTGGACGCAGCGCGCGCAGCGCAGGACGCGATCCGCGCCGAGGAAGAATTTCTGCGCTACGCTGTGGCCGAGCTGGACAAGCTGGATCCGCAAGAAGGCGAGGACGAAGCACTCGATACCAAACGCCGCATGATGCAGTCAGCGGAAAAAATTCGTGCGGATGTCGTCAATGCCTATGAGGTGATGGGGCAGGGTGGCGCGGAATCGCAGCTTGCCGATGCCATCCGGTGGCTCGATGGGGCGGCGGATCGCGCCGACGGACATCTGGAGGCCCCCATTGCCGCGCTCAACCGTGCGATGATCGAACTGGATAAAGCGATGGACGGCGTGGTCCGTGCGATTGAAGCGATGTCATTCGATGCCGTCGATCTGGAAGATACCGAAGAGCGACTGTTCGCCATCCGGGGTCTGGCGCGCAAACACGAGGTTTTGCCTGACGCATTGGCGGGTTTCGCCACGACGCTGCGTGCTAAACTCGACGCGTTGGATGCCGGCGAGGCGGAGCAGGCAATGTTGGAGAAAGCGGCGGTCGGAGCTGAAAAGGCCTATGAAAAAGCTGCTGGCGTGTTAAGTGCGGCACGCAGCAAGGCTGCTGTAAAACTCGACAAGGCCGTCAGCGCCGAACTCGCTCCTCTGAAGATGGAGCGCGCCGTATTCGCCACGGAAATCACCCCCGAGACTCCCGGTCCTGACGGCATCGACGCAGTGTCCTTTACCGTTGCGACCAACCCCGGTGCGCCATCCGGTCCTTTGGGCAAGATCGCATCGGGGGGGGAACTCAGCCGTTTCTTGCTGGCCCTCAAGGTGTGTCTTACGCAAAACCAGACGGGTCTGACGCTGATATTTGATGAGATCGACCGCGGCGTGGGCGGTGCGACAGCCGATGCTGTAGGACGACGTCTGGCGTCACTGGCCGACGCCGGGCAGGTCTTGGTTGTGACCCATTCGCCGCAGGTTGCTGCACTCGGAGCGCATCATTGGCGGGTCGAGAAATCCGTGACCAAAGGCATGACAACCACCCGTGTCGTCCCCCTTTCGCCGCTTGAACGTGTCGATGAAGTGGCCCGCATGGTATCGGGCGACCGCATTACGGATGCCGCCCGCCAAGCGGCACGCGCCCTGTTGGGGGCGTAAGCAGCCGGAGATTTACGTTTTAACATCAAGCCTCATGGCATAGCATGGTGGCACCTCACGAGTGATCCAATGACGACGCCTTCCAGTTCTTACTTAGCTGACCAACTTGCCCTTGCCCGCAGAGGCATCAGAGACGGTTGGCATGTGCTGCTGACGCGGGGGCCCGGAAAAGTGACGTTCTGGTTCATCGCCTTGCTGATCGGGATCGCGGCTGGCTTTGCTGCGTTGTTCTTTCGCAAAGCGATCAACTACTTGCAGGCAACATTATATGGCACCGAAGACGTTCAGATGTTGCACAGTTTCCTGTCCGGGCTGCCGTGGTACTGGGTTGTTTTGATCCCGACACTGGGTGGATTGACGGTAGGTCTGATCCTGCACCACTTTACCCATGATGCGCGCGCGCACACAGTTGCCGACGTCATTCTGGGTGCTGCGATGCACGACGGCCGGGTAGAGATGAAGGCCGGTATCGCCTCGGCCGCTGCGTCGCTCATCACACTCAGCACCGGCGGATCGTCCGGCCGTGAAGGGCCGGTGGTGCATATTGCCGGGGTCATTTCCACATGGGTCAGTAACCGCATCAACGCAGACGGGATCACGGGCCGCGATCTGTTGGGCTGCGCCGTAGCTGCCGCCGTCTCGGCCAGTTTCAACGCGCCAATTGCCGGCGCGCTCTTTGCGCTCGAAGTGGTCTTGCGACATTTTGCGGTCCATGCTTTCGCGCCCATCGTGATCGCAAGCGTCGCGGGCACCGTGATCAACCGGCTGGAATTCGGCGGCGTGACCGAATTCGTCCTGCCCCGCTATGGTGAGCTGCAATTTTATGCCGAGCTTCCAGCGTTTTTGCTGCTTGGTCTGACCTGTGGTCTGGTGGCGGTGGCATTGATGCGGGCGATCTTCTGGGCGGATGATTTTGGGAATTACATACAGGGTCGTACCAAGCTGCCTCGTTGGCTTCGCCCTACTGTGGCTGGCGCGATGTTGGGTGCTATCGCGCTGTGGTTTCCCCATATTATCGGTGTCGGCTATGAAACCACGTCGCTGGCGCTGACGGGTGAGCTGGCCTTTCACGAAGCTACTGTGTTTGCCGTGCTCAAAGTCGCGGCGGTTGCGATCACTTTGGGCGGGCACATGGGAGGTGGTGTGTTTTCGCCGTCACTGATGCTGGGCGCGTTGACCGGACTTGCCTTTGGGCTGATCGCGACGGGGCTTTTTCCGGATGTCTCTGGTGCCTCGTCGCTTTATGCACTGGCGGGCATGGGGGCCGTTGCCGCTGCGGTGCTGGGTGCGCCGATATCCACCACGCTGATCGTTTTCGAGATGACCGGCGACTGGCAGGCCGGTCTTGCGGTGATGGTCGCCGTCAGCATGTCTACCGCGCTATCCTCGCGAATCGTGGACCGCAGCTTTTTCCTCACCCAGATAGAGCGGCGCGGCATCCATCTTGCCGCCGGTCCGCAGGCTTATCTTCTGTCAATGTTTACCGCCTCCAAGATCATGCGGCCGCTGGCGGATGCCCGCGAGGCAGACGAGGACCGCTGCTGGGAAATGGTGGGGGAGGGGGTTTATATCGACGCCTCCGCCACGCTTGAGGCGGCAATGCCGATGTTTGACCAATCGTCAGAGCGGTTTTTGCCGGTCGTAACGCTGAGCGCCGACGCGGCACCGCCCGAACTGCTGGGCGTGCTGTTTCAGGTGGATGCGCTGCGTGCCTATAACCGCGCTTTGGCGGCGACTGCGGCAGAGGAACACTCCTGATCGGCTTGCCTAGATCTGTTCGATGGTGATTTCTTCGATGGGATAGAATGCCAGATGATCCTTGATCTCGGCGACATCGCCTTTGGGGTCCCCATAGCTCCATGCTGCATTTTGCAGGGTCCGGTTTTTGGTTACGATAGAAAAATGCTGCGCATCGCCCTTGTGGGGGCACTGGGTCAACTTGTCGGTTTGATCAAGGAACGCCATCGCAATATCACCACGCGGAAAATAAACCACCGGCGGATAGTCGCCTTCGCGCATTTCCAGCGCGTTACTCGATTCACCCAAAACGGCACCACCCGCACGGACGCTCCATGATCCTTCAGTCTTTTTTATCGTGATGTGATCGGCCATGCGATGCCCCCTGTTTTGTCCCTGTGCGCCTCAGATTGGCGCGGTCGCGGTATCCAACCACAGTTTCGCAGAACGCGATACCCGGGACGAGAGTTTTTCTGCGACCTCAGTGTGATAGGCATTCAGCCAGCTGCGCGCCGAAGGATCGAGCATACCTGTCATGACCAGCAGTCGGTCGATGGGCGCGAATGTCAGCGTACGCCAGTTCAGCATGGCGCGGTGTGCATCGCCACCGGGCAGTGCCGGTGCGTCCTGCACCACCAGCAGGTTCTCGATGCGGATGCCAAAGGCTCCTTCGCGGTAATATCCCGGCTCGTTACTCAGGATCATGCCCGGTTCCAACGGGACATGGCTGATCTTGCTCAGGCGTTGCGGGCCTTCATGCACGCTGAGATAGGTACCGACACCGTGGCCCAACCCATGATCAAAATCCTGTCCCGCCAGCCACAGCGGTACGCGCCCGATGGCCTCGATATCGCGGCCAGCTAACCCTTTGGGCCAGCGCAGACGGCTCATCGCGATCATTCCCGCCAAGACCCGGGTGAAAGCAGCGCAGGCCTCATCCGGGGGCGTGCCGATGGCGATTGTGCGAGTGATGTCCGTGGTGCCGTCCAGATACTGACCACCGCTGTCGAGGACAATCAGATGCCCGTCACGTAGCGTCGCATCGGTATCTTCGGTGACACGATAATGCATGATGGCACCATTTGGACCAGTGCCGGCGATGGTTTCAAAGCTGATATCCTGCAAGGCGTTGTCGCGGCGGCGGCATGTTTCAAGTTGGGTGACGACCTGTGTTTCCGTCAGGCTTCCTGCGGGCTGCGCATCCAGCCATGCCAGCAATTCAACGACTGCCGCGCCGTCGCGCAGATGGGCCTCTGCGGTGCCTTCGATTTCTGCCGCATTTTTTCGGGACTTCGGAAGGGCACAAGGATCATCGCCCCAGACGCCCTTGTTCCCGACCGCCTGCGCGACAATCAACGGCACGGTGGATTTTTCCAGCCGTACCGTGCCGGTCAATCCTTCGAGAAAAGTCAGAAATTCTTCTGGAGCATGCACTGTCACGGACCCACCCAAATGCGCCTCAAGCCCGGCGAGCTTGGAGGATGCCATGAACAATTCCACAGCACCGTCTGCAGCCAAAACTGCAAACCCGTGTGCCACTGGATTGCGACGAATATCCGCACCGCGCAAGTTCAAGAGCCAGCAAATACTGTCGGGCAAGGTGATGACTGCTGCAGCATGACCCGCAGCACGCAAGGCTCCGCCTAAACGAGCGCGCTTGTCGGCGTGCGATTCACCCGCAAACGCGATGGCATGTATCTTTGCTGGTTCCAACGGCGGCGGTGGCTGATCTTCCCAGACACGATCAACAAGGTTCTCGCAGGGGCGTATCGTGATACCCGCCGCCTTCAGCACTTCTATCTGTCCGGGCGTATGCAGCCACGGGTCAAATCCCACTTCGCCCCCTTTTGGCAGATGCTCTTTCAGCCAATCAGCCAACTGCACTTCCGGCCAGGGTACGGGTGTGAAATCCGGTGCGACTTGTTCCTTCACCTGGGTGCG
>Ga0115567_10003490_pt1 | contig 15473 bp, 8 predicted proteins | sample COGITO_mtgs_1204_2_FD_88679 | JGI IMG/M metagenome (GOLD analysis project Ga0115567, IMG submission 88679) | Pelagic marine microbial communities from North Sea - COGITO_mtgs_120412 | ecosystem: Environmental > Aquatic > Marine > Epipelagic | place: Germany:Helgoland, sampling site Kabeltonne... | reverse complement strand
GGTGATGGACCCCTTCACGGTCCGCTTCTCGCAAAACCTGCTCCTGGTAACCTTCTCTCCCGGCCCGTCGGGGCTACGCTGCACGAAACCACCCTCGTTCGGCACACTGTACCTCTGCTGCTCCGCGGTGAGGAGATCGATGCACGCCTCCGCGGTGAATCCCTTCTGCCGACCGATGATGGCTCTTCCGCTCTCGTCCAGGATCTCGATGACGTACTGCTTATACACCGTGCCAAAGATGGAGAATGGCTCGATTGGATCCTTATCATCACCCCCTCCGAACAGCCCGGCTTGAGCGTCGGGCACCGACACGGTCAGAGTCAAGGCCAGCGCGGCGGATAGGGTGCGAGATGCGAACTTCGACACGCTCTTCTCGCCATCCCAACGGGAGCACCGAACGGGCGCACCGCGACTCCGGGGACGCGCCGAGGTGCGCCCGGGTCGCACTACCGGTGTTCTGGATGTCGATGACACAACTTGAACCCCCGCCATCTCTCAATTCACCCTTCAGATCGACGCACACACGCGCGGCCAAACAGTGTGAATCTCCGGAGACGACACCCCGAAATGAACGCGCGTGCAAATTCGGCACCTCGTACGATTCAAGGCGTCAGATCTGCCCTCGCACTCGGCACGGACTGTTCGTAAAGAAGATGTCTCTCGCATCCCTCGCCATCGGCGGGTTCACCATGGGCGCTGCTGACGGCGGCGTCGCCAAGATGGACGTCTCCCTGGACGATATCATCAAGCAGGTGCGCACGACGCCGTGCATCGACACTCCCGAGAATTATAATTGTTGTTTGAAACGCGCCCTTTGGTTCTGACGAACGACCCCCTCCATCACCCACCTCGCGCCACAGGGAAACAAGGATGCCAAGGCCAAGAAGAAGGCTGCCGCCGCGGAGAAGAAGAAGGCCACCCCCAAGAAGGCGGTAAGTGCCCCGAACCTCTTTTTTCGCTCACCCACTCGCACCCGATTCCGCGTCGCTGGAATCGGGCACAATTCATTTCGTTAATTGTGCCACTCGCGCAGGACAACCCCCGAACTGACGCGCTCACCCACCTTCACTTCCTCCCACGCAGCCTAAGAAGGCTCCTAAGAAGGCTCCCAAGAAGGCTCCGAAGAAGGCCGCCGCCAAAAAGGCCAAGGTCAAGGCTGAGACCGCCAAGTCCACCGCCAAACGCGGCGCGGTTCTCGCCAAGAAGCGCGGGATGTCCGCCGCGGCGCAGAAGACCGCATCCGCCAAGGCCAAGAAGGCGCAGCTCGCGTCCCCCAAGGGCAAGAAGGGTGGTCCCTCCAAGGGCGCCAAGCGTGTGGGCAAGAAGGTTACCGTCGCGGTCATCAAGAGGAAGTCCACGGCTGGCCCCACCGGCAAGTTCAACATCCGCGGGGCTCCCAAGGTGCCCCTCGGCGACCTTCGAGGCACCCTCAAGATGACCATCAGCAACCGCGGCACCCCGGGCAAGGGCGCACCCGGTAAGCCGCGGGGAGCCGCGCGTGTGACCGGGCGTGGGAAGGTTCAGGGCGGCGCCGCGGGTCGTCGCGGTGCGTCGTCGGCGAGGCAAGGCGGCGCGAGGGGCATGGACGTTGACCTCAGGCGCGGCATCAAGCACACCCCCAAGGCGAAGGGAGGCGTCGCGAAGAAGGGCGGCGGCAAGAAGGGCGGGTCCATGTTTCCCCCCGGTGCGTCCGTCACCGGCAAGGTTACCGTGATTGCCAAGGGTGGGGCCAAGGGTCGCGGCCGACGTTGATGGGAAATATCGCTCGTCTCACTGGCACAAAGTGCTTCTGATTACAATACGTTCATAAAGTAGAATTCTGTGAATACGACATCTCTTCTCCCAGAGGTTTACACATCGTCTCGTCTCGTCTCATCCGTCGGGCTCTCGCGAGGATCGCTCAGCTCCGCGCGAACGTCATTCCGGTGCCGCTCGGAACACCGCTGTGGTGCGTGACCGGTCTCACCGTCGCGCCCGGAACGCAACCCGACACGGTGACGCGCACCGGTCCATCCTGCATCTCCGAAGCGTCGCCGTCGCGGTCCAACCGTGCCATCGCGACGAACCGCCTCATCCTGCCGTCGTCTGCTTCGAAAGGCTCCATCGGGATCGTGCCGTTGACGCCGTCGATTGAAGCCACGGGTCTGGATTCACACGTCGAATCAGCCTCCACAAACACAGTCAGAGAGTCGCCCCACGCGCACAGACCCGGCCGAGGGTTGCTGCACCGCACCACCACAACCACGAAACGCGGAGCGGGGATCGATGATGTCCCATTCGAGTACAAAGTTACACGCCGCGCCCTCGTCGCGACTGGGGTTGCGAAGCGGTATCTGGGTGTGGCGTCCAGCGGCCTGCTCGTCGACTCGGCGGCGTCGGGGGACGAGTAGGCAACGGAGGGGTCCAGCCACGAGGGGCTCGAGCTCGCACCCACAGCGGGGGAATACGAAGGAGGCGGAGGGAGGCTGGGCCACGTTTGGTCGTCGGCACTGGCGGCGATGGACGCCGCCTCGGAGATGACCTCGACGGTTCCCATCTCGTCGGGTTTCACCTCCACGCCGAAGCCGTCGTCGTTGAACGGGTAGTTGTCCGGGTGGATCTGCCAAAACATAGCCCCGCCCGCGTGCGACGAGACGGGCGAGTGCGGCGGGGTGGATGCCTGGTACGCACGGCGGAAGAACTTGTCCCTGGACTCGATCGGTTTCCACTTGCCGAATTCCTCGAGCAGCACGGGCTTGTCGAACGTTTCGCGAGCCTCGAGAAGGTGGCCAGCGATCCAGGAGTCGGCGAATGCGAGCTTGCAGTCCTCGTCGCACTTGAGCCACAGGTCGGCCCAGAGGTGGATGACGGCGAAGTCAAGGGTCGGGATGAGGAAGTTGCGTGTGAAGTCGACGCCCATCCGCTCAGCTCCGCCGATCGGGTTATCTCGCTCCCGCGAAGGGGACGAGCGCCCGTACCATCCCTCGTGGCCCACGGTGAGCATGTGGCGGCTGTCCAATGACTTGACGTGCTGCGACATCTCCACGATCCATGCCTGCAGCACGTCGCCGGAGCTGTCGCCGGTGTATCTGGGCTCATTGATGATCTCCCACGCGAAGATCGTCGGCTCGTCCCTGTACGCGACTCCGTTCACCGTGTTGACTCGGCCGACCACGTGCGAGATGAAGTTCTTGAACCAGCGGCGGCAGGACTCGGAGGTGAAAAAATCCTCCCGGCGGTCGGTCACGGACTCGCCCGCAGCCGCGGCCCACCTGACGTACGCGATGGCTCCACCTGAGGCGAACGCACGCGAGATGCGAGAGGCGAGAGACGTTGGGCACGAGAGGTCAGTTCACAGCTGTGTTTTCTCGAGGAAAGGGGGGTAAGACTTCCACGGTGACGAGTCGCGCCGCGGATCGCACCGTAGTCTTCCCAGTAGTTGGTCAGGCACAAGAGGAGCCTCAGGCCTCGGCGCGACGCTTCGACGATGAGTTTGTCGAGCGCGACGAGGAAGCGCTCGTTGTAAACCCCGGGCGCGGTCTGCAAGCCCCTCTCGCGCTCCCACCACTCGTCGTGGAAGCTCCAGACTCTGACGACGTTCAGCTTCAGGGCCTGGGCCTCGTCGAGCACCTCGTCGACCCACGCGTGCTCGTACGAGCCATCCTCTGCGCCCGAGGAGTACGCGAGGTAGTAGCAGTTTGTGCCCGCGACGCGGAAGGTCGAGCCGTCCTCGAGGACGAACCGACCGCGGTCCGCGGCGACGAGTCCCCCCTGCAAGAGTTGGGCGTTTGAAGGGTGCGGGGCGATCGTCAGAAGCGACGCGATGAAGAACGAGGCGGAGAGGGCGGGGAAAGACATAGGCATGACGGGCAGATCGCGCTCGCGGGTCGCGTCGCGCGCCGGATACAACGTCGGCGACGCGTGGCCAGCGCCCGTGCGGTGTGAGGTCTCTCAGAAAAAACTCACAGCTGGCTTGACCCAAAAACCGAGCCCGAGGGCAAAAGAAAAACGTCGGCGGGCGGCGGCGGAGCGGTCAGACCGAGTGAGCGCGGCGCGGCGATACATTTGACCGAAGGAGCGTCATGTCGCACACACAGGCGCCTCAACGCAAGACTTATGCCGCCAAGGCGAGCCTGGAGGTGTTCTACACCGGCGGCCCGTGTCGGCTGTCGCACGATGGCACGATGGTTGCGGCCGCCTGCCACGAGGCGGTGAACATCGTGGAGGTGGCGACGGGCAAGGTGGTGCATAACCTTCCCGGGGATACCGAGCCGATCACGGCGCTTTGCTGGTCCAAGGATGGTCGCAGGGTCTTCACCGCATCGAGGTCGATGCGATGCAGCGTCTGGGACGCCACCACCGGCGAGAGCGTGCGCACCTTCAAGGCGCACAGCACCCCCGTGCTTTACATGGGGGTCGATCCGACGAGCACACTGCTCGTGACCACCTCCGCGGATAGGAGCGCGAGGGTGTGGGATATCGAGAAAGGATTTTGCACGCACGCATTCAGGGGCCACGGTGGAATGGTCACCGTCGCGTGCTTCCACCCGGACGCGAGGAGGCTGCAGCTCTACACCGGGTCACAGGATGGCGAGGTGCGGGCTTGGTCGCTCCGGGAGCGGAAATGCGTTGGGGTTCTGCAGGCGCACCAGAGCTCGGTGACCGCCATCCAGGTGCCGATTGGGGCCGAGGGAGGCGACGATAAGCTCATAACGTGCGCCAGAGATCGAGTCGTGCACGAATGGAACCTCAAGACCATGAAGCGCATCTCCACGCTGCCCGTGCACGAGGCGGCTGAGGGAATGGTCTGCCTCGACCCGGCGGCTGCGGCTGGACTCATCGGCAAGGCGGCCGTGCGCGCCGCCCCCGATGCGATCTACTTCGCGACTGCCGGCGAGAAGGGCATGATTCGAGTATGGCGCCTCGGTACGGGCAAGCCGGTGGCAACAGCCGTCCACCTCATGGCTGGCCGCGTTGTCGCCGCCGCGCACGAGGGTCAGGAAGATGAGGAGGAGCAGGACGACGCAGCCGCGGGGACGTTCGTTTCTCTGCAAGTCACGCCAAAGGGTGACGGGCTGCTCGCGGTGACGGGAGACTCCCGGTTGCTCTTCTACGGCTCCGGCGATGTCGAAGAGGACGACGACGAGGACGACGAGGAGGGGAAGATTGTCATCCAGAGGGAGCTGATTGGAAACACGGACGAGATCATCGCGGCTGCCTTCCTGCCTCTCAGGGACGGGTCCAAGCACGGATCAACCTCGGAGAAGGATACCGACGGGAAACCCGCGCTGAACGCACTCGCGGTGGCGACCAACTCGTCCCTGCTTCGCGTGTTTGATCCGACCACCATGTCATGCACGGCGGCGCTCACCGGACACAGCGGGGCGATTCTGTCGCTCGACGTCGCGGTTGGACCAAACGGTGAGTCGCTGGTGTTGACAGGATCGAGGGATCACACCGTGCGACTCTGGGACCTGGCTCCCGCGGCGAGGGCGGTGGCGACAGGCCGGGCAGTCGCTGGTGGCGCCGCCACCACCGCGGGTGCCAAGTGCCTCGCCGTGGGTCAGGGGCACGTCGGCGCGGTGGCGGCGGTGGCGCTGGCCAAGCGGAACGGCGCTCCTATCGCCCTGTCGGGTGGTGCGGATAAGGTATCGCGCGTCTGGGACATCGCCGGTGCGCTCGCAGCGTACGCCGAGGCGAGGACTTTGGCGTTCGAGGAGGCTGGCATCGACCCGAAGAAACACACGGACCACCCCGGCGTCCGCGTCGAACCGGTGGCGATGGGAGCCAAGGCGGCGGCCATCGCGCACGACAAGGCGGTCAACTGTGCGGCTATCGCTCCGAACCTGACCCTCGGCGCCACTTGCTCCGGGGACCGCACCGCGAGGCTCTGGCGCCTGCCGGATCTGATCCCCGCGGGTACACTTCGAGGTCACAAGCGCGGCGTGTGGGCCGTCGCGTTTTCACCCACCGATCGAGTCATCGCCACGGCGGGGGGCGACAAATTCATCAAGCTGTGGTCGTGTGATCCCAACGCCGGGGTCCAGTCCTCGTGCCTGCGCACCCTCGAGGGCCACACCGCGGCGGTGCTCTCCCTCCGATTCATCAGCCAAGGGACCCAGATTGTGAGCACCGGGAGCGACGGGTTGTTGGTCCTCTGGGGGGTTCGCACCGGCGCCGCGGTGGCAACCCTGGACGCGCACGAGGACAAGGCTTGGGCGCTCGCGTCAGACGCGGACGGAGACGTCCTCGCGACGGGCGGTGCTGACGCGAAGCTCACCTTGTGGGAGGACGGAACCGCCGAGGCGGCGGAGGTTGAGGCCAAGGAGCTCGCGTTCAAGGCTGGAGCGCAGCAGGCTCTGTCCAACGCGGCGGCATCCGGGGAGCACCTCAAGGCGGCGCACCTGGCGCTCAAACTCGGACACCCGTTCGCCCTTCGCAAGGCTGTCGAGGCGATGATCGCCGACCCCGAAGGACACGGGAACGCCGCGCTGGACGCATTCTGCAGCGGCATGAAGGGCAAGACCCTGCACAGGTACCTCAGTTACATCCGGGAGTGGAACGCGAATGCGAGATTTTGTGAAGCGGCGCAGCGCTGCATGGCGTCGCTCTTCCGCCTTCATTCGCTCTCGGACCTGTCTGGTGTGGCTGGTGCGAAGGACACGTGTGCGGCGCTCAAGGCGTACACCCTAAGGCACTTCACCAGGGCTGGTCGTCTACTCCGTGGCACCTACCTCCTCGACGTGGCGCTCGCGGGCATGGGTGCACTGCTGGACGACGACGCGGATGGCGGCGGCGCCGGTGACGACGAGGTCAAAACCACCGACCACCGCGGGATCATCGCCGAGATGGGCTTCACGCCGACGGATAACCATGAGATTGACACCTTCGGCAGGCTTGGTATGCCCGCGAAGCCCGCGGCGAAGACTCCGGTGCTCACCAAGTTGCCGGAGCACATCGGCGGCGACGACGCGGATGACTTTGACTTTGACATGGAGGATGACGAGGGCGACGAGGAGGAGATGGAAGGTGAGATGGACGAGGAAGAAAGGGAGGATGATGAAGAGGACGAGGAGGAGGCTGAGGAGGACCCGTCAGATTCCGATTCCGACGCTCCACCCAGGGAGGTTGTCACCAAGAAGGCCCCCGGCAAGGGTAAGAAGGTCCCCACGCCGGTGAAGGTCCCCTCGCCAGAGCCTGAGTCTGACTCCGACTCCGACGCGCCACCCATGGAAGTGGTCACCAAGAAGGCCCCTCAGCGTGGGAGGCCACCCAAGGCGCCGAAGTCCTCGAAGAGTGCAGCGGAAGAGCTCGGTCTGGCCGCACCTCCCGCAATTTCTCCCCGCAAGACAAGGAGGCAACGAAGAGAGTCTGAGTCTGAGCAGATTGATGAGCCAGAGCCGGAGCCGGAGCCAAAGAAGAAGGCGGCGGCGAAGACTCCGGCGAAGCGAAAGGCGGCGGCTAAGAAGGAGGAGGCGGGTCCCGCCAAACGTTCCACGCGCTCTAGGAAATGAAAACGACGGTTTGATATGATCTAATCTCGCGTCATAACCAACTAAATGTACACTCAACGGAGATAGAACGGTTTTGGCTGATCGGGCATTGCCGTCATCGGCCGAGCGCTGACCCTCGGCTTGCCCCCCGTCTCAATACCCGCCGCTCTCGCCTCAGCCTGCACTGCCGCCCTCTTATCGATGTATTCCTTCGCCCCTTGGTTTTCTTCCCCACTCGGCTTGCGATCCGGGATGATCCTGATCGTGCCCGTTTTCGCCTTGGCCCGCTCAGCCTGAGCGTTCCTGGACTCCGTGAGCCTATCCTCCACCGAACCGAGCGCGCTGCGAATGTGATCGATGTCGTACCCAACGCCGTGGGCATCCGCGGCAACCTTCTTTCCCTTCTTGCCCTTACCCGACGAGGTATCCCAGTTGGGCTTTCCTCCTGGCAAGGGCGCCGGGTCAGGGGACCTCTGCTCCAGTTGCTCGAGGAGCATGTCGAGGCGCTCGTCGTCGTCCAGGCGCTGGACGAGCCTGGTCTGATGCAGCCGCCTGTCCACAGCGCTGAGCAGCCGCCTGAGCGTGGTCACGTCGCTCGTGAACCCCTCGATGTCCATCGCCCTGCGGTGCTCCAGGTCACGCTGGTTCTTCTTCTCCTTCTTGACCTCCTCCTCGAGGTCGTGGATGCGCTGCTCGTACTGCGTCGCAATGGCCGATCGGCGCTGGAGCTGATCCTTGAACTGGTCCACGTACTTCTCCGCCTCCGCCTTGGCCACCTGCTTGGCCTCCACGGTGGACTGTTCGATGGTGGTTTTCATCTCCTCCTTTGCCCCGGCCAGCTTCTTGAGCTCGACCTCGAGGAGCTGCGTTTGCTCCTCCAGGATGTACGGCGACACCCGCTGCATGATGTGGTCCTTCGTCGTCTTCATCAGCAGCAGCTCGGTCCTCTTGAGGCGATCCGCCAGGTCGCCCGCCCTCTTCTCCGCCGCCTCCTTCATCATCGCCTCGTCCGCGTCCCTAATCCGTCGGTCCTCGAGGAGCGCGGCGATGCGCTCGTTGGCGAACCGCTTCTGGTCCGCGACTTGCGACTGCAACTGGTCAATCTTGAGCAGGAGCGAGTCCACGGAGTGCTCGGCGGGGAGGTACACCGTCTTGGGGTGGGGGATTTTCCTGGAGGAAGGGATCACGTCCTTTGGGGTGGGTCGGGGAACGGGACCTTTCCGTTTCCAGGGCTTGGGCTCGGGCTCGTTCGGGTCGGTCTCGACCTCGGGCGGCGCCGGCGGGGGATCCCTGGAGAAGGCGATGGGTCCCTCGGCGCCCGGGTTCAAGAGGCCGAGCAGGTGCTGGATCCTTTGGCGGTCCTCCGCCTCCTGAACCTTGAGCTCATCGTTCTCCGTCTGGAGCTTGAGCAGTCGCTCGCGCTCCTCGAAGAGGTACGCGTGCGAGTCACTCAGCGCCTTCTGCAGGTCTCCCACCTCGTCGGTGCGCTTCTTGAGTTCCCACTCCGACTGATGCAGCTCCGCGCGGCGGATGCCCACCGCGTCGACGCGCTGCATGAGCTCGTCGCGCTCGCGCTCGAAGTCATTGACTCGATCGCGATAGAACTTCACCAGCTCAGGGGACGGATGGAGCCTGCCGAGCTCCTCTCGCTGGGCGTCGCTCGGTCCCTTCATGGGTGCCCGGGCCGAAGCGCCGTGGGCGCCCTCAGATTTCCTCTCGGGCTGCGTCGGCGCGATGGACGGCGCGTCCACTTTGGACATGTAGGTCATCATCGCGCCCGATCTCCGGAAGGCGACGATACTGGCGTGCGCACGTTCCGGTGGTGATAGGCGCGCTGCGCTGTGAGGTGGCTTCGGTTGGAGCGAGCGGTCGACTTCGAATTGAAGCCGAATAAACAGTCACTTTTCAACGGTAAACAAGAGCGTTTTTTTGGAGTCAAGGTTGGATTAAACTGCTACACACCACGAGCTCGCCTACATGCGCTCCAGGGGCTCGATCATGAGCAGCCTGAGGCCGTTGTCGATGACCTGCTTGAACGCCTTGCACAGGTGGACGCGCGCGTGCGTCGCGGCGGCGCCGTTCCACCCCTCCTCCAGCTGACTGTCCGTGGGCAAGATGCGCACACCCGCGGGGCCGTAGTACGCCGACAAGCCGCGCACCATGCCGTTGAGAAAGTCGCAAACCTTGTGCGTGCCGTACGATGGCAGCGCGGGGGGTTCCGGGAGCTTGGGCATCGCGCCGTCGACGATCATGGACGCGAAGGGGAGGACAAACTCCATGAGAATCTCCCACTCCTTTCCGTCGTCGAGGAGGGCGCAGTCGACAGAGTCCAGCGGGGGAAGCGCGGGCACCGTTCCCTTCTCCACCTTGTCGTTGAACTTCCTGACGACGGACGCGACGCGGGTCGAGTTGTACAGGATGAACGGCGCGGACGCGTCCTCGAAATCGGTGATCTTGGCGATGTCGAAGTTGATCTGGGTCTGGCACGACACGGAGAGCAGCGCGTACTTCATAGCCGCCGTGGACACCTCGTGCGTCACCTCGTCGAAGAGCTCCGGGGAGATGTCCTCGCCCTTCTCCTTGAACTTCTTGGACATCTTCTCGCGAATCACCGTCTTGAGATCGTCGTACAGGTCGTCCGCGAGGAGGTACCTGCCCCTGCGACCGCTCATCTTGCCCGTGGTGAGCTTGACGAGGTCGTACGAGAGGTGGTACTGCCTCCCCTTCATCTCCGGGTTCATCATCATCATTCCGAGGCTCACCTTCTGCTGCGCCAGGTCCTGCTCGGAGCAGATGATGTTCAAGATGAGATCCGACTGCGACGCCTTCTTGAACGAGTACACGATGTCGCGGTAGGTGTACAGGGTGGACCCGTCGGGCCTGAGCACGTACAGCGGGGGGTAGTCCTTCTGGTAGCCACCCTTGCCAACCTTAAGGCCTTGGTCGCGGATGAATCCGTCCATGTCGAGGTACGCGCCCTGGGGCACGCCCTTGTCGTTGCACTGCGTCTGCGGGACGTAGTAGTCGCTGTTCTTCATGATCTCGAGAACCTTGTTGTTGGAACCCTCCCAGCCGAGCTCGGACTCAAAGTCGAACTGGTCGTGCTGCACGCCGTAGGTGGAGAGCGTCGTCTGCACACCGGTGAGGCAGTCGCACACCATCTTGCGGAAGATCTTCACGGCCCAGTCCTCCTGGCGCTCGTACGCGAGGTTGAGCTTGCCCGCCTCCACCTTGATGTCCTCGATCGTCCGAACGTCCTCCAGCATCACGACCATCATCTTCTCAAACCTCTCCCGTAGATCCTGGTAGATGTCGAAGTACTCGGTGATGCCCTTCGTTTTCTTCTCGTCGCCCTCCGCACCCTCAAGGCACGTCTGCATCAACGCGTCAACAGCCTCCTTGCCCTTGGCGCACGCGTCCTCGACGTCGCCGACGTTCACGCCAACCTGCTGCAGCTCCTGGCACGTGTTCATCACCGCGTACATGGCGCCGATCCAGTGGTCGATCTTGAGGAAGGGCTGGATCTTGGCGTAGACCCTGGAGTACGCGAGCGCGGTGAGACCGATCTGCGCGCCGAGGTCGTTGACGTAGAACGCCTGCTTGACCTGGTAGCCGCACGCAGCCTGCATCTTGGCCAGATGCGCTCCGATGATCACGTTGCGAAGGTTGCCGATGTGCAGGGGCGCGTTTGGGTTGGAGGAGGTGTGCTCGATGATGACGCGCTTGTTACCCGCCGCGTTGGTGTGCCCGAACTTGTCGCCCTGGGCGGAGACCGCGCGGATCACGAGGCGGAACACGCGCGCGCGATCGACGAAAAGGTTGAGGTAAGGGCCGACGCCCTGCACCTTCGTGATGAGGCCCTTGGCCTGGTCGACGTGCGCCTGGAGACCCTCGACGAGCTCCGATACGTACGCGACGGGGTTCATCTTGCGCTTGGCGGCGAAGGCGGCCCACTGCACGGTGAAATCCGCCTTCTTGAGGTCCCTGGACCGAGTCACGCGGGGCAGATCGGTCGCCTCGGGCTCCCTCGCCTTGATGAACACCTCAATCTCGGTGTCGAGCCTCTTCATGAGCTGGTCGAGGACATCCTCGCCGGCGGTGAAGTCCTGGTCCGCCATCTTAGCCGACTCACGGTCTAGTTCCTTCGTTTATACGCGTTAGCCGAGGACGATCGGACTACACGCGCGCGTGAAGGTGCGCTCCGTGGGCGGTGTCTCCCTCCTTTTTCCTCGATCGATCGCGCCGCAAGGGTTTTTTTTCCCAACCGGCGTGATTGTCAAAAAACACCATTTCATTCTAATTGCCCACACGAAAATAAAAAGAAACTCACTCGCCCCTCGCTAACTGTCAACCCATACGAATCCTTCTCAAAAGTAGCACCCAATGGTGAAATCGTCGGCGGCGGCGGTGGGACGCTCACTGCGACAGCGCACGGGAGCGCGTAAGGTCGGCGGTGGATACACAACATGGGGCCCAAGAAGAAGAGCCAAAAGAAGTTCGAGCGCAAGCACCTCTCGGGGGAGATCGTCCGACGCAAGCATGCGAAGGTTGCCGCGCAGCGTCGCCGCGCGAAGGAGATGAGGTTGGCGGCGTCGATGAAGGATGACGAGAAGGGCGAGGAGTCCGATGAGGAGGGTGCCGAGGGAGAGGGCGCCGCGCCCGCCGCGGGAAAGAAGCGTCTCGAGGATATGTCCATCGACGAGTTCCTCAACGTCGGCGTCGTCGACGGCGGCGACGACAGCGGCGACGAGGATGGCGAAGAGGATGGCGAGGAGGGCGAGTCCGATTCCGACGACGACATCCCGGCGGAGGACGAGGACGAGGAGGAATGGCCCGAGGGAGAGAGCGAGTCCGACGAGGACGAGAAAGATTCCGAGGATGATAATGATGACGAGGACGACGATTCCGAGGATGACGCGACGGAGAACGGCGACGCCGACGCACTCGCCGGCGTCAAGAAGTCCAACAGGCTGCTGCGCTCGGAGATTGAGGAGCACCAGAAGGAACTCGAGTCGCTCAAGGACACGGACCCGGAGTTCTACAAGTTTCTCCAGACCGAGGACTCTGGACTTCTCGACTTCGACGAGTCCGAGGGAGAGGAGTCCGAGGAGGACGAAGACGAGGACGAGGACGGGGACAAGAAGAAGGACAAAGGGTCGTTCTCAGACGCCAAGACGCTGACCACCGCCACGGTCGCTAAGCTGTGCGAGCGAGCCGCCGGGGGTGAGGCCCTGGGCGCGGCGAGGAACCTCTTCCGCGCCTATCGCGCCGCCGCGCACTACGGCGACGAGGATGCGGACGAGGAGGCTGGCGTCAAGCTCGCGAGCAGCGCCGCGTTCCACACGCTGGTCACCTTCACGCTCGAGGAGGCGGACACCATCCTTCGAGGTCTGCTCGGCCAGCCCCAGGCGGGGCACCCCGACGAGGCGAGGCTGTTCAAGCCCCACCAGCAATCGAGGTGGAAGAAGGTGGAGCCCTTGGCGAAGTCGTTCCTGGGCAACACCCTGCACCTGCTCGGTCAGCTCACGGATGCGGATATGTCGAGGTTTTTACTCGCCAGGCTCAACGCGTGCGTCCCGTTCATGCACACCTTCGAGCGACTGACGAAGAAGATCCTCAAGGCGGTGCTCTCGCTGTTCGGATCCGGCGAACCCGCGCTCAGGGTGCAGTCCATCCTGCTGATCCGCAACATGGCCGCGGTCCTGCCCCCGCCCACCCTCGAGAAGGCGGCGAAGGGCGTGTACCGACAGTTTGCCGCCAACGCCAAGTTCATCAACGCCACCTCCGTCGAGCACGTGCTGTTCATGAACACGTGCGTGTCGGAGATTTACGGCCTGGACCAGCAGCAGTCGTACCCGCTCGCGTTCACGTACATCCGTCAGCTCGCCAGTCTCCTGAGGGGCGCGCTGACGAACAAATCCAAGGAGGCGTTCAGAGCCGTGTACTGCTGGCAGTACATCAACTGCCTCGAGTGTTGGGTGCGTGTGCTTCAATCGCACGCCAACGACGAGAGCGCGCCGCTGCGGCCGCTCGTGTACCCCGTGGCGCAGGTGGCGCTCGGTGCGGCGAGGCTCCTCCCTTCGGCGAGGTACGCTCCCCTCCGCCTGCGTCTGATTCGCGTCCTGAACGCCCTCTCGGCTTCAACCGGTCACTTCGTGCCAGTCGCGCCGCTGCTTCTGGAGCTTCTCGGCTTCTCCGAGCTGAACAAGGCGCCGGTGTCCAGCAAGACGCGACCCCCCGACTTTTCGCTCGTGCTGAGGGTGGCGAAGCAGGAGCTCAGGTCGCCCGCGGTGCAGGAGGTCATCGTGGAGGGTGCCCTGCAGCTCCTCGCCGAGCACCTGAACCAGTGGGCGTACTCCCCCGGCTTCCCCGAGCTCGCGCACATCCCGTGCAGGGACCTTCGAAGGTTCTGCAAGGCGACGCAGGTCACCAGGTTCCGCAAGTGTGCGCGCTCGGTGGTGGACGCGGCGGAGCGCAACTCGGACTGGATCAGCCGCAAGCGAGACAACGTCGACTTTGCGCCCAAGGATGCGGAGCGCGTCCGCTCATTTTTATCGACGGAGAGGGAGGGAAAGAAGGCGCCCATGGAGAAGCTCGCCGCGCAGCTCCTCGACAAGGAGCGCCAGCGCGCCGCCGCCTACGCCGCCACGGATGTCAAGATCACGAGCGGCGGCAGGGGCAGCGACGGAACCAGCGACGACGACGAGGAGGACGACGACGAGTACGACGAGGATCAGATGGCCAACGGCGGCGGCGACGAGGACTCTGACGATGAGGACGACGACGATGAGGACGAGGACTCTGAGGACGAGGAGGATGAGTTCGATGGTATGGACGACGAGGACGTGCTCGCGGCGCTCGCCAGCCGGGCGGGCGCGGCGGGTGGAACCGGCGGCGGGCTCCAGGTCAGGCCCAAGCTGCCGCCCAAGCGCAACGCGGCGGATGACGGTGACGTCGACGTCGTAGAGGAGCTCGTGTTCAGCGACGACGAGGAGGACGAGAAGCCGAAGAAGAAGAAGAAGAAGCGCTTCTGAATGTTACCGCCATCTCATGACTTGTAGTTCTTGTAACGCGTGTTCCATCGCACTCGCGTCCGTCGTCGCCTTTCATTTCATTTCCTGTGCTGCTCAAAAATGCAACCGACCTATCCAAGGTTGGCCGGACACCGCAAGTAAAACGCGGATATCCGCGGCAACCGCAACCCTCTTTACCGGGCGCGTGACCTCAGAGAAAGGACACCATGCAAATTTTCGTCAAGACCCGTGAGTGCACATCCCGTACCATCCCTCGGAACGGGCGTCCGATGCCGACGCGCGGCGCGGACGCCCGTCTTCCGGGGCTTCATCACGTTTTTGTCCATCCCGAGGTCTCTCCTACACCGTGCTAACGCGTCCTTCCCATCCCTCCGCAGTCACGGGCAAGACCATCACCCTCGAGGTCGAGTCTTCGGACACCATCGACAACGTGAAGGCTAAGATTCAGGACAAGGAGGGTGAGTTTCAGATCGCTGATGACATGCGCGACGCGCGATCGACGCGTCATTCGACGGCAAAATGACTTTTAGGGTTTTTCCGAGCGGGGCGGGGCTTGGGAAGAACCTCAGCCCCTCCGCCGGTCGCGGACACGAGACTGCGGCGGATCTCATCGGCGTTCGGCCGGTTGGACCCGTTCGTGAGAGACCGCCGGGCGCACGGGCGGCGGCGCGTGTCTCATGTCCCGGCGCGGTGCCCCCTCGCGCGCGCCCCGAGGGTTTTTCCATCCAAAACCCAGGGCAAAATCTGTCCCCACTCATCCATCCATCACCGACGCGGCGACTAAGTGAATCCCATCCCTCTTCGCTCGCAGGCATCCCCCCTGACCAGCAGCGTCTTATCTTCGCGGGCAAGCAGCTCGAGGACGGCCGCACCCTCGCGGACTACAACATCCAGAAGGAGTCCACCCTTCACCTCGTGCTCCGCCTCCGCGGTGGCATCATCGAGCCCTCCCTCGTCCAGCTTGCGC
>Ga0115567_10003486_pt1 | contig 15477 bp, 25 predicted proteins | sample COGITO_mtgs_1204_2_FD_88679 | JGI IMG/M metagenome (GOLD analysis project Ga0115567, IMG submission 88679) | Pelagic marine microbial communities from North Sea - COGITO_mtgs_120412 | ecosystem: Environmental > Aquatic > Marine > Epipelagic | place: Germany:Helgoland, sampling site Kabeltonne... | reverse complement strand
TCTTGCGCGCAATGACCCTACCACGGCGCACCCAGTCGAAATGCTGAGCAAGTGTGAGGCCTGCAAGACTTCCGCGAGCGCTGCCCATGCCGAGCACTGCATGGCAAGGGAGGCCGAGCTGGCGCGCGATGTTGCGGAAATCAACGCGGAGATCGATGCGCTTGCGTCTGGGGTATCTCGTCCTTCGGCAGATACGCTTGCGGACCTGGAGCATCGCCTGAGAACGCTTGATTCGCCGCTGCTCGCTGTGCAACATCATCTTGCTGTGCAAGTGGCGGAGATGTTGTGGGAAGTGGTGCGCGTTGATGCGACCAAGGGAGCAGCCGCAGCGCGATCCTGTCTCGCGATCGTCGACACACATGTGCGCCTCCCGTCGCTCGCGGCAGCCTTCAAGGCAGAGGACCTCGCTTCTTGTCTATCCGCGCCTGGCATGACGTGTGAAGCCCTCATCGAAGCCGCAACCGTTCAGCGCCGCGCTCTGAGACTTCTGCGTACTATTGCTGGGGAGGCGCATCCCTATTCGCAAGGAGCGGAGCGCCGGCTCGCGGCCATCCTTCGGCGAGCGCCCGAGTCCATGAGTGCCGGCGCGCACGCACTTGACGTCGATGCCTGCGCCTTCTGTGGTAACTCGCCCCAAGCTGCAGAGGGGGGACTGCCCGTGCGACTCAAGGTCTGCGGGCGATGTAGGCGCGCACAGTACTGCTCTGGGTCGTGCCAAAAGGCGTTGTGGCCTATGCACAGACGTGAGTGCCGTGCCACGGCATCGTGAAGGTCGCTGCCCGTGGCGGGCAAACTGGCCCTTGCGTGAATGACATTTCCTGTCTCGCCCACTGCCTGGCTAGTAATCGGCCACACCACCCCGCACAGTAACAGAGACCAACGAACACGAGACTCAGAAATGCTGGCCCTCTCTGTCGGTACTGTCTGCTACTCTTGTTTGCTGGGCTGCCTGCTGCTGGGCTGCCTGCTGCTGGGCTGCCTGCTGCTGGGCTGCCTGCTGCTGGGCTGCCTGCTGCTGGGCTGCCTGCTGCTGGGCTGCCTGTTCTAACAGCAGGGCAATTCCCCCTTGTAGGTCACCATGGGGAAGCACCAACTGCGACGGTAGAATTCCGCCAGCCCCGCCCGACCCGCTCAAGGACGCCATATTGACACTGTGCAATGTTCCCTGTGCTGCGGCCAACTGCGCTGCCTGCGCTGCTTGTACGGCTTGCGCTTGCACCGCTTGCGCTTGCGCCGCTTGCGCCGCTTGCGCCGCTTGCACCTGCAGGATCTCACCGATCCACGATCGCTTCCCCAGCGCCGACGCCCCCCCTGTTTCTGACTGCGAACCTGACGCAATACTGCCCACCGCCGTCCCTGGAGTGCCCCCAGCGCTTGCGGGCGTGGCCGGCGAGGCCTGGCCCGAAGACCCTGCAACAGACACCTTTGGCTGCTTCGGGGCCTTGGGGGCTTTGGGCTCTTTTGCTTTCGCTGGGGCTCTGCGCGATGAAGCTTGAGTCAAGACACATGGTTCGGTGAGTGGCATAGCATGTGGGTCGCGGCCACGGGCTCAGCCAAAGGCGCGGGCGTTCAGCAGTGGATTCAGGTTTTGAGCTGGGTCTGGCTCAAGATGCGGGGCATGCCTGGGCTTGCTCGGTTTCTTCTTTTCCGCGACCGGCTGTGGAAGATTCAAGTGTTGCCACTTGGGCTTCTTGGCTGGGAGCAGGTCGGTAAGGAACTCTAGGCGGTCTGGGTGCTTGCTAAGCAAATGCGGCAGGTCCGCATACTCAAAGTTCCGTTTCCCCTTTCCACTTGATTCTTTCTTTCCTGAGAGCCGCATCAGACGTGAGCGCCAGCCACGGCGTACCGGTGGATGAGAAATACCGTCTGCGCTCTCACCCGAGGAGAGAAGGGGGATGGGCGCCCATGTCCCCCGACCCCGTGCCTCTACAACATAACACGAGATGAGGGCCTGGTGACGAACCGTCCATCGCGTTTGTCGACAGCCACCTGTACAAGTCATTTACGCTCAGGGTGAATTTTCATGGTCGGGCGTTATTTTGGTCGGGATGCACCCTATGAATCGCTCGGCTGCTCGAGTCATGAGAACCGCTGCTTCTGTCGTCACCATTGCCACCCTCTCGTTGAGCCGCATCATGTTACGGACGCGCTGCAATGGAAGCGAAGAAGAAGCGCAACCCGGGGATGATTTGTTGCCTGCACCAGCCTTGTGGCTCCGCTTCGGCGCCTCCTGCGGAAGGGGCTGTGCAGGCGGGGGCTCCTCCATGTCGCCACACGTTCGGTGGCGCAACTGTGTAGTCGAAAAGTCAAACTTCGTCAAAAGTCCTGAAAAACGAGTTCGTGTCCCCTCATTCATTTTGAGACCAAACGGGTTGAAGGATGCTGGCAAAGTTGTTCGCGCTCCCGAAGGCCCCCAAGGCCGTCAAGGCTCAGAAGACCACCATGGTACTTCCGGCCCTCAAGCAGCCCCCACTTTCACCTCGGATTCAAGTGTTACGAGGTCTTGCACTAGATACAGGGTCCAGAAAGACACGTCGCTTGCAGCTGCGCTGGCAGCTGCGTCGCTCATCATCCGCGCCCTGGATTGCGTCTAGAGAAGAAATTCGCTCTGGGGTCTCATTCGCAAGGAAGCGGTTGTAATTTCTCGCATGGCGATGCATCGCCACATGCCCAGAATCGCTCCTTCGTCGCTGCGCTCGTTTGCGGCTCATCTGTGCTCGCTGCGTTTGGCAGCTCGAAGGTTTCTCCGCTGGGGAGGAGGACTGTGGGATGTCTGGCGGCAACTGTGGACAGCGCCTATTCTCCACCCGTCCGAGTCGGGTATGCATGCCGCTTCTATATCTGCTGAACCCTCGGGAGACAGGGCCGTGGGGGATTACAGCACGATTTGTTGCAGGGGGATTTTGCCGGGTCGCGCGCTCTTTACAGACCTTCAGACGCAAATTGATCTAATGTACACTGATTTCGCTGCTGGTTGTGCAGTACTAAGCGGCAGCGCTGTGGAATGGGGGCGTGTGACCGCAGTGAGTGAGGTTTCTGGGTGGAGGCGTCAGTGCTACGCATGGGCAGAGCTCTATGGAAGGCACAGGGCGGAACGCTATGTAGGCACAGAGCGGAGCTCTATGTAGGCACAGGGCGGAGCTCTATTTTGATCGTAATGAAGCGCCGAGATAGTTGCCAAGCGCACTTCCACACAGAAGGGCTTACTCAGCACTCGTATGCGTATTCGCGTGACTGTGCAAACTGGAACACACGTCGAAGGGGCATCCCCATCGACGCTGACATCAGTCGTCATGGATTGTCCTCATCTTCTGACAAAAAGTTTGGGACAGGCACGCGTCGGCGTGAAAATCTCTTTCGATTTGCTTCGCAATACTTCTTTCTCGCAACCTAGGCTAAGCAAACTTTTGGCCCCCCGCTACCGCCGCCGCACGTTCGACCTGGGAACGGGAGAACAGAATATCAATACTTCAGAATTGAAGCGTCTCTGTATCTGGTCCAGCAGAAGAAACAGACCGGTCCAGAATCCTCACCCGAAGGGTCTCAGGCATTGCAGAAGAGGGAAGCTTTCGAGCGCTTTTTCGACCAAAGAATCCCTGCGGACTTCGAGACCGCCTCCGAAAGCATACTCTGGAAATAATGAAAAGCCTCCAAGACAGCTTGCCAGGAGGAGGTTCCGTGCAAACGCCGCGGCGCGGTGAGGAGATAGGGCAGCCTGCAGCATTACAGCGATCACCAACTTTGCGGTGGAACTTGCGTTGCGAGCCATTCATGCAGCCTCAGGGGAACACATCGCTAATCCACAAATGATAGTGGCGAAAGTGGCTTGAACTCCAACTCGTCAGGAACAGTGATACCGCGAACAGCCTGGTGCGCACCTGCCCGTATGCAGCACCAACAAGGAGGCCGGCAACGACAGTCCGATTGGGACGCGGGAATGGCCAGTAATAATTTGCCTGCAAAAATTAGGAACGGTAAGTTCCGATAGGCAGGACGCGCACGGCGCTTCCTGAAACGCGCGGAAACGAATGGCCAAGGGCTTTGCAGATCTCTTCACCTCGGGTTGAGCTGACGAGGGTGAAGCTTGACGGGGCGAAGAGATCCAAGCTGAAGGAAATATTGCAGAAGCGTTCCAATGCCGGGAAATACCTGCACGCGCAGCAGACGCCCTCTGTTGAAAATAATGGATCAATATTTCATGTTGTCCGTACTGCGGAATCACGCGGCGATGTCCACAGGTGGAACCAGATGCCGAAATCACTCCCCGAAAATGCCAAAACTACCAACACGACGGCAGTGTTCAATGATGAGCGCACTATCTTCACGGAAGTATTGCTGGGTGAGAACCCCCTTCTGGCAGTGGGGTTGCCATCGCTTCCGTCCCGAGTGGAGCTTGTGAAAAACAGAGATATGGCACAGGTTACATTTTATTGAAAAGCTGACTGTTGCAGTTCGGGAGTTAAATTTACGACACGTAGTATTGTCACGAGCTGCTGATTTGAAACGGTGCGGTGTTCGCCAGCGGTGTTCGCCAGCTTTTGGCTTCAGCAGCGCCTTCGGTGACGGCAGCGTCATGTTGATTCATAAAATCGACACTACTGCCGACGCTTCAATGCGCACGTCTCAAAACTCCGCGAACGATACGTCACCTCCCCTCGAAAGGGCGTCCCGCGCCACGACGCTGGGCCGCACAAGCTCCGATTTCGACCTCGAGCTTTCGCGCGGACTGTCCAGGCGTCGCGCAGCCTTGAGTCGAGCACAAGATGAATGCGCGAGACGATGTTTGCACGGAGTTTGTAGCCTTTTCTCGGGGCGAGTTCGTCGGTTACGCGCTTCGTTTGTGGGTCGGACAGTGGATGGTTCTGCTTGCATTGTCTGTCGCGCACGGGGTAAATGTGCACACGAGCAACTACCTCGGTTGGCAAGTGACGAAAAGCAAAGCAACTGGCGGCACGTACTGGGTGCCAAGTACAAAATGGTGTATCGAATGGTTGAGAATCAGGAACATGTAGGGGTGCCTACACAAGGCGGCTAGCAGCGGCGAGTGCGCAAAGTGTCAAGCTGGGAACATGCAATAAAAAAGTGCCGCGTGCCAAAACCACCCTTCAAACATGGCCTAGGTTATGAAAACACTACTCTCATCCTCTTCGCACACGCTCGCATCTTCGTCATGTTTTCGCGCGTGTCTTCTCTCAGCTTCAGCCTTGCTTTTCTGCTCACCCAGGTTACTGAATGAGTGATTTGCAAAAAACCTCAAGTGATTTGCAAGAAACAGAGCTAATGCAATGCTGCATCGTGCACGCACCTTGATATCCATCCAGACATCCGTCGGCTCCACCCCGTGCTCCTCCTTTGCCGACTTGCTGCGAGCATCCTCCCAGTCGTCCGCCGTGACTCGATCCGCATTCTGACCTATTGGCTTCAAGCCCGCTAGAGATTCCTATCACGGGGATACCTTAGGGCGTCACCGCTCTTGCGTTGCGAAATCGTGCAAGGCATGTCTGGCGGAAGCTACACAGCGAGTGGGCAATATCTGGCGGCAACGTGCCTCATCCGGTTCCTGATCTCGCTGAGACGAAGTACCGTACGGCACCGGTGCCCCCAGTCCCTCACACACCTGTATGAATGAGAGAGAGGTCTGCCGGGCAAGAATGAAGTGCAAACAGGGGCCCACAAGTCCGCGAGGGGCCAATAAGTCCGCGCACCTTGTCGACGTCTGCTTCGGTGAGTATTGCTGCAGTCGCGTTTTCAACAAGTCGTAATAAAAGGTGATCTGATGAGAGCAGATCAATTCCTCAGCAATCAAAGGCGTTTTACAGTGTTACGTTGGTGAGCGTGCAGAGAGGGATACAGAGGTCGAGCACTCTGCACTCCCAGGGACAAGGTTACCAGGATGCTTTCCTATCTCTGACAGAGCTGCTTCTGCATCTCTGCGACAAACACCGGCCATTTCCCGTACTGCATCGTCAAACCTAGATATGCAGAGGTGATGAGACGCCGTGAAAGCCAATCGGCACAACACACATCGTTTCGGGTACACGGGCGCTTGCAGTGGCTCGAACAGGGCAGTAGCCTGACCTCCCGAATCCAACGAGTGCCACCGCAAGGCGGGTCTTCACGGCCACGTTATCCGGTTCAAGGGTCACGGCCTGCTTCAGCATTGACAAACCCGCATCCCGGCTAAAGCTTTCTTGGCGCGCTTTTTTCCAGCCTCCTGAGTTGGCGCCCAGACCCAAGTCCCTAATCAAGGCAACTGACGCAAAATCTCGAGCACCAGAGCCTACTCTCTGATCCTGTTCCTTAACTGCGGAGCGAGCCATCTTCGGTCCCGGGATGATTCCAAGGTCTTCGTCCGGGAGCGCAAGCAGCGATCCGCACCGCACGAGACCTTCAAAGCTGCAGCCATCAATTTGCAATGCTCTGCTATACGCAAGTACTGCACCTGGAAGATCACCTGCACCATGCAGCCACGGCAGACGTGAATTCCGGCACGTCAAAGTGATTACAATGCCGGATTTAGTAACGCCACAATTATATCAGTCCAACGGCGAAGATTGACGCACCACTGACTGTCTCCATCGCGTCGCCGTACAACAGCAATGTGCTCGCCTCGTACGCTCCTGGCTCGTGGCATTCAAGAGCAGCTGCCACCTAACCTCGCGGTATACACATCACAGGAACATACTCGATTGGAAGACGAACCTCAGTGAGGCCTATTCAAAACTGGGCTCACGGGAATGGGTCGGAAGCATTATTCATTATGGTGTCGTTTACCGCATCTTCCAGGAGTTGAAGTCCTTCAGTGCGAGAAGGCTGCACGCCAACGCACCGCTTTAGCAGCAAACCAGTCATGGTAAAAGCCACCGGGTCCATAAAACCTGTACTCTATCTACCACCCAATGCGTTGAAGTCTGCAACTGTGTTGAGGTTTGCTGTTTTCCTGGGAATTCACTCGGATGGAGCCGAGGCGAGCTCGGGCGTCCCCGAAGTCTGGTTCCACCCGCAAAACTTCCGAAAAGAATACCGCTGCTGTCTTCCGATCGCCCCGCCCTTCCGAAAGCAGTCCTAGATGATATGCTAACAACCAGATACCGACATCTCAACGATTATCTCGCTGGGTCAGGACACAAGTAACCCAAAGGTGATTCACACGAGGATACAGATATCGGTAGCGCGATTGTTACCGGCTACTGAGTTGTTGACGTTCTGGTCCCGCACCTGCGGAGAGATACGCTTCGAGTAAAAACACAGCCTAGCCCGGGAGTGCGCAGCCTCGATGAGCCGGTCACAAAAAGGGAAGCTGACCATTCTCAAATGATGCTCGCCTTTTTTCTCATCCCCAAGCTGCGCCAAAATTGACTCAATCAAGTGATATGAAGCATGATTTCCTCGGTCTGAGCTCTCTTCGGTTTCCCAACACATCTCCGGAGTGAAACAAATGAAACCAACGAACAAGGCGTTGACTTAGCTTCATACATATCACACGCGTCGCAAAGTGCACGCACCTCAATGAGCTGCAAGCCGAGATTGATGCGCGCAGATTCGTACGACGGATCAAGGCTCAATGCCTCTTTCCAAGCATCTCTTGCCATGCACGCCAGATCGCGCTGGTGTTGTAACGTGTCAAATGGCACACCCAGTTTGAACTGGCGAAGACACTTAGTCCCTTGTTTTACGGGCACGCCATCACTAGATCGAGGGAAGTGCAGCTGGGGCTTGCGAGCGTACTGAGGCGCGTAGAACGACTCCCGTGGAAAAGTCCTTTGGTGAATCCGGAGTTTCTTTCTCGCGACTCGAAGCTCCTTCAGTCAGCTCTTCTTGCTCTGTATTCAGTATCGGCGCATGTGCCTGGTCGTCAGTGCCTGCACCTCCCGTATACTCGCACAACGCTTGGCAAATTCCTTAAGATACGACACAGAGACGGGTTTAATTTGAAAAGTTTTACCTGCTCTAGCACTGGCTGACGCAAGGATACACCCGAAGTTGTACCTAAGGTCCGCGTCACGAGGATCTGATCTGCAAAACAGTGATCCCGCAATCACCTTCAGGGAAAGCGTGCACATTTCAAAGCCGAACTGCGCACCACACCGGATGGCGTCCTGATAAAGCTTGACTGCAACTTGGGTCTTCCCCTCCTCGAAGCGAATCTGCACGAAAAGCGAGGCATACAGTTAGCCGCTCTCCAGATTGCGGTTCTGCTTCGCCTCTTCAAGAGAGTAAACTGACCTCAGCAAGGTCTTCCAAACACGCAGCATTAGGCGCAACAAGAATCGCCTCCTCAAGAAGTTGAGCAGCTCCACTTCTATCACCCAAGACATTTAATCGAAATGAGGCCATTGCAGATAGTGCCGCAATGTTTGATGGCTCCAGCTTCAGTGCTGCATCGAGAAGATGCTCCGGCTCCAAAGAGGGGCGTTGTAATTCTGCGGGAATACGCTCAGACTCATTTGGCGAGTAACTAAGCCCACTTCTTTCATTCACACTGCTAGAAATTGCTCGACGCTGTGATCACCATGTGCCGTAGGTTTCTCAACGTCTTTGGATGATGCGCCCGTTGCGTCCTCTCGAAGCGCCCGAAACAAACTACTCGCATGGCAATTTGTTGACAAATTGAAAACTAAGTGCACAGGGTCAATGGATTGAAGCCAGATGTGTGTGGCAAACCTGTTGTTGTCCGAACTGCGATCTCTGATTCGAGTCTCCAGTGCATGACCTTGGTCCATCATCCATGCATAAGCAACAGGTCAGATCTATAGTTCTGTGGTTTGTTGGCAGAGAGTGACGTAATCTGCGCAGCTACATGCAGAGAGATACAAAAACGTTTTGAAACACGCTGTTGTAAGGTCTCTGCAAAACCTGGGTCTTGGCCAAGGAGTTGAGTGATGACCACAGAGAGTTGTACCTTCACATGATCCAAAAATACTCAATCAGCTGTCTCCACATACGTCAGATGTTGCCAGTCTCGTATTCGCACTCTTTCAAATTAGCAACGCTGTTTAGATACCAGTGCCCATGTTTCGGAGTTGCTTGTTCGCTGCACCGCCTCTCGCAGAAGATTCTCCGCCTCAACGAGCATATCTCGAGACTCATAAAACCGTGCCAGTTCACCAAGCAGCACCGGGTCACGACCAGAGGCATTCAGCCCAGCTTCGAGGACCGATTTCGCCTGGTCAGCTTCACTGGAAAATATAGACTTGCCTTGCAGCAGCAACTGCGAAAGGACTGCAGCAGCTCCAACGTGACTGGGGAAACGTTTTACTACCTGACAGAGGCACGGGTCGGGTTAAAGGTCCAGCTCGTGCTTGAGGCAGTCTCGCAGGCACCTGCTCACCTGGTGCAGCATTTGCAGTGCTCGTTGCCGACCGTTCTCGCCTTCTGACCGTGCGGTCAGCCAAGCGAGTTTGGTGACTACGTCAGCATCGCCGGGATCCAGTTTGAAAGCGCGCTGCAGCAAATCAATTGCCTGCACAGTGCACTGATGCGCCGCAGAAGGATCCGTGAGCATTTCGGATTGCTCCGATAGTGACAGAGCGAGATTGTACAGCACTTCGCTCAGCATCTTCCCGCGCGTACGCGTGCCCGTTTTCATCAATGCAGTCTTGACCAGCCTGTCTTCATCCGCGTCGTGGCACGCTAAAGCGACGGTGCCCAAGGATGGCTTGTCCATGAGCAAAAGCGCTTCGCGATAATGTCGGCAGGCAGCGTGCGTGTCGTCGGTAGACCTGATTTCAGCATCAGTAACCACGTGAATAGGAGGTTTGGTGAGCCAAGCCCTTACATGCCGAGTGTTTTTCACGTAAACCTCTCTTTCCCTGAAGACGAGCGGTTCTCAGGAGGATCAAGTTGGGTTTGAAAATGACTGGGGCAGTCACCGAGCCAGTAAGGCAAGACCACAGTGTGCATCTGCATCAGCCGGGTCCAAGCTGCATTCACAAAACACAAGTGTGAGAAGGTTGTCAGACGTTCGGAAGCCATGCCACAACATCCAGATATCTCAAGTGAGCTGGGTCACTGCCGTAGGACGGTCTTGAACGAAGCTCGCGCCGATTGGATGTCCTTTTCTGCTTCAGCAGCTTTGGCAAAGCCTTTATGCAGTTGCGGGTCGAGTGGCCTGAGCATGATTGCTTCTTGAAATTTCTTGCGTGAGCCGGAAATATCTCCGCGAGCCTCTAGTAGCAGGGCGGCATGGAGGGCTTTCGCAGGAGCGTACTGGGGATCTGCCCTCTCCGCAACGACCAGCATGGATTCTGCAAGATCAGTCCCGCCCTCGTTGTCGCGGCTCTCTCCTCGGAACGTTCTCGCAGCTAGGGCCGTCCAACTCTCTGCGTCATCCGGCTGAAGTTGCACTGCATACCTTAGCGCAGCGTCTCCTGCAATGGCATGCTGCTCTCTATCTCTTGCTGCCCAGTCTGACGAAGCACGAAGCAGAAAGCTCATTGCCAGCCGTTTGATTGTCGATGCATTCCGCATGTCCTGCGCCACCTGGAGGGTAGCCGAATGCACACCGTCAGCACGGCCAAGTGAAAAATAATGCGCACTTGGGAATTCATACCGAGTTCATGAGCGCAGCGCCTTCTTCATCGGTAGGCTGAAATGCGAGAAGTGAATGTCCCATGTCAAGCAAACGCTGGTCCTCCTGGTCCTTCATGAGCTCTTCGAGGGTATCGTTCGAGGAATTCTGCAGGACCTGAGAATCGTCTTGCCAGTCATCCACATTTCCTGGTCCCTTTGAGAGCACTTGAACCGGAGAAGTACCTGTGTCTGCTGGTTCATTTCCGCCGCGCAATACTAGAATGGCATTCCGTCTCAGGGGCTGGTGTCCAAGCACACACAAAGTAGAAGCATCCCATAGGCACTCTGACCAACACTGAGCCTCCGAAGGCTTGCGGGCGTTGACCCATCGTGGTCGACCTGGTTGCAAGCAACCGACGAGGAGGCAAACATAAAGAGCTTCGCGCGAAAGATTTTGCTGCCGGTGGCGAGCCCTGAATCCAGTCACAGTCGGTCTCTGGGCACGGATACGCATCCTGGGATCCTTGGGGCGCATCGAATGCAAGACATTCATGTGTTGATCCTGAACGATTCACGATGTCACACAAACCCGATTCACACGATAGTAGTTTCAGTGCGGGACGAAATTCAGGTTGTAGCCATTGAACTGCATTTGACCGCCCCCGGACGAAACTTCGTGTCAGTCGTGGTCGTTTGATTGAGAGATCGATGCTCTGCAGAAATGATTTTTATCAAAAAATTGTATTGAAAAAGCTCGTATAAACCAGGCCTACAATAAATTTCGAAAGTAGACGGCAGATCAAGGTTATCAAAGAAAAGCGCTCGAAATACTCTAGGCAGGCGGTGATCTCGGCAGGCGGTGGTGACCTGCAGCAGACAGGCCCCGCCTGGCAGCCGGACCGATGCCTCTCGACGACAGTTCCTCGAGTGATGACTTTCAAGATACTACTGCACCGCGGTGTCGTAAACGCAAATACTCGAGGCTGGGACAGAGCTACCGTGCGCGGCAGAATGCCGCACCAGAGACGGGCAAGAGTTCAGCAAGCGTCGTTCTCCAAGAGCCTGAACCCCACGCCGGTGCGAAAAAGACAGGGTGTTCGAGAGTTGGCTCCAAGGGCAAAAGTGAAACTGAGTCGAGAAATGCTGCTGACAAGTTGGAACACATGACGTCCTCTGCGGCGACAGCGCGGCGCGGTAACGCATCAGACGCCTCAGACGATGATTTCCAGAGCCAAAACACACACTCAGTGCCCACCGTTAGGACGAGACATTTGCAGATTGGCGGACAGACGATCACAATTCGCGTGGTAAACGGAACTGCCGGTTATGCGAAGCTCCTTCAGGTCAGCGGTGCCCCGATAGTCCTCTCTGACTGCAGCTCCACATTCGAATGAACTGTCACTGAATGGCATGAGATTGTCGTCTTTGTTCCAGGACTCCTTGCACGATAGCGTCTGACTCGGCTGCACTTGAAAGGTTCTGGAAAAGCAACCACGGCTAGTGTGGGCTGTTGAATTCGCTGCCTGGCCCACACATCAGCGCAAAGAAGAACAAGCCGATTCCGAAGATGCAGATTCGGAAGCACGCGCACAAGATAATTTCCCTGGTCACCGGCCGCAACAAGGTGGCGGGCGAGTGGCCTACGCTATCGCGTTTGTTGACGCTTACTCGCGCGTGGTGTGGTACCTTGTACTCGATAATGGTGCTGCAGTAGAGGTGGCTAAGACACTGCTCTGCAATACCGAGACACAGCAGGTCACGTGGAGCGGGGTGGATGCGCTTGCCGCGCTGTGGCTCCTAGGTGTGTGGTTGGATAAGGTCTGGGATGTCGAGATCGCAGTATGGGCAACTGGGGTGCATGGAACCCATCACAAGCAACGAGGTGGAAAAGGAATGGCGCGGAAAAGAAGTGACCTGCAAGCATGTATCACAAGCGCTTGCACGGCTCTGGTCCCGGCGTGGGCTAGGGTTGCAGGGGCTAAGGACGCTGTGGCCAGAATCTGCCTCCTTGCTGTGAGAATCAATGCTCTTGACGGTCACACACTCGGCCTCATGCCGCCCCAGGCATCAGACGTGGCGCGGTTATCAAGCCACGGACGCTTGGATGCCGAGACGATACAGGCATTGGCTGAACAAGAAATGGAGCTGTTGCCCAGGTTAGACGTTCTCATTGACACGAATGTCGAAGAGTGAGATGTACTCGAATATGCTGTGTGCACAGTTGCATCATTAAATCCCCGCGCGCTCAGCTTGGCAGCCCTGCAGCACCATGGGGTAATGCTGGACTCGCGGGCTCTTCACTCAGCAACGGCGATGTTGCGGGCGTACGCGGACGGACTCCGTGAAGAAGTTGCATTGCGCGACCGTGTGCAGATGCAGTTTCGGGTATTCCGACCTGAGACTGTGACCCAAGCATCCCAGCCTCGCATTTTGCCCAGCTAGCTGTTCCACGTATGCCAAATACATTGAAGTGCTGGTCTATTCGAGAGCAGGCACTTGGAGGAGATGCTCAGGGGCTTCACCGCGGTGCAGCCCGGGATATGCTTGACCGAGCAGGGGCACGGAAATTGCGAGACGAGCTTGCAAAGATTGAAGGAGAGGTTTTGTCCCACATCCGTGTTCTGCTGCAGTACGCATGTGACGTATGCGCACTCTGTGAGTTCTGTCTTATCTTTTGCCCGCAGCTCGCTCGCGTTGTGGACTCTTTGTGGCGCTCTGCAGTGTCTTCGCCAACGGAAGACACAAGGGCAAATGGCTCTGGCAAAGTGAAAAAATGCACCGAGGGGTCTCACGTATGCCATAGTACCGATTCGAGGACGATTGAACCTGGTGTGTCTACAACGAGAAATGATGATGTGCTCCACCATGCCCCCAAAATCTGGATGTTATTTCCAAGACAGGATATTTGTCGGGAAGGTGAATTTGCCTCTTCACAAGCTTACTCTCTAGACATCGGATATTTAGAAGATCTCAACGCGATGATCATGCAGATTGTGTACATTCTGTACGGTGCCTCATTGCAGCGATTTAGCAGGAAGTTCAGTCGGTGAGGTCATTTGTTCTCGCCCGCCTCTTCATGCAATGCCCTCTCCGCGGCTCGTCGCAACTGGTCGCCGCGTTCGATCTTCCGAAAACTTGTGCGCAGCCGCAGAATGTGAAATCGTGATTTCATCTATTAGTGTACTACTCTGGAGTTTTCTGTGTGTTGTCCAAATGCAATTCACGTGACAGTGATGCAATGATGGGTCTGCAGATTGAAGATATGGACGAGCGGGTCGTATGCGGTCTTGTGTGGTGCTTTGCTGCACGTGCACATGCCCAATTGCGAGCCGCGTACAGCAGTGGCAGTGTCGACACAGGTGTGCGGCCCTTGCGTCCCTGGCTGAATTCGCAGCCCGAACCTGCATGGCGCTCCTCACGACATCAAGCGCGTCTCGTGTAGGATCGTCCACAAGGGGGGATGCCCTGGAGGCTGCGAGTAGCGTTTTGCGGGGAAAGTGAGGGCCAGGATCTTCACTCTAGCATCATGAGTGGTGAAGACCGTTCTGTCGAAGTGGAAAGCAGTGCCGTGTGGTTGGATCAAGAAGAGCGCGTCACGGCCAGCGTCTGCACTGCTGTACTACCAGACACAGGGCGGACTTTTCTTCTATGCTTTCTCCCGTGCGTGTAGCCCTCTCGACATGAATAAGGATTCTGGTCGTCTGTCGCCCCGCCAGGTTGTTGAATTATCCCACCATTTTTGCAGATTCGTAGATGCTTGGGCGCTTGCGCTTTTGTCGGGTGACGTGGCACTCCTTTCCCTACTTCGCGGCGATCCACTCTCATTCTGGGCACGCCTGGCTGGACACTGGCAGGTCACTCAATTTGTCCAGAGCTTGCTACAGCTCGCATCATGTGTAGGTTTTCAGGAGGGTCATGCACTCAACCTAGACTCGGTGTTTGTGCAGGATGCATGCGGAATGCAGCTCGGTGCACAAGCTCCGCTGCTTGCTCAAGCAATCTTGAGATCGGCAATGCGAGCTGACTGCCTTGTCACCCTTGCAAGTTGCATGGGAAAGTCATGTTCAGAGGTGGATTCCCTGTGCAAGTCATTCGCGGTGGCATTTCCCCAGGTACACGCTGATAGCATGAATCCATTGGCCTGGCATACCAGTTTTTGAGACGTAGCGTAGCTTTTCCTGCCTCCACAGTGCTCACTTGAGTGTGAACAATAGAATGGGCGGGTTCCAGGCATGGAAGCTGCTAGACGGTGGAGTTGGACGTCGAGGGAGAGCCTCGGCGACACCAATTCGCACGTCTGGCCTATCCTGCACTTACGCTTGTAATTTTGTTCGATGAAATGCCCCTCAATCGGTCTGACCGTTTTCATCAACGGTGCAGACTGCGAGGTCGGCTAATCGCGCCCACAGAGGATAGCAGTGAGGATCCGATCTGGACGCGTCTAAGAGCAGCATCAGCGGACCTGTCAAAAACGCTTATACTCCTTGCTGCTGCCAGCTTGAGCTGCGTATCAAGTGGGGTCCGCAGGTTGAAAGGAGTTCAGGAACACGTTGAAAGCTTTCCGGTGGCGTTGAAATCAGGTTGGAGGGTTCTTGCGACACGGAAAGGGGTTGTCGTGCACGTCGACGTTGGAGAAGAAATGGCTACAGCCAGCGCGATGCGTGAAGCTGCTGCAGCAATTTCGTACCCTGGTGCGGCAGCAAGTGGCTGTCCTGCAGGCCTTAAAGTACGATTTGCTCGTGGCACGACCCTCGCAGAGGCTCTAGAATGTGATTCTAACACACTCCAAGTGTAGGGGCCGGCTGGGGGGAAAGGAGCGAGAAATTGTTCATGCGTAGTCATGCGTGACGCACACAGATTAAATCGTCTCTGCGGTATCATCATCCGATTTTCTATTTTCTTGGACGAGTCGGCGCGCCTCAGCGGGTGCAGGGGTCAGAGAGATAGATACGTTTAATGACAAAC